>ENA-ORCT01000146-ORCT01000146.1-marine-metagenome-genome-assembly--contig:-NODE-146-length-42678-cov-19.110256_pt1 | contig 42678 bp, 38 predicted proteins | sample MGYA00248632_ERZ508511 | MGnify/ENA primary metagenome ERZ508511 (study PRJEB26182, sample SAMN06268839) | marine metagenome | isolation source: Tt an P1-techrep anaerobic enrichment on pine from...
ATGCCATTCGGTACGGACAGGTGCGCGGAGACGGCGTTGCTGAAGGTGTGATGATCCTCCAGTGCCCGCATGACATCGGCATGGCGAAACAACGTCCACTGCTGGTAATCACTCCAGGCTACCGGGCATTCCTTGCGCATGGCATCGTAGGCGCGGATCTGGTCCGTCTGAACCTCGGCTGATCTGGGGTCCCAGTCTTCGTGGTGCTGCTCTGCCATACGGCCTCCTGATCTGTCGGTTAGCATTGATGAAATGCTACCACCGGAGGCCGTTCTGCCTTTGGAGAAATATCAAGTCCTGATATTTGTAAAGGAAAGTGCTTATGGGTTTCGGGTAACACCGATCACTTTCAGGTGGATGGGCTTGCGGCCTTTCATGGGCCATTCGATGCTGCTGCCAATGCTCAGCCCCAGCATGGCGGCACCGGCCGGTGCCAGTATCGAGACTTTGTGATCGGCGTCGCCTACTTCATGGGGGTATACCAACGCCACTTCGTGCTCCTCGCCGGTGTCTTCGTTCAGGAAGCGCACTCGTGAGTTCATGGTCACCACGCCCTCTGGCATGTCGGCCAGTGGCTTCATATCGGCACGGCTAAGTTCGTCTTCAAGACCATCGGCCACATCAGACTGGCCGGCGACCCGCTCAAGCAAGGTGCTGAGACGGTTATAATCTTCTTCTGCAACAGTGATAGGTGGCAATTCAGCCATAGGAATCTCCAGGTAAACAATCGATTGTTGGTTAGGCGCTGAATCCGGATGGGGAAGAGAGTGGATTCAGCGAAATCAGAGGCGGATGGCAGCCCTGCCGGTGTTCCCGAAGGAAGACCGCAGTGCCAGAGATATCGTGTAATTGCCTGAACGCAGAATGTTCACGGAAATTGCACTTCGCCTTTAGAGTTGAAGAAGCTCTGAATCTAACCCCGGGTGAGCAAAATGGCAACTGCGAACTTGCCGAAGATCTGTGCTAGTGTCTTGCACCTGTGAACGGGCTGGTGTCTGGTAGTCGGGAGGTGGTGATGCCAATGGTGGTTCAGGCTTTGATTCCTGTCTTCGTGCTGATCATGTTGGGCCATGGCTTGCGCCGCGTGGACTTTCCCGGAGGTGATTTCTGGCCCCGTGCAGAGCGCTTCACCTATTACGTGCTGTTTCCTGCCATGCTGGTCTTCAAGCTTGGGCAGGCCCGGCTGCCTCCTTCGGCCTACGGTGATACGGCGATGCTGATTATCGCCATGCTGCTGGCGATGACGCTGGTGCTGGTGGCTGCACAGTGGCTCTGGGGCTGGTCTGGTCCGGTGTTTTCATCGGTATACCAGGGTGCGATTCGTTTCAATTCCTACGTGGGTCTGGCCGCGGGTGGCATGCTCCTGGGGGATGATGGGCTCTCGCTCACGGCCATCGCCGTGGCCATTATGGTGCCGTTGTTAAACCTGCTGTGTATTCTGATGTTCGCGCTGGTAGCGGGGCGAGAGCGAATCAATCTGGCGGCGGTGATTCGGGCGATTGTCACCAACCCGTTGATCGTCGGTTCGGTCATTGGCGTGCTCTGGAGCTATTTTCAGGTAGGGTTTCATCCCTTGCTGGCGGGCATACTGGAGCCGTTGAGTAATCTGGCGCTGCCAATGGGGTTGATGTGCGTGGGAGCTGGCTTGCAACTCAGTGCCCTGCGTGGCGGTTCGGTTCCGTTTATGGTGTCGTCGGCCCTGAAACTGGTGGCGTTTCCCCTGATGACGGCGGGCCTGGCCTGGATGCTCGGGCTGGAGGGGCGGCTGGTGCAGGTGGCGGTGCTGCTGGCAGCCTTGCCTACTGCCACGTCGGCCTACATTCTGGCGCGCCAGCTTGGCGGGGATGCGCCGCTGATGGCAGGGATCATCAGCGGGCAAACTCTGTTGGCGATGGTCTCTATTCCGGTACTACTGAGCCTGCTCTGGTAAGCATTTGAGAACCGCATCAGCCACAGATTGCTGAAACTCGATGTAGCCTGACGGTGTCGATTCAATGTGGGTTGCCAGCGGGTCCCAGGTGCTGAAGGTGACGTTCAGCCCTTCGGTAATGGAACGCCACCATTGACGGTTGAACTGGGGTTCGGTCAACAGGCACGGGTGATTGGCGGCCTCCAGTTTGGCCTGCACATCTGCAATATGTCGGGCACCGGGTGAGAGCTCCGGGTTCAGGGTGAGAATGCCGTCCAGCGTCAGACCATAGTGATCGGCGTAGCGAGTAAAGGCATCGTGATACGCGAACAGACTGATGTCATCCAGGCCGGCAAAGCTTGCACGAATACTCTTTTCCTTACTGAGCAGCTCGGCTTGAAAGCGCTCGAGATTGGCATTCAGTTCCTCGGGGTTTACGCCCTCAAGTTCGCTCAGTACGTTCCGGATGTCTTTCGCCATGTCCAGTGCCAGCATCGGGTCTACCCATATGTGTGGGTCTTCGCCGTCGCCGTGATCGTGGTGATGGAGATCGGGTTCGTCATGATGCCCGTGATTATCGTGCTCTTCATGCTCAGGCTCATGGTTGTGCTCATCATGATGCTCGTCGTGCTCAGATTCAGCGCCTTCGCTTTCCAGGAAAGACACCGACCGGCCAGCGAATTCCTTGCCACCAAGCAGACGGTTCAGGAAGGTTTCCATTTCCGGCCCCACCCAGAAGATGACATCCGCCTGTTCCAGGGCCCGCCGCTGAGAGGGCTTCATGCTGTAGTTATGGGGGCTGGAGCCGGGTGGTACCAGCGTTGATACCTCCACGTTGTCACCCGCGACAGCTTTGACCAGAAGTTCGACAGGTTTAATCGACGCAACCACATTGGTTGCGGCGGCGGGTGTTGCGATGGCCAGGGCTGAGAGTGCAATGGCCAGGCGGGTGATTTTCTGCGGCATGGTGTATCGAATCCTGCATGTGCGTGAAACGTTATAATATAACAATATATGTCGAGGATGCAAAAGCCGCCCATGCGAAACCGCAGGATGGCCGCTATAATGCGCCCTTTATAAATCGGCCACTTATTTTCAGGATGGTTTCATGACAGTACGCACCCGAATTGCCCCGTCGCCCACCGGCGATCCACACGTTGGTACCGCCTACGTGGCCCTGTTTAACCTTTGTTTTGCTCGCCAGCACGGTGGCCAGTTCATTCTGCGCATCGAAGACACCGACCAGGCCCGCAGTACCGCGGAATCTGAGCAGGACATTCTGACTGCGTTGCGTTGGCTGGGCCTGAACTGGGACGAAGGTCCCGATGTTGGCGGCCCTCACGGCCCGTATCGCCAGTCTGAGCGCAAGCACATGTACGGTCAGTATGCCGAAGACCTGGTCACCGCCGGCCATGCTTTCTACTGCTTCCGTACACCGGAAGAGCTGGATGCCATCCGCGAAGAGCGCAAGGCTCAGGGCCTGAATCCCGGCATCAAGGGTGATCTGGAGTTGCCGGAAGATGAGGTAAAGCGCCGTCTGGATGCGGGTGATCCGTATGTTATCCGCATGAAAGTGCCCGACGAAGGCGTGTGTGAAATTCAGGATATGCTCCGGGGTACCATTGAGATCGATTGGGCTCAGGTGGACTGCCAGATCCTCTTGAAGTCTGATGGGATGCCGACCTATCACCTGGCCAATGTTGTTGATGACCATTTGATGGGCATTACCCACGTGCTGAGAGGTGAGGAATGGATCAATTCTGCGCCCAAGCACAAGCTGCTGTATCAGTACTTTGGCTGGGATATGCCAGAGCTGTGTCACCTCCCGCTGCTGCGTAACCCTGACAAGAGCAAGCTGTCGAAGCGCAAGAACCCGACCAGTATCAACTTTTACGAGCGTATGGGCTTCTTGCCAGAGGCTGTGACCAACTACCTGGGTCGTATGGGCTGGTCCATGCCGGACGAGCGTGAAAAATTCACTCTGGATGAGATGATCGAGAACTTTGATATCCAGCGCGTGTCCCTGGGTGGCCCCGTGTTTGACGTGGAAAAACTGCGTTGGCTCAACGGCCAGTGGATTCGTGAGGAGCTGAGCGACGAGCAGTTCATGGCGCGGATGCAACAGTGGTGGTTTAACCAGGACGACTTGAATGCCCTGGTGCCCCATATCAAGGGTAGGGCGGAAGTGTTTTCCGATGTGGCGCCAATGGCCCAGTTCATGTTCAGCGGCATGCTGAATCTGAAACCGGAGGACTTTGCCCATAACAAGCTGGATGAGAGCCAGGTCAAACGGGTGCTGCAGTTCGCCCTTTGGAAGCTGGAAGCTCAGCGCCACTGGAGCAAGGACACCATCTTTGCGGACATCAAGGCGTTGGCGAAAGCCATGGACCTGAAGATGGGCGATTTCATGTTCTCGATCTTTGTGGCCATTGCCGGAACGCCCAATTCCTGGTCAGTGATGGACTCCATGGCGTTGCTTGGCCCGGACATGACCCGCTCCCGTTTGCGTCATGCCCTTGAGGTTATGGGTGGCTTTTCCAAGAAAGAAACCAAAAAAGTAGAGAAGGAATACGCTGCTCTGGGTGTTTGATGAGCGGTTTGTTGGTTAATTGAACGATGAGAACAGGGATGTTCAAAAAACTTTAAAAAAAGCGGAATCGGGTGTTGACGCCCCAAGGGCGGATCCTTAATATACGCATCCGTTGAGGGGCCATAGCTCAGCTGGGAGAGCGCAACACTGGCAGTGTTGAGGTCAGCGGTTCGATCCCGCTTGGCTCCACCAATTTCTAGTCCCCTTCGTCTAGTGGCCTAGGACTCCGCCCTTTCACGGCGGCAACAGGGGTTCGAACCCCCTAGGGGACGCCAATTAGGCTTGACGGTTTAGTCCACCGGATAGCCATCAAAAAAACCGCCTTCGGGCGGTTTTTTTGTGTCTGAACGAATGAGCTGCGGGATTCGCGCCGTTTAGGGCGCCAATCCCGGATGGTCGGTTCAGGCTCGTATGGCAATGGCGCCTTTGCCCACTCCCTCGTAGGCTTTTACCCGAATTTCCTCTCCGGAGAACTCCGCTTTCAGTTTTTCCGCAATGTGGGCGGCAATCAGCTCTACGGTTGTGTCCGTTTCCAGCATGTATACCCGGTGCTCCGGCAGTGTCAGGGCAAACTCACCCTGGTTGGCTTCATACTCGAAGGTGATATAGCCAATGCCATCCTCGCCCACGAACCGGCGAGCCACGTCTTCTTCCGTGCCCACATAGATATCCTGCCAGAGCTTCGCCCAGCGTTCTTCCAGGTCATAGGCCCGGTGTCCGTTGCGGTCAATGCGGATCGGGGAGCGATGCCCATGGGCAATGCGCTGGCAGTTGCCCAGGTGTTTTTTCAGGCCGTGAACATAGTGGTAGTAAGCGCCTTCGATGACTTCTTCGCGCAGGTTGATGTCGACGGAGATGACATTGCCGGGCAGAACGGCTTTAAGCTCTTTTTCCAGCAGGGCGGCGACGGCAGACGGGACGACCCGGTCCGAGGACAGCCAGACGACGGCTTCGTCCGGCGAGCTGTGCTCGATGTGACCGCCGCCAGAGAGTGCCCAGCGGAAAGTGTTGGGCGCGTCCTCGCTCCATTGCAGGCCTTCGTATCCGCGGGGTATCACCAACCGGTGGTCCACGCGTTCGTCAATCACCCTTTTGATGGTGCGCTTGACGTTGCTGAAGTCAAAGACCATACCCTGTTCGTCCAGTTCTCCTCCCAGCACCACATCGGCAATCCAGCTTTCGCCAACCAGGCCTCGAGCGGGATCCAGATAGGCGAAATCAATCACAGTGAGGTTGTCGACAAAGAGATGGTTCATGGAGGGTCCGGCGTGGTCAGGTTGCATGATGGCGGAATTCTAGCAAAAATCGCTGCATTCAGCAGTTTCAGGGGGCGCATCATAAACGCGAATCATAGCATCAAGGATCCGCAGTTTCCGGCATTGGTGCTGGCAGCCGGCCAGGCGAGACGAATGGGGTGTTACAAGCAGGCTTTGAAGCTGCCAGGTGGCGGTTCATTGCTAGGGCACGCTATTGGTCAGGCGCGGCAGCTATCGGCGCAGACGTGGGTGGTTGCGGGCGCAGGCTTCCCTCTGGTGCGCTTTCGCTGCAATCGGCAACCGGCGCGCTGGGTGGTTAACGAGCGTTGGCGGGAGGGCTTGTCGACGTCGTTGATTGCCGGCCTGCAGGCACTTTCTCCCGCTGCTTTGGGTGTGTTTGTGCTGTTGGCAGACCAGCCCTTACTGGATACCGAAGGGCTCAGACGGCTGTCCGCAAACGCCCGGCGGAAGCCAGAGGTGCCCTGGGCAGCCAGTTATGGCAAGCGGGTAGGCGTGCCAGCCTGGATTCCGAAATCGCTCTGGGGAGATCTGTTATCGCTTAAGGGCGATGCGGGGGCGGGGGTAGTTCTGAACCGGGCCGGAACCCGTCCGGTTGAAATAGCCGGGGTGCAACAGGACGTTGACACCCCTCAGGACTGGCAGCAGGTCCGTGGGCAATTAGCCGAACAGGCCGGATAACCAGGCGATTCCTACGCTGAAAATACCCAGACTGATGGCCAAGCCAACGGTATAGATGCGCGAGTTGGCCGAGCGCTGCTGAGACACGTACAGATCAATGGTGCGCTGGGCAATGTCCTCGGCGGTCTCCCGGGAAATCTCGTGGGCCTGCTGAATGGCTTCCGACTGCAGGGTTTGCCAGAACTCGGTGTCGATGGTCTGTACGCTGGTGATGTGGTCCTTCAGCTCTGCCATATGCTCGGAGGTGAATCCGGCGTTTTTGGAGAGTTCTTTTTTCAGGGAAGTAAGCTCGCGACCCAGGTTCAGGTTAACTTCGGCAGCCACTTCGTCGCGCAGGTTGCGGGTGCGTTCATCCAGCATCTTGCTGAGTGACTCCAGGCGCTCCTCGATAGTGGCTTCCTGCCTGCTGCGGGTTTCGTCCAGCGCACGCTTGAGGTGATCGAACTGTTCATCGAAAAGGGAGCTGAGCAGTTCATGCAGCCGGTTGTTGATATGAGTCTTGACCGCCGAGCGGGCAATCTGCTCAATCAGGTCGCTGGTCAGAGGCACCACATTCGGGGCGCTTTGGCCGTTCAGGCCGCTTTCTGCTTTTGGCGACAGTTGCACAGAGGCATCCTCCGGAAAGTCCATGGATTCGTCATCTGACTCGCGCAGGTCATGGCCGTTCATTTCAACAGGTGCTTCTGGCACGTTCCCCTGCTCGACGTCACTGGCCAACTGCTCCAGCATCAGGTTGAGACCTTCGTTGTGAGGCGGCTTGGTAAGGATGTTGTAGACACCAAAGTTGCGCGCTTCCTCCATAAAGGAAGAGGATTTCTTGGAGGTACACATGATGATCGGAATGCCGGCCGTTTCCGGGTTGTTCTTGATGGCCTTGGTGGCTTCCACGCCATTCATGCCGGGCATCAGGTGATCCATAAAGATCACGTCTGGCCGGTCGTGGCTCTTCAGGAAATCCAGCGCTTCTTCTGCTGATCCCGCCATGTTCACTTCCATGTCCCGACTCTCGAGCAGTTTGCTTAGCGCAAACCTGGCAACTTTGGAGTCGTCCACCAGCAGAGCATTTTTGATTGCCATGTCACTACCTCAACCTGTTACTGCAAACGCGTGGGTGCTGCGACCGGGTGATTACCAGCCTTCCAGTTGCGGGCACTGGGTTGCCCGATAACTCTTTTCCCGATAACAGACACCGGGTTCCGTGGTGCGGGCGGTAAACACTTCGCCGGCCGCGGTTGTCAGGCGAACCTGTCCATAGGGTTCACCGTGGCGGAAAGTGGCCTCGATGGAGCTGCCGTTAGGGTTGCGCAGCAGGCCTTTGCCGTGGAACTTGCCTTCCATGTACTGGCCATCGTATTTCTTTCCGTCAGCAAAGACTTCCGAGCCCTTGCCATGAAATTCGCCGTTGGAGAATTCGCCTTCGTAGGAGCGTCCGTCCGGGTAGGTGAGGGCGCCCTGGCCGTGGAATTCATCATTCCGAAAGCCGCCAACGTACAGCATGCCATCGGCGGTGGTCAGGGAACCATGGCCATTCATACGGCCCTGTTCCCAGTTTCCGGTCAATATGTCGCCGTTGGCCAGGGTAAGCGTGCCCTTGCCGTGGAACTGATCGTTCTGGAACTGGCCGGTATAAGTCGTGCCGTCTGCGGAGCGCCAGCGCCCCTCACCGTGCCGTTCGCCCTGTTTCCAGTCGCCCTCGTAGCGGCTTCCATCGGAGTACCAGGCGGTACCGGAACCATCAAACTCGGCGTCCACGAAGTGGCCTTCATAACGCAGGCCGGAGCTATCTTCCCAGGTGCCATCACCAGTGGTGATGCCGCCGCGCCATTCACCATTCCTGTAGTTTACGGTGGTGAAGGCTTCCAGTTTGCCGACCAGCGTGAGTTCGTCGCCGGCTTCCAGTGCCACTGAATTGCTCCAGGACTGGTATCCGGGCTTTTCGATGGTGATGTCATAGAGGCCGGGGTCCAGCTCCAGGTCCAGGCGGGTGGCGCCATAGGATTTACCGTTGATCGTAACCTGATCGCCCACCACGTTGGAGCGTAACACCAGGGTGCCGGTTTTCGGAGGCTCGGGCGCGGGTTTCGTCTCCGGCACGTCGCGTTGGGAACGCATAGCCGAAACTGGTTCGGCCATGGCCAGCATTTCCGGGTTTTCGGGCATTGGTTCAACGGTGAACGGTTCGCTGTTTGCTGCTGTTTCGGTCTGTTCGCCGGTGGCCGGAAGCGCGTTGTCGACGGGCTGCGGCGTCTCCGGAGTGTCTGCCAATGGTGTCTCGCGGGTATCAACAAACAGCGGCTCTTCAGCCACAGGTGCCGGTGTTTCGGCTTCAATCCGGGTTGTGGGTGTTTTCGCGGCTGAGGTTTCCGGCGCGGTGGCATGCTCCACGGTTTGCGCCAGAGCCGGAGCTGTGGTGTCGGTGGTATCCAGATCCTTGCGAACCGATGCGAATCCGGCAGTAACCAGAAGCATGAGCGCAAGTGCATTGATGAACAGCAGCGGCCTGAAATCGACCATGACAAAACCTCTTGATCCAAGTGTTCCGGATGCTTTGTTATGGATTCATCTTAACCACTGTCTGCAACGTTATGTAACAGAAAGTGTCTGAACTTGATCAGAATGCCGGTCGTATCACATTTTGTCCGGAAGCCGATCATGGTTAAGTTGCTCCCAGGACTTCATGTAAACATCGGCTTCATATTGATAGGGAGACCGGAACGGGGTCAAAACAAAATCGAATATCAGGAAAAAGGAGCCGATCGACAGCCAGGCGATCGTCAGGGTGCTGATGGTCGTGGCCTGTTCCTCCGGATTGGAGTTGACGAACTCCTGCAGCAGCGGGATCAGGTCACCGGCCATGACTACCGGGTTGAAGCTGGCCAGGACAAAGGGCAGCCAGAAGGCAATGAAAATGGGGAAGAAGCCGTAAGACCACAGCACACGCCGTAACAGGTAGATAGCAACTTCCCGCCAGAATCGCTGTCGAATCTCGGGAACTTTGCGGATTCGCTCGAGATACTGGCGCCGTTCGGCCCACCAGGCGGCAACTTCAGGGGCGTCGATGTGGGATTTGTCTGGGCTGCGGTCTGTCATGGATTGGCAGGCTACCTTGTTGAGTCCGTTCCGTGCATGATATCCGATACTACGTGTTACCCTGTAATTCTCCAATTGTTCTATACACAGGATTTTTTAATGGCTGCAGTGACTGACAACGCAATCCATCCGGCTTTTGAGAAACTTCGCAGTCACCGGATCGGCACCCTGAACCTTGAGGTTGAGGAGTATCGCCACAAAAAGACCGGTGCACGCCATCTACACCTGGCAGCGGACAACGACGAGAACGTATTCTTCGTTGCCTTGCGAACGTTCCCGATGGATTCGACCGGTGTCGCCCACATCCTGGAGCATACCGCCCTGTGCGGCAGTGAGCGTTATCCGGTGCGTGATCCGTTCTTCATGATGATTCGCCGCTCCCTGAACACTTTCATGAATGCGTTCACCAGCAGCGACTGGACCGCTTATCCCTTTGCCAGCATGAACCGAAAGGACTTCGACAATCTGCTGTCGGTATACCTGGATTCCGTGTTCTTCTCCAAGCTGGACCCGCTGGATTTTGCACAGGAAGGTCATCGCCTGGAATTTGACAAGCCGGATGACCCATCCAGCGACCTGGTCTACCGGGGTGTGGTCTACAACGAGATGAAAGGGGCGATGAGTGCACCTACCTCCCAGCTCTGGCAGAACCTGACCAGCCATCTGTTCCCGACCACCACTTATCACTACAACAGCGGCGGCGAGCCGGATCACATTGTCGATCTGAGTTATGACGACCTGGTGAAGTTCTATCGCCACCACTACCACCCGAGTAACGCGATTTTTGCGACCTACGGCAATATCCCGGCCCGGGAGCACCACGAGAAGTTTGAAGAGCTGGCGCTGAAACGGTTCGATCGGCTGGATATTGAACTGCCGGTGAAAGACGAGAAGCGCATGTTCGCGCCGGTCCGGGTAGAGCAGGGCTATGCGGTAAATGAAGGTGAGGGCACCGACAACAAGACCCACATTGTGATGGGGTGGTTGCTGGGCCACAGCTTCGACCTGCAGGAAAATCTTGAAGGCCAGTTATTGTCTGCCGTCTTGCTGGAAAACAGCGCATCGCCGTTGATGCGGGCGCTGGAAACCACAGACCTGGGCCATGCGCCGTCTCCCATGTGCGGGCTGGAGGATTCCAACCGGGAAATGACCTTCGTTTGCGGTATTGAGGGCAGCGAGCCGGAGCGCCGGGCGGATCTGGAACAGCTGATTGAGTCTACGCTGCAGAAGGTGGTAGATGACGGTGTCAGCCAGGAGCGCCTCGAGGCCATCCTGCATCAGCTGGAACTGCACCAGCGGGAGATTGCCGGAGACCAGTTCCCCTACGGCTTGCAACTGATCATGAGCGCGATTGCCCCCATGGTTCATGGTGGTGATCCGGTGGAGCTGCTGGATCTCGAGCCGGTATTGGCCTCATTGAGGGAAAAGATCAAGGATCCCGAGTATGTGCCCGGGCTGATCCGGCGCAAGTTGCTGGAGAACCCGCACCGGGTAACCCTGACCCTGCGCCCGGATGAAAAACTGGAAGGCCGTCGTCAGCAGGCCATCAAGGAAACCCTCGCCCGGCGCAAGGCGGAGCTGGCCGACGATGACATCAGCCATATTGTGCAGCGTGCCCAGGCACTGGAAGAGCGCCAGATGCGCAAGGATGACGATTCCATACTGCCCAAGGTTGGGCTGGAAGATGTACCGCTGCAGATGCCGGAGCCGGAGGGGCGGTACGATGCCGAAACCGGTGCGACCGTTTATTCCCGTGGCACTAATGGCCTGGTGTATCAGCAGGTGGTGCTACCGCTGCCGGCTCTGAGCAAAGACGAACTGTTGCTGTTGCCTTATTACACCACTCTGATTTCCGAAGTGGGGTGTGGAGAGCTGGATTACCTGCAAATGCAGGATCGTATTTCTGCGGAATCTGGCGGCATCGGCGCTTCTTTTACTGCCAAGGGGCAGATTGATGATGTTCAGGCCATGGCCGGCTATCTGATTTTCAGTGGCAAGGCGCTGAGCCGCAACAGCAAAGCGCTGACCCGCCTGCTGAAGGATGTCTACACCGGGGCCCGTTTTGACGAAAAAGAGCGTGTTCGTGAGATCATTGCCCAGATCCGGGCTCGCCGTGAGCAGGCGGTGACGGGCAGCGGGCATGCCCTGGCCATGGGCGCAGCGGCTCAGGGCGTCAGTTCCGGTGCCTGGTTGTCGTACCGTCTGGGTGGTCTGGCTGGAATTCGTGGTACCAAGGAGCTTGATCAGCAGCTCAAAGATGAAGCCGGCCTGGCCGATTTCTGTGGCAAGCTGGCCGCGCTGCACAACCGTATTCGCAGCCAGAACCGACAGTTCCTTCTGATTGGTGAGGACGACCAGTTGTCGCCCATGCTGGATGAATTGGGCACCTGCTGGAGCGGAGTGTCTGCAGAGGGTGAGGGCAACTGGTCCATGGAGCCGGTCAGCTACAACACCCGGGAGGCCTGGCTGACATCTACCCAGGTCAATTTCTGTGCCAAAGCCTACCCGACGGTTGCGGTGGATCATCCCGATGCGGCTGCGCTGACGGTACTGGGAGGCTTTCTCCGGAACGGTTATCTGCACCGGGCCATCCGTGAAAAAGGCGGGGCCTACGGTGGTGGCGCCGGCCAGGACAGCGTGAATGGTGTTTTCCGGTTCTTCTCCTATCGCGATCCCCGCCTTGCGGAAACCCTGGATGACTTCGATGCAGCGCTGAACTGGTTGTACAGCGAAGCGCATGAGCACCAGGCTCTGGAAGAGGCGATCCTGGGTGTGATCGGCCAACTCGACCGGCCCCGCTCGCCAGCCGGAGCGGCTCGCCATGCTTACCACAACAAGCTGTTCGGGCGCACGCCGGAGCAGCGAGCACGTTTCCGTGAGAGGGTTCTTGGTGTCACTCTGGACGAGCTTAAGCGCGTGGCCAAGACCTGGCTTGCGCCTGAAAAGGCCAATGTGGCCGTGGTGACAAGCCCCGACAACCGTGCGGTTGTGGAAGGGCTTGGCATGGACATTCAGGAACTTTGATCTGACTGGCAGAGGGCCATTGGCTCTCTGCCGGGTTTCCTGCCTCAGCGGTGCCGCTTCAGGCCCGTTGTCACCATGATTCTGGTCGAGATTTCCTCAACGGAATACGCCGTAGTATTCAGATAGGGAATCCGCTCCCGCTTGTACATTAATTCGATTTCCTCAATCTCATGCATGCATTGCTGCAACGACGAGTAGCGGGAGTTTGGCCGGCGCTCGTTACGAATGGTGGCAAGGCGTTCCGGTTCGATGGTCAGGCCAAACAGTTTTTCCTTATGGGGCCGGAGCGCTGCGGGCATTTTCTGGTCGTCCAGGTCTTCTTCGGTAATCGGATAGTTGGCGGCCTTGATGCCATACTGCAGGGCCAGGTACAGGCAAGTGGGCGTTTTACCGCTGCGGGATGCTCCGATCAGAATCAGGTCGGCCTCGTCGTAATGCCGGGTGCGGGCACCGTCGTCATTGTCCAGCGCAAAGTTGACTGCGTGGATCCGGCGCTCGTAGCTGCCCGCGTTATTGATGGAGTGGGATTTGCCTACGGAGTAGGAGGACGACGAGTTGAGTTCCTGCTCCAGAGGGTTCAGGAAGGTTCCGAAGATATCTACCATAAAGCCGTCGGCCCGGCTGATGATTTCCCTGATGCCGCCATTAACGATGGTGTCGAATACCAGCGGCCGTTCCCCATCGATTTCCGACGCTTTGTTGATGCGGCTGACAAGATCCCGGGCCTTCTCCTCATCGTCGATATAGGGCACGGTAACCCGCTCAAACTCGATTTTTTCAAACTGCGCCAAAAGGGCATGGCCGAGCGCTTCTGCCGTAAGGCCAGTGCCATCAGAGATAAAAAACGCCGTTCTTTTCATGGTCGTATCCGGTCTGGTTTGAACTTGTTCCCGGGAGTCTTTGGTTGCCTCCCTAGGTAATTTCCGCAGCTTACAGTATCATACACGCCAGATTCGAGACTCCGCGCTACACAGACTCAAGGGAGACACGCTTTGGAAGATTACATTATCTGGTTTGACCACCTGGGAATGTCCGACGTAGACCGGGTTGGAGGCAAGAATGCCTCCCTCGGTGAAATGATCAGTAATCTCGCCAATGCTGGTGTTACCGTCCCTGGCGGTTTCGCTACCACTGCTCATGCTTACCGTGAATTCCTGGCCACCGACGGCCTGAAAGACCGCATTGACGAAGCCCTGGATGCCCTGGATGTCAACGACGTTAACGAACTGGCGCGGGTTGGCTCCCAGATTCGCCAGTGGGTAATCGACACCGCGTTTCCGGAAGTTCTGGATAACGCCTTGAAAGAAGCCTATGCCAAGCTCCAGGCCGGTAACGATCAGATGGCTGTCGCGGTGCGTTCCTCCGCCACCGCCGAGGATCTTCCTGATGCCTCTTTCGCCGGCCAGCAGGAAACTTTCCTGAACGTGGTGGGTCTGGAGCAGGTGCGTACCTCGGTGAAGGAGGTGTTTGCCTCCCTGTTCAATGACCGGGCAATCTCCTATCGCGTGCACCATGGTTTCGATCACAAGCTGGTAGCGTTGTCAGCAGGTATCCAGAAGATGGTTCGCAGTGAAACCGCTTCCAGCGGTGTTATGTTCACCCTGGATACCGAGTCCGGTTTCCGCGATGTGGTGTTTATTACCTCCTCATACGGCCTCGGTGAAACTGTGGTGCAGGGTGCCGTGAACCCTGACGAATTCTACGTACACAAACCGACCCTGGAAGCCGGACGTCCGTCGGTATTGCGCCGTAACCTCGGCAGCAAGGCCATCAAGATGGTTTACCATTCCGAACCGGGTGAAGGTAAGTTTGTTGAAACCGTGAAGGTGGAGCAGGAAGACCGTAATCGTTTTTCCATCACCGATGCGGAAGTGGAAGAACTGGCCAAGCAGGCCATGATCATTGAAAAGCATTACCAGCGCCCGATGGATATTGAGTGGGCCAAAGATGGGGATGACGGCAAGATCTACATCGTTCAGGCCCGGCCGGAAACGGTCAAGAGCCGCGCAGCTGCCAACGTGATGGAACGTTATCTGCTGAAGGAAACCGGCAAAGTGCTGGTGGAAGGTCGCAGTATCGGCCACAAGATCGGCAGTGGCCCGGTGAAGATCATCACCAGCATTAACGAAATGGACCGGGTACAGGCCGGCGACGTGCTGGTTACCGATATGACCGACCCGGACTGGGAGCCGGTGATGAAGCGGGCTTCCGCCATTGTTACCGACCGTGGTGGCCGTACCTGCCACGCTGCCATTATTGCCCGGGAGTTGGGCATTCCGGCGGTTGTGGGCTGTGGCGATGCCACCGAGGTGCTCAAGGATGGTCAGGACGTGACCGTCTCCTGTGCCGAGGGTGACACCGGTATGATCTACGAGGGTGCTCTGGACTTCGAGCTGCGTGAGAATACCGTGGACTCCATGCCCAACATTCCGTTCAAGATCATGATGAACGTGGGTAACCCGGACCGAGCCTTTGACTTCCAGGCGCTGCCCAATGAGGGTGTGGGCCTGGCCCGCCTTGAGTTCATCATTAACCGGATGATCGGCGTACACCCGAAAGCGCTGCTGAACTTCGACGGTCTGCCCCGTGACATCAAGCAGACCGTGGAAAAGCGCATTTCCGGCTATGCCTCACCGGTGGATTTCTACGTGGACAAGCTGGTGGAAGGTATTTCCACCCTGGCAGCGGCGTTCGCTCCCAAGAAAGTGATTGTGCGTTTGTCCGACTTCAAATCCAATGAGTACGCCAATCTGATTGGCGGCACTCTGTACGAGCCGGACGAAGAGAACCCGATGCTGGGCTTCCGTGGTGCGTCGCGCTATATCTCCGATACCTTCCGCGACTGTTTCGAGCTTGAGTGTCGGGCCCTGAAGAAGGTCCGCAATGAAATGGGCCTGACCAACGTTGAAGTGATGGTGCCGTTCGTACGGACTGTCGGCGAAGCCGAGCAGGTGGTGAATCTGCTGGCTGAAAACGGCCTGAAGCGCGGTGAGAACGGCCTGCGGGTCATCATGATGTGTGAACTGCCGGCCAATGCCATTCTGGCTGAGCAGTTCCTGGAGCACTTTGATGGCTTCTCCATCGGTTCCAACGATCTGACTCAGCTGACGCTCGGTCTTGACCGGGATTCAGGCATCATTGCGCATCTGTTCGATGAGCGTAACGATGCAGTGAAGGCGCTCTTGTCTAACGCGATTCAGGCCTGCAAGAAAACCGGTAAGTACATCGGTATCTGTGGTCAGGGCCCGTCAGATCATCCGGATCTGGCCAAGTGGCTGATGGATGAGGGCATTGATACTGTGTCTCTGAACCCGGATTCGGTACTCGATACCTGGTTCTTCCTGGCCGACGAGAAGATCGACTGATCACCAACACTTGGGAAAAGGAGAGCGACAACGTGAGCAAGATTATTACTCCGGATCTGTGTGACGAATTTCCGGAAGTGCAGGTGGTCGAACCTGGCTTCAATAATTACGGTGGCGTGCGCCAGTTCGGCGGCGAAATCGTGACCGTGAAGTGCTTTGAGGACAACTCAGTGGTTAAAGAGCAGGTTGGGCTGCCCGGTAACGGCCGCGTGATGGTGGTTGACGGTGGCGCGTCCAGGCGCAATGCACTGCTGGGGGATATGCTGGCCGAGAAAGCCGCGGAAAACGGCTGGGCTGGCCTGATCATCTATGGCTGCATCCGTGATGTAGATGAGATTGGACAGACTAATCTGGGCGTTCAGGCCCTGGGTACCGTACCGCGCAAGACTGAAAAGCGTGGTATCGGTGATCTGAATATCCCGGTGACATTCCACGGTGTGACGTTCAAGCCCGGGCAGTACGTGTATGCCGATAACAACGGCATCATCGTCTCCGAGAAGCCGCTGGTTTAAGCCGCGGCCTCGGCACAGACAAAAACGGCGGCCTTTGGGCCGCCGTTTTTTATTGGGTCACTTCTATGATGTTGATTCCGAGCAGATAACCATCACCATCCGGCTCGCAACGCACCACCTCACCGAGCGTCTCCAGGGGCGGGAACTGATCCCCAGCGGACTCCATTCGGGTTCTCAGCTCTTCGCCAATCCTGAACGGTCGTTCCACTGCTACTTGCATACCGGCGGCACTGAGATCCCGGCAGATACCGGTGTGGGTTTCACCATCGTTGCCGATAATCGTGATGGTGCTGTTCACCTGCATACGATGGAAGTCGCGCTTCTCAGAGTAATCTTTCATCACCTTTACGCCCAGTTGTCGGTTTTTCTTGTCGGTTTGAGCATGGGAATGATCAGGGCCAGCAGTACGCCGCCAAACACGAGGCCCGCGCCCAGAAGCATGAAATCAGATTCCTTGCTGGCCTCAAGACGCTCGTTTTCTGCTGTCAGTACTTCCAGATCATTCCGCAGTTTCTGGTTTTCTTCGCGTAATTCACGGTTACGACGCTCAAGATTGATGGAGTCGGCGGCAATATTCTTGATACGTTGTAGTTCAGTCTGCAGGTCTTCCGCCCGATTGGAAAGATTATTCTCGGCATTCTGCAGAGAATTTCGTTCTTCGGTAACGGCAGCCAGTTGCTGACGAGCTTCAGTCAGCTCTGATTGGGTTTCGTCCAGTTGACGACTGACCCGACGAAGCTGATCAGCTGCGATCGGTTCGTTGCTCAGGTATTGGCTCGCAACCCAGCCTTCCGTCCCTTTCGGCGTGCGTACGCGGGTGTAATTGTCACCGGTTTCCAGCACTTCCAGTGGCGTGCCACTGGGGAGGGCATTTTCGATGATACGGTACTGCGTGCCGGCGCCCGAGCGCACAGGCAGGTAGAGTTGATCATCGACCCAGACGGTGCGCGCCTGCGCAACGGAAACGGAGCTGACAATAAGCACAAGGCTGAAAAGGAGACGGAGCGGTGTCACGGAGTACGTTCCCTGATAGTGATATTACTGATGATTTAAACCCGCAATTCTGTCACAAGGTGGCCGCTATTCAAGCACCTCAGCGTTACAATCCGCTCATGCTGGCGGCCGCTTTGTTCAGGGCAGCACCACCTTGTAGGGTTTGACGATTACTTTTTCATACACGCCGGCATCGACATAGGGATCGGCATCGGCCCAGGCCTGAGCTTTCTCCAGCGATTCGAACTCAGCGATGACCAGGCTGCCACTAAAGCCTGCTTCGCCAGGATCGGGCGAATCAATGGCCGGATGGGGGCCGGCTACCAATAACCGGCCTTCGGCCTTGAGCTGTTCCAGTCGGGCCAGGTGGGCAGGCCGGGCTTCTTTGCGCAGGGGCAGGCTGTTGGCGATGTCTTCGCTGATGATGGCGTAATACATGGGTTCTCCGATCTGTGATCAGCTGAGGTTAGGGGCACTGCCTGAAGGCTGATACACTGGTGCCCGTTTCGTTATTCAGGATTGTTCGTGACTATACCCCAAGACTCCAGAACGTGCATTGATCTGCATTGCCATAGCACGGCATCCGATGGCGCGCTGTCTCCAGAGGCCCTGATAGCCAGAGCCGTTGAGCAGGGGGTTAGCCATCTGGCATTGACCGATCATGACACCATCGCAGGTCTCGAGGTGGCGAGAAGTGCGGCGTCAGGTTCCGGTTTGTCCCTGATTAACGGCGTGGAGCTTTCCTGTGTCTGGCGCAGTCATACCATTCATGTGGTCGGGCTCGATTTTGACGAACGTGATCCTGCGTTTCTCGCCGCACTTGAGCGCCAGAACGAAAACCGCTGGCAGCGAGCTCGGATGATAGCCGACAGGCTAAGCCGCCTGAACGTGGACCAGCTTCTTGAGCGGGCGACGAAAGTGGCCGGAGGGGGCGTGCCCGGGCGCCCGCATTTTGCCGAAGTTCTGGTGGAAGACGGTGTTGTACCCAAGGTGGCGCACGCGTTTAAACGGTATCTGGGAACTGGCAAGCCAGGAGATGTAAAGGCGTGTTGGCCGGAGTTGCCGGAGGTGGTGCAATGGATCGTGGCGGCCGGCGGGATTGCTGTGCTGGCGCATCCCAGGAAATATCGTCTCACAGCAACCCGTTTACGGGTATTAACTGCGGATTTCGGCCGTGCCGGAGGGCAGGGCATTGAGGTGTCAGTGTCGGGCCAGTCCAGTGGCGATCTGGGTTTTGTGGCCGAGCTGGCGCGGCGGGAAAAACTCTGGGCCTCTCAGGGCAGTGATTTTCACTTCCCTGGAGCTCCCTGGTGTGAGCTGGGGCGCATAATGAAAATGCCAGAGGGGCTGGAGCCCGTCTGGCATCATTTTCGGCAACCGATTGAAGCCTGAGGCTTCAGTCCGGCGCGTGGAACAGCAGGTAGAGATCGGTCAGAGTGTCCGGGATGGCCTCTGCCATCTTGGCTGACAGCTTCTCGTCATTCCGGACTTTCTGGAAGTCCTCGTCCTCAAACAGGCCGGACAGTGTCAGCATCGGCACCATAAGGTCCGCCACTTCATCCTCATCCGCAGCCTGAAGCCAGGCCTCCTCATGCTCGAGGAAGGTATCGACAAAGCCCGCGCACCAGTTTTCCAGAGCGTTCATCGGGTCGCCGTCTTCTGGCTCCGGCAGCTCCAGTGGCTGGCCCATATCCAGGGCGTGGGCCATATCCCGTGCAAGCTCATTTACACAATGGGTAAAAGTGTCGGGAATGCCGGTGTCCGGCAACTGATCTGTGCCTGTGGCAAGGCGGAAGAGGTCTTCCGCCTTCAGGCTGACCGGCCCGATCACGCTGGCACACACCACGCCGTGGAACCCGAAAAAGTCCAGGGCATGATCTCCCCAGGGTTCTGCGAACAGAATGTCTTCCAGCGCTTCGATGTCCAAGTTGCTCAGCATGATCAGTTGCTCCCGGCCTGCTTGGCCTCTTCTGCCTTTTTGGCTTCTTCGGCCGCGCGTTGGCGCTTGCGGACCTCTCTTGGGTCATTATAGGCCCGGCCCGGAGTCACCGGGATAGCTTCCGATGCACTGGCTTCCTGAGTCTCTTCTTTCTGCTCCGCTGGCTTTTCGCTGGCCGGAGCTGGCTCGGCTTTTGCGGGCTCTGCAGGCTGCTCCGGTTTGTCAGCGGGTTTTTCGCTGCTGGATCCGGCCTGCTTCTCGGGCGCCGTATCTACTTCCGGCTCGGTTTTAGCGGCCTCGGCTTTCTGTTCCGGCGCCTTGTCGGCTTTATCCTCGGCAGCCTTCTGATCAGAAGCCGCGCCGGTTTCCGGCTCAGACGCCTTCGGTGAGTCAGCCTTGGCTTGCCGGGGTGCCTTGGCCTCTGCCTTGACCGGTTCTTTGTCTTCGGCTTTGGCAGGCTCGGCGCTGGCCTTTTCTGCAGGCTGCTCGGCTTCTGTTGCGGTGACCTGCTCGGTACGTTGAGGCTTGGCGGCCTGTTTCTGCTCGGCTTCTGCCGGCAAGCTCTCCTTGTCACCCTTGTCTTCGGCAGCACCGGATTTTTCAGCGCTATCCGCAGAGCGAGGCTTGCGCTGGCGGCCGGAGCTGCGGCCTCTACGGCCGTCAGACTTCTCTTTGCGGCTGCTCTCATCCTTTGCTTCAGGCTTGTCTTCTGCTGAGGGAGCCTCTTTCTGCTCGGCCTGTTCGGTTTTGGTCTCCGGCTTCTCGGCCATTTCCTGTTGTTCAGGCTTGCGGCTCTCTGGCGCAGTTTTGGTTTCCGGCGTTGTTGCGGCCGCTTGCTCGGCTTTATCTACGTGCGGCTCACTGGCTTTAGCGTCCACAGCAGCAGTCTTGTCAGCCGCTTTTTCCGGCTGGGTATCTTTCTGGTGCTTCTCGCTGCGTTCCGCTTTGCGTGCTGCTGGCGTAGATGCCGGAGTCTCGGCGGGGGAGCCGTCCCGGTTACGTTGCCGGCGTGGTTTGCGTTGCTTGTCGTCACCGCCCTGCTTGTCGTTGGAAGATCCCTTCTGGGACTCCTGCTGTTCCCGGTTGTCCTGCGGGCCTTTCTGGTCACGCTGGGGGCGGTTCCGGTTCTGGCCGCGACCCTGTGAGTCCTTGCGGTTGTCCCGGCGGTTGTCATTTCCCTTGCTGTCGCCAGAGCGGTCGTCCCGGTTGGAACGGTTCTGGCCACCGCGTTCACCACGATTCTGATCGTCACCACGGCCACCACGATTGCGGCCCCGGTTGTCGTCGCCACGGTTCTGCTGGCTACCCTGGCGGCGATCGTTGCCGCTGCGGTTGCCGCCGGAGCGTTGGTCATCGCGGGCAACGCGGGATTTGCGGCGATCCTGGCGGGCCTGGTTCCGACGCTCTTCACTCCGGTTGCGGTTGGTGTCGCGGCTGGCTTCCTGCTCCGGTTCTTCGCCCCGGAAGAAGCACGCGATCTTCTTGCCCAGTTTGCGGAACAGGCCTTCTTCCTGCTCAGCAGCAGCCGTTGGCGCAGCGGCTGTCGGTGCTGGGGCTGGCGCAGAGGGGCGGATAGCTTTCACGGCGGCCTGTTCGCGCACCGGTTTCTCGGCACTTGCAACTTCTACGGCTGCCTCTTCCTCGCGCTCGCTGTACTGTTGAGCTACCTGATGGCTGGAGACATGCTCTGGAGAGGTTTCGTCCTGACGCAGGCGCAGAATCTCGAAGTGCGGCGTTTCCATGTTGGGCACAGGTGCGACCACAACCGCTACGCCTTGACGGGCTTCAATGTCGGCCAGCTGCTTGCGTTTTTCGTTCAGCAGGAAGGTGGCCACAGAAACCGGCACCATGGCTCGTACTTCTGCGGTCTTCTCCTTGGAGGATTCTTCGTAGATCAGGCGCATGATGCTCAGCGCCAGAGATTCGATACCCCGGATGGTGCCCTGGCCTTCACAGCGTGGGCAAACCTCGCTGCGGGTCTCGCCCAGTGAGGGACGCAGACGCTGGCGTGACATTTCCAGCAGGCCGAAACGCGAGATCTTGCCAACCTGAACGCGGGCCCTGTCGAGTTCCAGCGCTTCACGCATCTTCTGCTCGACTTCCCGCTGGTGTTTGGCTGGCGTCATGTCGATGAAGTCGATAACGATCAGGCCGCCCATATCCCGCAGGCGTAGTTGCCGCGCGATTTCTTCGGCCGCTTCAAGGTTGGTCTGCAGGGCCGTTTCTTCAATATCCTGACCCTTGGTGGCCCGGGATGAGTTGATGTCAATGGACACCAGGGCTTCGGTCGGGTCGATGACAATCGAGCCGCCGGAGGGCAGTTTCACTTCGCGCTGGAACGCCGTTTCGATCTGGCCTTCGATCTGGTAACGACTGAACAGAGGGATTTCGTCCTTGTACAGCTTGATCTTGTTCTCGAAGGTGGGCATGACCGCCCGAACGAAGCTCAACACGTCTTCGTAAACGTTATCGGCATCGATCAGGACTTCGCCGATATCCTGGCGGAGGTAATCGCGCACAGCGCGGATGATGACATTGCTTTCCTGGTGGATCAGGAAAGGCGCTTTGCGCTCGCCAGCTGCCTGGGTAATGGCTTCCCAGAACTGTACCAGGTAGTCGAGGTCCCACTGGAGCTCTTCGGTGGTGCGGCCAATACCGGCAGTACGCACAATAATGCCCATGGACTTCGGCACCTGGACACCGTTCATGGCCTCTTTCAACTGGGCTCGGTCATCGCCTTCAATCCGGCGTGAGATACCGCCTGCACGGGGATTATTCGGCATCAGCACCAGATAACGGCCAGCCAGGGAGATGAAGGTGGTCAGGGCGGCGCCCTTGTTGCCACGCTCTTCCTTGTCGACCTGAACGATTACTTCCTGACCTTCAGAGACAACATCCTTGATGTTGATTTTGCCCTCAATCTGCCCGGGCGATTTCTTGAAATACTCTTTGGAGATTTCCTTCAGGGGCAGGAAGCCGTGGCGCTCTGCGCCAAAGTCAACGAAAGCCGCTTCAAGGCTGGGTTCTACCCGGGTAATGCGGCCCTTGTAGATGTTGGCCTTTTTCTGTTCGCGGGTACTGGATTCGATATCAAGGTCGAACAGCCGTTGGCCGTCAACCAGCGCGACGCGCAACTCTTCGGGATGAGTTGCATTGATCAGCATTCTTTTCATGGAAAGAAAGGGTTCCTGTCGTTTGTTGGTGACAGAAAACCGGGGGGATTCGCATCAGCGAAGCAGGATGTGCGTGCCGCGGGCCCTTTACAGCAGGCAGGCCGGCGGCCAGACGGATCATACCCTTATGGGGTGCAATCCTGGGTGTCTGAGACCACCGCCGACATCCCGCCTGCCGGTGGGCAGGTCGAGGTCGAATAGGGTGAGAGTCTGTTGACGCATAATATCCGTTTCAGGTTCACACAAACCCCTGGGTCTCACGTCGTATTGGTTTGCTGGACGGCCCGGGTTTGCGTGGCAATGATTCTTCGCGATGTCGCCCGACGGTTTTCCAGTCGGTTTTCCTCTCCCGGAGCAGGTAACAGCCTTTCTCGGTCTGGCCTGTGATTCCGGGAGTCTGTTTCCCGCTGCATCCGTTAATGATTGGTTTTGCAGCGTTCAAACTCTTAATCAGTATCGGTATACTGCTGCCGCTCCGGCTTCTGACCAGAGTTCGTCAGGCCGTAGACAAACGGCAGAGCACGCCGGAATATAACAGGTACGGCGTGGGCAGGCAACTCCTCAGTTGCGTCCGTCCCGGTATGCTGGGGCGGCCATACGATGCCGCAATTCATCAACGCAAGGGTTTACATGTCGCGCTCCCCCGATTCCCGTAAGACAAAGGGTCGTCGCCCTGCCACGGACAAAGCCCGTGGTGTCGGAAAATCTGCTGTCAAAGCGGGGTCTGAGCGTGCTCCGGGGAAGGTGGCGACAGAGGTTCAGTGGATTACCGTTGATGAGGATATGGCAGGGCAGCGGGTGGATAATTTCCTGCTTGCACGATTGCGGGGGGTGCCCAAAAGCATTGTCTACCGCATTGTCAGAAAGGGTGAGGTGCGGGTAAACAAGGGGCGTGTAAAGCCTGATACCCGTCTTAATCCGGGGGATGTGGTCAGAATTCCGCCGCTGGTGCAGCAGGCCAGGGCGGAGCAGCCCAAGCCCGGCAGTCGGGTGCAGGGGGTTATGGAGGCTGCGGTCGTTTTCGAAAACGATGAAATGCTGGTGGTGAACAAGCCCTCCGGTATAGCGGTTCATGGCGGAAGCGGACTGAGTTTCGGTTTGATTGAAGTGTTGCGGTCGGCCCGGCCGGAAGCCAGGTTCCTGGAGTTGGTTCATCGTCTGGATCGCGATACGTCTGGTCTGGTAATGGTGGCTAAAAAGCGTTCTGCTTTGCGGTTTTTGCAGGATGAGCTGCGGCAGAAGCGGATTCGCAAGTATTACCACGCTCTGGTGGTCGGCAGTTGGCCGGAAAATGTTGATCGTGTTACTGAGCCACTGTTGCGTTTTGAGATGCCTAATGGCGAGCGTCGGGTTCGGGTCAGTGAGGAGGGCAAAAGTTCCCTGACTTTGTTTACCTGTTTGCAGCGATTTCAGGGGTATAGTCTTGTTGAGGCATCGCCGGTGACCGGCAGGACTCACCAGATTCGGGTACACAGTGCCTGGGCGGGTCATCCGATTGCGGGCGATGACAAGTATATGGATGATGCGAGCCTGAAAGCTTTCCGGGCCATTGGTGGGCAGCGCTTGATGTTGCACGCCAGGGCTCTTGAGTTTTCGCTTCCGGGTTCGGGCGAGCCCATGCGGCTGGAAGCAGTATACGACGGGCCCTTTTCCGGGGTGCTCGAAGAATTGACCAAGCGAAGCGGGAAGCGGTCTTAATGAAGGTAAAAGTCGTTATTTTTGACTGGGACGGAACGCTGATTGATTCAGTGGACCATATCGCTGACAGCCTGCACCAGGCAGCAACGGAGCTGGGGTATCCGGAGCTGGAGCGGGAGGCCTATCGCGATATTATTGGTCTGGGCATGATTGAGGCGCTGGAGAAGTTGTATCCTGGTCTGAGCCGTGAAGAGATGGTTCGTATTCGTGAAGGTTATGCCGGTTACTTCTTCAAGAAGGTGACCACGCCCCAGAATGTGTTCGACGGCATGGCAGATGTGGTTGCCGATCTCCGGGGGTCCGGGCGCGGGTGTTCGGTGGCGACGGGCAAGAGTCGGCGGGGCCTTGAATTGGCGTTGACCTCCAGTGGTCTGGGAGCCCATTTTGATACCACCCGCTGTGCGGATGAAACCCGGTCCAAGCCGCATCCGTTGATGCTGGAGGAAATTCTGGCGTTCTACGGCTATGAACCGGAAGAGGCTGTGATGATTGGCGATACCCGTTACGATCTGGAGATGGCTCAGCGTATTGGTATGCCCTCCATCGGTGTGGAATGGGGGGTGCACAAACGGGATGTGCTTGAGACCTATGATCCCCATGCAGTGGTGAATTCAGTGGCGGACCTCCGGAAGGTGTTGGGTCTGCGCTAACAGTAGGACGTTGCAAGTAAGGAATACGGATGAGCGAGTGGGATTCGGATAAGCAGTCGGAGTGGGGTGACAAGCCCGTTGAGCCAGAAGCCCGGGGCGCCCGAGGTGGCTTGTTTGGCGGCAGGAAGCCGTCGATGCCGCCGGAGACGGGGCGTGATTGGCGTCTGATCGAAAAGCTGGTGATGTCCTTGCAGGCGGAGCAGCGGCGCAGCCGTCGTTGGGGTATTTTCTTCAAGCTGCTCACGTTCGGATATCTGTTTGCGCTGCTGTTCATGATTCGTGCTCCCTTCGGAGAAGGTGTCGGGGCCACAGTGGGGAGCCATACCGCGCTGGTAGAGGTGAATGGCCCAATTGCTGCTGATGAGCTGGCCAGCGCAGATAACCTGGTCGGGGCATTGCGTGCCGCGTTTGAGGCCGAGAGCTCGAAGGCGGTTGTGCTGCGGATTAATAGCCCGGGTGGCAGTCCGGTGCAGTCCGGCTATGTCTATGATGAGATCAAGCGGTTGAGGGAGGAGTATCCCGACAAGAAGATCTACGCGGTGATTTCTGATATTGGCGCATCGGGCGCTTATTACATTGCCGCAGCAGCCGATGAGATATACGCCAACCGGGCCAGTCTGGTCGGATCGATTGGTGTAGTGGCCGGTGGTTTTGGCTTCACTGAGGCGATGGAAAAGATTGGCGTGGATCGTCGTCTTTATACCGCAGGCGACAACAAGGCTTTCCTGGACCCGTTCTCGCCGGAGCAGGAGGAAGAGGTTGCGTTCTGGCAAGGCGTGCTTGAAAACACCCATAAGCAGTTCATTGAAGCGGTCAGACAGGGGCGGGGCGATCGCCTTGCGGATGATCCCCGGCTGTTCAGTGGTCTGGTCTGGAGTGGTGAGCAGGCGGTAGAGCTGGGACTTGTAGATGGTCTGGGCAGTTCATCCTGGGTCGCGCGCCAGTTGGTGGGCGAAGAGGAGCTTGTCGATTACAGTCGCAGCCGCTCTCCTTTTCAGGAGTTTGTGGATCAGCTGGGGGTGGCCGTTGGTGAAGGTGTCGCAACCCGGTTGATGGAGTCACGACTGGAGCTCCGATAAGTTGCCTCGGGCATCAGTCCAGCAATGGATTGATGCCCAGTTCTCTCAGTATACGGGTGAGCGCAATCAGCGGCAGGCCGATCAGGCTGTTGGGGTCGTCGCCCTGAAGGCGGCTGAACAGGGCGATGCCAAGACCTTCCATCTTGAAGCTGCCCGCGCAGTCGTAAGGCTGCTCTTTCTGCAGGTAACCTTCAATTTCCTCTTCCTGTAAGTCCCTGAAATGCACCTCAAACGGTTCGCAGTGCGTTTGAAGGTTGCCGCTTCGGGTATCCAGAACGGCCAGGCCGGTGAGAAAGCGAACCCGGTTGCCACTGCTTCGCATCAATTGCTGTTTTGCTGTGTCGTAGTGGCCGGGTTTGCTCAGCAGGCTGCCATCCGGTAATGCCGCCACCTGGTCGGAGCCGATGATGATATGGTCCGGAAAGCGCGGGGCGAGAGCTTTTGCTTTGCTTTCTGCAAGCCGGACGGCCAGGGCTTCGGCTGCTTCTCCTGGAATGGGGGTTTCGTCAATGTCGGGGCTGGCAGTGTCGAACGCGAGGTCGAGCCGGGCCAGCAATTGCTTGCGGTAGGGTGAGGAAGAGGCCAGTAGCAGCTTGGGAGGAAGCATGGGGTTTCAGGTCCGGTCGGTTGGATATGGGAGTTCTTTGGGGCTCATATCGTAAAATACCCCTATTCCGGGCGAAAGGCCCGGCAGAAAGTCGATTAAGTCTTTGACAGAGGCTGGTCTCGCCCCTAAAATTGCGCGCCTATGTCCAAAGCGCCGATCGTCGAACTGCCCAGATCTGTCGACCCAAACAAGTTGGCAGAGCAGAACACAACGCTTGAAGGGGTAATTCCTTTCAAGGGGCTTTCTCGTTTTCGTGAAGCTGTGCCGGGACTGCCGGAAGATGGTGAGTGCAGCGTAAAGCTGTCTTTCTATCGGGATGGGGAGCGTCGCCGGATAGTGTCGGGCGAGTTGTCTGCGCCGGTCATTCTGGAATGCCAGCGCTGCATGGGTGACATGCAGGTGACTCTGGAATCCCGTTTTGATCTCGGTCTGGTCATCAGTGATGAGCAGGCGCAGCGGTTGCCGAAAGCGTTGGAACCATTTCTGGTAGAAGATTTCAACGCCGATCTCTGGGCAATGGTGGAAGACGAGTTGCTTCTGGTGCTGCCGCCATTTCCGCTCCACGAGCGGGAAGAGTGTCCGGCAAAAGAAGATCTTGAAGCGCTCGAAGTGCCCGAGGCTACCGAAGAGCCCGAGACAGAGCAAAGAAAAGAGAACCCGTTCAGTGTACTGGCGGGACTTAAGACGACAAAGCATTAACGTATTCGAAAATAGGTCAGGAGCATAACCATGGCTGTACAGCAAAATCGCAAAACTCGTTCAAAGCGTGGCATGCGCCGTTCACACGACGCACTGAGTGCTGCTGCTCTGTCTACCGACGCAACAACTGGTGAAGTTCATCGTCGCCATCACGTATCTCCAGACGGTTTCTACCGTGGCAAACAGGTAGTTGAGGCTCGCGACGAGTAATTCGTCGGGGATTTCTTCTGACCTGTGCCGCATGGACGAGTGGTGAACACGCCGGTCACCATTGCCATTGATGCTATGAGCGGTGATCGCGGTGCCGCGGTTGTCGTCCATGCTGCGCTGGAAGCAGTACGTGAAAACGAAGCCTTGAGTCTTGTTCTGGTGGGAATCCGGAGCGAGCTCGAGGCTTTGTTGCATGAGGGGCATGCCCGTATTCGCATTGTTGAGGCTGCCGACGTCGTTCGTATGAACGAGCGGCCTTCCCATGCCCTCCGCCACAAGAAAAACTCCTCTATGGCCATTGCGCTCAGTCTCGTGCGGGACGGAGAAGCGCAGGGCTGTGTCAGTGCCGGAAATACCGGTGCGCTGATGGCATTCGGTCGCTCGATCATTCGGATGTATCCCGGGATTGAACGTCCTGCCATCGCAAAGCTGATCCCCTCTCTGCGTGGCCGTTGCCATGTCCTGGATCTTGGTGCCAACGTCGATTCCACAGCGGAGAATCTCTACCAGTACGCCCTGATGGGGTCCCTGATGGCATCCGCTATCTGCCGCCAGTCCGAGCCACGGGTGGCACTGCTGAATGTCGGTGAGGAAGAAATCAAGGGTAATGAACAGGTCCGGCTCGCATCACACATGCTGGCCCAGTGCGACACCATCAACTACATCGGTTATGTCGAGGGAAGTGACCTTTTTCGCGATGTCGCCGATGTTGTAGTGTGTGACGGTTTCGTGGGCAATATAGCCCTCAAGACCGGAGAGGGGGTTGCCGGCCTGTTGATCGAATTGCTGGAGCAGGCATTCACACGCTCCATGTACGGTCGTTTTGTGGGCTTGCTGGCCAGGCCGATTATCGGGCGACTTCTGCAATTGATGGACCCTTCCAGGCACAATGGCGCCAGTCTGCTCGGGTTGCAGGGTGTGGTCATCAAGAGTCACGGCAACGCCAATGAGCGGGCGATGCTGGCGGCGATCCGGCAGGCCGTTCGTGAGGTTCAGCTGGAAGTGCCACGAAGGATCAACGAAAGACTCGATGATCTGATGTTATGATCCCTCCTCGTTATCGGGAGCGCGACTAAAGTCGTCCCGCATCCCGGCTCTTATTCGCGGATAATTGGCCCTGATTGTACTATTGGCTAATCTTCAGTAACCCTTCAATGACGATAAGATTCCGCTTATGAAATCAGCGTTTGTTTTTCCCGGACAAGGCTCCCAGTCACTCGGCATGTTATCTGCTGCCGCTGAAGCGTGGCCGATGATCACCGAAACGTTTGACGAGGCGTCCAACGTTCTCGGCTATGACCTGTGGCATCTTTGCCAGCATGGCCCCGCCGAAGAGCTCAATAAAACCATGGTTACTCAGCCTGCTCTGCTGACCGCAAGTGTTGCGCTGTGGCGGCAGTGGTGTGTATCTGACGGCCCCCGGCCGGATTTTGTTGCTGGCCACAGCCTGGGTGAATACAGCGCCCTGGTGGCGGCGGAAAGCCTGGATTTTATTGAAGCTGTAAAGCTGGTTCAGCTGCGCGGTGAACTGATGCAGGATGCCGTGCCTGAAGGGCAGGGGCGTATGGCGGCCATTCTGGGTCTTGAGGACTCGGATGTGGTGTCGGCCTGTGAGGAGTCTGCTGAGGGTGATGTGGTTGCCGCAGTGAACTTTAACGCGCCGGGCCAGGTGGTTATTGCCGGTAGCGCAGCGGCCGTTGAAAGGGCCATTGAAGCCTGCAAAGCAAAAGGCGCTCGTAAGGCCATGCCGTTGCCGGTTTCAGTTCCCTCCCACTGTGCACTCATGAAGGGAGCGGCGGAACAGTTGGCTGAAGCCCTTGAGGATATTCGGTTTAACGATGCTGTCATTCCCGTTGTCCAGAATGTCAATGCTGAGCCGGCAAGGGATGCAGAGGTGCTGAAAGCTAATCTGCTCAAGCAGCTATACTCACCGGTGCTGTGGACAAACTCGGTACAGCGGCTGTCTACCGAAGGGGTGGGTGTGGCTGTTGAGTGTGGCGCCGGCAAGGTGCTGGCCGGTTTGATCAAACGTATCGATCGTTCTCTGCCGGTCCACGGCATCGAGAGTCCTGATTCTCTGGCTGAAGCCCTCAAGGCCTTTGGTCAGTCCTGATTACACGGAGTGAATTATGTCTTTGGAAGGCAAAGTTGCATTGGTAACCGGCGCCAGTCGAGGCATTGGCAAAGCCATTGCTCATGAACTTGCCCGGCAGGGAGCCGAAGTAGTGGGTACCGCGACCAGTGCCGAGGGGGCCCAGGCCATTACCGATGGCCTGAAAGAAGCGGGTTTCAGTGGCTATGGCATTGTTATGAATGTGGCAGAGCCCGAGAGCATCGAGACTGGCCTCAAGCAGCTTGCCGAGCAATCGGGTGCGCCGCTGATTCTGGTCAATAATGCCGGCATCACCCGTGATAACCTTCTGATGCGCTTGAAAGACGATGACTGGGCTGAGGTTCTGGAAACCAACCTGTCCAGCGTCTATCGCACCAGCAAGGCGGTATTGCGTGGTATGGCGAAAGCCCGTTGGGGCAGAATCATCAATATCAGCTCAGTGGTTGCTGGTATGGGAAATCCCGGGCAGGGCAATTACTGTGCGGCGAAGGCCGGTGTTGAGGGTTTTACCCGTAGCCTGGCCAAGGAAATGTCTAACCGCGGTATCACGGCGAACTGCGTGGCACCGGGTTTTATTGACACAGACATGACCAAAAAACTGGACGATAAGCAGCGTGAGGCTATGCTGGAAATCATACCGGCTGGTCGCCTGGGGTCGCCGGAGGAGGTTGCCGCTGTGGTGGCTTTCCTGGCATCGGACGGCGCCGCTTACGTAACCGGAGAAACCATTCATGTGAATGGCGGCATGTACATGGGTTAAGTCCGTTCCGGGCTGGTGTGCAACCCCTTGTCGCACAACATGTTTGACAGAATCCCTGCTTGTTTGCAGGTGGGGTTTAAACTAAACTGGCAGCCATAGAGTTGCTTGGTTGACACATAAAGTGAGGACATTATGAGTACAGTTGAAGAGCGCGTTAAGAAGATTGTTTGTGAGCAGTTGGGCGTGAAAGAGTCCGAAGTTCAGAACACATCTTCTTTTGTAGAGGATCTTGGCGCTGACTCACTGGACACTGTTGAGCTGGTTATGGCCCTGGAAGAGGAATTCGAGACCGAGATTCCTGACGAAGAGGCCGAAAAGCTGGGCACCGTTCAGGACGCGATCGACTACATTGTCGCGCACACCTGATACCCTGCGAATCAGATAGCCAGGCAAAAGCCGTCCTTTGGGCTTATTGAAGGACGGCTTTTTTATTGGCCGGACATTGGCCAGCAGTGAACCATCAGACACGGAACAATCGGGTGATTGGGGATATGAGCAAGCGACGGGTTGTCATCACGGGAATGGGGATGCTTTCTCCGGTGGGGAATGATGTGACGTCTTCCTGGGAGGCCATTCGTGCCGGGCGCAGTGGCATCGGACTGATTGATCGCTTTGACGCATCCGAGTACACCACTCGCATTGGTGGTGCCGTCAAGGATCTTGATATCGAGCCCTGGTTGTCCAGCAAGGAAGCACGAAAGCTGGATGCCTTTATTCACTATGGTCTGATTGCAGCGCAGCAGGCAGTAGATGACAGCGGCCTTGAGCAATACAGCAAGCTCGACAAGGAGCGGGTAGGGATTGCCATAGGTTCAGGTATCGGTGGCCTGGAATACATCGAAAAGAACGTTCTTCAGATGGATAAGGCCGGCCCGCGCAAGGTTTCGCCGTTTTTTGTGCCGGCATCCGTCATCAATATGATTTCCGGAAATGCGGCGATCCGTTTCGGCTACAAGGGGCCGAATATTGCGATCGTGACCGCCTGTACCACCGGAACACACAATATCGGCTATGCCGCCAGAACCATCGCCTACGGCGATGCCGATGTCATGCTGGCCGGCGGCTCTGAAATGGCGACCACACGCAGCGGCGTGGCGGCGTTTTCCTCCGCCCGTGCCCTGTCGACCCGCAATGATGAGCCGGAAAAGGCCAGTCGCCCCTGGGATCGTGACCGTGACGGCTTTGTACTCAGTGATGGCGCCGGCGTTGTGGTTCTGGAAGAGCTGGAACACGCCAGGGCGCGAGGAGCAACCATTTACGGCGAAGTCATCGGCTTTGGCATGAGCGATGACGCCCATCACATCACGGCCCCCCCGGCCGATGGTGAGGGCGCGGCGCGCTCCATGCGAAATGCCATCCGCGATGCCGGCATCAGCCCGGATCTGGTCGGATACATCAATGCCCATGGAACCTCTACTCAGGTTGGCGATGTGGCTGAGGTGGCTGCAGTCAAATCGGTGTTTGGCCGCCATGCGGAAAGATTGGCCATGAGCAGCACCAAATCCATGACCGGACATCTGCTGGGCGCCGCGGGTGCCGTTGAGGCTATATTCTCGGTGTTGGCAGTCCGGGACGGGGTGTTGCCGCCCACCATCAACCTTGATCATCCGGATGAAGGTTGTGATCTGGACTTTGTGGCGCACAAATCCAGAGATGCCGATGTGAAGGTCGCGCTGTCGAATTCGTTCGGCTTTGGCGGCACCAACGGGACCCTGATCGTCAGCCGCTACGAGGGTTGAGCCCGGGTGTTGAAGCTCTACTGGGCAGACGACGACTGCCTGCTCCCTGGTGACCGGGGGCTGGCATATGGAGATGGCCTGTTCGAAACCATCAGGGTGAACGTGGATTCCGCGCCTTTGCTGGTCTATCACCTTGACCGGTTGGTGCGGGATGCCGGGCGCCTGGGTATTTCTCTGAGTCGGCCCGAACTTGAGTCTGCGGTTGCCGGCGCAATGCAGCGCTATGGGGCCATTCATGGCGGCAGCCACTGGGTGCTCAAGCTGGTGGTAACCCGTGGCAGCGGTGGCCGCGGGTATCGGCCGGCAGCTGATGTCAGCCCTCATCTGTATCTGTTCCATTCCGTTCTTCCTCCGCTGCCGCCCGAAACCGGGGTCATGGTGGACTTCTCCCGGGTACCGTTGACGGTCAATCCACTCCTGTCTGGCATCAAGAGCCTTAATCGGCTGGAGCAGGTTATGGCGGCCCGGGAAATGAAGGATCCAACATTTGAGTTGCTGATGACCAACGCGGCAGGGCATGTGGTTGAAGGTACCCGGACCAATTTATTTCTGCATGGCCCAGATGGTTGGAGAACGCCTCCGGCGGCCTCGTTGGCGGTTTCCGGTGTGATGCGCCGAAAAGTGATCGAATGCCTGCATGCCGCGGGTGAGCCTTTCCGGGAATGTGAGCTGCAGGTGGATGACCTGCTGGGCCGCGAATGCCAGGGTCTGTACCTGACCAACAGCGTGCTTGGAGTTGTTCCGGTTCGCAATCTGGCGGGCCTTGATTTGCCTGTGGGCAACCGGCTTGCGACAATTTGTGATCCTCATAAGCGACCGGATTGATGCGCGTGTTCAAAAAGCTACTCGTAGGTATTGTTGCTCTTGCTGTTCTGGCGGTTACTGGCAGTGGTCTCTGGCTTTGGCAGGGTTTGAAAACACTTGAGACCCCGGTTGTCCTTGACGAGCCGACTCTGTTTTCTGTCGAGCCCGGCACGGCGTTTGGTCGCGTTGCGCGGGAGCTGGCTGCGCAAGGATTTGTGGATGATCCGCTCTGGCTGCGGATTCACGGGCGCCTGAACCCGGAGCAGACCCTGATCAAGGCTGGGGACTACGAGTTCACCTCCGGTATGACCCCGGTCCACATGATCAACATGATGGTAGAAGGCAAGGTCAAGCTCTGGTCCGTGCAGTTTATCGAGGGCTGGACCTTTGCCGAGATGCGGGCAGCGCTGGCGCGCACCGACAGGCTCACCAGGCAGACCACCGATTGGACGGATGAGGAGATCATGACGGCTCTGGGAGCCGAAGGGCAGCATCCCGAGGGCTGGTTTTTCCCGGATACCTACCTGTTTCACGGTGGTGAAACCGATCTCGATATTCTCAGAAGGGCCTACAACATCATGACCGAGGTTCTTGAGGAGGAATGGCAGAACCGTGAGGAAGGGCTTCCGTACGACAACGCCTATGAGGCACTGATCATGGCGTCGATTGTGGAGCGTGAAACCGGAGTGGCCGGCGAGCGACAACAGGTGGCGGGTGTTTTCGTCCGGCGCCTGCAGAAGGGTATGCGCCTGCAGACGGACCCAACGGTTATTTACGGTATGGGTGACAAATATCGGGGCCGGATTGGTCGCAGCGATCTTCGTACATGGACGCCCTATAACACGTATCGAATTGATGGCCTGCCGCCAACGCCTATTGCGTTACCGGGACGAGAATCCATTCATGCCGCGTTGCATCCGGAAGACGGCGATGCCTTGTACTTTGTCGCCCGGGGGGATGGCAGCCACAAGTTTTCCCGTACGCTTGCCGAACACCAGAAAGCCGTGCGTGAGTTCCAGCTGAACCGCCGGGAAGATTACCGTTCATTCCCGGCCCCGGGTTCTGAAACCAGCAGTAACGGAGAGCAATGATTTTGGCCAGAGGGCGATTCATTACATTCGAGGGTACCGAAGGGGTTGGCAAGTCGACACAGCTGGATAACGCTGCGAAAACCCTGGAACGGCTTGGTATTGATTACATTGTGACCCGTGAGCCAGGTGGCACCCCTATGGCAGAAAGCATCCGTGAGCTGTTGCTGGCCCCCAGAGAGGAGTCAGTACACGAAACCACCGAGCTGCTGCTGATGTTTGCCGCCAGGGCTCAGCATCTCCATAACAGAATCCTCCCGGCACTTTCCGCCGGTAAGTGGGTTCTCTGTGACCGGTTTACCGATGCCACCTTCGCCTATCAGGGTGGTGGTCGTGGCGTTGCCCGAGAACGGATTGCGTTGCTTGAGGCTCTGGTTCAGGGTGAGGTGCGTCCGGACCACGTTATTCTGCTGGATGCGCCTGTGGAAACCGGTATGGCTCGTGCTCGAAAGCGCGGTGAGCTTGACCGGTTTGAGCAGGAGGCGCAGGCATTTTTTCAGCGGATACGGGAAACCTATCTGGAGCGCGCGACGGAAATGCCCGGGCGCTACCATGTGGTAAACGCCGCCTTACCCCTCGAGCAGGTATCCGAGAGTGTATCAGCCCTCCTGACCGCATTGGCTAAACTGCCGGTTTCAGACTGACAGCAGACAGATCGCTGGCGAATCCCGGTGTTTTCGTGCACTTTTTGTAATGTTCTGCTTTAATTGAGGAACATTCTCGATAACGGCTTTCAGTAGTAATGCTCAACGCGAAACTTTTGAAGCTACCCACGGCTGCCCAACAGCATCACCATGAACACCACCAGATCGTGGTCGGTGTGCGCGGGCAGGCGGAGCTGAGCATTGATGGATCCGGTGCCTGCCTCGACACCTGGAAAGCCTGTCTGGTACCTACAGAGGCGCGCCACGATTATTGTGGTGATCAGCAAAACCACGTGCTGGTCATCAATGTTGATCCCTTCTGCGCAGCACTGTCGACACCACTGCACTCGGACTATGACAAGCTGATGCGGCTGTTTGAGAAGCCGCGTACGGTACAGATGGATAACCGTATTCAGGGGTTGGTCCAGTTTGCCGCCGGTGAATTCGACCGTTCACCGGATAACCGGGCGCTGCATCAGCACCTCGCCGCCAGTATTCTTCATTGCATGGCTGAGCGCATCGTCGACCGGCCCCCCGTTTCCAGTAACAGAAACAGTCTCAACCCCGAGGACATCCGCCGCTATATCGTCGGCAATCTTCACCGCAAGATTACCGTTCAGGATCTGGCCGGTGTCGCATGCCTGAGTGTGAGCCGGTTTCACGAAATTTTTCGTCAGGTTACCGGGACCACGCCGCATCAGTTTCTGCTGCAGACCCGCCTCGATCAGGCCGTTGGGCTGCTTTCCTCGACCTCGCTTTCGGTTTCTGAAATCAGTTATCGCACGGGCTTTTCATCGCAAAGTGCGCTGACCAACGCGCTCAGAAAACACCGGGGTATTACACCCTCGAGGCTACAGCTAAATGAACATGTGGCCTGATTCAGGCACGGATTCGTAGGTTTTGACGTCAGTCCCGTAGGATTCTGCAAAATAATCGTAGGATTTTGTAAGCCTCGAATCCGTAGTAATACTAATTTATATCGCCCGAGGACCGAGGCTCCGGAGCTGAGCTGGCTGGTCGCAAAGATCTGGCGATCAGCTATATTCAATGAGGAATCCCGGCAAGTTGATTCTTGCTACAGGTCTGACGAATCCGAGACATACAAAAAAACGGCACACAGTGCCGATCTTTGATCTGGTGTTGTGCCAATCGAGCGGATCTTATCCGACTCATAAAACCGGAGGAGCCATATGGCTATTGGAGTTTGGATCAGTCTATTTGCGTATTTCGCCCTGATGATCGTAATTGGCCTCTGGGCCATGCGCACATCATCAGCCACTGCTGAGGATTACATGCTGGGGGGCCGTGCCCTCAGTCCTAAAGTTGCGGCTTTGTCAGCCGGCGCATCAGACATGAGTGGCTGGTTGTTGCTGGGTTTGCCCGGCGCCCTCTATGTTACCGGTCTGGCCTCGGCCTGGATTGGTATCGGCCTGTTTGTTGGTGCTTTCATCAACTGGGTTGTAGTTGCACCCCGGCTGCGGGAGCAGACCGTGCATTATGGCAATGCACTCACCATCCCGGCGTTTCTGGCCAACCGTTTCCCAACCAAGGCTCTGCCGCTGCGCACAGTATCCGCCATCGTTATCGTGCTGTTCTTCGCGGTTTATACCGCCTCTGGCCTGGTTGCCGGCGGCAAGCTGTTTGAAAGCGCCTTCGCTGGTATCTTTAACTTCGGTGGCATGAGCGACTACGCCGCCGGTATTGTGATCACCCTGGGTGTGGTGCTGGCGTATACCGTTGTTGGCGGCTTCCTCGCGGTGAGCATGACGGACTTCGTGCAGGGCTGCATCATGATGCTCGCTCTGGTCATCATGCCTGCAGTAGTGCTGTTCGGCGAAGGCGGTGGTGGTTTCGCCCAGGCTTCCGAGACCTTGAACAGTGTGGATCCAACGCTCCTGTCGTGGACGGAAGGGCTCACGGTGATTGGCTGGTTGTCGGCGGTTACCTGGGGGCTCGGCTATTTCGGCCAGCCGCACATCATCGTACGTTTCATGGCTATCCGTACCGTGGGTGAGGTAGGGACTGCCCGTAATATCGGTATGTCCTGGATGGGCATCTCCCTGATTGGTGCGATCGCGCTGGGTGTGTTTGGCCGTGCCTATGCTGTGCGTAATGGCCTGGACGTTGCTGATCCGGAAACCATTTTCATTGTTCTGTCAGATCTGCTGTTCCACCCGTTGATTACCGGCTTCCTGTACGCTGCGTTGCTGGCGGCAGTCATGAGTACCATCTCCAGTCAGTTGCTGGTTTCCTCCGCCTCTCTGACCGAAGATTTCTACCGCCTGTTCCTGCGTAAGGAAGCAACGGATAAAGAATGTGTGAATGTCGGCCGTGCCTGCGTTATTGCGGTTGGTCTGGTTGCTGCGGTTATCGCTTCCGATCCCAACTCCCAGGTCCTGGGGCTGGTCAGTAACGCCTGGGCGGGCTTTGGTGCTGCCTTCGGTCCTCTGATCATCCTGGCCCTGACCTGGCCGCGTACCAACGGTGCAGGCGCGCTGGCTGGTCTGATCGTAGGTGCAGCCACCGTGATGATCTGGATATCTCTGGGCTGGAATGGTGAGTTCATGGGTGGCCCGGGTGTGTATGAGATTATCCCGGGCTTCATTGCTGCGTTTATCGCTATCGTTGTGGTGACTCTGGCCACTTCTGATGCCGGTGAGTACCAGCACATCGAACGGTGATAATTCACCTGCACTGAATAAGGGGCTCCTTCGGGAGCCCTTTTTTTGTCCTTGAACAATGGAGTGTCGCCGGTCATGGGGGTGGCCGGGCCTGTGTGTCAGGACCAAAAAAAACGCCAGCCCGAAGGCTGGCGTTTTCAGATCAGAGGTAGGTTACCTCAGAAGATCTCAGGCTACGGAAGCCTCAGATGCTTTCTGGGTGTACTCTTCCATCTGGTCGAAGTTGAGATACTTGTAGATCTCCTTGGACATGCTGTTCAGGTCCTTGGCGTACTCCATGTACTCCGCCGGAGTCGGGAGTTTGCCCAGTACCGCGCCCACAGCAGCCAGTTCCGCGGAGGTCAGGTACACGTTGGCACCATCACCCAGGCGGTTCGGGAAGTTACGGGTAGAGGTAGACAGGACCGTTGACTTCGGTGCTACACGTGCCTGGTTACCCATGCACAGGGAGCAGCCCGGCATCTCGGTGCGAACACCGGCGGTGCCGTAGGTGTTGAAGTAGCCTTCTTCCATCAGCTGCTGCTGATCCATCTTGGTGGGCGGAGACATCCACAGACGGGTGCTCAGGGCGCCCTTGTGTTGCTCCAGCAGCTTGCCAGCGGCACGGAAGTGACCAATGTTGGTCATGCAGGAACCGATGAACACTTCGTCTACCTTGTCACCAGCCACTTCGGACAGGAACTTGGCATCGTCAGGGTCGTTCGGGCAGCACACGATCGGCTCTTTGATGTCAGCCAGATCGATTTCGATCACGTGGGCGTATTCCGCGTCTTTATCAGCACGCATCAGCTTCGGATCTTTCAGCCACTCTTCCATCTGCTGGGCGCGACGCTCCAGGGTACGCGGATCGCCGTAACCTTCAGCAATCATCCAGCGCAGCATTACGATGTTCGAGCGCAGGTACTCAGCCACGGAGTCTTCCGACAGGTTGATGGTACAACCGGCAGCGGAACGCTCGGCAGAGGCGTCAGACAGTTCGAACGCCTGCTCGACAGTCAGGTGCTCCAGACCTTCGATCTCCAGAATACGGCCGGAGAATTCGTTGATCTTGCCTTTCTTCTCAACAGTCAGCATGCCCTGCTTGATGCCGTACAGCGGGATGGCGTGTACCAGGTCACGCAGGGTGATGCCAGGCTGCATTTCGCCTTTGAAGCGAACCAGAACGGATTCCGGCATATCCAGCGGCATAACGCCGGTAGCAGCGGCAAAGGCCACCAGGCCAGAACCGGCCGGGAAGGAGATGCCCATCGGGAAACGGGTGTGGGAGTCACCACCAGTGCCCACAGTGTCCGGCAGCAGCATGCGGTTCAGCCATGAGTGGATGATGCCGTCGCCCGGACGCAGGGAAACACCGCCACGGGTGCGGATGAAGTCCGGCAGGGTGTGCTGCATTTCAACGTCAACCGGCTTCGGATAAGCGGCGGTGTGACAGAAGGACTGCATCACCAGGTCTGCCTGGAAGCCCAGACACGCCAGGTCTTTCAGCTCGTCACGGGTCATCGGGCCAGTGGTGTCCTGGGAGCCTACGGTCGTCATGTGCGGCTCACAGTAGGTGTTCGGGCGAACGCCTTTGCCTTCCGGCAGACCGCATGCCTTGCCAACCATCTTCTGGGCCAGGGTGAAACCCTTGTCGCCAGCTTCAGGATCTTTCGGCAGACGGAAGATGTCAGTAGCGCCCATGCCCAGAGCCTGGCGGGCCTTGTTGGTCAGACCACGGCCGATGATCAGCGGAATACGGCCGCCGGCCTGAACTTCGTCCAGGATCACATCAGATTTGAACTTGAACTCGGAGATGGTTTCACCGGCTTCGTTCAGGATCTTGCCTTCGTACGGGCGGATTTCGATGACGTCGCCCATGTTCATGTCGTCAACCGGGGCCTCGAATACCAGAGCACCGGCATCTTCCATGGTGTTGAAGAAGATCGGGGCAACCTTGTTACCGATACAGACACCGCCAGCGCGCTTGTTCGGCACGCCCGGGATGTCTTCACCGAAGAACCACAGAACAGAGTTGGTGGCAGACTTACGGGAAGAACCGGTACCCACTACGTCACCAACGAAGGCAACGGGCAGGCCCTTGGATTTGATTTCGTCGATCTGGCTCATCGGGCCAGTTACGCCGGGCTCTTCCGGCTTCAGGCCGTCACGTTCCATTTTATAGGCAGCGCGGGCGTGCAGCGGGATGTCCGGGCGGGACCAGGCATCCGGGGCCGGAGACAGGTCGTCGGTGTTGGTTTCGCCGGTCACCTTGAACACCACCATTTTGGTGCTCTCGGGAACCTTCTTCTTGTTGGTGAACCACTCGGCGTTGGCCCAGGACTCAACCACAGACTTGGCAACGGCGTTGCCGGCGTCCATCTTTTCCTTCACATCGTTGAAGGCGTCGAACATCAGCAGGGTTTTCTTCAGCTGCTCACCGGCCAGTTCGGCCAGGTCGCTGTTGTCCAGCAGCTCAACCAGGGTCTCGATGTTGTAACCGCCCTGCATCATGCCCAGCAGTTTCACAGCGTATTCTTTGCTGACCAGCGGGGAAGAGGCTTCGCCCTTGGCGATGGCAGACAGGAATGCAGCCTTAACGTAGGCAGCTTCGTCTACGCCCGGCGGAATGCGGTTTTCCAGCAGGTAAACCAGGGTTTCTTCTTCACCGGCCGGCGGGTTCTTCAGCAGGTCAACCAGGGCGGCGGTCTGCTCGGCGTTCAGGGGCTTGGGGGGAATACCCAGGGCTTCACGTTCGGCAACGTGTTCACGATAGGCTTCTAACACGATATGGACCCTCATCAGTTGGAATGTTCCGCGCTGTGGGCGTGGTGCCCGGCGGGAGTTTTTTGGCGAAAAGGCCGCAGGAGCCTCTGAATAACGCCTCAAATCACTGATGGGGTTTCAGGATTTATTCAGAGACTCCTTGATCTGGCGCTGCATTCTATAGGAAACCCCTTATAAAGTTAAGTTGGACAGAGGTCGGAGGAATCTGCTAAGTGCGCTATACTCCGGCCTCCCGAATTTTCAGCCTGAACCCCGATATGAACGATGCTCTGCAAGAAATTCACGATTTCCTTCCGTGCCGTACCCCGCAAACCTGGATTGACAGCGCCCTGGCGAACCAGGACCTGCTGCTGATCGATCATGCGCATTGTGAAAAGAAGGCGGCGTCCACCGCGCTGAGTCTGATGTATCGCTACGTGGACAACACCGAGTTGCTCAACAAGATGTCGCGTCTGGCCCGTGAGGAACTGAGGCACTTCGAGCAGGTACTGGCGATCATGAAAAAGCGGGGGGTTACCTATGCCCATCTGTCACCGGCACGGTATGCCGCCGGCCTGCGGGAAGCGGTACGAACAGAGGATCCCGGGCGGCTGGTCGATGTCTTGATCGTCGGCGCCATTATTGAGGCCAGATCCTGTGAGCGTTTTGCTGCCCTGGCTCCCTCGCTGGATGAAAAGCTGGCTGAGTTCTACAACAGCCTGCTTAAATCCGAGGCACGTCATTACCAGGATTACCTGACGCTGGCCGAGCAGGCCAATGGTGGCCCGGTGGATGAACGCGTTGTGCAGTTCCTGGCCATCGAGCAAAAGCTGATTGAATCTCCGGATTCCGAGTTCCGCTTTCACAGTGGCCCGGTTCTGGCAGGTTGAAGCTCCTGGCAAAGTGACATCCAGCGGGCGATTCCGGCGCTGCGGTATTTCTGTTTGTGCAGAATGAAGTAGAACTGACGGTCGAATTTCCGATAGTCGGGGACGCTCAGGGGGACCAGGCTACCGCGTTTGAAAGCATCGGCCAGGACTACTTTGGACAGGCATCCGATGCCCAGATCCGCCTCTACGGCCCGTTTGATGGCCTCGGTATGTTCGAGTTCCAGCAGGATGTTGAGGTCTGGCAACAGGCCGTGCATTCCCCGCTCAAAGCTCTGCCGCGTGCCAGATCCCGGTTCCCTCATAATCCAGACCGCCTGACGAAGGTCCTCGTCGGTCAGAGCCTGTTTTCGGGCCAGGGGGTGTGACGGAGAGCAGAATACCGTCAGTTCGTCTTCCCGCCAGGGAATTACCTCCAGCTCCGGGGACTGTAGCTCGCCTTCAATCAGACCGATATCCAGTTCGAAGTCCCGGACCCGGCGGGCTATGGAGCTGGTGTTGGCCACCTCCAGTGAAACCTTCGGGCGGGTAGGGGTATTCATGTATTTGGCCATCACGCCCACGGCCAGATAGTTCCCTATAGTCAGGGTAGCGCCGACTTTCAGGGCGCCGACTTCTGAATGTTTACTGAAGGCCTGTTCCAGTTCCGTGGCCTGCGCCAGCAGGGACTCTGCCTTGGGCCGGTAGAGTCGGCCGAGTTCGTTCAATTGCAGCCGTTTGCCCACGCGGTCGAAGAGCTGGATATCGAACTGGCTCTCCAGTTCTTTCAGGGCGCTGCTGGCGGCGGACTGGGACATGGCCAGCGATTCGGCAGCCCGGGTGATGTTCTGGAAATGGGCGGCGGCCAGGAAAACTTCGAGCTGACGAAAGCTGTATTTCATAGGGTCTCTTCCGGTGGAAGCTGTTTATCGGAAAAATCGAATAGCCTTATGAAAACAGCCCGTTTTGTCGATTTCAAGCAAAAGGTTAAACTATTCCCAATTCCTGATGGACTGACGTTAATAGGCGAGGGCTCCCATGAGCAACCTGATGAAAGAAACCGTAACCAGTGTGCACCACTGGAACGATACGCTGTTCAGCTTCAAGACCAGTCGGGATCCCGGCTTCCGCTTCAAGAACGGTCATTTTGTAATGATCGGTCTGGAGACAGATGGCAAACCGTTGATGCGCGCCTACAGTATTGCCAGTGCGAACTATGAAGAAGAGCTGGAGTTTTTCTCTATCAAAGTTCCTGATGGCCCGCTGACCTCGCGCCTGCAACAGATCAAAGTGGGTGACGAGATTCTGGTCAGCCGCAAGCCAACGGGTACGCTGGTATTGGACAATCTTCTGCCGGCCCGAAATCTCTGGCTGATCAGCACCGGCACCGGGCTGGCACCGTTCATGAGCATCATCAAGGACCCGGAAGTTTACGAAGCCTATGACAAGGTGATTCTGACCCACGGCGTGCGTTACATCTCCGAGCTGGCGTACCAGCAAGAGATTGAGGAACTGCCAGAAAACGAGTTCTTTGGTGAAATGGTCAGTGGCAAACTGGTGTATTACCCCACCGTTACCCGCGAGCCCTTCCGAAATCAGGGCCGGCTGACCGATGCCATGGAAACCGGCAAGATCACCCGGGATCTGGGGCTGCCGGACTTCGACGTGGAGCAGGACCGCTTCATGATCTGTGGCAGCCCGAGTATGCTCAAGGACACCTGTGCCATTCTCGATAACATGGGCTTTCG
>ENA-ORCT01000148-ORCT01000148.1-marine-metagenome-genome-assembly--contig:-NODE-148-length-42066-cov-3.429851_pt1 | contig 42066 bp, 39 predicted proteins | sample MGYA00248632_ERZ508511 | MGnify/ENA primary metagenome ERZ508511 (study PRJEB26182, sample SAMN06268839) | marine metagenome | isolation source: Tt an P1-techrep anaerobic enrichment on pine from sediment...
TTCCTTTACGTCTTAAGCTAGTGCCAGCGAACGGGCGTGAGGCCGCCTTTCAACGCAAAAAGCCGAACCCTTTAGCAGGATTCGGCTTATGCCAGCGGCCGGGGAGTTTTCTTCCCGGCCAGCAACCTCCGATGATACCGGCCCGACATTCAAGTGGATGTTCGTTCTGTCACTTCCACCTGTGCCCTTTGAAGATCCCTTCAGGCGACCCGCTCAGATACGGGCAAGCTCACCAGGACCTCTGTCGGACACCTTCTATAAGCGTTCACGAACGCCATGTGCCGGTATCGGCATCCCAGAGGCTGCAAGGCCTTCTTTACAGCCTTATTGTAGCACAGTTGCGAATTTGAAATATGTAATCCTGGTGGCGATATGGACGAATTTGTGAGTGACAGGCCGTTAGGCGTAGTTCACTTCACCAATTCAATCTCACCCGGTAGCCACTTCCCTTCGTACCACGCCTCCGTTGGACTGTAGAGACGAAGGAGGCAGAACCAGCCCTTGCCGGGAACCGTCTGGATCCAGTTCGCTTCCTTGCCGGCTGGCGCCTTTGGGCCGAAATAGAGATCAACCGACCCGTCTGCGTTGACGGTCACTTTGTCCTTGTCGCGCACGCTGTTGTAGCTGGGGAGAGGCTGCCCGGTCTGTAGCAGAGAGCGGGTCTGCGGATCGTAAACAGCGATCGACATGAACTGCTTCATAGGCGGGTTCTTAGGTAGGTTCATCTTGTAGGTCTTGGCCCCATCAAGATAGTTCCCGTTGGAGTCCAAATAGCCCCATGCGTACTTCGATCCCTTATCGACCAGCTTCATCGCCATGGCCGGTGTGTTGACGGTCGCAAAGTAATAAAAGTGGGTCCGTGCATCGAGATGGCGCCCGCCCTCGCCTTCGTCCCGGAGGTACTCCCAGGAGTTCCCGATGAACCCCTTCTTCCAGTACGTGTTTTTGTGGAAGAATTCCGAATTGTTGCGTTCATACCATAAGAGCGTCCGCGCGGTGCCGTTGCCTACCGCCACGGCATCGGTCAGGATCTTCTTCATACGCTCGTCCGGGGCAAAGGGCTTGCCCTTCTGTATGCCGATCGATGCAAACAGCCCGAGCAGTTCCGGATCCCACATTTGTGCCGGTTCGCGTTCAACTATGGTGTGGAGCTCCTCATAGAATTCATAGTTGTTGGCGTGGATGGTGTTGAAAGGTTTTGTCGAGCCGTTGAGAAACTCCATTTGCGGCGGATCAGCCGCCTTGGCGAGGGGGTAGACCTTCAGGCCTGTCCTGTAGAGGTTGCTCGAAAAATCCGGTTTACCGTCCTGGAGAAAACCACGAAGAATAAGCCAGTTTATCCAACTGGGCGATTTGGCCGTGAAGTAGCCTTCAGGGGCGTCCCCCTCGTAGTCGGGTGGCAGAATCAGGTACTTGCCGCCCTTGCCCCGGTCGGGTCCGGGAGGGCCCATGTCGATCACAAAGCGGAAGTAGGCATCGTTGACCGTTCCCGGACCGGATCCGGGTGGAACCTCGACAACGGTCGGGCCGTCTTTCTTGAGATCGAGAATCACACTACAGTAAACCGTGCTCGTATTGCCGGTGAGAAACAGAGGATTGCTGTCCATCAAGTCATCGAAGATCAGAGCCTGATTGGAATTTGTCAGGCCGAGGCGTTCATGTCCGAGACGAATCCCCTCGATCGAGGTTGCCGGAATCCCATTCAGAAAGGTCTCGACGCCGCGGAGGAAGTCGAGGTTGTCATAGAGTACCGCAGCGGTTTCCTTCGTGGGGATCCCGTCGAAGAACTCCAGGGTGCCGATCCTCGTGTCCACCCTGTCAGGAGTCATTATGTACTCTGGGATCTTGGTGTTGTATCCAGGCGTCGGTTCTTGAGCAAAGGTGATCGGTGTCCCTAGCGCGGTTGCAAGAACAGCAGAGACCACCAAAGTCGAAATCTTCTGTATGGCTCTATTCAGATTCATGTGGCGCCTCCTCGTGGGCTGTTGATCGTTAGATCTTTGGTTTTTGGTCTCAAGCCAGCTAACAACTAAAGTCGTAGGGATGATATGGAGGCCGGGCCGGCCACAGCCAGCTGGCACGGCCCCGTGACCACTTCCAGGCCGCCAGAGCACAGGCGCAGGACGCCACATAGTGGTCGGAAGGGTTTGCTTGCCGGCAGACACCCTGCAACTCCTCTCCTTCCAGCCAGCGCAGCAGGACCTGCCTCGCCGCGGGAGCGGCTTTCAAGGAGCAGACTGCCTCGACTGGCGCGCCGCCCAGTGCCAGGGCCGCCGCCGGATGCACTTCCATCAGCTGAACCTTGCCCCCCCTGCGCCTTCAATCAGCCGCGCCACCGCCATGCCCCGCAAGGTCAGATAGGCCATCCGGGTCATGGTCGGCGCCATGACACTGCCAGGCGCCAGTCCGGCATTCATCAGCCTGCTGCGCAAATCCTTGTCCGCCGGGCGGTCGCCGCCACCGGGGTTGTAGGACAGCGGCGCATCGAGACCGACATAGCAGGCCTCAGCGATCTGCAGGCCGACAACCAGTTTGACGATGTCCGCGTCCGTCGACCCCTGCAGGCAATCGATCAGGTGCAGGGCGGTGCCCCGCCCTTCGAAAAGGGTACAAACGGTATCGGCCGTGTTGCTCGGCCCCGAAAGATCAATGCCGATGATCATGCCAGCAATTATCCGGCGATCGGAATGGTGACGATAGGTGCACCATTCCGCTCGCCGGTTTAGGTCAAAGTGAAAGCAGATATCAAGAAGGAGAACATCGGTCTGGACGGCAGACCATCAGGACCGAAGCATCTGCCACTGTCCGGAACCCTACGCCGGACAATGCGGATTTACGGATCCGGCGTGATCTCGGTGATCTTGGTCCCTTGCAGCCCCAGCCCGGCCATCAAGCCCTTCTGGTCGAAGAAGAAGGCGTAGATATCGTCCTTGGCCGTAGTGGTCGTCAACGACCGTGCCGCCCCGGCATCTACCACGACAATACTCGGACCGACGCCAATTTCCCAGCCGGAACTGTTTTTAAGATAGTCCAGCGCCTCCTGGTTCATAAAGAACAGGGCATAGCCGAAAGACTGGGCGCCAGCCTGCAGGCCGTAGGAGGCTGCTACGGTATTGTAGTAGCCGACGGTCTTACCGCCTTCGCGCAGGGCCCCCACTCCATACTGGCCGCCAATCACCAGGCCGGCCTTGAGCACGTCCGGAAAAACGAGAATCCCGGTGGCGACCGTGGACAGCTCCTTGGCCTCGGGAATGCTGGCATAGAGATGCGCCAGAGCCTCATCGGCCTCCTGATCGATTTCGGCGGCGGAAGCAGCCCAGGCCGCTCCTTGAACCATGAACAGGCTCGCTGCCATCAACAGCGCCAGGAAGGACCCGAACATTTGCAGCTTTCTTCTCATCCTCATCGTTGCCTCCTCTCTGCAGAACCGTTCTTCGCAGCCCGCTTCTTCACGGACCCACTTACGGGGGTCCCCAGGGACACCCATTCCTTGGCCTAAGTTAATCATAACCGCTGCACGGCTGACGACAATACCGAGGTGTCGCCCAAATCGGATATTGCCATTACGTCACCGGTACTTGGTTTGGCGCCCCTCTCAGACGCTATTTTTCACCGCCGGACCGGCTCCAGCGGGTGGTCAGAAAATGCAGAGCCAATCGTGCCAGCAGGTAAAAGAGCATTCCGACCAGGATCAGAAAGGCGGTTCGATAAAATGTGTAATCGATTATCTTCTCCCCTTCGGCCTCGACCCGACCAAGGGCTTCATCGAGCTGCGGAACAAGTTCCTTCCAGCCGGGAGAATTAAGCAGAGTGTTGATTTCCCCTACCAGGAAGTTGAGCTGGGTCACCGTACCGGTAATTTCGACCGCGGCCTTTCCGTAGTCGTTGATATCGAAGGGCTTTGCATCCCGCATAGCGTCTTCAGCGGGAGGGCGCCCCTGGAACTGCTCGACTAGGGAGTGGGTCGAAACAATGAGTTTGTCCCCCTCTTTAAAGGTCTCCCGCAGCGCGAAAAGAACTCCTTTCAGGCGCGCCTCTTCCGCCAGAAACTGCTCAATCAGTGCCTGACCCTGTGCACCCATATTTGCGGGTAATTCCTGGGCTACACTCACCATCCGTTCGGACACATCGGTCAACGTCTGGAAATTGGCCAGCAACTCTTTGGCCTCGGGGTTACCTGCCAGCCTGGACAACCACACGTCCATAAAGGCACCGGTCAACAGGGGAAGCCGAGACCCGAGATAGAGGGCCCGCTCGCCCAAAAGGCGCACCTCTTCCACCTGTTGGGTGGCTTTTTCCACGGATTTGAACACCCCCCTGGCCACCTGGACCCGTTTCACCCTGCTCCGGTCCGACACAAATTCGCTGAAGCGAACGGAGGCGAAAAAAAGCACCTCCGGATTATTCTGCCGCCAATCCTGGATGAGAGAGAGCAGATCCTTTTGCTGGTCCGGTGTGAGCACCTGGTCCGCCAGTACCCAGATATCTTCCTCAGCTTTCTGGAAGCCCTGCAGAACGGGCTCGATCTGGTTGCCGAACTGCTTCAGCCAATGTTCCTGATAGATCAGGCGACCCAAAGTGACCATCGTCACCATATCCAGTAGAGCGACATCGGGATCAGGTTCGGCCGCGATGGTGAAGGCTGCAAGCATGGGATAGAGGGTGTTTTCGGCCACGACCTGACGATTTACCAATGGTGGCGCCAGGTCATCGTAATCATTGAAGGCTGTGGTGATAATGGAAGAAAACCGATCGGCAAAGCTCATCAACTGGGACTGCAGATCTTCCTCGGTAACAATCTGGTAGGGGTTTTCTGAAGTATTGGCGTGCATCGAGCCTGCTGCCGCTCTGGACATATCATTGAAAGCACAGCCGGATGCGGTCAGCAGCACGGAGAGTACCGATAAGAGCGGAATTAACAATCGGATTCTGTTCATGCTCTCCCCCCGGACTGCGCCAGCCCAGCTGAACACTGGGGCGCTTCTTAAAGAAAATCACAGAAACCATGCTTTTCAAGTTGAGGTCGTGAGGAGTGAGGACATAAAAAAAGGGCGGAGAGTTTCTCCGCCCGGCTAGAAGTTGCTCAGTGACGAGGGTTTCGCCAGGTATTAGTCTGCTTGCCGTCAATCTCTCTGAGAGGAATTTTTCCCATCGGCCAACATCGTCTTCTATTGGGAAGACGTTACCGATATTGACGGCGCTACAGCCCTCGTCACCTCACACCTTAATTTTATCGTTCCCTCTCCTTGGAGGTCAAATTCGGGTGGTCATTGGGATGTGCGGTTCCTCATCACTACAACAGCCTCCCCAAAAGCCCATCCGGTTTGGTCGCCTAAAACCTTATGGCCCTACGGGCCAGTGGCGGAATCGCCTACTACGTCGGGCACTTCCTGTCCCTTCCTGCGTAGGCTCCCCTCCGCTCGCTGACGCGGCCATCCCTGGCCGCTTTTCAGACAATGAGCCCGAATCATTCATGAAGCCTTCTGCTGCAACCTGCAATTGCCCACCTCCTCGAGCCGTGCTCACTCGTCGTGCTTCGGCGTACCGAAAGTACGCCTGCAGCGCGTCTCACTGCGCTTGGCCCGACTAGCCGCACACTTGCCGGTTTCGCGACGAAGTCCCATGAATAACCCGGGCTGGTCGCGCTCGCTTCGCTTCGATTCCAACGACTGCGGGGCAAAATAGAAAAGGGCCACCCGTTTGGGTGAGCATAAACCCTATGGCCCTGCGGGCCAGTGGCGGGAATTGCCTACTACGTCAGGGACTTCCTGTCCCCTCCTGCGTAGGCTCCCCTCCGCTCGCTGACGCGGCCATCCCTGGCCGCTCATCTGACATTAAGTCAGCGCTCGCTGCGCTTCGATTCCCGCGACACAAGCACAACTAAAAAGAGGGTTACCCTTCTGGGTAACCCTCTTTTTAAATGGTGGAGGTGGCGGGAATCGAACCCGCGTCCGAAAACCTTTCACGTAAGGCCTCTACATGCTTAGTCGGTGTATTTAAGTTTAACCTGAAGCCGCTCCCATCGACAGGATCAACAGCAGGCGAGTTCGCTTAAGTTTCGCCCCGGCACCGCGAACCCTCACCGGAACTAGCCTATTCAAATGACGTCTTTAAGCCCCACACAGGCAATGGAACTCAAGACGTGACAGCAATTAAGCTGCCAGTGCGTACGAAACGTCGTTGTCGGCGTTTGTATGAATGCCAGTTTTTTAACGAGGCCAACTGGCGTCCCCGGCATGCCACCTTCGCTTCCAATCCCCGTCGAAACCTTGTCACCCCCATAAATCCGTAATGCGTAATGAGTAATCAGTGATGGGTTTAGGCCCAACACCAAGCCTTCTTTCTTCCGGCAAATGCATTATCTCACAATGGACCGGAAAAACCAAGCCATTGCCTTTGGTTATCAGCGGTGCTGATCGCGCATGGCGCGGGCCATCTCCCGATCGGCTTCCTTCTGTTTAAGGGTATGGCGCTTGTCGTGAAGTTTCTTGCCTCGCCCTACCCCGATCTCCAGCTTTGCCCGCCCGTTCTTGAAATAGAGCTTGGTCGGCACCAGGGAGAAACCGCGTTCTTCAACCTTGCGGATCAGCTTGGCGATCTCCTCGCGGTGCAGCAGCAGCTTGCGCATTCGGGTCGGGTCGTGATTTTCGCGGTTGCCGTGCTCGTAGGGACTGATGTTCATGTTGTTGATGAACACCTCGCCGCCAACGATGCGGCAAAAGGACTCCTTGAGGTTGGCCTTGCCGAGGCGCAGCGACTTGACCTCGGTTCCGGTCAGCACCAGACCGGCCTCGTAGACCTCGTCGATGAAGTACTCGTGGTAGGCCTTCTTGTTTGTGGCGATGATCTTAATGCCCATGCTCGGGCTCCTGTCTATCCATTATCTGCATCATTGCTGAAGATTGAAATCCTTAATTATTTCTCTAGCGCCTTGACCTCGCCCCTATCCAGCGGACAGCGCTCGGGCGGAGCCACCATCCCGCCGGAGATGATCAGCTTGAACGCCTCTTCGACAGTCATATCCAGTTCCCGCGCATCGACTTCCGGCACCAGGATGTAGTAGCCAGAGGTCGGATTGGGGGTGGTCGGCATGAAAACGTTGATCATGCGCTGCTCGGTGAGCGACTGGACCTCGCCCTGGGAGACTCCGGTGACGAATCCGACCGACCAGATACCGCGACGCGGGTACTCGATGAGCACCACCTTGCGAAAGCCCTGCCGGTCGGCGCTGAGCACGGTGTGGGCAACCTGCCGAAACAGGCCGAAAATGCCCTTGACCAGTGGAATCTGACCCATCAGCCGTTCCGACATATGGAGCAGCGAGCGCCCGAAGTAGTTGGTGACCAACAGCCCGGCAAACAGTATCAGCAAGAGGGTGGCCAACAGGCCGATGCCAGGCAACGGAAAACCGAACAGCTCTTCCGGCCAGTAGCGCTGCGGAACGAAGCGCAGCAGCAGCTGATCCATGAAAGTGATGGTCCAGCGCACCACCAGGATGGTCAGGCCAATAGGCACGACCGCGGCCAGACCGGCCAGAAAATAGCGGCGAATCCTTGATCTAATCAATTTGCCCAGAGTCGATCGCATTCCCATAAGCCGCCTCCTGCCGCTCTCTACGATTTTCATCCGACCGAAAGAGCAATTTTATATGAAATTATTGAAAAAGGCCATCGTTAGCTTTTTCCGCCGCTTGTCAAACGCTCTTCTCCGGCCAGGTAGAGCGCGCTGGGAAGCGAATCACAGCCGTGGCTGCAGAGAAATTCTTCGAGTTCCCTGAGGGGCGGCGGATCCCGAAGAGGCAGCACCTGAAAATGAGCACCGAAACCTGCGCGCAGGGCGCCCATCTCGCCCTTCAGGCCGAGGGCGTCTGCACCGTTGCAAGTGGCCATGGCCAACAATTCAGCCGAACTTAAATGAGCGCCGTAACAGCGCCGGGCCGCAGCCAGTTCGTCCCACATCGACAGGGAATCGTTACTGGCGAGGCTGTCGGTACCCAACGCCAGCGCCACCCCGGCAGCTCGATAAAGATGTACCGGCGCCGTGCCAACCCCAAGGCGCTCATTGGAGCGCGGGCAGAGGACAACGGTGACTCCACGTTCGTTCAGCAGCTGCGCATCCTCGGCATTGACCTGTACGCCGTGCACCAGCAGGTTCTGAGGCAGCAAGCCGCCCACCCCATCGAGATAGACCGTCGGGCTGCAGCCTCTGGCCGGCGGTCGCCGGTCCTGCCAGCCGACCGCCGGATAGAGCCGCTCCAGCAAGTCACCTGCAGCCTGATCCACGAAGAGGGTTTCTTCGGCCGATTCGGCCAGGTGGGTGGTCAGCGGCCAACCGTGGCGCCGGGCCGCGGCAAAGATGGCGGTCATCCCCTGCGACGACAGGCTGTAAGGAGCGTGGGGCGCCAGGCCGGGTTGCATGTTGCCGAAATGATTTCCGGAGAGCAATGCTGCCGCGCGATCCAGGGCGCAGCCCCAGACGGCCTGATCGAGACCGAGAAGTTCGAGATAGACCCTTCCGTAGAGAGGGCTGGCGGCATAATCGGGGGGAAAGAGCAGCCTGCTGAGGATATCACCGATCGCACCGGTGCCGAAATGCAGACACTGCTGCAAACCGTCGCTGATCGAGGTGGTCAGCTCCGCGGGCGTCAGGTCGCGTTTTATGCGGATCAGATGCAACAACCAGTCGACAAAAGTCGCCGGCTTGCCCTGCTCACCGAGGCGCTCGACCCAGCGTGGAAAGTGGGTCAGTTCCAGGTGAGTATGGGCGTTGACCATCGGCGGCAACAATACGGCATCGCCGAAATCGACCACCTCGCCGCTGAATTCCGGCAGCAGCTGGGTTCTCCGCCCCACCACAGCAATGCGCCCGTTATCGACCAACAGCGCCCCGTCCTCGATGGGCGGAGCGCTGATCGGCAACAGATAACGGGCCAGATAGAGGGTCATTGCTCGCTCGGGAAGCCAGAAGACTGGCGACTGAGAGGGGCCTAGTTGAATCCAGGTTCCGTCTGTATAGACATTACAGGGGCGCGTTTCTGATTTGAAAACGAGCAATTTTTCGTAAGGTCAAGGGAATCAAGGTCTTGCGCGGAGGCGTACATCCGTACGCCGTACAAGCAAGCCCGAAGATTGACGCAGAAATTGCGAAAAAGGGCCGTTTTCAGACAGAAACTAGATGGCCTTACGCAGATTGCCCTGCCCGGGTGTTTCCTCGGTCTGTTCGGTCGGCACATTGTGATCGTCAACGAACACCAGCTTCGGTTCGTAGTTGGCCGCTTCCTCGTCGGGGATCTCCAGCCAGCTGGCAATAATCACCTTGTCGCCGCGGGACACCAGGCGCGCGGCTGCACCGTTGATGCAGATGGTGCCGCTGCCGGGCTGACCTTCGATGACGTAGGTCTGAAAGCGGGTGCCGTAGGTGACGTTCCAGATGTCGACCGCCTCGTAGGGCAGAATGTCGGCTTTCTCGAGCAGCAGCGGATCGATGGTGACACTGCCTTCGTATTCGAGATCGGCGCCGGTCACGGTGGCACGGTGGATTTTCGATTTGAGCATCTTGCGGTTCATGAGTATCAGTCCTCCTCAGAGAGATAACTGTTGTCGATCAAACGGGTCTTGCCGATGCGGACCGCCAGCAGCAGCACCGACTGGTCGTCGATGTCCGTCACCTGTTGCAGGGTCTCGGCATGGCAAATCTGGATGTAATCTATTTCAGCGGCGGATTCCTGTTGGATGCGTTGACGCACCGTCTCCAGCACCGCCACCGCGCTGCCCTCACCGCCGGCGACGGCTGCTTTGGCCAGAGCGATGGCGTCGCTAAGGGCCAGGGCCTGACGCCGCTCATCGGTTGACAGATAGGAATTGCGGGAGCTCATCGCCAGGCCGTCGGCCTCGCGAATGATGGGCATACCGACGATCTCCACCGGCAGGTTGAGATCCAGCGTCATCCGCCGGATTACCGCGAGCTGCTGAAAGTCCTTGCGGCCGAAGAGCGCCACATGCGGCTGGACGATGGTAAAGAGCTTGCAGACCACGGTGGTCACGCCGCGAAAGTGGCCGGGACGGCTGGCGCCGCACAACACCTCGGTAAGCCCCTCGACGTTGACGTAGCTGGCATAGCCGGCCGGATACATATCGGAAGCGGTGGGAGCAAAGAGCAGATCGACGCCGACGCTGCGAGCCTGTTCAGCATCTCCCTCCAGGTCGCGGGGATAGCTGTCGAGGTCCTCGCCGGCACCGAATTGAGTCGGATTGACGAACAGCGAAAGCACCAGCAGGTCGGCGCGCCGCTTGCCCTCGCGCAGCAGCGAAAGATGCCCCTCGTGCAAATAGCCCATGGTCGGCACCAGGGCGATGCGCCTGCCGGCGGCGCGGGCCTCCAGGCAGCGCTGCTGCATCTCGGCTACGGAATGAATAATCTCCATGACGTTACTTGAAGCTGTGCTCCGGCCCGGGGAAGACACCTTCCCGAACCTCGCGGATATAGTCTTCAATGCCGCCACGGATAGTATCCGCCAGGTCGGCATAGCGTTTTACGAACTTGGGCGAATACTTCTCGCACAGGCCGAGGATGTCGTGAATCACCAGCACCTGACCGTCGCAGTCGACCCCGGCGCCGATGCCGATGGTCGGGATGCTCACTGCGGCGGTAATCTCGGCGGCCAGCGGCGCGGGAATGCCCTCCATGACCAGGGCAAAGGCCCCTGCTTCCTCGACGGCTTTGGCATCTGCCAGCAGCTGGCGGGCCTGCTCGGCCTGCTTGCCCTGCACCTTATAGCCGCCCATGCGATGGATCGACTGCGGGGTGAGACCGATATGTCCCACCACCGGAATGTCCATATCGACGATCGCAGCGATGGTAGCAGCGACGTTGCAGCCCCCTTCGAGCTTGACCGCCTGGGCGCCGCCCTCCTTCATCAGCCGGCCGGCGTTGCGCCGCGCCTCGGTGAGGTCGACCTGATAGGAGAGAAAGGGCAGATCGGCAACGATGAACGCCTGTTCCACCCCACGGGCCACTGCACGGGTGTGGTAGATCATCTCGTCCATGGTCACCGGCAAGGTATTGTCGTAACCGGCCACCACGCAGCCCACAGAATCCCCGACCAGGATCATGTCGATACCGGCCTGGTCCATAAGTCGGGCAAAGGGATAGTCGTAGGCGGTGAGGACGGTGATCTTTTCCCCCTCGGCCTTCATCCGCTGCAGATCGAGTATGGTTTTGCGTTGCTGCACGTTGGCTCCTCAAGCCTAGCCCGGTTAATTCATGAAGACTTCTGCTACAACCGATAATTGCACGCCATCTCAAGCCGTGCTCACTCCTTGCGCTTCGACGTACTGCAAGTACGTCTGCAGGGCAACTCCCTGTGCCTGGCCTTATCTAACGCACACTTATCGGTTTCGTGACGAACCCTCATGAATAAACCTGGCTGGAAACGGCCCCAAATAAAAAATGCCTTCCGGATCGAGTCCGAAAGACACATGCCTGCCCGGCTGGCGGACGTAGTCCACCGGCCTCTATAAGCCGTCGCCTTCCGTCCCGGTCCGATGGATCCAGGCGGTCTGTCTGTCGGCACATCGCATCCCTTCGCTGCTATTGCTCCGGCACAAGTTCCGGGCTGAGCGAAAGGCCGCTGGCCAAACCGGGAAAGCTATAACATATCGGCGGAACGATGTCCAGTTTTAATGATCTAAGGAAAGGCTTGTGAGGGGAAAGGGAGTGAGGGGAAAGGGAGTGAGGAGTGAGGAGTGAGGAGTGAGGAGTGAGGAGTGAGGAGTGAGGAGTGAGGAGTGAGGAGTAATCGGTGACTTCCCTTCCCTCCCCTGTGACGCAGCCGGAGCGGAGTGGACGTTCTTGCGAATCAGGCGGGAAAAGTCAAGGAGGGTGTCGGACTTGCCGGACCGAAACGAAAAATTGGCTGGTCGAGGCCAGGTTTTGGAGAATTTGAGAACAAATAGCAGGGCTATTTGTCGAAAATTGTCGAGGGCATGGACCGGGCAGACGACTTTGCAGTCGGTTCATGGTAAGCCCGATAGCCTCCTAACGCGCAGCGAGTTTTTTTCCGCCCGCAAAACGTCTGCGCAGCGCAGGGCACCCGAAGGGCAAGGAGCCGGGGCGCGTTTCTCTGCTTACTCTCTTTTCGCGTAAAAAGAGAGTAAGGCGTCGCGCGGGGCCGCAACCCCGCGGTTTAAGGGTTTAAGTGGCCAAGTGAAAATTTGCCTCTCAGGTCACTATCAATTTCTCGACATCTTCCCGCACCATCGGCACCACCTCCACCTTCCAGCGCTCCTCGCCGCAAATACAGAGCACCTCCAGCTGCGCCTCGTGCTGGCCCTTGCCGTAGGCAGCAACGATGGCCCCTGCGGTGGCCAAATCTTCCTCACTGGGCCGGCCGCTGACCAGACCGAGGGGGCCGCTGAAACCAACGGCGCGTAGCAGGGTGTGTTCGGCGGTGGCCAGGGCCTGGATAGCTTCGTTGCTCTGGCGATTGCGGCCGAGGGTCAGTTTGGCCGAAGGCGAGAGGCGGTACTGGCGGCCGACCTTGAGCAGTTCCACGTCACGGGGGGTGCAGTCGGGCTGATGGGTGAGCAGGTCACGCAGACGGCCGGTGAAAGATTTCTCGGTCAGCAGGCAGCCGCCGCCGGAGCTGGGATATTCCTTCAGTCCCCACTCGCGGGCCAGTTCCTCTTGACGCTTGCGGCTGCGGCCCTGAATGTCGAGCAGCTGTTCGCGGTCGACCATCTCCTGTTCCTCGACAGGAGTGATAGGCAGAAGTTTGGCGCTAAGCGGCCGCAGGATCAGGTCGCCGCAGCCAGCATGCTTGGCCACCGCCTTGAGGGCGTTGGCGTTCTGGCTCATAGGCCGTTGGCCGAGCACCTCGCCGGAGAAGAGGAAGTCGAAGTCGCCCTTGGCGACCATTTCGCCGGCGATGCGAAACATCATGGCATGGCAGTCGATACAGGGGTTGAGGTTGCGGCCGTAGCCGTAACGGGGGTTCTTCAGCATCTCCAGGTGGATGTCGCTGATATCCTTGACGATCAAAGGAATGTCGATCTGCCGTGCGGCGGCTTTGGCCCGCTCGGCACCGAAAAAGGGTGTGACATAGACGATGCCGGTGACGTCGACGCCCTGGCGTTTAAGGGTCAGGCAGGCCAGGATGCTGTCGAGGCCGCCGGAAAGGAGTCCTAAACCTTTGCTCATGCGATGGTTCTCCAAACTGTACTGATGGTCGGTTCTGTTCAATGCTGGTCGCACCGGCCTCTGCGCAAATGGGGCCGGATTGCGGTCAGCCGGCAGGACGTGAATCTCGTCTGGCCGGACGGAAAAGGGAAACTAACACGGCGAGGCCCGTTGTTACAAGGCTTGAAGCAAATCGCTACAGCACAAGAAGGTTGCTCCGCAAGCGCAAAAAGTGATATTCTGGGATTTGGCCTGTAAAACAACGTTATTCTACAAACGCGAGGAACCGCTGTGAAAGATTCCTTCGGGCGTAAAATCGAATACTTACGCCTTTCTGTTACCGATCGTTGCAACCTGCGTTGTCGCTACTGCATGCCGGCTGACGGGGTCGATGCGATCAGCCATGTCGACGTCCTTTCTTACGAAGAGCTGCTGCGGGTCTGTCATGCTGCCACGCGCTGCGGGGTAAAAAAGATCCGCGTGACCGGTGGCGAGCCTTTGGTGCGCCGCGGTATTGTCGACTTTATTCGCGAACTGGCGGCCCTGCCGAATAATCCGGAAATCACCCTGACCACCAACGGCCTGTTGCTGGCGGAAATGGCCGCAGACCTGCGCCGCGCCGGCCTGTCCCGGGTCAACGTCAGTCTCGATTCGCTGCGCGAAGACCGCTTTACCTATATCACCCGCCGGCCGGGCCTTGAAAAGGTGCTGGCCGGGCTGCACGAGGCCGACGCCGCCGGTCTGACTCCGATCAAGGTGAACATGGTGCCCTTGAAGGGGGTCAACGACGACGAGATCGGCGATTTTGCCCGCCTGGCCCTGGAGCACCCCTGGGAAATTCGTTTCATAGAGTTCATGCCGGTCAGCGGCGGGCTCGATTTCACCCCCGAGCACATGTTCCCGGCCGCCGCCATTCTTGAGGAGCTGGGCAAGGTCGCCAAGCTGGTGCCGCTGTTGCGCCAGGGGCCGAGCGGCCCGGCGCGCATGTTCCACTACCCGGACAGTCCGGGGCGGATCGGGGTCATCCCGGCTATCTCCGATCATTTCTGTGGCGAATGCAACCGCATGCGCCTCACTGCCGACGGCCGGATTCGGCCCTGCCTCTTTTCCACCGAGGAGCTCGACATACGCGAGGCGTTGCGCCACGAGGCTTCCGATGATGAACTGGAGGAACTGCTGCGTACCGCCGCTTGTGCCAAGCCGAAACGTCATCATATCGGTGAGGACGATTTCCGCCAGGGCAAACGCCGGATGCACGGTATCGGCGGCTGAACAGATCTCCATTTTTCCTGTTACAACACGAACGGGGCGCCAGCAGGCGCCCCGTTCGTCGTTTCGTTGCCTGCTGGTTGTTGTGCTTATGGCTGCTGATGGCAGCGCTGGCAGTTGCCCTGACTGGCAAAGGCCAGGCTGCCGTTGTGGCAGCTGCCGCACAGCTTGCCTTCGTCGATGGCCGTCATGGTGATGGCTGTTGCGCCCTGCTGCATGCGGGGAAAGAGCTCCGGGTTGTGGCAGCTCGAGCAGGGTTGCGAATGATGCGCCCCGCTGAAAACCACGGGCCCGGCGCCTCCACCGGCGTAGGTGATGCTCTGGCTGCGGTAGACCGCCAGGGCGGTGCCGGTTGCAGCAAGCAGTAAAAGACCGATAAGCAAAGTTCTCATCGCGTTTCCTCCCAAATAGATCAAAAAAGGTTTTTCGTCTATTTTCGTACTCGCACTCGTACTCAGTCCCATGGGGACGGTACTCGTACTCGAAGGACAAGAAAACCCGAGTACGCGTACGAGTAGGAGTAGGAGTACGAGTACTCATATTCCTTAGTCGCATCAACGAACAGTTGCATCTTGCGCCAGCGCCTCTCCCACCAATTCCAGCACATGACAGGCCTGCTGCGGCAAGCCTGCCTGATCGAGGCTGTCCTGCAACTGCATGATACAGCCGGGACAGGCGGTGGCGACTCGCTCGGCACCGCTTTCGGCGATAGCGGTGGCCTTGACCGCGCCGAGCTGACGGCTGGTCTGGTAGTGATGGACGGAGAAGGTGCCGCCAAGTCCGCAGCAGGCGTTGGCTTTGTGCATCTTCACCCATTCGACGGTCGGCAGGGCGGCCAGCAGCTGCCGGGGAGCTTCATCGAGGCCGGTGTTGCGCAGATGGCAGGGCGTATGCCAGGTCACCTTATCGCACTGTTCCGGTTGCGGCAGTTGGAGCAGGATGTCCTCGAGCCCTTCGTTGCGCAGCAGGGTGTGAATATCCACCACCCGGTCGGCCAGTTCGGCGTAGTCCGGGCCCAGTTCGCGAAAATGGTGGGTAAGACCGCTGTGGCAGGAGGCGCAAAGGGTGACAATATGGTCAGGTTTGCGCTTACCCAGAGCCTGAAGATTGCACTTCGCCAGCTCGCTGGCGGTGACGCCGTCTCCGGCGCTCAGCGCCGGTAGGCCGCAGCAGCCCTGGTCTTTGGGAATTGTTACGTTGAAGCCGAGGGCGGCCAGGGCCTGCAACGCCCCTTCGCCGATCTGCGGATAGAGATAGTTGACCATGCAGCCGGTAAAGAGTGCGACCAGCGGCTGCTCCGATCGGCCGGTGATGAACTCGGGATGGCGGCTGCGAAACGGTTTTCCGGCCAAGGCCGGAAGACTGCGCTGGCGGTCGATGAAGGGGGTTGGAAAGCGCAGCCGCAGACCGCTCTTTTGCGGTATGCGTCGGAACAGCAGCCGCGTGAAGCGGCTCGCGGCTGCGGCCAGGACTTGCATCAGCCGCGGTCGACGCAATACGGAAGTGAGGCTGCGGCCGAACAACGACTGGCCGCGGCGGGCGACGATTTCCCGCCGGGCGGCGAGAACGATGTCGTCAACCGGCACCTGGTTGGGGCAGCGCCGCACGCACTTTCCGCACAGCAGGCACTTGGAGAGGTTTTCCGCCACCTGTGGATCGGCTTCAATCTCGCCGTTGAGCAGGGCCTGGGCCAGAGTGACCTTGCCGCGGGCCACCACCGCCTCGCGCCCCTCTTCGCCGAACACCGGGCAGTGGGCCCGGCAGACGCCGCATTTGACGCATTGAGCAATCTGAGGCCGGTAGTCTTCGAGTTTTTTATGTCGATCGGTTCGTTTCATGTGTCTTTTCGACCCCTTCAGTCCTGAAGGAAGATCTTGCCGGGGTTGAGAATGTTGTTGGGGTCAAGCGCGCGCTTGATGGCCTTCATGTAAGCCACCGCGGCCGGGTCGAGTTCCATGGGGATGTAGGGGGCTTTGGTCACCCCGACACCGTGCTCGCCGCTCATGGTGCCGCCAAGTTCAAGGGTGGCGGCGAAGATCTCCTCGATGGCCTGTTCGGCCCTCTGCCCCTGGCCCGGCTGGGCCTTGTCGACCATGATGTTGACGTGAATGTTGCCGTCTCCGGCATGGCCGAAGTTGACAATGGGGATCTGCAGTTTTTCGCTGATCGCGTCGATGGTGCGGATCATCTCCGGCAGTTTGCTGCGTGGCACGCAGATGTCCTCGTTGAACTTGTCCGGGTTGACTTTGCGCATACTCGGCGACACGCTGCGCCGCACCTGCCAGATGGCTTCGCTCTCTTCGGCATCGGCCGCGACGCGGGTTTCCACCACGCCGAGCGGAGCGACAAGTTGCAGGATGCGCTCGGCCTGCTCTTCGATAATCGCCTGTTCTCCGTCAACCTCGATGATCAGTACCGCCCTGGCCGCTTCAGGCAGCTCCAGGTCGGTGGCCCGGCGCACACAGTCGATGCTGGTGGAGTCCATGAACTCGAGGGTAGTGGGGATGATTTTGCCGCCGATGATCGCGGCGACCGCCCGGGCCGCGCCGTCGATGGAATCGAACAGCACCAGCATGGTCTTTTTGGCCGCCGGCAACGGCAGCAGCTTGAGGATGATTTTGGTGATCACGCCGAGGGTACCTTCGCTGCCGACGAGCAGCTTGGTCAGGTCGTAGCCGACCACCCCCTTCATGGTTTCGCCGCCGGTGCGGATGATATCGCCCTGGGGTGTGACCACTTCCAGGCCGAGCACATAGTCCTTGGTCACGCCGTACTTGACGCAACGCGGGCCGCCGGCGCATTCGGCGACGTTGCCGCCCAGGGTGCTGAATTTCAGCGAGGCCGGGTCGGGGGGATAGAACAGCCCGCGGGCTTCGACTTCCTTCTGCAGTTGGCGGGTTACCACTCCCGGTTCGACTTCGGCTACCAGGTTCTCCTCGTCGATGCGCAGGATGCGATTAAGGCGGGTCAGCACCAGGGCCAGGCCGCCCTCGACGGGCAGGCTGCCGCCAGTAAAGCCGCTGCCGGCGCCGCGCGGATAGACCGGAATGCCTTCTGCATTGGCCATTTTCAGAATCAGGCTGATCTCCTCGGTGCAGCCCGGCCAGATCACGGCATCGGGCCGGTGCTGGCGCTGGGTGGCGTCGTAGGAATAGCAGAGACGGTCGCTGTCCGCGGTGGAAAGGTGCTCGCGGCCGACGATGTCTTCGAGAATGCGAATGATGCGGGTTTCTATCATGATGGTCTGGCGATCCTTAGATGAGTTTTGCGAATGCATCAATGTTAAATCCTGGTCGATGCGAGCCAAACAGTCATTTTAGCAGACCGGCAAGGCACACGTCCAGCGTCCGCCGCTTGTGGTCGTTGACAGCAGCTCGGCAAAGGCCCTAAAATAATCCGTTATCGTAAGGAGAGGGCGGTGAAGCAGAAAACTATCTATACCTGCCAGCAGTGCGGCTACCAGAGTCCCAAATGGCTCGGCCGCTGTCCCGACTGCGGCCAGTGGAACACCCTGACCGAAGAATTGCTCAGCGCTCCTTCCGGCAAGGGACGGCCGTCGGTGGCTGCCGCTCCGGCCCAGCGCATCGCCGAGGTGGCTGCCGAGGAGGAGGATCGCTGCCGTTGTGGTATCGGCGAGTTCGACCGGGTGCTCGGCGGCGGCGTGGTGCCCGGCTCTCTGGTGCTGATCGGCGGCGATCCGGGCATCGGCAAGTCGACCTTGCTGTTGCAGGCGGCCAACCGTTTGGCGGCCAGCGGCTCGGCGCTCTACGTCACTGCCGAGGAGTCGGCGCGCCAGGTCAAGCTGCGTGGTGCCCGCCTCGGTGTCGACGCTCAGGACTTGTTCATTTGCGCCGAAACCTCACTGGAGGCGATCCTGGAGAGGGTCGAAGAGTTGCAGCCGAAGTTTCTGGTTGTCGACTCCATTCAGACCATCTTCACTGCCGCCCTCGAATCGGCCCCCGGCAGCGTTGCCCAGGTGCGCGAGTGCGCCGGCCGGCTGATGCTGCTGGCCAAGGGTCGCGGGGTGTCGACCTTTATCGCCGGCCATGTGACCAAGGGTGGGGCCATCGCCGGGCCGCGCATGCTCGAGCACATGGTCGATACGGTCCTCTATTTCGAGGGCGATGCCGGTCACCCCTATCGCATTCTGCGGGCGGTCAAGAACCGTTTCGGTTCGACCAACGAAATCGGCGTCTTCGAGATGCAGGAGCGCGGCCTGAGCGAAGTGCCCAACCCTTCGGAGCTGTTTCTCGCCGAGCGGCCCAAGGATTCTGCGGGAAGCGTGGTGGTTCCGGCCCTGGAAGGCAGCCGGCCGATTCTGGTGGAGCTGCAGGCGCTGGTGGCCAGCACCTCCTTCGGCACGCCGCGGCGCACCGCCATCGGCATCGACCACAACCGGGTGTCGCTGCTGGTTGCGGTGCTGGAAAAGAAACTCGGGCTGCCGCTGCCGGCGCAGGACATTTTTCTCAACGTGGCCGGCGGGGTGCGACTCGACGAGCCGGCCATCGATCTCGGCGTGGTGGCGGCGCTGGCTTCGAGCCATCTCAACCGGCCCGTACCGGCCGGATTGATCCTGTTCGGTGAGGTCGGCCTGGCCGGCGAGGTGCGGGCCGTGTCCCGCCCGGAGTTGCGGGTCATGGAGGCGGCCCGGCTTGGTTTTGAGCGCTGCTGCCTGCCTGCCGGCAACCTGAAGAACCTCGAAGCGCCACCGGGGTTGCAGCTGCACGGTGTGTCCCATGTGCAGCAGGCTCTGGAAGGTTTTTTTGACTGATAGACGAACACTTTTTAGCCAGACTTTCTGTCTCCGCCGATAGCAGGGCGGCATGGATGCATTCTGACAAGGAGAAATGATGAACGACCAGTTGACCCATTTTGACGAAGAAGGCAAGGCCATCATGGTAGAGGTCGGTGACAAAAAGCCGACTCAACGGACTGCCATCGCCCGTGGCGAGGTACGCATGCAGGAGTCGACCCTGAGCCTGATCCTCGACGGCGAACTGGCCAAGGGCGACGTGCTGGCGGTGGCTCGCCTGGCCGGCATCATGGCCGCCAAGAAGACTCCCGAGCTGATTCCCCTCTGCCACCCCCTGCTGCTGACCTCCATCGCTATCGAGTTTTTCCCCCATCCGGGCGAAGGCCGCATCGAGATCGAGGCCAAGGTTCGTGTCACCGGAACTACCGGCGTCGAGATGGAAGCCCTGACCGCCGTTTCCGGCGCGGCATTGACCATTTACGATATGTGCAAAGCGGTCGATAAGGGAATGGAGATTCACGATATTCGACTGATGGAGAAGCACGGCGGCAAGAGCGGCAGTTTCGTCCGGTCAGCCTGATAGCGGCCGGACAGAAAGAATCGAAGGGCGAACAGATGACAGAATCCATGACCTTTACCGTGCGGCGAGCTTTTCTACTGCCCGTCGGGCTGCTGTTGCTGGTGCAGTTGGCTCTGCTGATTGTCACCCTCCTGCAGAACCAGCCTCCGAGCAAGAGCCTGTTTGTCGGCGGGGTGGTGGTTGTGCTGGCGGCGCTGTTGCTGGAGAATTCGTTGCGTCGCATCGAGCTTGATGCCGAGGGGATTACCGTCTGTCGCATCGGTCGCCGCCGGCGGGTGCGGTTTGCCGAATTGACCGAAGTTGAGGCGGTCTGTATACGTAAGCGGCTTTTCGTTACTCTCTGGGTCGGCGAATCCTTTCTGCTGGTAACCAACGCCTACGGCGATTTTGCTACCCTCTTCCAGGTCCTGCTGCAACGGGTGCCGCCAGGCCTGGTCAGCGAAGAGGTGAAGGGCTTGGCCTCCGCGCCACCTCGGCACAACGGCAACATCGTGTTGTGTTGGGTTGCTGTTGTTTTTTCGGCACTTATCCTCGTTCGCCAGTTGTTGGGCGTTGGCTGAAAGAGGCGCCGAGTTACGTCAATAAGGTTGACTTGAAAAGGCTTTTCTTTTAGATTGAGCCATTCTTAAATGGCAAGGGAGTACCGAGCATGGAACAAGCGCAGGTTGAAGAATTCAAGAGGTTGCTTGAAGAACAGTTGGAGCAGTTGCTGCAGGAGGCCGGCAAGACGGTTTCCGAGATGACCGACGAGAACGGCAATTTCCCCGATCCTACCGATCGGGCGTCACTCGAGTCCGATCGCAACTTTGAGCTGCGGATCAGGGACCGTGAGCGCCGTCTGATCATGAAGATTCGCAGTGCCCTGGCCCGCATTGAAAATGGCACTTTCGGCACTTGTGAATGCTGCGAGGAACCGATCGGCGAAGCCCGCTTGCGGGCCCGTCCGGTAACGGAGCTCTGCATCGATTGCAAAACCGAGCAGGAACGCAAGGAAAAGATCGGCTGAACTGGCCGTTTAGTACAAGCCAAAGGGTTGTTCCCGGCAACCGAAGAAGGGCGCCATGAGCCATGATTGCTACACCGTTTTATGCGATGTGGTGCACATTGCCAACCGGACCGAGCCCGACTTTTCCCGGGGCTGCAAGGACGTTCTGCAGCTGCTGGTGAGTGTCTTCGGCCTGAAAGGGGCCGAACTGTTTCTTTGTAACGATTCGCCCCGACAATTCGTCGAGCGGCTCAAGGCCGCCGGCCCGTACCTTTTTCGGCCCTGCAGCCGCAAGGCTGAAGATGGAGCTGCCGAGGCGCTGGCCGGTCGCTGCCTGGTTCGCGACGAGCAGCGGATGTTTGTTCCCCTCTCCGATCACCTGCGTCTGCACGGTGTTCTGGAGCTCTCCCTTCCCCCCGGTTTTCATTCCTCCCATCCTTTCGAAAAACTCTTCCAGGCCGTTGCTCTTCAGCTGAGCGGCCTGCTACAGCGCCGCCAGGTGGCGGCCGGCGAGCGGCGGCGCATGGCGCAGCTGGCACTGATTTCCGATCTCGGTCGTTCGTTGAACAAGGCCGACTCCGTCAAGGAGCTGCTGGGGGCCGCCAGCCGTATCGTACAGCGGCATGCCGAGGCCCCTTGCGTTGTTCTGCGACCGATCTTCGGTAATACCCTGCTTGGCGATCGAACGGTACGGATTCCCAAGGCATGGCAGGGGCTGCGAACCCCGTTGTTGGAGGTTGAGGAAGAGCTTGCCGGCCAGGTGGCGGCCAGCAGCAAAGCGGTTTTCAAGGAGCGGCCCTTTATCGATGTGGCTCACGGCGAATCGCTGCCGTCGGCGGTTATGGCAGTGCCCCTGGTCTTTCAGCAGCACACCTGGGGTGTTTTCACCATTTTCGAGCAGGCAGATGCCGGTCCTCTGGCTCTGGCTTCAGACCAGGCGTCGCGGGGCATGCTGGCCTTTATAGCCGAACAGATTGCCCAGGCCATGGAGCGGCTGGCGGCGGTGGAGCAGCTTGAGGAAGTGTCTGAGGAGAACGCTACCAAGCTGCAGGAAATTTCGCTACTGTATCGTATCTCCCGGGCCATGCACAGTACCCTGGATCTCGATTCGCTGATGCATCTGGTGCTGTCGGCTGCCACAGTCGAAAACGGAGCCGGGTTCGAACGGGCCATGCTGTTTTTGGTCAATGAACGCAGCGGCTTTTTGCAGGGCATGCTCGGCATCGGGCGTGCCGAGGCCCGTGCCGTACTGCCACCCGCCAAAGGTCTGTCGGCCTGGGAAAAGCCCGATACCGACGAGGCGGTACGGGCGGCCCAGCGACAGGAACCCTTCTGCCGGGAAGTGCTCAAGCAGCGGATGGCTCTGGAGCAGGTGGATCATCCCCTGGTTCAGGCCGTCTTGCAGGAGAGGGTCATACTGGTTTCCGATCATGAGCAGATAGCTCCTTCCTTTGTCGCTATGAAGGACTTGTTTCAGATTGGCCATTGTGCCTGTGCGCCGCTGGTAGGCCACGACCGGGTGCTTGGTGTGATGCTGGTCGATTCTCCCGGCAGCAGTGCGGAAATCTCCCCGGAACGGAGAAGGTTTCTCGAGTTGTTTGCCAACCAGGCGGCCCAGGCCATGGAGAATAGCCTTTTGCTGCAGCGCCTGGAAGAGTCCCACCGTCATCTGCGGGAAACCCAGGAACAGATGATTCAAGGGGAAAAGATGGCCGCCCTTGGCGAGACGGCGGCTTCAGTGACCCATGAATTGCGCAATCCCCTGGTATCGATCGGCGGATTTGCCAATCGGCTGGCCGCCCTGCTGGACCCGGACAGCAAAGAGGGGCAATACAGCCAGATAGTCGTCCGGGAAGTGCGGCGCATGGAGGAGATGCTCAGCAATATCCTGGCATTTTCCAGAAAGCAGATGCTCTGCCTGGGAGATTGCCATCTGGAAAGGATTGTTGAAGAGGTGCTGGCACTGGAAGCGGAACCGCTGCAGCGGGCCTCGATCATTGTGCAGAAAGAGGTTTGTCCCGACCTGCCTGCCATTCAGGGCGATGAACAGAAGCTTCGCCAGGTGCTGCTCAATCTGGTGGCCAATGCCCGGCAGACCATGCTTTCCGGCGGCACGTTGACGGTGCGTGCCTACGGCACGGTGCTGCGCGGCGATCCGGCGTTGGCTCTGGAGGTCGAGGATACCGGGGGCGGGATCGAACCCTCGGTGATGAGGAACATATTCAATCCGTTTTTCACCACCCGCCAGAGCGGCACCGGGCTCGGCTTGTCCATCGTCCATCGTATCATCGAGCATCATCATGGCGACATTGAGGTGCAAAACGGCGAAAAGGGGGCCCGGTTCATCATTCGCCTCGCGGTCGCGCCGGTGGAGCCAAAACCGATGTTGCCAGGCTGGCGGGGGCGCTCCTGAATGTCGCTTGCAAAGGTCCCTGGCGGTGATAGACTTAAGGTAAACAAAGATTGGTTAATAACTCTGGAAAGAGTTATTTTGCGCGCGCGGTTTTTCCCTCCTGACCGGCGCGCTTTTTTTGTAACATTTGACGCTGGCGGGGCGGCAATCTGGCCGATCGGCTGGACAGTGAACGGGCTCAGGAAAACTTCGTTCTAAGGCCTAAAAGCTGGCCTGAACGGGGACGGTACAAAGGTTTTCTGCCGCCGGAAATAACAATTATTTTCTTGCATGACCACAGGTGCTTTGGTATAAGTGGCTTTGGTTGTTTTTTTATTGAAAATCGCCTATTGAGCGTTGAATGCAGTGGCGGATCGCTTACGCATTTGAGGCAAACAGGCGGGTTACGACTCTGATCCGTCTTCTCTAAGGCTTCAGGCTATGAGGGGACGGGCTATGGGTTTCACTGGAAACAGTGGCGCCTCCCGTGTTTGGAAAGGAGTCGGAGGGTGTTGCAGCTGTCGGCCGAGAGCCGATAGTTATGCCGTGCTCCCCTGTCTCTTTTTTTTGAATTTCACCTTCGCTCTGTTAGGCAATTATTGGCAATCGGGTTAAGCGTTAAGCTTCAACAACACAAGAACTAGGAGGAACTAGGTATGGCACAGGAAATGATCGACCAATTGGTAGCCAATGCTAGAAAGGCTGCTGACGAGTTCAAGCACTTCACCCAGGAGCAGGTCGACAAGATCACTGCTGCAATGGACGAAGCTTCCGTTGCTAACGAACAAAAGCTCGCCGAAATGGCCGTTGAAGAAACCGGCATCGGTCGCGCTGATCACAAGGCCATCAAGAACCACCTCGGCGCTCACATCGTCTACGAGTACTTCAAAGACAAGAAGTCCGTTGGCGTTATCGAAGAAAAAGAAGGCGTGAAGTATGTTGCCGAGCCTTTCGGCGTATTGGCGGCCGCTACTCCGACCACCAACCCGACTTCCACGGTTATGTTCAAGTCTTTGATCTCCATGAAGACCCGTAACGTAATCATCTTCGCGTTCCACCCCCGCGCACAGCAGTGCAGCCGTGAAGCTGCCGTGATCATGCGCGACGCTGCCGTAGCTGCCGGCGCTCCCGAAAACTGCATTCAGTGGATCGAAACCCCCTCCATTGAAGCTACCGGCATGCTGTTCAAGCACCCCGACGTCAACCTGATCTTGGCCACCGGCGGCAACGCCATGGTTAAGTCCGCTTACAGCTCCGGTCACCCCGCCATCGGCGTTGGCGCCGGCAACACCCCGGTTTTCGTCTCCAAGTCCGCCAACCTCAGCGTTGCGGTCAACAACGTTATCGCTTCCAAGACCTTCGATAACGGCACCATCTGCTCCTCTGACCAGTCGATGATCTTCGACGACCAGGCTACCTGCGACGAAGCCGTCAAGCTGCTGATCGAGCGTGGCGCCTACCTGGTTAAAGAGGACGAAAAGCCCAAGCTCGAAGCCGTAATGTTCGACAAGGAACGCGGCGTTCCGGCCATGCAGATCGTCGGCAAGTCTCCCCAGGCCATCGCCAAGCTGGCCGGCATCGAGGTTCCCGAAGACGCCAAGCTGCTGCTGGTACCCCTGACCTGCATCGGTCACGAAGACTGGTTCAGCCATGAAAAGCTCTCCCCGGTTCTCGGTTACATCTGCTTCAAGGACACCGACACTGCTATCGAGGAAGCCAAAAAGCAGCTGCTGTGGGGCGGCGCCGGTCACACCGCCGTTGTTCACGCTCAGGACGATGCAGTTCTCGACAAGTACGCCATGGAAATCCCGGCTAACCGTCTGCTGCTCAACCAGCCTGCGGTACACGGCTCCGTCGGTCTCATTTACAACAAGCTGCCGCCTTCACTGACCCTCGGTTGCGGCACCGACGGCAACAACTACCTGGGCAACAACATCAACTACTCTGACCTGCTCAGCATCAAGACCGTTGCTGCCCGTATCGTTGACTACGAGCGTGACGAGTAATATCGCAGTAAACTCCTGAGCAATTCATCGGATCGCTCGGGATGGTAAGAACAGGAGTGGGACTTTTCAACCGAAAAGTCCCACTCTTCTTTTGCAAGAGTTTGAAAAGATTCCCTGTCGAGGATAACCATGACAGGGTATTGTTTTGTCTGCCGGAGGCGGCATCACGAGCTTCCGGGAATTGAAAGAGGAGACCAATGGCTGTTGAGAAAACGGCCGGACCGCCGAAGGGAAAACGTCCCGGGTGGTCTCGGGCACTGGACATTCTGTTCCGCACAGCTCATATCGGTGCAATAGGGATTCTTCTCGGTGGAGCGATATTCAAGGCACCATTGCCGGCCTTGCATCACTATGCCGTGCTGGTGGTCCTGACCGGTCTCGGTCTGGTGGCTACCGAACTCCATCACAGCCTGCGCTGGCCACACGAAGGGCGCGGGCTGTTGGCTGTGAGCCATATGCTACCGGTGGTTCTTCTGCATCTATGGCCCACCCGATGTATTGAAATGCTGTGGGTAGCGCTGGTCATCGGTGCTATCGGCAGCCATATGCCGCGCAACTTGCGGCACTGGTCGCTGGTCTACGGCAAGGTGGATAAATGATTCAAACGTAGTTAGGCCCCAGGCACCAGAAAGGCCCCCGATTTTCGGGGGCCTTTCTGGTCTGAGCTGCGGATCTCCAAACGTCCTTTTTTGATTGAGGTGTCAGACGTGGGCAAAGGTCATCAATTTAACTTCTACTCCCTGAACAGCATTTAGTTTGCCGGCCAGTTCCGTGGCTGTTGCTTCTCCACCTACCAACTCCAGCAGGATCAGACCGTAGCCGGCGCAGAAACTGCCCGTTACTTCGTGCAGACCGATACGGGTTTTGATATTGCAGCCGTATTCGGTAAGCAGTTCCTGAACCTCATTCGCTTTTTTGATGCGGTCATCAATGTGAATGCCCATGATGATATGCTGATCGCTGGCCATGGTACTCTCCTTTCATCGGTAAATGTTAGAAGGTAGCAACAGTACGGCATCAATTGTAGCAACCAGTGTTCTTCCGACAAGGGGCCGTTGCCGGTTCTTTCATCGTTTCTATAATTGAATGAGGAATATCTGTCATGCAGCCAACCTAGAGGAGGCGACATGAAAAGAGACAGCGGTCGTGAATTCATGGAAAATACCAAGCATAAGCACCTGGGGGTCAGTGACCAGCAGATGCATTTGCCCCAGCCTCCATTGAGCTGGCAGGCAGAACCTGTTAATCCGAAATTCGAGCTGCCGCACCCCGGCAGCTTGGCGCTCGAGCCGGTCGATATTCGCCTACTGATCAGTCAGCGTACCAGCGTGCGGGAGTATGCTGACAAGCCTCTTTCCCTGGTCGAGTTGTCTCATCTTTTATGGTGCACCCAGGGGGTGAAGATAGTCTACGGGGACCAGATGACCCTGCGTACCGTGCCGTCCGCAGGTGCCCGCCATGCTTTCGAGACGGTGATGCTGGTAAATCGGGTCGAAGAGCTGGATGCCGGCCTGTATCGCTACCTGGCCTTGGACCATCAGCTGGAACAAATCTCTACCCTCAAAGATATGGCCGGCCGCTTTGCCGCTGCCTGTTTCGGGCAACGCTTCGTCATGCACAGCGCAGTGACCTTTCTCTGGCTGGCGGTGCCCTACCGCATGACCTGGCGCTATCAGGAACGGGGCTACCGCTATCTGCATCTTGACGCCGGGCACGTCTGCCAGAATCTCTACCTGGCTGCTGAGGCAATCGGCGCCGGGGTCTGCGCGGTGGGGGCTTTCGATGACGATGCGTTGAACACTCTTTTGTGTCTTGATCCTGAAGAGGCGTTTGTTATTTATCTGGCGGCGGTGGGGAAGAAGGTGGGGGGATAATGGCTGCGTCACAGGGGAGGAAGACTCATGACAATTTACGGTTCATACCGATAACCGACACCGTGAACGGTGGTGATGACCTGCGGCCGGGAGGGGTCGGACTCGATCTTTTTGCGCAGTTGGGCGATGTGTTGATCGAGGGTGCGGGTGGTGCCCTGGTAATCGATGCCCCAGGCGAGGTTGAGCAGGGTATTGCGCGGCAGGGCTTCGTCGGGGTGCCGATAGAAGGTTTCAAGCAGTTTCATTTCCCGTGCCGTGAGACCGAAGGAGCGTTCGCCGAGTTGTCCGCGGTAGGTTTTACGGTTGATGGTGGCCGGTCCCATCTCGAAAGAGGCCGGCAGGTCCACTTCATCGGACGGTCTTGTACGATGGCTGCGGCGCAGTACGGCAGCAATGCGCGCCCGCAGTTCATGAACGCCGAAGGGCTTGGTGATGTAGTCGTCTGCGCCCAGTTCCAGACCGAGCACTTTGTCGATCTCTTCTCCCTTGGCTGTGAGCATGATGATGGCCAGGGAGGGGAAGCGTCGGCGCAGCTCCCGGCAGACATCGTAGCCATTGCAGCCCGGCATCATGATGTCGAGCAGCGCCAGGTCGAAATTCTGCTCCTGGCTGAGTCGCAGGGCGGCGTCGCCATCTGCGGCGGCTGAAACTCGATAACCTTCCCCTTCCAGCAGGTCGATGAGTCCTTCGCGGATATGTATTTCGTCCTCCGCCACCAGGATGCGGTAGGGTTCCATGAGCGAATCCTTTCAACGTTTAATCGGCCAGGGGCAGTTCCATCACAAAGCAGGCACCGCCCCCGTCCCGTGCTTGATAGCGCAGCGTGCCGTGCATGTCCTGCAGCAACCGGCGGGCGATACTGAGGCCGAGCCCGCAGCCGGGGCGATTGCATGTCAGGTTGTTGTCGACCCGGTGAAACTGGTCGAAAATCCGCTGCTGCTGAGAGGTCGGCACCCCCGGTCCTCGATCCATGATATGCACGACGACGGATTTTCCCTGCTGCTGCAGGTCGACGGTCAGCTCTTTGCCCTGGGCGGCGTATTTGACGGCGTTGTCGAGCAGGTTGAGCAGCACTTGTTCCACGGCATCCCGGTCGGCCCGCACGGTCAGAGGCCGTTCGGGAATACGGCGGACCAACTCCAGCCCCGCCTGGTGCAGGCGCATGGCCTGGCCGTCGAGGATCCGGTGTAGTTCCTCGGGCAGAGACAGGGTTGTGAGGCGGTATTGCTTGCGTCGCTGTTCCAGGCGGCTGAAGTCGAGGACGTTGTTGACCAGCCGGGTCAAGCGCTGACTTTCGGTGATGATTACCTGCAAATAGTGTTGTTGTTTGTCCGCATTTTCAATGCGTCCTTCGCCGAGCAGTTCGGCATACATGCGGATGGTGGTCAGCGGGGTTTTCAGTTCATGCGAGACATTGGAGACGAAAGAGGTCTTGTTCCGGGCGTCACGCATGTGGCGCCAGGCTTGCCACAACAGCAGTGAGCCGCCGAACAGTACAGCCGCCACGAAGCTGCCGACCAGCAGGGTCGAGAGCAACCGCAAACCCTTGTCTCCGACGGGGGCGATACCGGCCGGCGCATGGATGCGGAGCTGCCAGTGGGGCAGCTGTGGCCCGACAGGCAGGGTGGCGAGTTGAGGTGTATTCTCCGTCAGTTCGCCGGCACCAGTGCGATGGACGATGCGGCCGCGCCCATCGACCAGGGTGTAGATTTCGCCATCTGAAGGCTCGGGCAGGATGGTGACCAATCGCGACAGGAGGGCCATCATTTCCACCTCGAGACCGTAGCGGCGGTCGCTGGCCGGATCCTCCAGCCAGCCGAGCAGGTATAGGCCGTCTTCCCAGAACCAGGACAGCCAACCTGAATCACCCTCTGCCTGCTGCTGCGCTGACTCAAGGCGCTGGGCCAGTTGCCTTAATTCCTTGCGGGGGGAATAAGATGCCTTGCTGTTGTGAGCAGAGGGTGATGCTGTTCCTCGCGGACGATCTGGCTGAGGCTGGTTCCAGGCCATGCGGCCGTTAAACAGGCCCCGATAGCGGGCCACAAAGGCTCCTGCTTCGGCATTGGCCGGCGAGTCGGGATCGGGCAGCTGCAATCCTTCGGCCGTCCAGACAAAGACGTTGCGCACCAGGGGGTTGTCGAGCCGCCAGTTTTCCAGGCTTTGTTCCAAATCGTCAGTTGGCAGCTTGCGCAGGCTGGCAAGCAGACCGTCCTTGACCTCCGAAACCGCCAGGTCGACGCTTTCGGCAACGGTGGCGGCCCGGCGGCGGGCGGCACTGAGGGTGCTTTCGGCAAGTCGGTCCTGTTCGCTGTGCAGCAGCTTAAGAGCCAGGGCGCCGATCAACAAGGTCGGTATAAGCAACAGCAGCCAGGCGCCGACGATCCAACGACTTCGTTTCATGGACAATAGTTTCCTGATCCTGAATTTTTGAGTAATTGACGGAAAATCAGCGCAAGAACTTCCACTCTTTTCTCGCCCTTTGCTCGGGAACCAGGCTGATGCGAGGGGTGATATGCACTAATCTACCATTGGCGGCCGGGCATTGCCAGAAGGCTGAACAGGCCGGCGTCGAGTCTGTTCAGCCTTCATCTTCTGACCTCCCGTCTTGCGGGCCCGGTCAGTAGGTTTTCTGCTGTTTGCGGACCTTGAAGCTTTCTGAGCGAAGCTCTTTCTTGCGGGCCTTGTCCAGCTGGTCGGCTTCGAACTCGACCGCCTCGTCTTGCAGTTGACCGGCTTCTGCGGCCAAGTCGCTGAAGCCGAGCTCGGCGTTCTGTTCCTGCAGGGCCTCACTCTTTTCCCTCAGGGCTCGGGCGGCTTCGTCCTTGCGGCCGGCGTTATAGAGGTTCAGGGCCCGGTCGCGGGTCACGGCCATTTCATTTTCCACCACCGCTTTCTGTACTTCCTTGCTGGCCGCTTGGCGCACTTCCTCCGGCCGCTGGCTGAAGCGGGTCCGGGCGACCGTGGTCGACGACTCGTCGTTGTCGGTCAGGGCGTTCTGGTAGCGGCAGTCAATGCGGGCCAGGTCCAGCCGCTGGTTCGGGGACGAAACAGGCACCTCCACTTCGACCAGGGCGTACTTTTCCTGGCCGCCGTAGAGCTGGTTCATGCGCACTTCGATCTTCTGTCCCTGAATCCGGCCTTCGCGTCCGATGATGCGCAGTGGTTTGATGCCGGGAGGGCAGTCGATCTCGATGATCACCTTGCGAGCCACGACGCTGAGCACGTCGCCCAACTCAGCGGCAAAGATGCGCGGCAGATCCTGGCTCGATTCGACGAAATAATGGTTGCCGTCGCTGCGTTCTGCGAGCTGGGTCATAAGGTCTTCGTTGAAGTCGGTGCCGACCCCAACCGTAGTAACCGAGATGCCTTCTTTAAGGAGCGCTGCGCCGAGCCGGGACAGATCGGCGGGGCTGCTGGGTCCGACATTGGCCAGGCCGTCGGAAAGCAGCACCACCCGATGGACATAAGGGGCGTCGCTGTGTTTACGGACTTCGGCCGCTCCCTGGCTTACCGCACCGAAAAGGGCGGTGTTGCCGCCGGGCTGAATGCGGCGGATTTGCGCTTCGATTTCTTCGTTGCGGTCGACGTGACGGGCCGGCACCAGGGTTTTGACCTGGTGGTCGTAGGCGACCAGCGAGAAGAGGTCGGCGGGGCCCAGGCGGCGCAGGGCTTCGATGGCTGCTTCTCGGGCCTTGGCGATCTTGCTGCCGCTCATGGAGCCGGAGCGGTCGAGAACCAGACCCAGGTTGACCGGTGCGCGTTCATCGCTGCGAGGCACCGGCGGCGCATCGAGAGCGATTTTGATGACCGTTTTCTGAGCCGGCCCGGCCAGTAGTACTCCGCGGTCGAGTTGTGCCTGGCATTTCACCAGCGGGGCGGCCTGGACCAGGCCGGCCAGGCTGAGCAGCAGACCGGCACAGAGCAGACTAAACAGTTTTTTACCCATGACATGCTCCTTTTCGTTGAAAGATGTGATTGAGATCCTCATGCTCTGTGGTCAGTAGATCATGCCATGGCGCCGCAGTGGTCATCAGCAGGTAAAAGGTTTGTAAAGAAAATGTCATGGGGAGATCACGGAAAATCCGCTGGTCACGGCAAAGATACTACCGTAAAAGAGGCTGATGCTGAAGGGTCAGCATGGTATGCTGTGGCTCATTGAGCAAATTTCAGTGATTTTTGGATATCTGGTTGTGCATTTTGTTCAAGTTGATAATTTCAAGACCAATGGTTTTTACCACAGAGCTCACGGAGGCCACGGAGAACATCCACATCCTTCAACAACACAAAAATCAATGACATTCGGTCCACGAAAGACACGGGAAGCACGGAGTAGTTGGAAAGTTTTTCAGTGTGTTCAGGTATTACGCGGATAAGGAAGGTTCTTCAGCGGGCGAAGAATAATAGGTTTTCTCTGTGTTCTCTAGTGAGCAAAGCGAACGGGTGGTGACCACGTTTCTATGTTTTTTTGGACATGCTCTTTCCGCTGGGGGCAAATGGATAACCAGATCTGGATACTTTCACCATGAAGCAAAACACCAGAGTCATTATCGTCGCCATGACCGAACAGCGCCTGATTGGTGCGTCCGGGCACATCCCCTGGCAGATTCAAGAGGAATTGCGATTGTTTCGCGAGCTGACCAGCGGTCATACCTTGATCATGGGGCGCCATACCTATGCCTCCATCGGCCGGCCGCTGCCCGATCGGCGCACCATCGTCGTCAGCCGGCAACTGCCACCAACACCGGGGATCGAGATCTGTCCCGACGTGTCGAGTGCCCTGCGGCTGGCGGAAAGCGCTGCCGGCAAGATTTTTTTCGCCGGCGGCGTGGAGATTTATCGCGCCGCCCTGCCGCTGGCCGATGAGCTGTCCATTTCCTGGATTCGTGGCGACTATACCGGCGACACCTATTTTCCGCCCTTTGCCAGCAGCGATTGGCGAGCGGTCAGCGAGAGGGATTACGGCCTGTTTTGCCATGTACTTTATCGGCGTAATTAGGCCGGGGTTTACCTCAAAGTGGCAGAGATCAGCCGGCGCAGTTTTTTGGCATCGGCCCTTTCCATCGGTCTGCCGGTGATGCTGCTGCGCGGCACTTGCTGACGCTCGCGGGGGGCATAGATGGAGCATTCGATTTCCACCTCCTGCTCCTTCAGGTAGATGTGGGTGTAGTCAATGAATTTCCCGCCCTGCCGAATGGTGATCAGCTCCTCCTCGAAAGGCATGTCGCGGGATTGCAGAAAGTTGGTGACCTCTTCCGGGCTCTCGGCGAACAGGTGGAGGTCGATGTCGCTGCGTTCGGTGACGCAGCCGGAAAGGACGGAGCCGACCAGATAGGGGCGAAAGGGCGCCAGCAGTTCGAGATATTTCAGGGCCAGGATACGTAGTTGCAACAGGCGCTCGGGGCGCAGTTTCTCTTCATGGAGGTCGAGCAGTCGCTCCAGTTCCTGGCGGATCTCCGCATTTGAAGGAAGATGATTGCCGAGGCTCAGGCTCTGCTCAGGACCGAACCGGCGCGCCGCCTTGCGCTTGGCTGTAAGATACTCCCGAATCTGCTCCTCGTACATGAGGCGGGCGGCTTCCTGGGCGATGAGTTGGCGGATACGGTCGCGATGTTTCATGGAATAACTATAACCCGCATACATCGGTAAGTCTTCCGCTGCCACCGTCAAGTTCAGGTCCTGCTCGCTTCTTGCGCTTGGGGCGCAAACAGATTACTATGCTTTTCGTGTCCGGGGTTTTGGTGCGATGGCTGACGGAACATGCTATTTTCATGTCACTTTTCTGGAGTGGAACAACGATGACTCAGCGTCAAACAGGAGCTGCACAAATAGCCGTTACCCTGGCGGCAGTGGTGCTGGTGCTGGCCGGACTGCAGGCCGCCAAAGCCATTGTGGTGCCCTTTCTGCTGGCGACCTTTATCGCCATTATCGGTGCTTCGCCGATGTTCTGGCTGCAACGCAAGGGGTTGCCAGCCTGGCTGGCGCTGCTGATCGTTATTCTCCTTGTGCTGCTGGTCGGATCGCTGATGGCAGGATTGGTCCTCAGCTCAGTACGGGATCTCAGTGGCAGTCTGCCTGCTTACGAGATCAAGTTGCAGGAGCTGACCGCCATGACGGTTGCCTGGCTGCAGAAGCTGGGGCTCAAGGTGTCAGCGCCGGTTCTGACCGAGCTATTCGATCCCGGCGCAGCAATGAAGCTGGTTTCCACCATGCTCAATGCTCTGGGCAATGTGGTGACCAACGGTTTCCTGGTGCTGATGACGGTGGTCTTTATGCTGCTGGAGGCTTCCAGCTTTCCGATCAAACTCAGGACGATTCTCGGTGGGGATGCTTCCCTCGGCCAGCTTGACACTTTTGTCAGCAACGTCAAACATTACATGCTCATCAAGACCCTGGTCAGTCTCGCCACCGGGGCGCTGGTCACGATTCTTGTCGCCACCCTCGGTGTCGACCTGCCCCTGTTGTGGGGTTTGCTGGCTTTCGCCCTCAACTATGTGCCCAACATCGGTTCCATTATCGCCGGGTTGCCGGCGGTATTATTGACTCTGGTGCAGCTCGGGCCGCTGCGGGCGCTGATGATGGCGACCGGTTACGTGGTGATCAACTTGCTCATCGGCGGTTTGCTCGAACCGCGCTTCATGGGCCGCGGCCTCGGGTTGTCGACCCTGGTGGTTTTTCTCTCCCTGCTGTTCTGGGGCTGGCTGCTTGGCCCGGTCGGCATGCTGCTGTCGGTGCCGCTGACCATGACCGCCAAGATCGCTCTCGACAGTCGCGACGATACCCGCTGGCTGGCCGTCATATTGGGGGCGGAAACCAGGTAATTCCACTTTTCCCAGCCACCAGCTACAAACTACGGCTTGCTGTTCTCTTTCCCCTCCTCCGGGGCGTGCCGCTCATCCCGTCCTTCCGCCGCAGGTTCTCTCATCCCTCCCAGAACAGGTAATGGGTGTTTTCCGCCAGAAACGCCAGGCACTCCTCGAGAGTGCCGGTGAAATCGATATGCTCCCAGCGCTCTTCCTGGTGAAAGTACTCCATGCGCCATTGCTGTTCCTTTTCTGTCGGCAACAGACGGGCAAAGCTATCGCCGTCTTTGGAGAGATGTAGCTCGTTGCCCTGAATGCTGATGTCGAATTCGGCCAGCTGGGGGTGGGCTTTGGCAAAGCGAATGGCGGCCTGCAGATTCTGTTTCATGGCATCCTCCACATCGGAGTCCTGGAAAAAAGAGTTCAGGCGGTTCATTATCAATCCTAAAAGAGCCACGGTGTCTGTCAAGAAGCCTGTGGTTGCCTGGCTTGTCCCTTGTCGTCCAGGTTTGACAGCCGGTGCGCGACTGGTAACGTGATAACAGAGGCCGTATTGCCGGCCGGCAGTCAAAAGGGGGATGCCATGAAAGTTGCCGTTGAACCGTTGCGCGTTGAATCGGCCAATGAGCGGCCCTTCGAAATAGTCGAACGCAAAGGTCAGGGACATCCCGACACCATGTGCGATGGCATGATGGAGGCGATTTCCGTGGCTCTGTCACGGGCTTATCTGCGAGAGTTCGGCCGGGTTCTTCATCACAACATCGACAAGGGGTTGCTGGCCGCCGGCGCTGTGGAGAGGTGGTTTGGTGGCGGTCGGCTGCTCAAGCCTATGCAGCTGATGATTGGTGATCGCGCCACCTTCAGCTGGCAGGGCCGGAACCTGGATGTCGGGGAGATTGCTCTCCAGGCAGCGCGGGACTGGTTGCGGCATCATCTGCGGTTTGTTGACCCCGCACAACATCTGCAGTGCCGGGTGGTGCTGGGCGAAGGTTCTTCGGAACTGGCCGACATTTTCGCCCGGCCGGGGACGGTGCGAGGCTCCAACGACACCTCGGCGGCGGTCGGCTACTTTCCTCTGAGTCCCACCGAAGAGGCGGTGTTGAAGCTGGAACGCTACCTCAATTCAAAGGAGTATAAAAAGCGATTTGCGGATACCGGCGAGGACGTCAAGGTGATGGCCATACGCCGCGGTCGCGAGGTGACATTCACCGTGGCCATGCCGCTGCTCTGCGGCTCGGTGGCGGGGGAGGAAGACTATTTCGCCCGCAAGGAACTGATCATCGAGGACATGAAAGCGTTTATCGGCCGGTTTAGCGGATTTGAGCGGATGGAGGTTCAGCTCAACGCCCTCGATCGGCCGGGGCGCGGGCTGGGCGGAGTCTATCTGAGCCTGCTCGGCACGTCGGCCGAAGATGCCGATTCCGGGCAGGTTGGTCGAGGCAACCGGGTCAACGGCCTGATCGCCGTGGGACGTCCCCTCGGAACCGAGGCAGTAGCGGGTAAAAACCCTGTCAGCCATGTCGGCAAGATCTACAATGTGCTTGCCCATCGCATCGCCCGGACGGTTTACCTGAACGTTCATGGGCTGAAAGAGGTCTATGTTTATCTGGTGAGCCGCATCGGGGCCCCCATCGACCGGCCGCAGCTGGCGGCGGTACAGGTGCTGCCCGAGCAAGGGGTGGACATTGCCGGAATAGCCGGGTCGGTGAGGGAAATCTGTGACGCCGAGCTGGCAGCGATCGACGATTTGTGCATGGCCCTGGCAAAAGGGGAGGTTTCTATCGGTTGTCCCTAGCCCGGGCTAAATCGGAATCCCTCAGAATGCCAACAACAGGGTTCGGCTAAGATGCCGAACCCTGTTGTTGTGTGTGGGAACTTTGCATCTGTTGCAGCTGGATTTCGAACTCATCGAGAATTTCTGCCAGGGCTTTGCTCCAGGCGTCGACCAGGCTGGCGGGTGTCCGATCCGCCAAGGGCAGGCTGCGGCGATAGATGCGGTCGAGGAGGGGGCGGGTCGGCGCGCTGCGCTCGTCGATGAGAGTCAGTTGCAGTTCCAGTACCGCCATGGGGGGGTGATCGGGGCGGTAGTCGCCATATAGAGCGACGATGCGGCCCTGCAGCAGTTCGCTGGCCGGCGGGTAGCCCCCCTGATTGATCTGGTCAAAAAGTTCCCTCTGCTGCAGCCTGCGACGGCACAGCTCGGTAATCATGTCCGCCGGCTGGACAAAAAATTGATGGTAATAGTCGCTATGCCAGGCCTGGGGGCCGGTGCGGTAGACAAAGCCCTTGCTGCGGTAGGCAGGGGCACTGTCGAATTTACGGATCTGCAGTACTCCCTGTGACAGGGGCTGTTGAGCCGGGACGCTGCGGGGCAACTCCAGAGCATAGCTATTTTTCTGCGGATAGGGCTTTTCCAGGCGCAGGCAGCCGGTCAGCAACAGGGGCACTGAGAGCAGCCAGAACAGCCTTGTAAAGTGGACTCGAATCATGGTTTATGCTCCAGGGGGGGAGGCGGCGCTCCGAGCAATACCTGCGCCGGGTAGCTGCGGGCGTCCTCCGTAATATCGCGCAGGTTTTCCGACACCCGTTGCATATTGTCCAAGGTCTCTTCGATGGTTTGCTGTTGAGCGGCCAGCAGGCCGTTGAGCCGCTGCAGGGTGTTGCCGAGGGGCGCGATATTCTCCGGTAGGTCGCCAGCCAGGGCGTTAAGCTGGCGAGTCAACTGGTTGAGGTTTTGCACCGTTTCCGGCAGTTCCCGCATGATCTGATCCAGTGGGTCTTCCGCGTTGGCCGCCAGACGCTCCAGGCGCTGGTTCGTGGCTCGCAGCTCGGTCAGCAGCTGTACGGTCTGCTGGCCGATTTCTCCGGCCCGGGCTTTGGCCAGGAAACTGTTCAGGGAGGTAAGCGCCTCGTCCAGATTGGTGCCGATGGCCTGAATATCGATCTGTTCGATATTTTTCAGGATGCCGTCGATGGCCTCACTGTAGCGGGTGATGGTGCTCGGGGCCGAGGGCAGATAAGGATAGGCCGGATGCCAGTCGATGCTCAGCCAGGGGGCCCGCTCCGGCTGCAGGTAGTCGGTCTCGAGGTAGGCGGCGCCGGTTACCCCCTGAAAAGCCAGCCGCACTCGCAGCCCCTTTTCAACCTCATTGTCGACAAACTGCCTGACCTCTTCCTGGCCGAGGGAGCCTACGGCATTCCTGTACAGTGAGAAGCGCACCAGCACGTATCGTTTGTTCGTCTCGTACTCGGAGCCCACCAGGGTGATGGTCTCGACGCGGCCGATCTGCACACCGCGAAATTTGACCGGCGAGCCGATGTCGAGGCCCTGCACCGATTCCTGGAAGTACGATTCGACGAAGAATTTTTCCTGCAACAGCGTACCGGCTCCGAGGGCCATCAACCCCACCACGGCGATGGCCGTGCCGATCAGAACGAACAGGCCGATTTTGAAGTAGTTGGCGCGTGCACTCATGGCGACAGATTTTTCTCCTCTTAGAGTTCCTGGCGGTTAGTCTATTCCGCTGCTTCCGGCGCTTTTGCCTACTGTTCGCGTTGCCCTTCTTCGACTTCAGGTGTGCCAGGCCTGATCGGCACGCCTGGCTTTACGCCATACCAGCAAATCGAAAGTAATCTGACAATACCTCAGCCGTTGCCCGCCTGCCGGGCGAAAAACCGCCGCACCTTGGGAATGTTGCTGTGGGCCAGTTGCTGCGGCGTGCCGCTGGCGATGATGCTCTTGCTGTCCTTGTCGAGCATGATCACCCGGTCGGCGATGGTGTTGATGCTCGGCAGCTCGTGGCTGACGATGACAAAGGTTATTCCCAGGCTGCCGGCCAGGCGCAGGATCAACTCGTCCATTTCCGCCGATGTTACCGGGTCGAGGCCCGCCGACGGTTCGTCGAGAAACAGAATCTGCGGGCCGAGCACCATGGCCCGGGCGATGGCCGCCCGCTTGCGCATGCCTCCGCTGATCTCTGCCGGATAATGGTGATGGTAGTCGGCCAGGCCTACCAGCGACAGATTCATGGCAGCGATAAGACGGCGCGCCGGCTCCGGCAGGTCGGTGAACTCTTCCAGAGGCAGACAGAGGTTCTCCAGCAACGTCATGGAGCCGAACAAGGCACCGTGCTGATACATGACGCCGATCTTGCCCAGCAATGCCTTTCGGGCCTTGCCCCAGGCAGCTGCCAGGTCTTCGCCGTCGATGAAGACGCGTCCCGACGCCGGTTGGTAGAGGCCTATCAGGTGCTTGAGCAAAGTGCTTTTGCCGCAGCCGGAGCCGCCGAGAATGACGAATACTTCGCCGCGACCAACGGTGAAGGTTATGTTGTCGAGAATCGTCCGCTCTTCGTAAGCGGCGCTCAGACCTTCGACTTCGATGATCGGTTTGGCGGCCGTTTCCATGTTGTTATATGCCCAGGTAATAGTAGAGCACCGAAAAGACGCCGTCGCCGATCACGATCAGCACGATGCCGCTGACTACCGCCCGGGTGGCGGCGTCGCCGACAGCGCTGGCGCCGGTACCCGTCCGCAGCCCCTGCATGCAGCCGATAGCGGCGATAATGATGCCGAACACCAGTGACTTGGCCAGCCCGCCCAGGCAATCGCCGAAGCCGACGGCGGACCGCACCTGGTTTAGGTAGGTGACCAACGGATAATTGAGGGACAGCAGTACCACCGATCCGCCGGCCAGGCCGAGCAGGTTGGCAAACAGGGTCAGCAGCGGGGTGACGAAGAGCGCCGCCAGCACCCGGGTGACAACCAGAAACGGCACCGGTTCAAGGCCCATGGTGGTTAATGCGTCGATCTCTTCGTTGACTTTCATAGTGCCGATTTCGGCGGCAAAGGCCGAGGCCGAGCGGCCGGCCAGAATGATGGCGGTCATCAGCGGGCCGAGTTCGCGCAGGGTCGCCAGGCCGATCAGGTTGGCGACGTAGATTTCGGTACCGAACTGGCGCATGGGAATGGCGGCCTGAAAAGCCATGATCAGGCCCACCAGAAAGCTCAACAGGGCAACGATGGGCAGGGCGTCGACCCCGGCCTTTTCCGCGATCAGCCAGACGTCCCGCCAGCGCACCGATTGCGGCCGTTTCAGGGCCGCCATCAGGGCCACGGTCAATTCGCCAATAAAGTAAATCAGGGTTTTTAAGGCCTGCCAGGTTTTAACCACCGCCATGCCGGTAGCCTCCGGCAGGCAGCAGGGTTCGGGGCGGGAACTGGGCAGTTCGACGAGGCTGTCGAGGTCGAACTGTTCGTGGAGCCTGGTAAATTCCTCGCGCAAACCCCGCAGTTCGAAGGTGCCGCCGGCCAGCCGCATGCGCCGTTCGAGTTCGACCAGCAGGCCGATGCCGGTACCGTCGCAGTAATCGATACCCGACGCATCCAGCTGCAACCGTTGCGGCCGGTGCTTTTCGATCAGTTCGCCGGCGGGCTTCCACAGGGCGGCGGCCCCGGTCAAATCAAGGTGCCCGGAGATGGTGAACAGTAGGAGTCCGGAGCGACTGTCATCGACGGTCAGAGTCGCTGCCGGTTCGGTTGTTCGGGACATGTGAAGAGTCTCGTCAGCTGTGGTACCGACGCCAGTCACTGGTGACTGGCGTCGATTCAGTTGCGATCGATTGTTAGGGTCAGCGAACGATCTTCCAGCTGCCGTCCGGCTGGCGGCAGGCGGTGCCGTAGGCTTGCTGTTGCCGGCCGCCGATCACCACGGTCTGGATGTATTCCCGACAATACTGGCCGCTGCTGGTCTGGTAAGTTTCCACCGGCGTCACGCTGCCGTAGTTGCCGGTATCGGGGTTGCGCCAGCCGGTGGCCTGGTTGGTGCGGGTGTATTCCAGGGCATACTGGGCATTTCGTTCCATGGCCAGGCGGTCGGCCCGATCGAGGGAGCGACCTACTTCCTGGCCGACCAGTGCCCCGGCCAAGGTGCCGATGGCGACCGCCACCAGCTGACCGGAACCGCCGCCGATCTGCGAACCGATCAGGGCCCCGGTGCCGGCCCCTACCAGGGTGCCGCCGGTTTCCTTCGGTCCCATGCCGGGGCTGCAGCCGGCCAGTACAAGGCAGAACAGGGTCGAAAGAACAATCGCTTCTCGCATGTGCTTACCTCCCGTGTTGAGACGATTCCCAATTTTTGCCGCAGAGTGGGACCGTCATGCCAGGTGCTGATAAGACAACGATATCGCGCAGTTTTTTACTGTCAAGGCGTGCTGGCGGGCAGCTTCTGCAAGGTTTCCATAACCAGCGGCAGAATGCGGCGTACGATCTCCTTGACCCCCTTGGGATTGGGATGTATGCCGTCATTTTTGTTGAGCTCGGGCCGACCGGCCACCCCGGCCAGGAAATCAGGGTAGAAGGGCATTTGATGCTTCTGCGCCAGGCGGGAGAAGACACCGGTGAATTCGGTTCGATAGCTTTTGCCCAGATCGCGCAGCGGCTCGATGCCGGTCAACAACACCGGAATGTGCCGTTGCTCCAGTATCTGAATAATCGCTTCGAGATTGGCCTCCAGCTCTGCCGGAGGAAGGCCGAGCAGATTGTCGTTGGCGCCGAGTTCAAGGAGCACCAGGTCCGGCTCGACACTGAGGGTCTGCGCAAGGCGGGCCCGGCCGCCGGCACTTGTGTCGCCGGGGATGCCCGCGTTGATAACCTCGGCCGGAAAGCCCGCGGCCGCCAGCGATTTTTCCAGCTGAACGGTGAAGCCAGCCTTGCGCGGCACAGCAAAGCCGGCCACCAGGCTGTCGCCGAAGGCCAGAATCTTCCGGGGCCTGGGGGCGCTCAGCGAATCGCCGGCAGTGGCGCAGAAAGCGCAGCCCAGAAACAGGCTGGCCAGGGTCGGGCCGGCAGCCAGGCGGCGGACTGTAAGAAGGGAGTCATTTCGCAACAGAGAGAAAAAGGGCAAAAGCATCGCTGCACCTTTCGCAGAAGGGGAACAGGCGGTTTTACCCGCGACTCTACCTTTAGGCCGGCAAAAGGTCAATGGAGCAATTTTCCGGACGAACCGATCAGGGGGTTGCAGGTCCGGATGCCTGACCGAAGCCGCCATGGGGTGTGCCTGGTTGGATTCAGGGCAAAGAGGAGATGGGGTCGGGTAAGGCAGCAAGCAAAGACAGAATAATGTTTTAACCAGTAGAAAGCAATTTTCGTCGATGTATACGACCGATTTGCCGGGAAATTTTGGGCGTTGCTTGCGTTAATGCACAATTTTTGTGCGGCAAAAGGAGCTGCTATTGTCGATCTATCGGCTTGAAGGAAGAGAATGAGCCCTTAAGTGGAAATTTTTCAGGTGCCATTTCAAACCGTTGTTTTTCTCTTTCCTTATCTGTATTTACCTGAATTTGTTGAAAAAAGTTCTTTTTATACATCAATTGATTTTTGGCTTTTTCCGCTTGACAGTAGCCTTTCCGCTGATTAGAAAAACGGTGCCGAAGGCTGTGGAATTGCCGGATTTCGGCGCTGATTATCTCCCTCTTTCAGGGGGCATTTCGGTTCAAATTATGAATTGTTTTCGCCCGCACCCTGGTTGGTCGGGCATTTTGGGTAGTTCAAACCAAGAAACTAGGAGGAACACCATGGTAGAACAGCAAATCAACGACATGATCGCCAAGGCTAAAGCGGCCCTGGAGGAAAGCAAGAAGCTGAACCAGGAGCAGACCGACGCCATCTGCGAAGCGGTCGCCAAGGCCGTGGAAGCGAAAAAGGAAGAACTGGCCCAGATGGCCGTTGAAGAGACCGGCCTCGGCAACGTGGCGGACAAGACCATCAAGAACCATTTCGGTTCCACCGTCATCTGGAACGACATGAAGGGTGTCAAGACCGTCGGTATCGTTAAGGACGAAAACGACATCATCGAGATCGCCGAGCCCGTAGGCGTCGTTGCTGCCGTTACCCCGACCACCAATCCGACTTCCACCGTTTGCTTCAAGATCCTGTCCGCCCTCAAGGGCCGCAACACGATCGTGCTCGCCTTTCACCCCCGCGCCCAGAAATGCTGCGTGACCACCGCTCAGCTGTGCCTTGACGCAGCCATCGCTGCCGGTGCTCCCAAAGACTGCATCCAGTGGGTTGAGCAGCCTTCTATCGAAGCCACTAACGCGCTGATGACCAACCCCGGCGTAGATGTTATCCTGGCTACCGGCGGTGGCGCCATGGTCAAGGCCGCCTACAGCTCCGGTAACCCCGCCTTCGGCGTAGGCGCCGGCGGCTGCCCTGTTTATGTTGCCAGCGAT
>ENA-ORCT01000149-ORCT01000149.1-marine-metagenome-genome-assembly--contig:-NODE-149-length-41900-cov-3.703728_pt1 | contig 41900 bp, 33 predicted proteins | sample MGYA00248632_ERZ508511 | MGnify/ENA primary metagenome ERZ508511 (study PRJEB26182, sample SAMN06268839) | marine metagenome | isolation source: Tt an P1-techrep anaerobic enrichment on pine from sediment...
GGCTATGCCGTGGGCTCCGGGGAGGCCTGGCAGGGCATCGAGCCCTTTGATGAGGTGGGCGGGCTGGAGGCCGCGCTGGTCGGTCCCCTGGTAAACATCCTCGAGCAGCTGGAAAAGCACTGGCGGGAGCTTCAGAACCCGACCACCGCCGACATCTGGTGCACGCGCATCCAGCGCTTGGCCGCCGACTGCCTGCTGCCCACGGGAAGCCGCGACCGATTGACCCGCAGCCGGCTGGACGAGGTGCTGGAGCAGTGGCTGGTTGCCTGCCGGGATGCGGGCCTCGAGGAGAAGCTGCCCCTTGCGGTGGTGCGGGAGGCGGTGCTTGGCGCCATGACCGAATCCAGCATGTCCCAGCGCTTTCTGGCCGGCATGGTCAACTTCTGCACCCTGATGCCCATGCGCGCCATCCCCTTCAAGGTGGTCTGCCTGCTGGGGATGAACGACGGGGAGTACCCGCGGAGCCGTCCGCCGCTGGATTTCGACCTGATGGCCGGCCCGGGGCTCTACCGGCCGGGTGACCGCTCCCGGCGCGAGGACGATCGCTACCTGTTTCTCGAGGCCCTGCTCTCGGCCCGGGAAAAGCTGTACATCAGCTATATCGGCAAAAGCGTGCGGGACAACAGCGAGCGAATGCCCTCGGTGCTGGTGGGCCAGCTGCACGACTACCTGGCCGCCGGCTGGCAGGTGGAAGATAATGACCAGCAGGCAGATACCGCCGGCTCCCGGCTGCTCGACCAGCTGACCGTCCTGCACCCCCTTCAACCGTTCAGCAGCGCCTATTTCCAAGCCGGCCGGGAGAAATCGGGCCTTTTTACCTACGCCCGTGAGTGGCGGGAGATCCATGAGACTCAGGACGCTGAGCCCGGTGAGGATCAGCTTTCGGCCCCGCAATTCGAGGGCAGCCTCCAGATGATGCACCTGATCCGGCTGCTGAAAAACCCGGTGCAGAGTTTTTTTAACCAGCGCCTGCGGGTTTTCTTTGACCAGGTGGATGTGGCCACCGAGGACCAGGAACCCTTTTCCCTGGATGGCCTGGCCCCCTTCCGTTTCGGCGCCCGGCTCCTCGACGCCGCACTGGCGGCCGAACCCGATGACAGCGCCAACGCGGTCCGGCAGGCCGCCGAGCGCCTGCGCCGCACTGGCGAGTTGCCCCTTATGGGATTCGGCGAAATAGCTGCCGGCCAGCTTGAAAAGCCGGTTACCGCAATGTTGGAGTACCACCGCGCGTTGAGCGAGCAGTGGCCCCATGAGGCCGAGGCCGTTGAGATCCGCTTCCCGTTTCAGCTCGAGGGCTGTGAGTGCGAGGCCCTCGAGGACTGGCTGGACGGTCTGCGGCAGGCGGACCCGGCAGGCCAATCGGTTGCCCGCTGGGAGTTTTACCACAAATCGATCATGGACCCGAAAAAGGGCACGCTCTCCCGGCTGGACAGCCTCATCTCCCTCTGGGTGAAGCACCTGGCCGGCTGCGCCCAGGGCCTCGATCTGACCAGCTGCCTGGTGGCCCCGGACGGCGTCGCCACCCTTCGGTCCCTGGACCCGGATACCGCCGGCAAGTGGCTTACGGATATCATCGAGCACTGGTGGCTGGGCCTTGATAAGCCCCTTCCCGTGACCGCCAAAACCGCCTTGGCCTACCTGAAGGCGCTGCATGCCGCCAAACCTGAAGACGGCCCGGAGGCAGCCCGGCAAAAGGCCGAAGCCGAAGCCAGAAAGACCTACGAGGGCGACGGCTACAACTCATCAGGCGAGCTCGGCTACAGCGTCTACCTGTCGCGAGCCTACCCGGATTTTGACGCTTTATTTACGGCCGACGAAAATCGGTTCGTGACGCTGGCGGAAAAACTTTACGAACCGTTGGTTCGAGTGATTGGAGAATAGTTAGCAGTTATTAGCAATGATTCGAAGGTTTGAATATGTGAATACTCAAAGGTTCTTTCAATAATGATTTTTACCATGAAGTTAATGAAGATCATGAAGGTAAAAACAAAAAAACTTTGTGTTTTTTGAGTCCCTCGTAGTGAACAGTCGTAAAGTTTTTAATTATAATAATATCGAATAGTTGTGAGTCGGTCGAAAGATGGGCTACACCCGAATGGGGCTGTGGAAAAAGAATTTTGATGACCTCGAAAGAAGTCCTCAAAAGCCCTCTCCCTTGATGGGAGAGGGTTGGGTGAGGGTGAATAAAATGAAAAAATCAACATGAAGCGCACCAATATTTTGTAGGGTGGATTAAGCCGACGCAGGAGGCGAATCCACCAGCATGTATTCCCTCGCCCCATTTGGGGAGAGGGCGAGGGTGAGGGGAAGCTGTATTTCTCGCAAAGCCGCAAATAACGCAAAGAAAGGCATTATTGGGACGCAGATTTACGCTGATTAACGCAGATATGTCCTTCCGATATGTCTCGAAGTCTTGTCCCGTCGTAGCTTGTTACTTAGCGAAGACGGAAGCTTCTATAGCAAAGGCGGGAAACAGCACATTTACCACGAAGGACACGAAGAGCACGAAGAAAGACATTTTAGGACGCAGATTTGCTCGGATTAACGCAGATCGTTGTTTTTTACTGATCGGAACGGATGACCAGTAAAAGATACTATCCCTTCGGTTATCATGTAGTTCATGAGGCAAAAACTGCAACTATTTAAGGGTCTGCGTTCTTTATCGTGCAGCGAACTGCAGCCTGTCCTGATCATCTGTTCCGATCAGGACAGAATCTTTGTTCAACGCTTTTTTCTTTAACTCTTCGTGCGCTTCGTGTCCTTCGTGGTGAAAAATGTTTTGCAAAAAAAGCAATAAATTTAGAATATTAGATACTGAAAATAATTGCTGAAGTTGAAATCAACTCACGCTGATACCCGAAACCCATGCACAAAAAAAGGAACAATAAAAGCCAATTGCAGCCACAAATCAGCTCGTAACCAAGCACCACGAACCAAGAACGAAGAACCAAGCACCAAGAACTAATAAGAGGAAAAACCCATGCCTCACCAGCTCGAACCGCTGACATTCCCCCTCCACGGCACCCGCCTCATCGAAGCCAGTGCCGGCACCGGCAAAACCTACACCATTGCCGCCCTTTACCTGCGGCTGGTGCTGGGGCACGGGGGGGAAAACGGCTTTTCCCGGGCCTTGACGCCGCCGGAGATCCTGGTGGTGACCTTTACCAACGCGGCCACCGAAGAGCTGCGTGACCGGATCCGGACCCGGCTGACCGAGGCGGCGGCCTTTTTCCGGGGGCAGGGGGAGGGGGACGAGTATCTCACGGCCCTGCGGGGCGACTACCCGGCCGAGCGGTGGGCGGCCAGTGCGCGCCTGCTGGACCAGGCGGCCCAGTGGATGGACGAGGCGGCCATTCATACCATCCACAGCTGGTGCCAGCGCATGCTGCGGCAGCACGCCTTTGACAGCGGCAGCCTCTTTGACCTGACGCTGGAGACCGGTGACCAGGATCTGCTGGAGGAGGCGGCCCGGGACTACTGGCGCTTTCATTTTTATCCCCAGCCCGCGGGCCACCTGGAAGAGCTGATGGCGGAGTCCCGGTGCGCAACCCCGGAGGACCTGCTGGGCCGGGTGCGGCCGCTGCTTAATTTCCCGCTTGGCCCGGTGGACGATCCCCTCGAGATCCTTGCCCGGCGGCGGGAGGTTACAGATGAGGTCCGCCGGATCTGGGCGGCGGAGTTGGATGATGCCGTCCGGCAGGTCCGCGATGCCCGGGCCAATAAAGTCCTAAACGGCAACAAATACCGCGCGGCCTCCCTTGAGAAATGGATCGACCAGTTGACCCGGTGGGTCGGCGGAGAGATTCCGCTGCCTGATGCCCAAGCGCTGGAAAAATTCTCCCGCACCGGCCTTGAGGCGGGGGTGGCCAAAAATAAAACCGCCCCCGAGCACCCGGCCTACGATGCCCTGGACCGCCTTAATCAGCGCCTTGCCGAGCTGACTCTCGACACGGCCCTGTTCACCCATGCGGCGACAGATATTGCCCGGCGTTTTCGGGAGGAAAAAGCGCGCCGGGCCCAGATGGGTTTCGATGACCTCTTGACCCGGCTTCGGGATGCCCTGGAGCAGCCGGGAAACGACCGGCTGGCCCAGGTGATCGGCCGGCAGTTCCCCGTGGCCCTGATCGATGAGTTCCAGGATACCGATCCGGTTCAGTACACCATTTTCAGTAGGGTGTACCTGGGGCAGGAGGAGGCGGGCCTTTTTATGATCGGCGATCCCAAGCAGGCCATTTACGCGTTTCGGGGTGCGGACATCCACACCTACCTTGCGGCGCGGGACGATGCGGCCGGCAACCGCTACACCCTGGGCAAAAACTACCGTTCTACCGAAGCGGCGGTCCGGGCGGTCAACCGGATGTTCGGGGCGGCCGCCGATTACCCGGACGGGGCGTTTCTTTTCAGGGACCGGATCCCCTTTGAGGCCGTAGCGGCACGGGGCCGGGAGGATGAGCTGGTGATTGATGGTGAGACGATCCCGGCCATGACTTTCTGGCAACTGCCCCAGACCGGGCCGGTCAGCAAAACCGGCGAGGAGGGGTATCTTCACCAGATGGCCGAGGCCGCGGCCAGTGAAATTGTAAGGCTGCTCAACGGGGCTGAGGAAACCCAGTGCCGTGCCGGGTTCCGGGACCCGGAAGGGGAGGTAACCCCGCTTCGGCCGGCCGATATCGCCATCCTGGTGCGGGACCGTCAGGAGGCCCGCGCCATCCGCCAGTCGCTCTATGCGCGCCGGGTGCGCAGCGTCTACCTCTCGGACAAGGATTCGATTTTCGAGACCGGCGAGGCGGACTCGCTCCTCTACCTCCTCCGGGCCTGCGCCGAGCCCGAGCAGGAGCGCGTGGTGAAAACGGCGCTGGCCACCGACATCCTCGATCTGCCGTTCGCCCGGCTCGACCGGCTGAACCGCGACGAGCTGGCCTGGGAGTCCGAGGTCGAGCGGTTCCGGACCTATCAGCGGATCTGGCAGCGCCAGGGCGTTCTGCCCATGCTCCGGAGCCTGCTTCGGGAATTTGGCGTCCCCGCGCGCCTTTTGTCTGAAGCCGGCGGCGAGCGGACCCTGACCAATCTGCTTCACCTGGCCGAACTCCTCCAGGAGGCGGCTGCCCGGCTTGACGGGGAGCAGGCGCTGATCCGTTGGCTGGCCGAGCAGTTCCGGCAGCCGGCTGGCGGCTCCGACGAGCAGATCCTTCGCCTGGAAAGCGATGAGGAGCTGGTCCGGGTGGTCACCATCCATAAATCCAAGGGGCTGGAGTATCCCCTGGTGTTTCTGCCCTTTATCTGCACCTTCCGCGAGGTGAACAAGCGCAATTCGCCGGTGGTGAAATACCACGACGATGCGGGGCGGCCCAAACTGGTGCACAGCCCGGAGGACGGCGATCTGGCGGCGGCGGACCGGGAGCGCCTGGCCGAGGACCTTCGCCTTTTATACGTGGCGGTCACCCGCGCCCGGTATGCCTGCTGGCTGGGGGTGGGCGTGATGGGCCGGCGCTTGAAAAAAGGGGAGACGAGCAACCTGCACAAGTCCGGCTTGGGCTACCTGCTATCGGCCGACAATGAGATTCCGACCAACCGTCTGGATGAGGTGCTCCTGGCGCTGAAGGGCGATTGCGAGGACATCGAGATCCAGCCGCTGCCTGCTGCCGTTCCGGCGGTGTACCAGCCACAAGTCGAGGAGGCGGAGCTTTTGCCGGCCGAGGAGTTCTCCGGAACGGTGCCCGCCGACTGGTGGATTACCAGCTACTCGGGTATCCTGGCCGGTGCGGGCATGGCCGAGCACGGGGAAGGGGATGCGGATCAGTCAACCATTCCGGCCGATCCTCCGGAGTCTGCAGTCGAAGATCAGCTTCGGGAGGCCGAGGCCGAACCGCCCGAGGCTCCGGTTGTTACCCCCGTGGCCGGGTCGATTCACCGCTTTCCCCGGGGGCCTGATCCGGGAACGTTTCTCCACAATTTGCTGGAGTGGGCGGCCGGCGAGGGCTTCAGCGTGCTGGACCATGACCGGGCGCGCATTGACGAGCGCATCGAGGCGGCCGCCCGGCGCCACGACTGGGGCCGCTGGGCCAAACCGCTGGCCGACTGGCTCCAGCACCTGCTCAAGGTTCCCCTTGCCCTGCCGGATCTTTCCGAGCCCATGACCTTTTCCGCCCTGGCGGATGCGGACTACCAGCCGGAGATGGAGTTTCTCTTTGCCGCCCACGGGGTAAACACCCGGGCGCTCGACGAAGCGGTCACCGGGGCCGTCCTGCCGGGCCGCGTGCGACCGCAGCTTCGGGAGGCGGCAGTCAACGGCATGCTAAAGGGCTTTATCGACCTGGTTTTCTGCTTTCAGGGTCGCTATTTCGTGCTGGACTACAAGTCCAACTACCTGGGGGAAACCGATGCGGCCTACGGCAGTGATGCCATGGCCGAGGCCATGCTCGAGCACCGCTACGACCTGCAGTATGTGATTTACACCCTGGCGCTGCACCGCCTGCTCAAGGCCCGTCTGCCCGACTACGATTACCGGCGGGATGTGGGCGGGGTGGTGTACCTGTTCCTTCGCGGGGTCGATGGCCGGGGGCAGGGTGTCTATGTCGACAAACCGCCGGCGGCGCTGATTCAAAAGCTCGATAGTGATTTTGCCGGCAGCGGACCGTGAATTTACCAACGGGGACAAATCGCAACCAACAAGCCTCACCGGCGCAAAGAATATCCGTCGGGCAAATCGCTTGTCGGATTATGGTTTTATCGGGATCGGGATCGGGATCGGGATCGCCATCGCTATCGAAATCGATTTCCTCGATCCCATAGCCGCCAGAACGTCGTCTATCGTAAGCCGGTACACATCCGGTTTGTTGTGCCCAGGTCCTGTGGCTTTTCGATTCTGATAGCGATTGGGAACAGCCAAACAGGCTTCTTGTTTTTATGGCAAAATACTTATCACCACAGAGCACACGAAGGTCACGAAGAACTGCAAAAAACACAAATTGTTTTCCTTCGTGCCCTGAGACCTTGTATGTTGAAAATGAATTTGTCTCACGCAAAGCCGCAAAGGACGCAAAGAAAGACTAAATCAGCCACTGACACACACAGACAAAAAAACGATTTTCTTTTCAGGGAATCGATAAAACGTCGATTCCCTGAAAAAAATTGCACCCGAAAGAATATTTCAGCAATACAAGATTTCGACTTTTTGTTTATGCAACCTTGGGGATAAACCATGCGGTCTGAAAATCTGTTTAATCTGCTGGATGCCTGGGTCGATCGCGGGTGGCTGCGGCCACTGGACCGGGCCTTTGTCGGCTTTTTGCACGAGCAGCAGCCCCACACCCCGGCAAACGTACTGCTGGGCGCGGCCCTGACCAGCCACCAGCTGGGGCGTGGGCACATCTGCCTGGACCTGTCGGCCGCCCTGGCCGACCCGGATGCAACGCTCTCCCTGCCGCCCGAAGGCGAGGCCGGTGAAGAGTTGCCGGCCCGGCCCTCGGAGTTCATGGCCGGCCTATCCCGGGATACCTGGACCCAAAGCTTGGCGGGCTCGGCCCTGGTCTCCCCGGGCAGCGGCAACACCCCGATGGTGTTGAGCGGCGGAAGGCTCTACCTTCGCCGCTACTGGCAGTACGGCGAGGACGTGGCCCGGAGCATTCTCCAGCGCCTTCAGGTCAATCATCCGGTGCCTGAAGATTTGGCCGATCGGCTCGACGGGCTGTTTGCAGATCTTCGCAGCTCCCGGGAAAAGGACCGGACGGACGTGCACTGGCAGAGCGTGGCCGCGGCCATTGCCGCCCGAAGTGCCTTCAGCGTGATCTCCGGCGGCCCGGGCACCGGCAAAACCACAGCGGTGGTAAGGCTTTTAGGTCTCCTTCAGGGGCTGGCCCTGGAGCAGGGGAAAAAACTCCGGATTCGGCTGGCCGCGCCCACGGGAAAAGCGGCGGCGCGGCTCACTGAATCCATCGGCAATGCCGCGGGCCTGTTGTCGGAAGATGTGCAGCCGCATGTGCCCACCGAGGTGACCACTCTGCACCGTCTGCTGGGGAGCCGGCCGGACACCCGCCATTTTGTTCACAATCGGCAAAACCCGCTCCACGTCGATCTATTGGTGGTGGATGAGGCTTCCATGATCGACATGGAGATGATGGCGGCCCTGCTGGCGGCATTGCCGGGAAAGGCCCGCCTGATCCTTCTGGGCGACAAGGATCAGCTCGCCTCGGTGGAGGCCGGGTCCGTGCTGGGCGATTTGTGCCGCAATGCCGATGCGGCCGGCTACCGGCCGGAGACCGTCGCCTGGCTGGAGCGGCACACGGGCTATTCCCTCACGGCTGCCGAGGGCAGCGGCACCGATTTGGATCAGCACATCGTGCTGCTGCGAAAAAGCCACCGCTTTGGTGAAACCAGCGGCATCGGCGCCCTGGCCCGGGCGGTGAATGCCGGAGATCCGGGGAATGTGGCCGGCGTGTGGAAGGGGGATTTTGACGACATCGCCCGGCTGGTCGTGCGAGAAACCGGTGATGAGCGCTTTGCCCGGCTGGTGCTGGACGGCGATGCCGGGGCCTTTGCCTCGGCCGGTCCGGACGAAAAACCCGTGGGCTACCGCGCGTACCTGAAGCTGGTAAAGCGCGGCCCCCGTAATGATCAATCGGAAGCCGACTGGCTCCAGGCGGTGCTGGACACCTTTGGCCGGTTTCAGTTGATTGCGGCCCTTCGAAAGGGCGCCTGGGGCGTGGAGGGGCTCAACGAAACGGTGGCCGATATTCTCTTTCGGGCCGGTCTCACCAGTGCCCGGGAGGGCTGGTACCCGGGCCGTCCGGTGCTGGTCACCCGAAACGATTACAACCTGGGGCTGATGAACGGGGATATCGGCATCCTTCTGCCGGTTAGCGGCGATCAGGATCCGGGCGAGAAGGCGCTTCGGGTGGTGTTTCCCATGGCCGACGGGTCGCTGAAAAAGGTGCTGCCCTCCCGCCTCAACGATGTGGAAACGGTTTATGCCATGACGGTGCACAAGTCCCAGGGGTCGGAATTCGAGCACACGGCCATGGTATTGCCCGATGCCATGAGCCCGGTCCTGACCCGCGAGCTGGTTTACACCGCGATTACCCGTGCCAGAAGGTGGTTTACGCTGGTCAGCCCGCGGATGGATGTGCTGGCCGAATCGGTGAAGCGGCGGACGCATCGGGCGTCGGGGTTGGGGGAGATGTTTGGGTAGATTGGTGCTTCCGGCATTTTTTCAATGCGGCGTGATAGTATCTTGAAACTGTAATCAATATGTGGGAATTTATATATTTCGAAAAAAAACAGTGAAATAGTCTTCTTTCGAAAACTGATCTGGATGCGGTTCGCTCGTCTCTGATCAACGCAGTGGATATAGTGAAGGGGTGGCCGCGTGGATTGGTCCAAGGCGAACCGGAGTTTTTCCGGGGTGACGCTTGGCAATTGTTGCTTAAGAACCCGGCTGTTGCAATGCTGGTGGTGGGGCTTTCTGCGTGCATCACTTCTGGCGGATGGAAAGGCGGACAGCCGTATTTCTAAACGAATCTTCAGCAGGTGATTCCATGTATATCGAATCCATTTGCATAAAAAATTTTCGCTGTTTCCGTGATGTCGAAATAGATTTTTCGCACCGTGAACGACAACCGAGCAAAACGCTGCCAGTGCCGAAATTGCCGAACATCAATCTTCTTTTAGGCAATAACGGCAGCGGCAAAACCACATTGCTCAAGGCCATCGCCTTAACAGCTCTGGGGCCGGCCATCGCCGACTCCGGTATTTACCCTTATCGACTGATTCGCAGGGAACCGGAGCAGGGTCCATCAGAAAACGATACGGCCATCCTCAGGGCAGACTACAAAGCGCACAGCCAAGACAATGCACCTGTGGACATCGTAGAATCCGAAATTGAAATAACCAGGCGAGGCGATCTGGAACGTCTCCGCTGGGCCCACAAAGACGACAAACCCTGGCATCCAATCTTCAGCGCCAGTTCCGATGCCTTCTTTTTTGTGGGCTACGGTGCGACGCGTCGTGTAGAAAAACAAAAACAGGTCGATATGGCCAGTCGCAGGCAGAGTTCTTTTATCCGTGCACAGCGCATCCAGAGCCTGTTTGAAGAAGCTTATTCGCTGATGCCATTCAGCGCATGGCTACCGGGTTTAAAAAAGGAAAACCCGGACCGCCATGAACAAATAATTGATCTTGTAAACCGACTGCTGGGCAAAGGCCGCTACCGGTTTACTGGAGAATTGGAGGACAACGAGTACGTCTTTGAGCGGGGCGGCTTGCGAGCGCCATTCCCGGCCTTGTCCGACGGATACAGGGCGTATCTGGGATGGATCGGCGATCTCTTATACCACATTTGCACGACCTGCCCGCCAGACCGCAATCTTGTGGACCATCACGGGATCGTGATGGTGGATGAGATTGACCTGCACATTCATCCCAAATGGCAATTGACGATTTTACCGGTTCTTGCCAAAGCATTACCCAAAATTCAGTTTGTCGTTACCTCCCATAGTCCGTTGGTGGTGGGATCTCTGGAATGGATGAATATCATTCTGATGACTCCGGAGCCTAAGCAGGCTTCAAAACTCAGCCGCATCCATGAAGGCATTCACGGACTGGATGCTGACCAGATTCTGCTTACTGATTTCTTTGGCATGCGGACCACCCGTGTCCCTTCCAAGGAATCTCAGCTCAACAAACTGACGAAAAAGGCGCGTAAAGGTGACGTCACCGCAGCGAAGGAGTTACTAAAAGAACTCAGCAGAGGGATGGATACAACGAAATGATCCAGTATTCGATTTCTCAAGATCAACTTGAAGCACTGATTGAGATGGAAAAACCATGCTGGTTGATACGTGCAGCAGAGCGCACCGAAAGATTTGCGTCTCTCGAGCGCTATGAAGAGTCTTCTTCTATTTGGTCAGAGGTCAAAGTTGTGTACATGAGGCTTCAGTATGGCAAGTGCGCATATTGCGAGCGGCAATTGGAATATGAAGAATACGGCCGCATCGAGCATGATCTGGAGCATTTTCGACCCAAGAAAAAGGCAAAACCCTGGCAGCTTACCAGAGACCTGCAAGAGGCAGGTGTTGTGTTGACCCAACCGGTATCCGGCAATGCCGATCCGGGGTATTACCTTCTTGCGTATAACCCGCTCAATTATTGTACATCTTGCAAAACCTGCAATTCAGGTTTGAAAAGAGACTATTTTCCTATCGAAGGTGAGCGGTTCTTTCACGGAAATGATCCGATCACGCTCAGTTCCGAAATGCCGCTTTTAATTAACCCTGTCGGTGATTTCGATGATGATCCGGCTTCGCTGATTACCTTTTTCGGGCTTTCCCCCATGGCCTGCGGTGACACAGACTACAAGCGCCGAAGGGGGCTGGTTTCCATTGCTTTTTTCCACCTTGATGATCGGCGGAGAAAGTACCTTTTCCGTGAACGTGCCGACATTATAGTAAAATTGCATGACTTTCTCGATCAGGCAAGAAATGCGACGGATTTGGCTATGAGAACCGTTTATGAAGACTTGGTTGAAATACATACCAAACCGTCGGCGCCACATACTAACTGTGCTCGTTGCTACCGCGATCTTTACAACCGAGATCGGGAAATAGCAGATGAGTTGTTCCTGCTGGCTTATGAGTATCTGAAATCGATATCTGCCTGACCATTTTTTGAGCCAGTTACCCCCGTTAGCAGGCTTTGCGGCATAATCGTTCATGGGCGCCTGTTTCAAGATGGCTATCAATTTGATCCCAACACGCTTTGGATCAGTGGAATTTAGATTGACCGCTAACTGAGTCCATTGCCGCCGACGGGCAGCAAGGCAACCGGTCGCGGGAATGATCAAACCCGGATCATATTGGATACCATGGACGAGGGCTTGATTAAGCTGGAGGATCCACAGAGCACTTCCAAACGATATGCCAACTATATACCCTATTAAAGGAGGACATTCCATGATCGCAGTTATTGCAAAAATTCCCGTGCAAAAAGAAAAAAAAGAAGATGCGCTGGCGGCCGTCAAAACACTTATGGCAGGAGTGGCAAAAGAAGAAGGCACTCTTTATTATACACTGAATATTGATGAAAAGAATCCTGATACCCTGGTGTTTATGGAACGCTACAAAGACATGGATGCACTCACCGCTCACAGTTCCACGCCGTATTTTAAGGAATTTATGGAAAAAGCAAAGACCTTTGCCGCCGGGCCCCCGGAAATTAGTGTTTTAAATGAAATTGATTCAATTTAGCCCAAAAGTCTCTTGAAGATAATCACAGGTAATATATCAATGGGGTAAACCTCTCGCGACCGCCGGGATGATCACGCCCGGCGGCTCGCGGAATTTATTTGGAAGGACAGGGGAATATTTAAATCTAAGGGGCCCTCATTTTTCACGCAATGGGCGTTCAGGAAATCCCCTGAAGTCCCCCCGACAATGTATCCGAAGGATTGCGACTATTTCGGACTTCATTCCGAAATAGTCCTGACTTTTTCGGAATAGGTGCCAGAATGGTCGGCGCGAAAAATAAGTTTCTGGCTCATCGCTTGTCGGATTATGGTTTTATCGGGATCGGGATCGCTATCGGTATCGAAATCGATTTTCTCGATCCCATAGCTGGCAGAGCGTCGTCTATCGCACGGCTGCACACATCCGGTTTGTCGTGTCCAGGTCCCTTGGCTTTTCGATCCCGATCCCGATAGCGATTGGGAATAGCCAAAAAGGTTTCTTGTTTTTTATGGCAAAATATTTTTCACCACAGAGCTCACGAAGGGCACGAAGAACGACAAAAAAAAGACACAAACTGTTTTACTTCGTGCCCTCTGTGACCTTCGTGGTGATCCGCCCTTTTAACTTTTCCGGTTTATCCGGTTTGGGGAAACCATTTATCCGCGATTTTCCTGGCCCCTGCTGAAAAGGCGCTGATATCAATATTGTTCTCAGTCCCCAGTTCAATCCCTCTGATTGTTTCAACCTCCTTGAATATATTTGGAAGGACAATTGAATATTCAAAACCAATGAACGTCCCCATTTCCCATTATGACGATGTTTTACCTTTCTCTTCCATCACGAATCATATCAACGATTTCTTCTGTCGTAACATTAGCTTTTATCGTTGGTACATTTAAGGGGGATGTTGCCATTTTCTCCGGAATTAGGGCGAAAGTTCGTCCATCTTTTCTTCGGATTAAGACTTTTCCCGTATTTTCAGCTTGCTCAAGGACAAGAGCGAGTTTTTGTCGAGCTTCTGAATATGTGTAAACCTGCATTTTAGGTCTCCAGTGTTGATATTTTGAGATCTTGGGCCGCTGCTTTTAATTTTGAATCCAATGTCAATTGGTTTGTCAAGTGGAATGAGGAATATCAAAAGGGGCCACCATTCCATTTATTTTGAAGGACAATTGAATATTCAAAACCAACGCAGACAAACCGCAACCAAACACGCATCACCGGCGTGAAAAATAAGGAACGCGGATTTAATTAATTACAAGAATATGGCGCCAAATGGTGGTTCATCTTCAAGGCGCGTCAGCGGTTTCATACTTTACGTATGAGGCCGCTGACGCAACGCCGAAGATGGGCCACCAGGCAAACAAGAAATTGTAATTAAAAAAATTCGCGTTCCTTAAGTCTTGCCGGTTTTATCAATTACAAAACCGAAGTTTAGATTACAAAATTAAAATTGACTGCGCGTTTTGGAAAGAAGTGAATTTCCTGAAGAAGTATTTTTTAAATAAATTGTGTTTTGAAAACACGTGTTTTTTGCAGGCACCGGGTTTTGGCTTTTAAGTCTATGTAATTGATTTGGTTGACTTTTATGTAGTCTTATCCGGTCGATAGTTGTCCCTCCTGACAGAATCGTCGCGAAGAGACAGGACCCTGGGTAAAGAACATGGCATCAAATTCGCTACAGGTGGAAGTACTTTGGTCAAAGCGTAACGAACGGGCAAAACTGTCGAAAGACAGTGACGCAAAGCCACGGGTCTACGGCGCTGACGCGCTATGACTGCCGGGCTGCCGAATACGTGCATAAAGCGCCTTCGGCTTTTCTCTTGCCCGGCGCTTTTTTTATGCCCTGTAGCGGTCAGGGACGGATTAACAACAATATCAAGGAGGGGGTCGATGCATACTCCAAAACGGAGCTCTCGATCAATCTGTGTTTTATTTATCATTTTGTGTTTTTTGTTTGTTTCATGCGGCGGAGGCGGTGGGTCAAGTTCCTCGTCTGACACCGCTGCCGGCGGCAGTGGCTCCGGCTACAATCCGGCCGGGGACACCTCGTCGGGCTCAGATGGGTCCGAGGGTTCGGAAGCCTCTGAAGTTACGCTGGGATGGGATCCGTCCCCGTCATCAGACGTGGTGGGCTATCTGCTGTATTACAAGATTGGGGAATGCGGAGGCGAATACGATGGAACCGGCGCAGATGCCGGGGACTCTCCCATTGATGTCGGCAATGTAACCGAATTTACTGTCACCGGGTTAATGGCAAACCAGACCTACTGTTTTGCGGTATCAGCCTATAACGATAAAGGTGCGGAAAGCGCATATTCGGACCCGATCCGATTTTATACCAGCGGTTCCGGCGCTTCATTGCCCGTGGCCGAGGCGGGACCTGACCAGACGGTCGGAGAAGGCGTCGAGGTTCTGCTGGATGCCGTCAATTCGTGGAATCCGGATGGTCGAGCGGTGACTTTTCAGTGGGCCCAGACCCTTGGAACATCGGTTGCCCTGCAGGATGCCCAGACCGATCTGGCCCGATTCGAGACGCCGGACCTGGGCGGTGGCAGCGAAGCGCTGGTATTTCAGCTGACAGTTACCGATCAGGATGGCCAGCGATCGACCGATACGGTGATCATTAACGTGACGGGAGCAAATTCTGCGCCGATTGCCGATGCCGGACCCGATCAGACAGTATCCGGCAGTGAGCAGGTTTCTCTCGATGCCGGGGACTCATTTGATTCCGATGGTACAATTGAAAGCTATCGCTGGGTTCAAACCGGTGGCCCGGCAGTATCCCTTGCCAATGCATCGAGCAACATGCCGAGCTTTGTCGCTCCGGATACGGGGGCCGGCAGCACGGCTCTGACCTTCAGACTTACGGTGACCGATTCCGCAGGCCTCCAGGCATCGGACGAGTGCATCGTGAATGTGACCGCACAGAATGTCCCGCCGGTCGCTGACGCGGGCCAGGATCTGACCGCACATTCCGGGGAATCGGTTACCTTGGACGGTTCGGCTTCCATGGACTCTGATGATGGCATCACTTCGTATCAGTGGATTCAGGTGGCCGGACCTCAGGTTGCCCTGTCCGATGCATCGGAAATCAACCCGAGTTTTATCGCCCCGGAGATCCAGGCGGACGATGCCCCGCTTGAATTTGAATTGATCGTCAAAGACGGGGAGGGGTTGCTGGGTTCTGACCGGTGTGCCGTCACTGTAATTGCGAATTAGACTGACTCCAGTTGTCGGCGGCGGGGCGTTAAACTTGACGGGTTTCATTTACTCCTCGGTTGACGCTTCCGCTGCCCGGCCGTCATTTCCCTGCAAATGATGGCAAGATCCGGTCAGCCTCCGGCTCCGAACCACTTGGCCTTGATCGATCGCATTTCACCGGATTCGATCAAGGCCAGGATGTTGCGATTAATGGTTTCCCGGTGCGGACTGCCTGCCTTCAATGCCACCCCGTAGTCCTGGGGGGCAAACGGTTTGCCCACAACCTTGACCCGCCCGCGGCCGTCGCCGTTCGCGTAAAACAGGAGGCTTGGCGCGTCGTAGACAACGGCATCGATTCTACCCTCGTCGATCGCCTCGTAAGCATCCTCGATTCGATCAAATACATTGAGATAAATGCCATGGCGTTTCATGGTCTCATAGCTGGTCGTTCCGGAAACAACGCCAATGTGTTTTCCCGCCAGATCTTCCGCTCCCCTGATGTCGGTCCTGATGCTGTACAGGGTAATGTCCGATGAGAGCTGCGCAATAAAGTAACCGAACAGGGGCAGGAAAAGCAGTATGATGACGCAGGTCAGAACCCTTCCGGTCCACGTGCGGGGTACTTTGTCGCCGTAGCCCACCGTGCTGGCCGTAACCAGTGCCCAGTACATTCCTTCCCAGACGCCTTTAGCATAGTGTTCGCTGAAACTGGTCGTGCGGCGGCCGTTGCTGCGTTCCACCAGCCAGATGATGTGACCGGCGATGATCACCAGGGTCAACAGGCCGGCAAAGAAAATTATTTTGCCGCCCTTGAACAGGGAGGCAAACAGGGTTGTGAGGGCGGGACGGGCATCAAACGGTATCAGGATGTCCAGGCCGCTGTGAAAGAGCGGATGGGAAAAATCATACAATTCTTCCCGCTCTTCGGTGATTGTGATACCGCCAATGGCAATGTCGATCTCCCCATGATGCAGTCGGCCCAGTTTGTCCGCCACCCCCTTGCAGACGACAAATTCGAAATCCATTTCAATCCGATCGGCAAGCGCGCGCCACAGATCGATGGAAATGCCTTGCGGTTCATCATCATCGGAAAGAATCACGAACGGGGAGAACGGACTGATGCCTACCCTGACTGATTCATGGGTTTCGGCGCTACTGTCGGAAACCCGGATAATCATAAGGATCAGAAGCAGGGCAATAATGAATGATTTCAACCGTTTTCGCATGATGCATCCCTCTTTGCTGTCGGATGTCGAATCGATCACTTACGATTCATAGCATTGAATCGAGCCAGTTGCTTCTCAGCACTATAAAGCTCCAGCGTATCATCGGTGATGACGTAGCGATCCGCTGATTCAAGAGCCTGAAAAAATGCCGCTTCCTCATCCATCCCCACCGGGCAGGCCATCCGGGTGGAACCCAGTTGGCTGAACCGTATGGTTGCGTTACGGATCTCGTAAGTTCCGAAAAACCGGTTGCACCCGCCGGAGCCTGTCACCCGGTTGCCCTGGGGGTTCAGAGTGAGGTGCGGTTCTGCCTGATTCGGCTGGGGAATGATCGCCTCGCCGTGCAGTTCGATCAGTTTCCAGTACGTGTTTTCCAGGTCGGCAACAGCATCGTTTCCTGTTGTCGGAGTTGCTTTTTCACCGTTTCCTCCAGTGGACAGAGCAGCACATCCCATCTGCAGCATGGCCGCGATCAGAACCCCCACTATGGCGTGGTATCGCATAAGTAACTTCTCCTTTTTTTGTTGATTCATAACGGCGGATTACGGCCTGGTGAATAGACGGATGGTGAACTGAGGTTGGCTGAGCAGAAGATCGCAATAGGCCGGTGGCAGCGTGAGGGCTTATTAATAACTCTATAGTTGCAGGAAGATGGACGCGGATATCTGAGAGCGGCAGGTGAGAAGTTGCCTGAATTTCCGTGGCTGCCTTGACTTACTATACGTTTCAAGGCGTGTTTCTGTCCAGCTCAAAGCGATTCGCCAGTTCTAACAACAAATCCTGCACTGATTTGACCAAAAAAATCATTGACACTCGAATGCTAAAATTATATTAGACGCATCAAACAAATTTAGAAATCAGTAAATTCGGACCGAATCAACAGGTATCCTAAGCCCGTTCTGCTAAAAAAAAGGTTGGATATGGCACCTGCGAAAACTGGCAGCAAAACACAAAAACCGCTTACTTCCGTGATGGAGGACTACCTGGAGGCAATTTTTGACCTGGAACAAGACAAACGGGTGGTGCGGGTCAAGGATATCGCCAGGCGGCTGGATGTAAAAATGCCCACGGTCACCAGCATGCTCAAGACCCTGAAATCAAGAGGATTGGTGAATTATGCCCGGTATGAGTATGTGGAGCTGACGAGAAAAGGGGTTGCGGTTGGCCGGGAGATGCGACGCCGGCACCAGATTCTGTATCGGTTTCTGACTGAAATTTTACATGTCGATGCCGAAACGGCCGATGATGAAGCCTGCAAAGTGGAGCATACGCTCAGTCCGTCGACGCTGGACAGCCTGACCGACTTTATGGCGTTTATCCAGGCATGTCCCCGGGCCGGAGAAAGCTGGCTCGCCCGTTTTGAGGAGTACCGGAAGCATGGGCGGATTTCGGAAGACTGTCTGGAGCATACCGAGCAGTTCTCCTGTGAATTCAAGCAACGGGTCGATTCTCTGAAAGCGTAAATGGACGACCATCGTCGTTGATGGTTTGTGTGGGGATAGCTTCCCTGTTCGGCAGGAAGGCGGAAGCGAAATTTTTTTTGCATTGCAAGTTAGATTTTTCTAATTTGAATAGGGACTGCTAAAATCATGAATCTGGACAAAAAAGCTCTGGTTGATGCCATTAACGCCAATGTCAGCAAACTGCATCAGGGAATCGACATGCACCGCTGCCTGGTTGCCTCCATACTTGACCAGCAGGTGGATGAGCGCAACCTGCGGTCCATTCTGGATCTGTGCCCTGCACGCCCCCGGGAAGCTGAACTGAAAAAAGCGATCAAAGAGGCAATTGACGTTCTCGATGAGAGCCGGAAAGCGTTCAAATCCAAAAGGCTTGAAGCGCTGCGCAAAAAGTTGACCCAGGTTCTGATTGATGCGGGATAGCAAATCAGGTTTTTTGGCTTGCAGGCAACAGAAGAGATACTGTTCGGAGGTGAGAGTCCGGCAGTAAAAAAGGAGACAATCGATGCTGGGAAATGAGGATTATACAGAAGGTTGTAAAAGTGTAGGGGTGTGGCCGGCTGAGCTGGATCCGGGCCGCATGACTCCACTGAAATTCTGGGAATTCGACCATTTTTTTACCTGCCCGGTGATCGGTATGTGCCTGACGTTTTCCGAGCAGAAACAACTCCTGAAAAAGGTGAATGTATCGTTAAAAAAGAAAAGCGCTTTTGATATTCACGAGATGCTGGTTGCGAGTTCCAAAACTGAAAATCGGTTGTCGAGGAGGGTTGACGCCCTGCTCGACCGCAAGTTCGGCCGCGAGGCGGCGTCGCTTCGTGAGCTTGGGCAATATGAATTTATGGCGCACTGGCGATCCTGTTGTGACGCCGGGGATTGTGCGGGGGCCCTGTGGGCCGCCGGAACGCGGCCGGATCTGCCGGAGGAATGCAGGCGGGAGATCTTCGGGGCGGTTCATATGGCGATGCACATGAGCGCGAAGCAGAAGGGAAAACTAAAGCAGCGACTGACCCGCCAGGAGGAAACCATCGGGGAATTGCGCCGGGACCTCGGCGAAGCGGTGCGTGCCCGGCGGGAGCAGCAGAAGGAAAATGACCGCCTGGCTCGGATGAACGACGAGCTTCAGGCCGCTCTGGCGGCGGCGGAGAACGCAAGGGATAAGGTGGCCGGCGAACTTGCCGGACTGAAGGGGCGGCAGCAGATGGCCGAGCGGGAGCGGGAAAACCGGCGCCTGACGGCGGAGCTGGATGCCATGTCCGGGAAAATCAGGGAAGGGCAGCGGCAGCGTGCATCGCTCGAGGAGCAAAACAACCGGCTGTCCACGGAACTGGACCGGCAGAAAGAAGCAAATGCGCGGCTCAATGCCGAAGCGCAGCGGATCATTCGGGACGCTTTTGCCGTAAACCGGTGCGATCCCAGCTGCCCATCGTTTGATCTGTGTCAAAAACGTGTGTTGATCGTCGGCGGCATTACCCGCATGGAATCGCTCTACCGGCAGTTCATCGAGGGCAGCGGCGGTGTGTTTGAATACCATGACGGGTACATGAAAAAGGGGGTGAAACAACTGGAAAACCGTCTGCGGCGTGCCGATGTCGTGCTCTGCCCGGTCAGCTGCAACAGCCATGCCGCATGCTCCCTGGTGAAAAATCTGGGAAAAAAGCATAACAAACCCGTCCATATGCTGGCCAACTCGAGTTTGACTACCGTCTCCCAGGCAATCTGTGCTTCCTGATGGTTGTGTCCCGCGTTTACATCCACAAACCTGGATGAGATGCCTTATCAATCGTGCGAAAAAATGGAGCTGAAACATGCGTTTCGAAACTAAAAATACGTCGGAGTTGTGGTCACCGGAGGTCATTGACACCTTGAAACGGAAAGGATGCGGCCTGATCAATTGCCGCCCCCGTCTGGAGGCCCGGAATCCTGTCAGTGAAGAGATTCAGAAGATTCTCGGTTATCGGTTCGGCGGCAGTCAAAAATCCCGGCAAGGCAATCTCTGATGTTCCATAAAATACTTCCCCCTTTTGTAAAGGAGGATCGAGGGGAATTTTACAATGAACCCGGCATCTCGATCAGCGGCAGTGGTGATGCCCAAAAAAGCCTAAACTGGATCACTACTCAAACCTGACCGGGGGAACTGGTAACCCACAAATTATCGAATAAAATTTAAGGCCTGTGATCGAAATTGAAACCAACTCGCAATTTTACTGTTTTTGGTGCCTGTCACTGAAAAAGGTGTTGACAAGATGTTGGGGTTATGTAAGTTAGCTGTTATTTGTTAGTTAGAATATTCTAAATATATAAGGAATGTCTTACGGTCTTCGGCCATGCATCGGCGCGAAGAAAGTGAAGGCGTAACATGTGACGCAGCAATTGCGTCCTGTTGCGCCTTTTTTTGTTTTTACAACGGACAGGAGGGACGGGCCATGACGCTTGATCAATTGAGACCGGGCAGTGAGTGCCGCATTCGGAAGCTTTCGGCGCGGGACAGATTGGGCCAGCGGCTGCTGGATATGGGGGTTTTCCCCGGACTGAGGCTGAAGGTGGTGCGCAACGCGCCCCTGGATGATCCGATGGAAGTGGAGATCGAGGGGTGTTTTATCAGTCTCCGGCACGAGGAAGCCAGATTTGTGGAGGTGGAGTGCCGTGAAAACCGATAAGCTCCTTGTCGCCCTGGCCGGGCAGCCCAACTGCGGCAAGTCCACGGTGTTCAACGCCCTGACCGGCGCCAGTCAGCATGTGGCCAACTATCCCGGCGTCACGGTGGACAAGATGACCGGCTGGTACAAGCAAAACGGCCACAAGGTCGAGGTCGTGGACCTGCCGGGAACCTACAGCCTTACCTCCTATTCGCCGGAAGAGCGGGTATCGCGGGATTTTATTCTCCATGAAAAGCCCTCAGTGGCCATCAACGTCATGGATGCATCGAATCTCAAGCGCTGTCTGAATCTCACATTTCAATTGCTGGAAATGGAGATCCCGGTCGTTCTGAACCTGAACATGATGGATGTGGTCGAGAAGCGGGGCATGACCATTGACGCGGAAAAGCTTTCCCGGCGCCTTGGAATCCCCGTGGTGCCCACGGTTATGAAAAAAGGCCAGGGGAAGCAGGACCTGATCGATGCCGTTGCCGCCGCTGCTGGCGGCGAAAACGGGGCGCGGGGCGCACGGGTCGATTACGCCGAGATGGAGCCCTTTGTTCGCCGGATATCGGAGAAGCTCGCCTCGCAGACCTCTCTGGCCGTGAACTATCCCGTGCGATGGGCGGCCATCAAGCTGATGGAAGGTGACAGCGAGGTGCAGCGGCTGATGCGGGAGAGCCATTCGGACCCCGAGAGCTTTCTGTCCTTTGTCGACAGCCAGCGGCGGGATTTTGAAATCGTCCATCGCGAGTCGCCGGAGATGCATATTGCCCACTGCCGGTATCAGACGGCGGATGACATTTCCCGCTTTTGTGCCCAGATAAAGGCCGATGCCAGAGCGCCGCTGTCCGACCGGATCGACCGGATCGTCTGCCACCGCTTCCTGGGGCCGGTGGTACTGGTGGCGGTGATCTGGCTGCTGTACTACCTGTCCATTGTCCAGGGATACAATTTTACCAATTACACCTGGCCGCTGCTGGCCAAGATCAGGAGCTTGGCCGAAGCCCTGACCCCCCAGCCCGGGTTTATCGAGATTCCGCTGATGCGGGCGTTTGTGCTGTGGTTTGTGGACAGCGTCAACGCCCTGCTTAACTACATCCCGATCTTTTTCATCCTCTTCAGTCTCATTGCCATCCTGGAGGACAGCGGCTACATGCCCCGTATGGCCTTTATCATGGACCGGCTGTTCAGCCGCTACGGCCTCCACGGCCAGTCGACCCTGCCCATGGTGCTGGGCGGCATTTACGTGGGCGGCTGCGCCGTGCCCGGTGTTATGTCCTGCAGGGGAATACCCGATGAGCGCTCGCGCCTGGCCACCATCCTGATCATCCCGATGCTCAACTGCCTGGCCAAGGTGCCGCTGTATGTTCTGCTGATCAATATTTACTTTGCCGCCTACAAAGCATGGGCCATGTTTTTCATTTCCACCATCAGCATGCTGATGGTGCTGCCGGTGTCCAAACTGCTGACGCTGACGGTGTTGAAAGACAAGGAGACCGCCCCCTTTGTCATGGAGATGCCGCCTTATCACCTGCCTACCCTCCGCGGCGTGCTGGGCCGGGCCGTGGAGCGGGTCTGGCTGTTTGTCCGGAAAATTACGACCATCGTGGCGGCCGTGGCCGTGGTTATCTTCGTGCTGCTTCAGTTTCCGGGCATCAGCGATCAGCGGATGGTCTACTACCAGTCGGAAAAAGACAAAGTCGCCGCGACCTTTATTAAAAAAATACAGCGCACACCCTACGCCGATCAGCTGGGGGAGGAGAATCTGATGGATCTGGTGCTGTACTGGGATGCGTACAAGGGCGCCAAGATGGGCGCCCGGGGCAAGGCGGCCGTGGCAGAGGTGAATGCTGAGTTCAAGTCGCGCAACCCGACCTTTTTCACCATTGCCCAGCCCGGCAAGGACAAGGTCGCCAAGAAAGTCAACCGGGCCTTTAAAAAGCTTTTCAAGTCGCGCAAGCGCCTGCTCCGCGAGATGCGCAAGGAGCGGATCGATAACAGTTTTCTGGGCAGGCTGGGCAGATGGCTGGAGCCGGCCACGCAGTTTGCCGGTTTCAACTGGCGGGTCAATGTGGCCCTGCTGAGCGCCTTTGCCGCCAAGGAGAGCAGTGTGGCCACGCTGGGGGCCCTCTACGAGCAGGAAGAGGAAGGGGAGGCCCTGGAGCAGCGCATGGCAAGGGGCGAGTCCGGATTCACCCCCCTTCATGCCCTGGCGCTGATGCTGTTCATGGTGCTCTACCCGCCGTGCCTGGCTACCTCTATCGCTGTGAAGCTTCAGTCGGGCTCCGTCAAGTGGATGCTCTTCTCCATGGGGTACCCCATGGTGCTGGGGCTGACGGTGGCCACCGGAATTTTTACCTGCGGCAGTGCCCTGGGTCTCTCCGGGCTGCAGGCCATGGCCGCTTTTTACGGCCTGGCACTGGTCGTGACTGTCGGAATGGGCTTTATCAAAGATAAATCGCAATATGTGTAGAGAAAGGAGAAATGTATGGAGTTGAATCGAACGGTTATTTTCTCATGTGTGCTGGCAGTTAGTCTGCTGCTGGCAGGCGCGGCAATGGCGCACACTCCCCTTTGTTCCTGCTACGACAATGGTGACGGCACGGTTACCTGCGAGGGCGGATTTTCCGACGGCTCTTCGGCCGCCGGGGTGGAAATGCGGGTGGAAGACAGCAGCAGCAAAGTTCTGCTCAAAGGCAAGATGGATGAAGACAGCGAATATACCTTTGAAAAGCCGACCGGCGCTTACAAGGTCTTGTTTGACGCCGGCGAAGGACACGGGATCGAGGTCGACGGCAAAGAGATTACCGAATAAGGCGGTATTGGTTATGGGGTATCGGTTAATGGTTAAACGATTAATCATCAATGAGTTATTCGATGGTGGAGCTATCGAGGTAGGAGGGATTGGTCTTGTCGTATCCCGTGCACGTGAACGTAAACCGTGCTCGTGCACGTGCACGATTAGGTGAACTGTGGGGATAAGGTGGTTTTTCAATTGAGCTCGGTGGATTGATTGTTCCTTCTCGTTTTTCCTGCACCACTCGGTTTTTTTCGAGCACGAGCACGAGTACGTGCACGAAAACCACTCTCCCCAATCCGCAGCGAGGAACCTAAAGGCGGCGCTGTTAAGCAGCGGGGCTGATTGGTTTCATTCCTATCCTGACGGCTATCCCCCTTTTGTAAAGGGGGATAGGGGGGCAATGAAATAGACATCTCGACTCGATCAGTAGAGATACCGGAACGCTGAACCCAACCGACGAATGACCGCTGGCCGATAGTAGAACCAAGTTCGGTTTTTGGTTAAACGATTCAACGACTCAACACTTCAATTTTATTTCAAGCAACAGGAGGAAAAATTTAATGAAAAAGACGATTGTACTGCTGACCGGTTTACTGACAATGGCAGCGGCCCCCGCCCTGGCCCATTTCCAGATGATCTATACGCCGGAAGCCGCTTTGGAAAAGGCTGAAACCATCACGCTCAAACTGGTTTTCACACACCCCTTCGAGGCCGGACACACCATGGACATGGCTGCCCCGCAGGAGTTTTACGTCGTCCGCAAGGAAAAGAAAAAGGACTTGATCAATACGCTCAAACCGATCACCTGGACCAGCCTCACCAACAGCGGCAAGGCGTATGAAACCACCTGCAAGCTCCGGGGAATGGGCGACAACGTGTTTTGTCTGGTCCCTGGACCCTACTATGAAAAAGAAGAGGATATCTACATTCAGCAGGTGAGCAAGATGGTGGTGAACACTGCCGGGTTTCCAACGGACTGGGATGCGGAGGTCGGGTTGCCCGCGGAAATCGTTCCCCTTGACAAACCCTATGCACTGTGGACCGGCAACGTGTTTCGCGGCATCGTCAAAAGCAGCGGTAAACCGGTGCCGTATGCGGAAATCGAGGTGGAGTACATGAACCACAAGCCGATCATGGACCGGAACGCCTTTGCCAAAAATGCGGCTGCTGAAGCGCCTCAGGATTCTTTTGTCACCATGGGCATCAAGGCCAATGCGGACGGTGAATTTTCCTTTGGTATACCCAAAGCCGGGTGGTGGGGATTCTGCGCCCTGGGCGTCGGACCGGCCAAGGAGCATAACGGCAAGGAGCTGTCTCAGGATGCCGTGATTTGGGTTCAGGCCCATGATATGAAATAGCCTCCATCCCCCGCGATCTTCTCGCGGATACCGATCGCCGGGCGGTGTGTGCCCTCCTCAGACGCCCGGCGATCACAATTTTCCACTCAGGAACACGATCATGGCGGGACTACTGATATTGACTGCAGGGGGACTGCTGATGCTGGTCATGGCAGCTACCGGGCTGCGTCTGCGAAGGGCCGGCTGCACTATAACGGGGAAATCCCCCGTCAGTCGGCCCCTGTTTCTGGCGGGCAAGGCCGCCATGGGCCTTCTCTGGGGCCTGGCACTGTGGCAGGCCTCGGTCGACCTGCTGCACGGAACCGGAGGGGATTTTATCCGGCTGGAATGGATCGGCGCTGTGCTGTTTGCCCTCGGCTGCGGGGTCGCGGTGGCCGGATTTTCGGCCCTCGGCCTGGAGAGCCGTTTCGGGCTGCCGGACGGTTACTGCCGGCTGAAAACAAGCGGCATCTATGGCTGGTGCCGCCATCCGATGTATGTGGGGTTTTATCTTATGGCACTGGGTTCCTGTCTGTTTGTGTTCAACGCCCTTAGCGCGGGCTGCCTGGTGCTGACCGTTGGGGTTCACCACCGGGTGGTTCTGGCCGAGGAGCGGTTTATGGCCCGGCATTTTGGGCCGGCCTGGCTGGACTATGCGGCCCGGGTGCGACGATACGGCGGTTTTCCCGGTCGTATGAAAACCTGATGGCCCGGATGATGGGGGCGGAGGAAATGCTGAAATGGGAGATGTGATTGCGGACCATTTGCGAGGATTTTTTTCTTGACAGAATGGTTAAGCGGCTGTACTTTCTGGCATCATGGAAACAAAAAATGACCTCATCAAAGCCACTGTTCAGGAACTGTTGCGAATTGCCAAAATGTTATCGCGCATCGAGGAGATCCCGATACCCGTCGATGAAGGCCTGGAAGTCACGACCCGGGAAGTCCATACCATTCAGGCTGTAGGTGAAAATAAGCAGATGAGTGTGACACAGGTCGCCTCGCATTTCGGGATCACAAAAAGCGCGGCTTCGCAAATGGTCACAAAGCTCACCAAGAGAGGCTTTCTGCTGAAAAAGCAGGCCGTTCACAGCAGCAAAGAGTTCGAGTTGTCCCTCACACCCCTGGGGTGGAAGGCGTTTCGTGCCCATGAGCAGTTTCACGGAAAGGATATGGTCAATCTGGTTGAACGTCTGGATGCATTTTCCCTTTCCCAGATTGCCACCTTGTCGGTTTTGTTGGAATCGTTGGGAAGTGTCATGGAACAGGCGCTTTCAGAGCGGTCAAAACGGTAATTTTTTTTGGGTTTATTGTTAAGGTGCTTAACCATAATCGCTGTTGGGGTACTCACATGAAACCATTTAAAGACACCCTGGTTTGCTTTTCGGTCAATCACTACAAACTGGTTATGCTGATAACGGTCCTGTTTACGCTCGCAACCGGTGCATTTTTCCCGCTCGTCACCATGGATACCGATCCTGAAAATATGCTGGAGCGAGATGAGCCGGCCCGGGTGTTTCACAACGAAACAAAAAGACGGTTTACTCTCAGCGACACTGTCGTTCTGGGCGTAATCAATGAGCGCGATCCGGATGGCGTATTCAATCCGGCAACCCTAAGACGCATCTATGAACTGACCGAATTCGCAAAGACGCTTCGCTGGCAGGATGAAAAACACCCGGGGCAGTCGACCGGTGTCATCGAGGTGGATATGATCGCGCCTTCTCTGGTTGACCACATGAGCCAGCAGGGCCCCGGCACGATAAAATTCGAGTGGTTGATGGCCCAGCCGCCGAAAACGCGGGAAGGCGCGCAGGCAATACGGGACAGGGCGCTCTCGAATCCGTTGTTGAAAGGTCAGATGGTCTCTGAGGACGGCAAGGCCATCTGCATCTACCTGCCGCTCACGGACAAAATGTTAAGTTACCGGGTTTACACGGATCTGCGCAAAAAAATCGAAGAAATGGGAGGCGATGAAGCGTACCACATTACCGGCCTGCCGGTAGCGGAAGGCGCGATTGGCGTGGAGATGTTCACTCAAATGGGCACGGCATCACCGCTGGCTATGGCGGTCATTTTCGGCCTCCTGCTCCTGTTTTTCCGTAAATGGGAGTTGATCGTTCTGCCGATGATTATCGCCACCGTGTCAATTATCGCTTCGATGGGCTTGATGATCGCATGTGGATTTCCGGTCCACATCCTGAGTTCGATGTTGCCGATTTTTTTGATGTCGATTGCCATGGTGGATTCGGTGCATGTGCTTTCAGAGTTTTTTGACATCTATACGAAAGAAAAGGGCAGCAAACAAACCATTAAAGAAGTGATGAACACCCTGTTTGCCCCGATGCTTTACACGTCGCTGACCACTGCAGCCGGGTTCCTTTCGCTGACATTGGCCCCCATTCCGCCGGCGCGGGTATTCGGCGCTTTCCTCAGTATCGGGGTGATGATTGCCTGGGTGGTGACGGTGATGTTCGTGCCGGCATATATCATGATAATCCCCGAGCGAAAGCTGAAAAATTTCGGTCTGTCCGTACAAGAGGAAGAAAATCGGAATTGGCTGACCAAAGCACTGACGGCCATCGGCACCCTGACGTTCAAGCATGCAAAAGCGGTATTGGCTCTTTTGACCATTCTGGTTCTGGTTTCAATATGGGGAATTACGCAAATCCGGGTAAATGACAACTACGCCAAGCGGTTCACCCACAGCCATCCGATCCGCCAGGCGGATGTCGCCCTGAACAGCCACTTCGGCGGAACGTATACGGCTTACCTTGTGCTTGAGGGAAACGAGAACGGGAGAATAACACAACCGGATATCCGGAGAATCACCGGCGGGCTGGTTCGATTCAGCCAGACGATTCGTAACGAATACCCCGCCGCACCCCGGCTGGCCGTGAAGTTGGGTGAAACGCTTTCCGATATCGCTCAACAGAATCATACGCTTGAAGGCTTTCTGGATTCAGCGATGCACTACGTTGAGGAAATCGCAGCCGATGCGCCGGATGATGACTATTATGCCCTTCAGGAATTGCAGAATTTTTTCGGTCTGGAAAAAGAAAAACAGAAGATATTTAAACGGCCCGAAGTTCTGACTTATATGGCCGGTTTGCAGGCACATCTGGAACAGACGGGGCTGGTCGGCAAAAGCAACTCGGTTGCCGATGTGGTTCGTAAAGTCAACCAGGAACTGATTGACGGCAAACCGGTGAACTTCCGCATCCCGGACAAACTGCAGGGGGTTTCGGAATGCTACATGCAATATCAGCAAAGTCATCGGCCCCACGATCTGTGGCACCTGGTGACACCGGATTACATGCAGGCCAATATCCGGATGCAGTTCCCCAGCGGTGACAGCATGAATACGAAAGCCGCCGTCAAGGTCGTCGATGAATATTTCAGCAACCATGCACCCCCGATTGAACTGACCTATCGCTGGGCGGGGCTGCACTACATCAATCTCGTTTTGGAAGCCAAACTGGTCTGGGGATTTTTAAAGTCATTTGTTGGAAGTTTCCTGGTCGTCTTCATCATGATGTCTTTTCTGTTTCGTTCGCCGCTGTGGGGGATTCTGTGCATGGTGCCGCTGACGATCACGCTGCTTGCGATATACGGTATCACGGGCATTATCGGAAAGGATTACGATCTGCCCATTGCGGTATTGAGCGCTTTATCCATCGGCATGGCAGTCGACTTTGCGATTCACTTTCTTGAACGCAGCCGTGCAGCCTATCGTGAAAAGGGTTCCTGGAAAGAAGTGGTCCCGCAAATGTTCGGCGAGCCGGCCCGCGCCATCAGCCGGAATGTGCTGGTGATCGCCATCGGTTTCCTGCCGTTGCTGGTGGCGTCCCTGGTGCCGTATAAAACAACGGGTATTATGCTGTTCATGATTTTGTCCTGCTCAGGTCTCATTACTCTGCTTGCCTTGCCGGCGGTGTTAACCACGGCGGAAAAGCGCTTCTTTAAAAAAGAGGAAACTGAAAAACGGATGGTATATCGGGAAGGGGAAGGATTATTGCCGAAACAGGAAACCGGATTAATGAAAAACTGAAATACGGTATATGGTTTTATACATTCCAGAGAAAGAGAGGGATAACATGAAGACAGGGATTTTCGCCGTAGTGTTCAGTCTGGTTGTGGGCACCGGCTTTGCCGAAGATCTGTCAACGGTGCCAACAGCAGATGAAATCGTCAGGAAAGCCAATCACGTGTCTCTGTATCAAGGAGTCGACAGTAAGGGCACGGTCACTATGACGATCACCGACAGGCAGGGGCGTGTGCGGAAAAGACAGTTCAATATGCTTCGAAGGGATGATGACCAATCGGATCATGACCAAAAGTACTTTGTGCTGTTTCAGTCACCCGCCGATGTGCGCAAGATGGTTTTTATGGTGCACAAACATGCGGATCTTAAGAAGGACGATGATCGTTGGCTTTATATGCCGAGCCTGGACCTGGTTAAGCGAATTGCCGCCAGTGACAAGCGAACCAGTTTTGTCGGGTCGGACTTTTTGTATGAAGATATTTCCGGTCGCAGCCCTGATGAAGATAAACATGAATTGATTCGCACAACGGACCACCATTATATCCTTAAAAATATACCTGAAAATCCGGAAAGCGTGGAGTTTGAATACTACATTGTCCATGTGGATAAAAAAACATTTATGCCGATGAAAATGCAGTTTTTCAAAACGGGCGACAGGCTTTATCGCGTTATCGAATCAACGAAACTGGAGGGTATTCAAGCCGAAGAAAATGGCAAGCAGGTGATCTACCCCACGGTAACCGAGTCGGTGGCAAGGGACCTGGAGAACGGCAGTGCGACAAAAGTGGTTTTTTCCAATATCCGATACAATGTCGGACTCAGCGGTAAGCTTTTCACAGAACGCTATCTGAGGCGACCGCCGCGGGATGCGATGCGATGAGAAAACGGTTTCAAGTTAATGCGTTGGTAGTATTGAGCGTGACACTTGCCCTGACGTTTTGTGAATTCCATGTCCATGCTGCGGAGATGAATTGGAAATCTTTTCAGGATCAGTTTTCGCCACCGGAAATACAGGGCTTCCTTGAACTGCGAGCCGGATGCCGAACGCAGGAAGATTCACAACAGAAAGATATTTCCGTGATGGAAACTCGACTTCAGGCCGAACTGTTTACGTATACGGACTGGGCCGAGTTTAAATACAAAGGGGACGTGTGGGCAGACGCAGTGACGGAAAAAGGGGACTATGACACCCGTGAAATCTGGTTTTTTTCAAGGCCCTCCGATTTTCTGGATGTCAAAATCGGCCGTCAGGTGCTGACCTGGGGAACGGGAGATCTGGTTTTTCTGAACGATCTGTTCCCAAAGGACTGGCAGTCCTACTTTATCGGAAGGGACAAGGAGTATCTCAAGGCTCCGTCCGATGCGGCCAAGGTCAGCTATTTTACGGACCTGGCCAATATTGACGTGGTCTATACGCCGAAATTTGACCCGGATCGGTTCATTACCGGGGAGTATATTTCCTATTGGGATCCGGAACAGAAAAGACTTGTGGGACGGGATGAGAGGATTTCTACCGATACGCCTGACCGCTGGTTTCAGGATGATGAGATCGCCGCTCGTATTTACCGAAATATCAATAATTATGAACTGGCGGTATACGGGTACCGCGGGTTCTGGAAGCGCCCGGGCGGCCAGACACCGGACGGGGTTGGGATATTCCCTGACCTGAATGTATATGGCGCAAGTTTACGGGGGCAGGTCGGTCCGGGGATCGGAAATATTGAATCGGCATATTATCAGTCTGCTGATGACGAAGGCGGCTCGGATCCGCTCATCAATAACTCGGAAATGCGGTATTTGATCGGCTATACACAGGATCTGGCAAAAGACTTTAACACCAGCCTTCAGTATTACATTGAGCAAATGCTCAATTACAGGGAATACAAGAAGCATCTGGCCGGCGGCAATGCCCGGGATCGCTTCCGGCAAGTCATAACCCTGCAATTGACGAAGCTTTTAATGAATCAGAACCTGGAACTGCACCTGTCGTCGTATTACTCTCCAAGCGACAGAGATGCCTATCTTCGCCCGAACATCCATTACAAGTACACCGACAAAATAACCATGGAAGCAGGGGCCAATATTTTTACAGGAAAAGAGCCCCATACCTTTTTCGGGCAATTTGAGAATAATACGAATATTTATGTGGCTGTTCGATATAGCTTTTAAATTGCAAAGGCAGATCATGGTTTTTGATTCGACCATAATTGAAAACGGAGGCATTATACGGGAGATACTGGATGCGGTAAACGATGGCGTTCTGCTGGTTAGAAGAGACTATAAAATTGTCTACCAGAACAAAGCGTTTGGCCAGCTATACGGAAACCTTGTGGGAAAAACCTGTTACAAGGCGCTGCATGGGCGAGATCTTCCCTGTGTCGATTGCGTGAATCGCGAAGTGTGCAAAGATGGCAAACACAGAAGAAAGGTTCGACACATATCGCTTCGAGATGGTTCAACAGCATGGGTGGAGACCTGTTGCAGCCCTTTTAAAGACAAAGACGGCAACGTAATCGGCGCAGTCGAAGCGATACGGGATGTGACTGAAAAGAAGTTGGCCGAAGAATTGCTCGAGGAAGCGCTCATCGAACGAAACAAGGCTCTGGAACGACTGCACCATGACCTGGCGGAAGCCGCAAAATACGTTAAACATGTGCTTCCCCATCCGATAGCATCAGGTCCCATTCGAACGGACTGGAGATTCTTTCCTTCTGCTTCCGTAGGCGGAGATACCTTCGGATACCATTGGATTGACGATACGCATTTTGCCATATACCTGATCGATGTCAGCGGCCACGGTGTGGGGGCTGCCTTGCTGTCCGTATCTGTTACCAACGTTTTACGCTCCCATACATTGTCCAATATTAACTACCGGAAACCTCAGGAGGTGCTGGGTGCACTGAACCATGCTTTTCCAGGTGAGGAGCATAACGATATGTTCTTCACCGCCTGGTATGGTGTTTATAATGTGTCGAAGCGCACTCTGGAATACGCAAGCGGAGGTCATCCGCCGGCGCTCTTGATCTCTGCTTCGGCCAGCTGCGAAATAGAAACGGAGTTGCTGAGGACACCCAACCCTGCCCTTGGCGTCGGAGCAGATATTCAATTCAAGAGCAAGATTGTGACGCTTAACCCCTCTTCGCTGCTTTATATTTTTTCTGACGGAGTATACGAAATCAATCAAAAAGACGGGTCGATCTGGGGGTTTAAAAAATTTATGGACTTTGTGACACACTCACTGAGTTTTGAATCGTCAATTCTAAAGCAATTGACGGACCATGCTTTGCGTTTAACTCAGAAAGGATATTTTAACGATGATTTCACTATCTTAGAAATTAAAGCGGCATAACGCTTCATTACTTGATTTATCAGCTATCTTTGAGGTGGTCAACAGCCAGCGGCTTACAAGTTTGAGGTTGGCAATGAAATGGCACATTGAACGGATAAAAGAGATTGATTTATCCATCATCCGCCTCTCCGGCGAGGTGTCCAGAGAAGCGTTTGCGAGCCTGCTTGAAGAACTTTTTTCCGGGGGATGGAGTAGAAATGAGTTGCTGGACCTGTCGAAAGCGTCACTTTTCAAAATCAAGGAAAGCGACATCATTTTCTGGATAAGAAAAACACAGGAAGTTGAAAAGGGCGTTTTGTCCGATCGGGCTGAAAATGAACGTCGAAGCGCGTTTTTTGCTCCCCAGGACGTGAATTTTGGCGTCGCCAGGATGTGGCAAACCCTTTTAGAGCTCCATCGATCCCCTATTGTCTTAGAGGTTTTTAGAACCGAGAATGAAGCGCTGAAGTGGTTGCTGAGCTCTGTTTACATTTCTTAGGAAACTCTATCATGAATGATATGCAGTTGAATGATAACCCGAATCTGTGATGGCAATTGAATAGATCCGTATTCGTTAAAATTATCGGGGCGGGCTCCGGATTGAAATCGGTCATGACCCTGGTCCGACAGGTATCGCCGCTGACCAGTCCGGTGATGCTGCTCGGTGAAACCGGCGTCGGAAAAGGGGCCTTTACCGGCGCCAGTGCCCGAAAGCGGGGGCGGTTCGAGCGGGCCAATCACGGTACGATATTTCTGGATGAAATTGGCGAGTTGCCTCTTCCTGCCCAGGTGCGACTGCTTCGGGTCCTGCAGAACAAGGAACTTGAGCGGGTTGGCGGAACCCGGCCGGTTCCGTTGGATGTGCGGGTGATCAGTGCAACCCACCGGAATCTTGATTTCAGACAATCCGAAGGTTCCGATCCAATTCAGAGACCGGGAATTTAACCGATTACACAGTGATGAGGGAAGGACACCATGACACCCGTCGACACAGCAGCATATGCGAGACAGATTTGCAGTTCTGTATGTACCCTTCATGAGCTTTTTATCGAGCGATCGAAATCCTGCACCTGCACCGGTATCGCATTCCGTCTGCCGATTGAGATCACCCCGGCTCAACTGCAGGTGGTCAGTGTGATCCGACAACAAAACCAGGTGACCATGACCGAACTTGCCGACCTGCTGGGGGTTTCCGTTGCCTCTGCGTCGGCAATGGTCGATCGGATGGAGAAAAAAGAAATCCTGATTCGTGACATTGTTCCGCAGGACAGGCGCAAGGTTATGATCCGGCTTTCCCCGGAAATTAAAAAAGACTTCAAACGGATTGAGATGAGTATTCTCTCTCCGATCTGTCGACTGATCGATCAAGTCGGTCCGGAGACTGCCAGCGGCTGGTGTGATATGCTGGAGCGGTTAAGAGAATCGCTGGAATCTTAAAAAAATCCAATGATTGATTGTGATATTTGGAATTCAATATGAAAATATTCAAAAATATAAGAATTTTTGTTGAATAGGTGTGATGAACAGAAGGGAGGGACAATATGGAGTTATCCGAAATGGAATTTCAAAAGCAACATCCGAGAATGGAGATCATTCAAGCTATTAACAATCAGGATTTGGTCTGGTGCTTGAACAAAACGGCGGAGATTCATGGCCATTTTTGCCCGGGGAGTGCGATGGGGGTCATGGCAGCGGTTTACGGCCTGGGGCAGCTGGAAAATGGAATTCTCCATTCCGATGGAATGGAGAACCTGATGGCAGTTGTTGAGATAAATGCCTGTTTCGCCGATGGGGTTCAGGTAGTGTCCGGATGCACCCTCGGCAATAATGCCCTGGTATACCGTGATCTCGGCCGACATGCCGTAACCTTTGCCATTCGTGGAAAAGAATCAGGCGTCCGTGTGCGGGTTCGGCCTGATTTTCGATCCTGCATAGAGAAACTTGTTCCGGAGTTTTACACCCTTATGAAAGAGGTTATCGTTGATAGAGAGGGGGATCCGGAAGCGGAGAAGGCCTTCAAGAAAAAAGGGCGGGAAGCCGCCTTTGCCCTTATTCAACTGCCTTTCGAGGAACTTTTGATTTCCGAAAATGTGGTGCCCGATCTGCCTGAATATGCACCAATCACCGAGAGCGTTGTCTGCCCGGGTTGCGGAGAACAGGTTATGGCTACCAAGGTGGTGCCGGAAGGAAAACAGGCCGGTTTCTGCCGATCGTGCGCAGGCACCGAGTTTCGCCAGGTCGAGGGACAAGGAATAGTGGTGCGTCGGCAATCAGGCTCTGAGGCCCTGCCCATGGAATAAACAACCGGATAACCAATACACCGCAAAAAAAGATTGACAACAATGGTTAGCTGCTATACATTTTCGCCATGAATCAGCGTTTGACTCAACTGGGTGAAACCCTGTTGCGGGTTTTTAATAAATTTACCCAGAACGAAAAAAAACCCCGCCACTTCGGTGTTGATGAATTGCTGCATCCATCCGAAATCCACATGGTGATGATGATCGGCGACAATGAGGGGGCGCATGTGTCTGAACTGGCCCGGATTGCGGGCGTTACCCGGGGGGCGGTTTCCCAGGTCGTGGCCAAGCTGGAAAAAAAGGGGCTGGTCAAAAAGATCGAAGATCCGCACAACAGCTTGAAGACCGTTCCCGCCCTGACCAACAAGGGTTACGTCGCCTATTACGCCCATGAACAATACCACGAAGAGATGGATGCCGACATGTACGCGTATGTGAGAGGCCTCACTGATGATCAACTCCGGGTAATTGAGGATTTTTTGCGGAATATCGAAATAATGGCCGACAACCGGCAATAATTTTTTTGCGCACAATGTATAGCAACTGAACATTGTGAGGGGTAAAAACCAGAAAACTATTATGCCCATGAACAATGCCACGAAGAGATGAATGCCGAAATGTACGCGTATGTGAGAGGCCTTACCGATGATCAACTCCGGGTAATTGAGGGTTTTTTGCGGAATATCGAAGTAATGGTCGACAATCGGCGATAATATTTTTTTTGCGCTTAATGTATAGCAACTGAACAATATGAGGGGTAAAAATGAGAACAAAAATTAACGAATGGTTCAAGCGCATGGCCGGCAGGGTGTATGACCGGCCCATACGGTATATTATCCTCTCCGTTATCATTGCAGCGGCACTGACCTCCCAGCTTTCAAAGCTGCACATCGATACCAGCAACGAAAGCTATTTTCATAAAAGCGATCCCATCCTGGCGGTCTACGAATCGTTTCAGGGCCAGTTCGGCTGGGACGAACTCATCGTGGTGGCCATCGAGCCGCCGGAAATCTTCGACCGGATTTTCCTGGAAAAACTCAATCGCTTGCATGAAGATCTGTCGGAAAATGTTCCCCACCTGGCCGACATCACCTCCATGGTCAACGCACGCAACACCCGGGGGGAGGCCGACCGGCTGGTCGTTGAGGACCTGCTGGAAAATTTTCCCCAGAACGAAACCGATCTGGCGACCCTGAAAGAGCGGGTCATGTCCAACCCGCTGTACATCAACCGCCTGATAGCGTCAGATGGGCGCATGACCAGCATTATTTTAGAAACCGATCTCATCGCAGCGGCCCCGGGCGAAGCCGATATCCTGGATGGTTTTGACGAAACGGCCGACCCGTCGGAACCATCGGCCCCCGGCGACGGACCCACCAAAAACGATATCGCCGAAGAGGTTGTGACGGTGGTACGGGACATCGTCGAAAAGTACCGGGCCGACGATTTCGTGATCCACCTGGCCGGGTCGCCGGTTGTGCTCAAGGATCTCAAGGGTGCCATGCAAAAGGATATGGGGCGTTTTCTGCTCATGGCGGCGTTGCTCATCGGGTTTTGCCTGTTTTTAATGTTCCGGCGCCTGTCCGGGGTGCTTTTGCCCCTGCTGGTGGTGGTGCTGACCCTTTTTTCGACCCTGGGCCTGATGGGCTTTTGCCGGGTCTCCTTCACCATCCCCAACATGGTCATGCCTTCGTTTCTGCTGGCCGTGGGAGTGGGCGCGTCGGTGCACATCCTTTCGCTGGCCTACCGTCGCTGGGAGCAATCGGGGGACAAGCGCGATGCCATCACCTACGCTCTGGACCACTCGGGCCTGGCCGTGGTCATGACCAGCCTGACCTCCGCAGCCGGCCTAGTCTCCTTTGCCGGCACCGAAATGGCCCCGGTGGCTTTTCTGGGCATTTTCGCCGGGGCCGGCGTGATGGTCAGCCTGTTTTTCACGCTGGTGCTGCTGCCGGCCCTTTTGGCCGTGATTCCGCTGAAACAGGCCGCCTGCAAAAAAGCCGGCAGCCCGGCAAACCACGACCGTTTCGATCGACTGCTGGACTGGGTGACACGGATCGCCACCGGTCATCCCAAGGCGATCACCACCCTGACCCTGGCGATCCTTGTGGTCGGAGTGTTCAGCGCTTCCCAGCTGCGTTTTTCCCACAACGTCCTGAAGTGGCTGCCGGACTCATGGTTCAGCCGCCAGGCCACGGAAAAGATCGACGAGGTCATGGGCGGCACCTTCAATCTTGAAGTGCTGGTGGATACCAAGCGGGAAAACGGCCTGTACGATCCCCACGTGCTGAAAAACCTGGATCGGCTCGCCAGGGAGCTGGAAGCCTATGACGACGGGCGCATCCGCGTGGCCAAGGCCTCTTCCATCGCCGACGTGCTCAAGGAGATCCACCAGGCCCTCAACGAAAACCGTTCCAAGTTTTACGCCGTGCCCGACAACCCGGACTTGATTCCCCAGGAGTTTCTGCTCTTCGAAAACTCCGGTTCCGACGACTTGGAAAAAGTAACCGACGGTTCTTTCCGTCTGGCCCGCTTCACCATCCAGGTTCCCTGGCTGGATATCTTCTACTATGTCCCGCTGGTCAAGAAGATCGAGCACAAGTTCCAGGAGGCCTTGGGTGACCGTGCCGAAATCACCACCACCGGCCTCCTGCAACTTTTCGTCAATACCGTCACGGCCGCGTCCCGTTCCATGGCCGAGGGTTATATCTCCGCGGCCGTGGTCATCACTTTCATGATGATCGTTCTGCTGGGCAGCTTTCGCCTGGGGTTACTCTCCATGATTCCCAACCTGGCCCCGGTGGTCCTGGTCATGGGGCTGATGTACTGGCTGAGCCTGCCTCTGGATATCTTCACCATGATGATCGGCACCATCGCCCTGGGGCTGGCCGTGGACGACACGATGCACTTCATGAACGGTTTCCGGCGCCATTTCCAGGAACAGGGTTCGGCCAAAGAGGCGGTGCGCCATACCCTGCACATCTCCGGGCGGGCCATGCTGGTGACCACCACGGTGCTGACCGTGGGCTTTTTCGTGTACATGTTTGCCTTCATGGAGAACCTGGTGCGCTTCGGTTTCCTTACCGGCCTGACCCTCCTGCTGGCCCTGCTGGCGGACTTTTTTTCCGTCCCCGCGATCATGGCCCTGGTCTATCCCGCGACACAAACCAAACAGAGTAAAAATATGGCTGCGCTCACTTTAGCCAAAGAAACCAAGGAGTAATCATATGAAACGTTTATTTATTAAGACCGCTGTCACCGCTTTGACCGCAGTCCTTTTGGCGGCCCCCCTGCCGGCCATGGCCGAAAGCGTCCGTCAGATCATGGAAAAAGTGGATGCCCGCGACGACGGCGACAATATGACCGCCGATCAGGAGATGATTCTGATCGACAAGAACGATCACCGGCGGGTGCGCCGCATGACGTTTTTTTCCAAGGACAAGGGCCGCGACATCCTCAAACTGATGTTTTTTACCGCCCCGGCGGATGTGCGCGACACAGGGTTTCTGACCTACGATTACTACGCCGGTGAACGCGACGACGACCAGTGGCTCTACCTGCCGGAGCTGAAAAAGGTCAAACGCATCGCCTCGTCGGACAAGGACTCGGCCTTCATGGGGTCGGACTTCTCCTATGCCGATATGACCAAGCGGGTTCTGGACGAGTGACGCTACAGACTCATCAAGGAGGTCGAGGTTCGCGGGCATCCATGCTGGCTGATCGAAGCCGTTCCGGTGAATAATACCATCGAGGATCGCTACGGATATACCAAATCGGTGCTCTTTGTTCGCCAGGACATTTATATGGTGGTCCGGGCTGTTCACTGGATCAGGGAGGGGGGCAAGGTCAAATATCTGGACCGTTCCAGGATCGAACAGATCGACGGCATCTGGGTGGCCACCCAAACCAATGTCAAAACCGTGCGTAACCGCAAGACCCTCCACCGGACCGTGTTTACCCAGCACAATGTGCGTTTCGGCCAGTATATCGATGAAAGTCTGTTTGTCACCCGCCAGCTCGAGAAAGGGTTGCAGCTGTAATGGATGGTCAGTTGCGACGCTCGCACTTCAAAGCGTTTGGATTGACAATGGCCTGTGTGCTGATTTTCTGGTGTGGTCACGCTGCGGCGCAGCGTCCGGAACCGTCAGCATCCGTCAAAACAATCGCCGCAGGCGATAGCGAGGTGTCCGGGGAACTGGATGTCGCTCTGGAAGGCTTCGACGCGCCGGCGGAAGCGGACAGCGAACTGGAGGGTATTCTAGAGGCATTTGACGGTGCCGGCGAATCACCCGGCACCGAACCGTACCCCCACCAGAAGACAGCGCCCGACTGGCTGCACCTGAGCGGATCGGCTACGTACGCCGCGACGGTCAACCTGGTTTCCCATCGCGCGCCGCCGGAGAAAATCGACCACAAGGGATTGTCCCGGCTGCGCACCGAACTGGATCTGGCCGCTGATCTGGAACTGCCGCGATCATGGCGAGCACGGGTCGCCGGGCAGGCGTTTTACGACTGGGCCTATCGTATAAGAGGAAGGGACAGCTTTACGCATGAGGTGCTGGACACGTATGAAAAGGAGGCTGAACTGGGAGAAACATGGATCCGGGGAAGCCCGGTGAACGGCCTGGATATGAAAATCGGCCGTCAGATTGTGGTCTGGGGAAAATCGGACAACATTCGTGTGACCGATATCATCAATCCCCTGGACATACGTGAACCGGGAATGACCGATATAGAAGACCTGCGTCTGCCCGTCGCCATGACCCGTCTGGATTATGGCTTTGGGAATTGGAACCTGACCGGTCTCGTCATTCATGAAGTTCGGTTTGACAAACTGCCGGAATACGGCAGTGATTTCTACCCATCGCCGGTGCCGCTGCCCGATGAGGAAACGCCGTCTTGCAGATGGGATAATCAGGAGGCGGGGCTGGCACTGAACGGTGTCTTCAGTGGATGGGACCTGTCCCTGTACGGGGCGTATGTGTTTGATGACGATGCCCGCCTGAAGCCCATGGGCAATGACGGGTTCGAGCGCCGGCACGACCGGTTGGCCATGGTCGGCGCCGCGGTCAATATCGCCCGCGGCAACTGGTTGTTCAAATCTGAAGCCGCCTGGCTGAAGGGATTGACATTCGCTGCTGCGCCGGGAGACGAGAAATCACGACTGGATGTTTTGCTGGGAATTGAATACGCGGGAATCTCCGATACGACGATCAGCCTCGAGGCGGCGGACCGCCATCTTTGCGATTACAACGCCCGTCTCAGCGAAGGCCCCGAATGGGTTGCAGAGGATGATTTTCAGTGGGCCCTGCGAATCAGTCGGAATTTTCTGCATGAACGGCTTGAGGCGACCCTGCTGGCCAATGTTTTCGATGCGCTGGGACAAAACGGCGCGTTTGAACGGGCTGAGCTCAGCTATGATCTGAACGACCGGTGGGAACTGTCTGGCGGGCTGGTCCTGTACCACTCAGGCGACAAGCCTGCCTTTCAGGATATCGGTGACAACGACAGGCTGTTTTTTGGGCTCAAGTATTCGTTTTGATTGTCTGAATTGCTGCTGAGGAGAAAAGTAAATGAGACGAATGTTTAATCCCCAAAAGACCACTGGGTATCGCTTAATGGTCTGGACCTTCTTCATTATGGATTTGTTTCACAAACCCTGCAAGCGGTTGGACGACTTTGGCATTAACAGAGGATCCATTGTGGTCGACTACGGTTGTGGCCCCGGTCGTTATCTTCAAAAAGCATCTGAGTTGGTTGGTCCCAAGGGACGCGTCTATGCGGTGGACATCAATAAAATAGCCATTGATATCGTCCGAAAAAAGATTCGCAAATATAGCCTCGATAATGTCGTTCCAGTATTGCTCGGCGACGGCGTGCAGGCAATCGGCGATCATTGTGCAGACGTTGTTTACGCTCTGGATATGTTTCATCAAGTGGATGATTCTGCAGGCTTTCTGGATGAAATCCACAGAATAGTCAAAACAAACGGCGTATTGTTCCTGGAAGACGGACATCAATCGCGTCAGGTAACGAAAAAGAAAATCGCCTGTTCTAAACTCTGGCGGATCGATCAGGAGCATCAACGGTTTATCCGGCTTGCCCCTGCCTTTTCCTGAGCCGTCCACATTGCGGGCGATAACGGTAATTTTCCAGTCCGCAAAGTAAATTTCCGGGTTCATCCTGAAAGCCCAGCGGTTCACTCTCTTGACAAACGGCTTCGTTTAAAATAACGCAAAGTCGCTATGTATTATGGAAAAACAATTCACCGAATATAGAGATGGGTGGTTTTCACGGACTCGGTCAGCTGGTGTATATGGTGTGTCGAAAGGTTTTTCTTCTTGTTGGTATACTGGCAATGATTTTATCATTGTCCATCGTCAACTCATGGTCTCATCCACATGTGTTTGTATACAGTGCTGTCGATGTCGTTTTTGATGAAAATGGGCTTGCGGGCTTCAGGATCCGGTGGCTGTTCGATGAGATGTTCAGCAGTATGATTATTCTGGATTTTGACAAAAACGGCAATAACCGGTTTGAACCGTCTGAAATCGAGAATGTTGAAGATGGGGCCTTTTCCAATCTGTGCGAATTTGACTACTTCATGCATATTAAGATAAACGGTGAGCCGTTCACGGTGAAATTTGTGACCGACTTTTCAGCAGAGATTAAAAAAGGCAGATTGATTTATCAGTTCTTTGTGCCCTGCCATGTTCGGGCAATTGACGCCTTCAAGGAGCTGAAACTGTCTATTTATGACAGCACATTCTACAGCAGTTTTTTTTTAGTAAAAAACCCTGTTGCATTCGAGAACCATCAAACCGTTGACGTGGACCATCGAATCGAAAAAAACAAAGAAGATGCCTATTATTTCGACCAGATCTACCCCGAGGAAATCACACTGAAGTTTAGACGGAAAAATGAATAAATTAGTTGTCTGCCTGTTTCTCCTTATCTCCCTGATGTGGGTGTCCCTGCCAGCCAAGGCACAGAATCCGTTTCTCTCAAAAAACAGTCCTGAACTGGTTTCACGGAGTCCATCTTCGCCAAATTCATTTCTGGTGAAAATCGCCTTGTGGCAGCAGCACCTCAAAGAGAAAATGGCTGTCTTGATTCGCCAGGCCAGAACAGCGGAACGTATCACTCCTTTGATAACCGTGTTGATGATTGCCCTCGGCTATGGCGCTCTCCACGCCGCCGGGCCCGGTCATGGCAAGGCGGTGGCGATGTCCTACATTTTATCTCAAAATGCTGCCATCGGAAGCGGGGTGCTGTTCGGTGTGCTGGTCGCCTTTTTTCACGGGTTTTCCGGGGCGCTTTGTGTATTCGGGCTGCATTTC
>ENA-ORCT01000150-ORCT01000150.1-marine-metagenome-genome-assembly--contig:-NODE-150-length-41790-cov-3.513197_pt1 | contig 41790 bp, 23 predicted proteins | sample MGYA00248632_ERZ508511 | MGnify/ENA primary metagenome ERZ508511 (study PRJEB26182, sample SAMN06268839) | marine metagenome | isolation source: Tt an P1-techrep anaerobic enrichment on pine from sediment...
AGAATAAGTTGTTTGCCATTAATATCCTGATGCATCCACGGATTTCCAAGCAGCGGCCAGCTTTCCAGATCCAGCATTTCACCATTCACTTTTTTAAACCCATCGAATTCAATTTCCAACCAGTCACCAGCAAGAGACTTATACTTTAAGCAAGGCTGATCTGTGTCTATCTTGCTCATATCAATTTTCGTATTGGATAAAATATCCTGAATAAACAGTTCTAATTCTGCCACTGGATTTTTCGATTTGTAGGGTTCTACCGGAGCTGTTTGCACGACTAGTCCATTCTTTTTCCCGACACTTTTTAAAGCCTTGTAAGCAATTTCAACGCCATGACTATCGCCTGGCCGATCTACGCTACTAAGAACTAAATCATTCGCAGCAAACACAGCTATCAAACAATTCCCGGCATGAAGAAAAAGCCAGCCTTCTTTTTGCTTAGTCGCTTTATATGAAGAGTCAACAAAAGGGCCATCAATAAAATCCATCTCTTCGTCATCCATTTTGTAAACAGCAATCAACGCACCCTGATGCTGTAACACCTGCTCTGCAGGTGAAGCTCCGCGCCACTCCTGCCATTTGTTGTTGTCATATGGATGTTTTAGGAAAAACACTGAAGGCTCGTCCTCTTCGTTTTCAGCAACCCACTGAACTTTCCAGCGTGTCACGTCCGGAACGATTTTGCCATTTTCACCAACGATTGAGGCCATTCCGTAATTGGGAGTGACGTAGCAATACTCTTTAGGCTCCATTGGATTCTTCTTCATAAACTCGCGATGAACAAAAGGCTGATCACGGTCAGTCGCTATCCGCTTGATGATATCCGGCATTTGGTAATCTGAAAGGGCAAAATGAAGCGCCGCTTCCCAGTGGCGAAAAGGTTTATGCACATGTGGATAGGGCACCAAAGCTGCATCTCCAAAATAGAGCCATGTCAGTGCCGTTGTTTCTGCTGAGTTAGCCATACCGTACATCGGATTGTAATCCCGTGCTGCAGGTGTAATCCAGTATCCTTTCAGGTATTCACCGGCAATACTCAGAAAATACCAATCGAGCACCATTTCGGCGCGCTTTTTCATTTCCGATCCCTCGGGAGCAAACTCAGCAACCGTAAGAATTGGCCCCATGTGATGAATAAGGTAGGTTGGCGAATCTTCTTCCCAAAAGCCAATACTGGTAACAATATCGAACCATTTCATAAGGTGGTCATAGCCAATTTCAGCCCACGCTTCAGGGTATTCACCGGGCCAGGCAATGCCGCCCAAATAAGCCGCTGCTGCATACATTAATTTGTGGTTTTCGGAAGCACCTCCCAAACGGGGGTTGGCATGGCTTTCACCAGGAGCTTTTGCATCTTTCTCAATATCGGTGTTAAAAAAATTCGATCTTAGCTGGTCTTGTTTTACTTTTTCGCGCAATTCTTCCCCATAAAGATGGTGGTACTCCATGTACAAAGCCATGGTAGTGTACTCACGAAACATGGCAGCACCTCCAACCAATTGTTGCGCTGTAAACTCCCGGGCTTTTTCAAGTTGCCCGGTTTCGAATAAAGCCATTATGGGGTAAGCCCCGTATTTTCCACCATCAAAGTTGTCAGACGCTTTGAAATCCTCAAGGTCAAAGTTACGGGCCCAGGTGGCAACAGAATCCAGAAGCAAATGCTTCCGCTCTTCAAAATTAGTTGCTTTCGCATGTATGTTTTCTTGCGATTTTGCCTGTACGAAAAGTGATAAGCATAACAGGCAAATGGAAAATAGTAATTTAAACATTTTATATGGTGTTAGTTTATAATATTAGAGAAACTTCAGAGGCAAAACCGTTCAATCTGCAACCAATCCATTTCGAGCTTTACTACGAGCAACTTCAAATTCAGTCCTCATTTCATTGAGTATTGATTCATACTTTGAATCTCCAACGAGGTTTACAAATTCTTCGGGATCTGAATTGTGGTCGTATAATTCTTCGTTGAAAACTCCTGCATTATCACCCCAACGGTTATATCGCCATTGATTGGTACGAATTGAAGCCCCTTTGCCACTTGTAATAGTGAATGCAATACCATCTTCATTCTTTCTTCTTTGGCCTCTTATCGCATAAGCAAGGCTTTTCCCCTGCAATATCCTTGGTTGCTTTCCGGCAAGGCCAGTTAGGTCTGTTAAAGTTGGATACAAATCAATTAACTCGGCTACATTGTTACAGCTTGTTCCATAATGCTCCTTGTTAGCCGGGTCGGAAATAATCATGGGCACACGTACACTTCCTTCCCACAAACTTACTTTTGACCAACTATCGTGCTCTCCCAGATTAAAACCATGGTCAGAAATAAAAACTACGATTGTGTTTTTTCGAAGATCCAGTCGGTCCAGAGCATCCAGCAACCTTCCAACTTGTTGATCCATAAAGCGGACACTTGCCATATAACCGCTAATCGCCTTTTTCTTTTGTTGTTCGTTCATATCCCACCTCCCCTTGTTGCAGGAACGCAGGGCTTGTTTTGGCACATTATCGCCAATTACGTACTTTGGTAACTGCATCTCTTCAGGAGGGTAAGCTTCGAAACAGTTTTCAGGAGCAACAAACGGAAGGTGCGGGCGAACCAGGCCAACTCCAAGGAAAAAAGGGGCATCGGGTTTTTTCCTGATTTTATTGGTAGCATTTGGGGCAATACTGGCTGCCCGGTTTTCCAGGATTGCAATAGCCTGACTGGTAGCCATAAAATCGGCCTGGGTTCCTTCCAGCTTATCTGGTACTTTAATATTTACAAAAGTGCCACCATAATGGGTATGCTTTGGCGATAACAAATCAAATTCCCCCGGGCTTAATGTTTCGGTTGCCATAATGTTGTACCAATAGTCCCAGGAATCCGGGTCATCACCGCCTGACTCACCACGTTCGATTCCTCCCGGAACACCCATGTGATAGATTTTTGAAACCCTGGCCGAGAAGTAGCCATTCTCCTTGAAAAATCCGGCGAGTGACGGGTGGTCGGCCAATTCAGGAGTTACAGCACGATAACTGCCCAATTGATCGCTATTGCCAATTACGCCATTTACTTCAGGATAAAGCCCGCTCATAAACGAAGCCCGAGATGGCCCACAAAGCGGGTACTGGCAATATGCCCGGGTAAAACGTACGCCCTCTTTTGTCAAGCGATCGAGGTTTGGCGTGTGTTTATCCACATTCATATATGGGCCAATCCTTGTATTCAAGTCGTCGGAAATGATTAAAAGGATATTGGGTTGGGCAAAAATATTTTGCACGGTGGACAAAGAGACAGAAAGCAAAAGTACCTTAACTAATAAATTCATAATCATCAGCTCTAATTTGTTAACTATTGATGTGATCGCACTACTTCAATTTTTCATATCGAAATGATATTTCCCCGTTACGAGTTCCAGTTTTATTGCACCTTCCCCTTTGTGAACCGACAATATATTTTTGTTTTCTTTTATCGGAAACCCGTTTAGATGAATATCTTCAAACCTTTGATTAGGAAGTTTTACTTCGGCAATTGAATGGTTTGGAACATCAATGCACAAAGACTTTTTATTGTTCTTCTCAACATTCCACGACACTTTCACCTCCCCACGTGGTGTGTTTATTGTCCCCTTTGCCCATTTCAAATCACCAAACTGTGGTTTAACCGTAAACTTCTCCCACCCCTTTTCTCCAGGTTCAACACCAAGCACTTTTTGAGGTAACAACGCGGTTGGCCCGGAACACCACGAATGTGAGGTTGAGCCCAATTCCCCCGGCCAATTGGCAATATCCCAGGCCTCGTGCCACGAACCATTAAAATACTGGCTTTTCATCTGATCCCCCCAGTTTTTCCGGATAAAATCGAGCGCCCATTGCGGGCGGTCTTCAAATATTGATGACAACATGTAATACGAAAAAGATTGTTCACAATTTCTACCTGCTTCTACAATAGCATCAATCAAAAAGGGCGTTCTATCTTCATTGGCCACATTGTAATACAGTGCATAAACCTGGGCTGGCTGGCTGAATTTATCACTGCCGTAACTGTCTTTAAAAGCTTTTTTATTATTGTCCCAAAGCCACTTGTTTATGTTCTGCTTCAATACGCCAGCCTGTTCTTTCCACATATCCGCTTGTGTTTGATCGTTGAGCAATTTATCCGCAATAAAAGACGCTTGTAAAAGCGCCCCATAATACAAACAGTTTAGACCGGTAATTTCACTATTCAATTCCATTGGATAAGTATCGGGATGGTCTAACACAATCCATCCTGGCAAATCTTTCAATAAACCATGTTCCTCACCTACAAAGGTTTCGAAATATTCGAGCAATTTTTTCAATTCAGGATAGACTTGCCTTGGCAGGTTATCTTTTTCGAAATACCTATAGAATTCACCAAGCATTAAAATCCATTCTAGTTGATAATCCGGCAGGTAAGCCGATGTATTTCCTTCAATTTTGTAATCGGTTGGATAGCGGGTACGGATGGCTCCATCGTTCCTCCAACGTTGTGACCATGCTCCTGACAAAATATTGTACCTACCCAGAATTTCGGAACTCAAGCCAAAGGAATAAAAGGCATAGTGCTGGTTAAACCTTGAATCGCCTGCAATGTATTGGGTTTGTTCTCGCCAGGGAGTATCCATGTAAGTGTCTTGTGAGCAGAGGAACAGGCTTTCCTCCCCTACTTTCCAAATTGCATTTAATAGTTCATCGGAACATTCAAAATCAGCTTCATGCGTGAAATTATAATGCTGGTTCGTGGATAAAATATCAAGAATTTCCACACCCTCTTTTAATGAAATGCTCAGGTAACGGAAGCCGCGCCAAGTTACGGGGCTCCATTCCAGAACTCCCCTGCAACAAGTGTAATAATCGGTAAAGTCGACCCTTTCTTTGTAATTAGCCGTGCTGTCCGGGTACAATCTTTCGGCGGTTCCAATTTCGAAACTAATCCCTGCCTCAGATGAAGTTAGCTTCAGTATCGGCCGTCCACATAACTCTTTCCCAAAATCATAAATCAATTTGTTTCCCTTCATCCAGTGCGTAACAGGTGAAACCACTTCCCTGAAAAGTGGTGGTCTCTTAACTTCAACGATGTTGTTCCATGGTGAAATTGGAGGGATGCCCAACTCGATCGCTCTTTCCCATTTCGAATCGTCGAAATCGTATTCTTTCCAATTCTTTTCATATTTACGCGCATCAAACTTTTCGAAAAAACCTATTAAACGCCCTTTTTCCCAACGGTAACCTGATTCGTTGTCCCATGCTTCGGCTTTATTTACAAGCCAGGTATCATCTGTATTTAATTGCAGCTTCTTTTTTGTTGGAAAATCCAACTCTGCCTGGAAGAAAAAGCCACCCCTTGCATTGATCCGGTGGGGCGTACCACACCCGTAGTTATATACCAATGCCGAGATGATGTTTTCGCCCTTTTTGAAAAAACGGGTCAAATCATATTTTTCATACACCTGATACTCCGGGTCGCTGTTAACCGGACAGCGGTCAAGCAATTCTCCATTGATATAGACATCGGCAAAAGAATAAGCTGAGATAAACGCTTCGACCCGGTTAGGAGCTTCATCCAAATTCAACGTTTTCCGAACGAACAAGTAATAGTTTTCAGGGTTGGCGTCCCCGGAGTCCCAAATCCAGCTTGCGTACGGCTGGTTGTTATTAAGCGACGAAGACGGGCCCAAAATATACGATTGATCTCGTCCTTTTTCCGTTAGTTGTGCATCGGCCCTGATACCAGTTAAAAATATATAAGCCACCAACAACAGATAAGAGTATATTTTCTGATTAACAAAACACATGCAATGTCATTTTCTTATTCAGGCCAAGCATTTTGTTTGGAATTCCTACCAGTTACTTCTGAAACTATTTCACTTTTTCCACCTCAACCCAGAACGGCAAAATACGTTTGTCTTTTACCATATAAGTTGGAATCAAGTCACATTCCATTTCCGGCAGCGTGATGTTGTTCATTTCCAGCACATCCACATTAGCTTCGGTATTTTTTTTCTGATGGATGATGCCATTGGTTTCCAGCAACATATTTCCACCACCCTGAATCGGATTCACAAATTTAAATTTGAAATTATAGGTTCCCGGTTTGATTTTTACGTGCCACTTTCCGTATACCTCTTCTTGTGCCCAGATAGCACGTTCGCCATCGGCATCGTTGCGATTCAAAAAAACCGGATTTTCGTATTGAGTGCCTATTTCGGCCAATGGCGGGTTTTGAATGTTTTCCGACTGAATCAGTTCACCATAGATCCGATCCATTTTATCTTTCAATTTTTGAGCTTCAATTGTATTGCTCTCTACAATATTGTTCTCTTCGTAAGGGTCATTGTCAAGGTCAAACAGTTCAAAGTCGTCTATTTTCGCATCATAATCGGAATGGCCGACTAATTTCAAATTGTCTTTCTGAACCGCCATGTTGTTGTACAATTCAGGGAAACGACGTGTCCAATAAAAGAACAAGGTGCGGCCGGCCAAACTGACATTCTCCCCCTGAATAAGTTGCGATAAATCGCAGCCATCAATTTGTTTGCCCTTTGGTAATTTCACATTACAAATAGTTGCCAACGTAGGTAGAACATCAATATGAGCCACCGTTTCTTCGATATCCTTATTTCCATCAAAAAGGGCCGGGTAACGCAAAAAGAAAGGTACCCTAACGCCTCCTCGATAGACATCACTTTTGCGTCCACGCATTCCAGCTACATACCGCCTTTGTTGTGGTCCGTTGTCGGTCATAAAGATTACTATTGTATTATCAGTAATTCTTAACTCATCTAGTTTTGTTAGCAGTTTGCCCACGTTATCGTCGATATTCTGCACCATGGCATAAACTTTCCGGGCATCTTCCTTGTCCTTTTCAGTCATATCCGGGAAAGGCTGGTCGCCGTTAAATCCAGTTGCCGGGTCAATGTTTTTGTATTTCTGATAATATTCATCGGGTACCTGAAGCGGTGTATGCGGCGCATTGAAAGAGAGGTAGCAAAAGAAAGGGCCGCTTTTGTTCTTTTCGATGAAACGAATTGCCTCGCCCGCAAAAATATCAGAGCAATATCCCATGTACTTTTGCTGCTGCCCATTGTGCCACAATACAGGGTCGAAATAACTGCTGTCTTTTCTGAAAAACGTAGTGATGTCTCCCACTTGCCCCATCCCGCCAGAGTTGTGTACCAATGCCTCATCGAAGCCCTGATCGTTTGGGCGACTGGGGTAATTATCACCCAAATGCCATTTTCCAAAAATTCCTGTTTTATAATCGGCTTGCTTCAACATCTCGGCAATGGTAACTTCGTTGCTTGCCATGGTTGCACCGCCATTGTACGTATCACGCACACCAGTCCTCAGGCTGTAGCGTCCGGTCATTAAACTGGAGCGGGTTGGCGCGCACACCGGCGATACATAAAACTTATTGAATCGGATGCTTTCTTTGGCAAACTTATCGATAGCCGGAGTTTGCACATGCGGATTTCCGGTGCAGCCCAAATCACCGTAGCCCTGATCATCGGTGATGATGATGATTACGTTGGGGAGCAGATCGGAATGGGCAAAAACAGGCGTAACACAAAAATGCAATATGGTTACGAAAATCAAGCTTGAAATGTGTTTCATTGTTATTTTAGTATCAGTTCATATTTTGTGAAATAAGAGATTAATTCGTCAGCTGCTTATAATCATTCATTTCATTTTCCCATGATTCCAATAAGGTTTTTAATTCCTGAGCTTTTGACGGCTTTGACAGCACTAAATTGTTCTGCTCCTGAATGTCATCCTCGAGATTAAACAAAAATTCGTTTTCACCATCCACTAAATACTTCCAGTTGTCCTTTCGAACTACGGATTGGCTACGGTACCTCCAAAAAACGGGTCTTTCTTCCAAATTATTCTGAGAAAAAAGTACCGGAGAAATATCGATTCCATCAAATTCATCCTGCGTATCGATTCCCGCAACTGAGAGAAGTGTTGGTAACCAATCCATACCTAAAACCGTTGCATTTGTTTTTCGTCCGCTCTTAATTTTCTGGGGATACCAAACCAATGCAGGTACACGATGACCTCCTTCCCACAAACTTCCTTTAAAGCCTCGAAGCATACCATTATCGCCTTCTTTGGTAGCACCGTTATCCGAGCAAAAGATGACTATAGAATTATCTTCTATTTTCAGCTCTTTCAATTTTTGCACTACCCGTCCAATATTTTCATCCATTATTTCAACCATTTCCTTGTAGGCATTGGTTTTATCGACTCGAGAACCTAATCCTTCAAATTTCACACCGGGCAAGCGATCAGCTTTATCGCTTCTCCCTTGATAAGGGAAATGCGGAGCTTCATGGGGTAGATAAACAAAAAACGGATTGGTTTTATTCTTTTCCATAAACTTCAACGCGTAGTCAGTGATCAAATCGGTCACGTATCCTTGATCGTAACATGTATCTTTATTGTGCCACCAATCATATAAGCCAATACCGTCGCGATGAGATATGTAATCGACATTTCCACTTACATATCCGTAAAATTCGTCAAATCCATGCAAAGTAGGATTAAAATCGGGTTTATATCCAAGATGCCATTTCCCGAATATACCTGTTGCATACCCGGCTGTTTTTAAATATTCAGCAATTGTTATTTGTGAAGATGAAATTCCGTGTTCCCTTTTATTCAAATCTGCATAAATCACGCCTTCCAATCCGGCACGTTGCTGGTAGTTGCCGGTCATTAATGCTGCTCTGGTTGGAGTGCAGACCGGACCATTTGAATGGTAATCCATAAACGCCAAACCGTTTGCAGCAAGTTTATCTATCTCCGGTGTTTCAATAAATCTATTTCCATAACAACCAATGTCACCGTAACCCAAATCATCGGCCATTATGAAGATAATATTAGGTTTATTCTGTTGCCCGAAAACAGCGCAGACGGGAAGAAATAAAACAACCAATATCAGTAGTTTTTTCATTTTCTAATGTATTAATGGTTTCGATTTTTATTCATACATCTTTGGATAACCACTTTAAGGGATTCATCCTGGGGAGATTTTATCTTATAACGGATTACGCTGGAGCCATTTTTCGTATTGCTCTTTTAACTCCATTACCTTTTCCGGGAATTGGCGGGCTAAGTTGCTTTGCTCCCCCGGATCGTCTTCCAGGTTCACCAAAAAGAGCGAATCTTCAGGTGAAAATTCTACGCCCGCAATGTTTGGGTTTCCGAGTAGTTTCCAATCGCCATTTCTCGCGGCCCAATGTTTTCCATTTTTCCAACAAAACCGGGAATGAAGTGTTTCCTGATGGATGTCTGATAAAATGGGTACCAGACTTTTCCCGTCGAGTTCACTTTGATCCAGATCGATTCCCGCCAATTCTGCCAAGGTGGGCATCCAGTCTGCATTTACGGCAAGCTGGTTTCGAACCTGCCCTTGCTTCAACTTAGCAGGCCAACTAATTGCCGCCGGAACCCGAATGCCGCCTTCAAATAAGCTGAATTTCGAACCTCTGTACCTTCCTGCACTCCCACCCCCGTAGTGAGCGCGTTCTTCAGTTGAATAACCATTATCAGATTGGAAAACAATGATCGTGTTTTCACGCAGGCCCAATTCTTCAAGCTTTTGCAATAATAGCCCAATCTTTTCATCCATGGTAGATACAAAAGCAGCATATAAATTGCGGGGATACGGAACACCCTTGTCGTTATAATATTGCAACCATTCCGGCGTCCCCTGGTACGGATAATGCGGAGTGTTCATGGCGTAATACATAAAAAACGGCTTATTTTCATTGGCTTCAAAAAAACGAAATGCCTCTTTCACCATTAAATCGGGGAAATATTGTCCGGGATAGAATACTTCTTCACCGTTTCGGTAGAGGTCATGCCGGTTGGGGCCTTGCCAGTAAAAGAAATGGGAATAGTTATCAATGCAACCAACCAAATGACCAAAAGAATAGTCAAAACCCTGGGCATTCGGTTGTTTGTCTTCTGATTTCCCCAAATGCCATTTCCCTATATGAGCTGTTTTGTATCCCGCATCATGAAACATTTCAGCAATCGTGTATTGCTCGCCAGGCATTCCCGCGTCCTCGCTTAATGAACTCACATTTCCGGGAACCCCAGCACGCTGAGGAGTTTTTCCGGTCAATAAACCAGCCCGGGATGGTGAACATATGGGCGCAGCGTAAAACTGAGTGAATTTTATACCGCTGTTAACGAGTTTATCCATACTGGGAGTAACGAGGTCATTGGCACCAAAACAATTCAAATCAACAGCTCCCTGGTCATCCGTGTAGATAATTATGACGTTCGGTTTTGATGTAGAAAACCCTTTAAAAAATAAAAGAAGAAATAGTAGAAATAGAAAGAATACCTTTTTTTTCATCTAATATATTTTTTGTGATTCGAGACAATAAAGTTGCCGATAGTGAGTAAAACTAGGTCTACTCAAGCTTTTCACTCTTTAATGGCCACGACTCGTTAATCCGTTTTATACGTTCTCGATCTTTCGATTTTTGATATTGGTATTGATAAAATTTTTCGAAAGATTCAGCAGTATTCTTTTTCAAAGCCTTATAGGCAGGATCGTCACTCTCTTTTAGGTGCACAAGTAATCTTTCATGGTATTCATTGATCAAATCCTTATAATCCGGATCATCAATCAAATTATTCATACAATCCGGGTCATCTTCCGTATCAAAAAACTGACGCGGAGATTGATGGAAATTTAGGTAATACCTTTTCAAGCTTTCTTTACTGTTATTTAAAAAGACATCGGTAATATAATGCCTGAACCAAGCTTCTTCAGCCCAGGTTCCCTTACTTGTTCGTTCGCCATTTGACCAGAAATTCACAACATAATGAAACCTTTTACTATGAATTGCCCGCATTGGTTTGGTCACATATTCCGGATGCCACTCATATCCTCCGGTTTCATGGAATTCAGAAAAAACAAACTCCTGTTTGGTCGATTTTTCCCGTTTTAAAACCGGAGCCAGGGATTTTCCATCGAAACTATCTTTAACTTCTATTCCTGCCAAATCGAGAACGGTAGGCACAAAATCAATGCCCGACGGAATGTATTCCCGTTCGACCGTCCCCTCTTCAACAACTCCTGGCCAGCGAACGATCCAGGGCGTACGAGTGCCGTTTGGCAAGCAAGTTTCTTTTGAAAATGGGAAAGGCATTCCATGATCACTTAAAAAAAAGACAACAGTATTTTCTGCCATACCCGACTCGTCCAGTGCCGTCAAGACCATCCCAACTGTTTCATCGCAACGATAAACCGACGTATAATAAGCGGCCATTTCCTCAACCTGCCCCTCAACATTGGGCAAAAAAGGAGGTATCGTTACTTCATCAGGAAATATCTTCCGACTAAATTTACTAGCCCCTTTTCCCAGCTTCATTCGGTGCTGTTCTACTTCATCTCCAGCGAATGGACGATGTGGATCATTTGAATTGGCCATCAGGAAAAAAGGCTTGCCTTCTTCTTTTGCTTTTTGAATAAACTCCTTGGTATACGTATAATATTTTGAGGGTTCACGTCCGTTTCCAAGATCCGTGCGGGTACGTTTAAAAAAGTCCCAGTAATATTTCCCCATTGGTAGTGGATGATCCTCTTTGCCCATAATTCCATTTAAATAGCCATTGGCATGAAGAATCTCGGGTAAAGTTGAAATCTCCGGATTGATGGGTTCAAATCCCTCTGCTCCGTTATTGTGGGGATACAAACCGGTTAGCAAACTATTGCGACTAGGCATACAAGCGGCAGCATTAATATACGCATGTTGAAAGCGGATTCCCTGCTCAGCTAGTCGATCAATATTTGGCGTAATATTGGGAACTTCTCCACCATAACATCCCGGGCTATCCCAATTCATGTCATCGGCCGTAATTAAGAGAAAGTTTAATGGCCTTTCATTCCCTGACCTGACATGCTGCGCAGTTAATTGCTGAAAACATACAATCTGAAAAAGTAATAGAACAAATAGTCGGTAAGTCATACAGTCCAGTTTAGGTTTAGTCATTTTAAAGACAACTTTATCAACTAGAAGTCCTACCAAAACATAACTTCTAGTTGATTACAAATCCTCAGCTATTTCTTTTCGCTAACTTCCCGATTGTAAATTTTCTATTTCTTTTTCGACTTCTTCAGGCTCCAAAAATGGGTCTCCGGTGGTTACCATCCAGTTTAAAACCTGCTCCAAAAGCTCTTCCTTTTTATTATCCAGCGAAATATCGTCCGATAAATCGTTCTTCTCATATGGATCATTAAGCAAGTCGAAAAGTTCAATTTTAGGTGGATTTTTTAAGCGGCCGAAGATCTCCCTCACCCAGGTTCCATCATATTTTGCAGTCTGAGAAAAGCTATAGGCCTTGTCGCCATCAATGCTGGTTATCCCGTTCGGTATTGTTGGCGAGGGCAGGTTTATTATCAGTTTATAACGTTCGTCACGTACAGCACGCCTGGGATAAAAGCTGGTGATGGATCGACCATGATAATTAAATTCGGTGAAAAGATATTCACGCACATCTGTTTGTTCATTTTTCAGTATTGGCACGATCGATTTTCCCTGCACTTCATCAGGAATAGCCAATCCTAAAGCAGTCAACACGGTAGGAAAAATATCGACAGTCGATACCAACGCATCCGACTGTTGTCCTTTTGATATAAATTCAGGACAACTCACAAAATAGGGGATGTTTGTGGACGATTCATACGCTGCGGCTTTCCCCCTTGAAAACGGGGCGCCATGATCACCAATAAAAATAATTAACGTATTTTCCAATAAACCATGTTTCTCCAATTTATTTCGAAGCATTCCAACTCCTTCATCCAGACGACGAACACAACAGTAATAATCAGCAATTCGTTGTAATTCCCCTTCGTCGTCCACTCCCTGAAAAGCAAACTCATGCACATCTGCAGGATTAACTTGTTTAATAGGATGTCCATTGAAATCTCTGAAAAATGGCACATGCGGATCTGAATAGTTCACATATAAAAAGAAGGGCTCCTTGCCTGACATGGTAATAAACGAATCCACCCGGCTTGCAACCAAACCAACATCCCTCGCTTCCAGGTAGTTTTTTCGGTCAAAGTCAAACGGAAATATACTCTCCGGGTTTACGTGGAGCTTTCCTATAATTCCGGTTTTGTAGCCTTGTTCCTTTAACACACTCGCCAGGTTCGGATATTCTTTTTCCAACTTAAAACCAAGGTGGGCCAGTCCCATTTGTCCATTAGTATGTGGATATGTTCCCGTTAAAATACTACTCCGGGATGAACTGCAAGATGCCTGGGAAACATAGGCATTGTGAAACATCACCCCACTCGCCGCAAGCCCGTCAATATTAGGAGTTTGAATAATATCATCCCCATAACAGGACAATTGCTTGCCCAAATCATCTGAAGTTATCAATAAAACGTTAAGTGGTCGTTGCGAAGCACCTATTTCATCACCTACACTATTTTTACACCCTGCATTAATATTTGCACTAACTAATAAAGCTAGCATACTCCCGAAAATAATCCTAATTTCTTGTAAATAACTGTGGCTCATAAATTTTGCCATGCCACTCATCGTTTCAGACCAATTGAAATTCATGTTTATATTATTAGGTATTCTTTTAAAACCAGGTTAAACCAGTAATATGTTTTATAAAATCCATTTCGCATTCAACTGCTTCAGTATCGTTTTATCGGGTCATAATTTCATCAAAATCTTTAGCAACCTTTAGGGGATCAATTCCTTCTGCGAATTCACCGATAATTTGTCGATTTGGAATATTTGGACTTTGCCTCCAGACTTGTGTGCCATCTTCAAAAATGTGGAAGTATCCCCTGGTTTCCAATTTAAAATAAGGCTCATGTCCCTTGACTGCGACATATACAGAAATTAAATCGGCACTATGATGGAAGTTCCTATTCCAATCTCTTAAAAAGATTTTATAGGCTTCTGTGATCGGATTACCTTTCTCCATTTTATTGGTGAACAACACCTTTCCTGTCGGGATTGCATGCGCAAAACTTCCGCCAGTTGTAAAAATGATTTTCGTTGGCCATTCACTAACAACATGCACCGTTGCCTCCGGGTCAGGTTTAAAGTTTCCAAACTTTCCGGGATCTTGCTCTGAGGGGAAACGCCCGCCCATACAGACATAATGCTTCACCTTCTTTTTCACCAAATCCATCCCGTCTAAGGGACTGAACTTATCGGGTCTGCTTTTTAATAATTTCGACAAATTGGTCAGGTAACCAACAGTGACTATCACCACGCTACTATCAGGTTGATTGGTTAATACCTTACGGTAGACCTGGGTTGCGTTTGGGGCAGATTCCCCCAATCCGGTATCCTGAGTATAGCTTTCTGATATAATTTTGGCAAACTTTGAATTCCTGTAAACGCCTTTTGTTTTTACATTTCCGATTGGAATATCAGGGCACCCATACCAGGTATTAATAACATCAATAGTTGGAGCAGACCATGGATTCAAGCTTGAACTAATCGTTGCCAAAATCTCAGCCTCCCCGTGATTTGCAAAACCATGCAACATTGCCAAAGCGCCTACATCGTCCACATCCGATTCCATGTCGGTATCGAAAATTATTTTCACAGGTTGAGCCGCTAAAATTATTGGCAAACAAATAATCGCAACAAATAAGATTTGTCTTTTTATCATTTTATTTTATTCAATAGGGGTTAAATAAATGGCATGTCCTCCACCTGGGGCCATTCGAATTTTGAGTTTTGAATTTGAATCCACTTTTTCATCGCGAACCTGATAGGCCTCTTTGTTCTCCAGAAAATGTGTTGCCGGTGTGTCTTCGTACAATGTTGCATGAAACTGAATTCCTTCTGGTAAAAAACTAAAATCAATTGTTATTTCACGGGCATCACGTGTTGTTAATGAACCAACAAACCAATCATCTCCAGCCTTACGGACTATAGAGACAAACTCATCGAGCTGCGCATCCAACACTTTAAAATCATCAAACTGTGGTGGCATTTTTCGGATACAATCAAACAAATCGTCCTTTTTCAGATACTCCTCTGGAGCATCGGGCAGCACCATCCAGCCCGTGTAAATTGTAATCTGTTTTGCTACTTCGGCAGCAACCGTACCCGGAATTTCTTCAAAAACCCTCTCCCTGGAATGGGCACTGTTCAAATCGAACCAGCCGTTGGTAACATCCAGCGGCCCTGCAATCATATTTATTAAAGGCATGTTTACCGCTGTCTCGGGGAAATACGAGCGGTGCCCATCAGCCTGCGCATGGCAATATTCTTTTACAACAAGGTTTGGCCATGTCCTCCGGTCGCCACTTGGCGGGATGGGATTATCATGAAAATTCACCATCAATTTGTATTTGGCACAAAGCTCCACAACCTTCCGTGTTTGCGCCACCTTCTCTTCATCAGTTCCTTTCATAAAGCCATATTTAACGCCTTTGGCTCCCCAATCCGAAAATTGCTTTAATACACGTTCCAGTCCAAACTTTTTCGCACCAACATCATTTAGGTAAAGAATTACGCCAACATTTTTTGAATCGGCATAGCGCAGACATTCCTCAATATCAATCCCTTCTCTCGAAGACGTTGGATCGGAATCCTGACTAAATTCGGCTCCGTACCAATCGGCATCGATTAATAAGTACTGGATATTATTTTCAGAAGCAAAATCAATAAAGCGTTTGTGAGAATCGGTGTTCAATCCATACTCATAACCGTCTTCGGTTTTATATCCCCAAACACGCCAATCCCACAACGATTTTCCGGGTTTAATCCACGAAGTATCTTCAATCTTACAGGGTTTATTTAAGTTTACCAGTAAATTAGACTCTACCAAATCCCCAATTTTCTCGCCAATCATGAAAGCACGCCACGAAGTTTGGAACGCCGTATTCCTTTCAGAATAGTCAATATTGAACCTCAAACTGCCATTCTCTCCCGAAGCATCAATACTAAAAGGCCCAAACTCTAAAATCTCAGCTTCATGGATTGCCATATACCTCTTTGATTCGGTTTCAATGACAATGGGGATTCTTACTTCCTCGACAGCTTCTTGAGAACGCTTGATTGGACCGACATTATGATGCTCTCCATTATAGGCCCAATAGGTAAAATCATCTTTGAAATTCAAAGAAGTTAATTCATCGATCTTAACACCTTTCTTCGCTAATTCCTCCGGCAAAAGGTAACGATAGGCAAAACCGTCATTATAGAGCCTGAAAACAATTTCGTAAAACGTATTCGAAACTTCAATGTTGCTGACTGTTAAGCGATATTCATTATAGTGGTTACGTATGACCGGATATTTTCCATTTACTGTTTCCCAACGCTCATCGAAACCTGACTGAGATACCTTTTCTACTGCTACATCTACTGTAAAATCATTATCATTTACTTTTAACCCCAGAAGTGATGAAGCAATTACCGTATCCCCTTCCACAGTAACGGCCATTTTATTCAGTCCATCTTTATTTGAGATCATCACCTGAATACTTCCATCAGGCGATTCCAGTTTTTCAGTTGACTGTTTACATCCCATCAATAGCCCAACCAGAGCGACTAGTAAAACCAGTTTATTTTTCATAATTTATCCTTGTTCGTTAATAAAATCTTGTAATTATTATTGCACGCCAATATCCCCAGATACAGTCAGCGTCATCACTCCCTTTCCAGGATTGTTGCATCCATAACCCAACGTTTTTTAAGCAATGATGTCATTTCCGCCAGAACTTCGCTATTCTCATCTGAACCGGCTATATTTACATTCTCATCCGGATCAGTTGAATGATCATACAATTCTTCTGCTTCAACTTTCCCCGTTTCAATGTGAACCCATCTGATGTATCGGTATCGCTTGTTAACAAGGGAATATCCGATGACCAACTGCTTTCTGTTGTCCCTATAATGAGGATACATGCTGTAGGCTTCAGTACGAACATATTTCCCTGATTTTTTGATCGCCGGCATTAGGCTCTCACCCTGTATATTGGCTGGCGCTTCCAAGTTGCAGATATCTGCCAATGTCGGGTAAATGTCAATTAATTCTGCAAAAGAATCCGACTCAAATGCATCCTGACCCGGAACCTTGATAATCAATGGGACATGTGTATCGAGTTCGAAGTTAGTGTGTTTACACCACATGCCATGCTCGCCAAGTTTCCATCCATGGTCGCCCCAAAGCACAACCACAGTATTTTTGTCAAGTCCGGTTTCTTTGAGTTTTTGAAGAATCTTTCCTAGTTGAGCATCCATGTATGACACGCATGCATAATATCCATGAATAAGATTCCGCTGAAGTTCTTCTGAAAAAGGTTCTTTTCCTTTGGGAATACCATTATAGTTCCGAAGCTCACCAAAATTATAAATTGTATGTTGAGTATAATTTTTCGGCAAATAAGGATTAGCTGCCAGATCAAACTCGTCCTGTCTATATAAATCCCAGTATTTTTGCGGTGCATTGAATGGTAAATGAGGCTTCTTAAATCCAACAGCCAGAAAGAATGGTTTACCTGCTTTAGCGAATCCTTCAATTGCATCAACTGCCTGCTCTGCCTGGTAACCATCAAAATAACATGTGTCATTTACGTCAGGACTTTCAAATGCAGGTCCTCTACCCGAATCATCATAAATACGGCTAATACTTTTAGGATCAAGATATCCCCGGCCTTGTTCCTCACTATGAGAATTTTCACCAAGCCATTCATTACCAAATTGTTTCAAGTGATCTTCCGCATGGTGGTATATCTTCCCAAAAGCTTTCACCTGATATCCATTATCCCTGAAGATATCATCCAGCTTTGCTTGTTCGGGATAAGCCTCGTTTACCGGTCCACACCGAAACAATTCGGCAGTTTCAGGAAGCATCCCGGTCATTATACTGGCTCTTGAAGCCATGCAAATTGCTTGTTGGCAGTATGCCCTCTTGAAAACAACACTTTCTGACGCCAACGCATCAATATTAGGAGATTTGATCTCTTGGTTGCCGTAACACCCCAGCTCAGGACGAAGGTCGTCCACAGCAACAAAAAGAACGTTAAAAACTTGCTTTTTATCCGTTGCATATGAATGGCTCTCTATGAACAATGCTAGAGTTAAAATCAGCAACAGCCTGAAAGCAAAGTGTTTTGCAATTGATTTCATCAATTTAAATGGTATTACTACCCGTAATTTGCAATCAATAAACATGTCCCCTTGTGTATTTTGTATTATTATTTATATTTCCCTTCATCCTCGTTGATTCCAATGAAGCAAATAAGAATCTGCTTTCTTCCATCACCTATTTTCGTAGCAGAGCTGTTGCACACCATAACAACGGGGCCTGACCGTGCAAATCACCAACAATCCGCGGGCGATTCATATAGTGGTCGCGGCTGTTTTTAATGTTTGTTCCAGCACAGACTTCAGTTAGTTCATCATCTTCATTTAGATATTCTATGAGTGCCAGCCAACCTTTTTTTGCCGCTGCTCCATATGTTTTTTTATCAAGCCAGCCATTTTTCACCCCGGTAATCATGGCGTAGGTAAACATGGCCGTACACGATGTTTCTTTCCAGGCTTCTTCGTCATCAATAATCTGCCGCCACATTCCGCTTTCGGTCTGATATTTCAACAAGGCAGCCATCATTTTTTTGTAGCCTTCCATGATGCGGTCGTAATTCGGATTGTTTTTCGGTAGTATGCGCAGCAGTTCTGCCATCCCAACAGCCATCCAACCATTTCCGCGGCCCCAACTGTAATGCGCTTCGGGAGAGTGATAAAACAAACCATTATCCAGCTGGATTTCATCCAGGTAAAGCACCATTTCTTTTGCTGCACGGTCAATATATTTTTCATCTTTAGTGGCTCGGTAAGCCTGTGCTTGAACCGCGGTAATCATGAACATATCGTCGATCCAAATACGGGTTTGCCATGAATACCCTTTATCGTGGTAGTCTTTTTCCTCAGGCTTGGCATTTTCAGGAAGCTCCCACTGGGTATTGGCATAGTGAAGGCCAAGGTCTAAATATCGTTGTTCGCCTGTTTCTAGGTACAGCTCCAGCGGCACGGCGCCAAACACGTTGTTGTCAACATGGTTTGGTTCTGGCAGAAGGTGTTTTTCGCTTGAAAAAAGAGGTTCAAAACGGTCTTGAAAATGACCAAATAAGGCATCGTCTTTTGTAACTTCGGCAAACCACATCCCTCCCAGCCAGGTGCAAACATCGGGGTAAGTAATTTGTGTTGGCGGCTTTTCCGGGCGGGTATTGCCGTACCTCGAATGGGGCGTGTCCAGGAATTTTTCGGCAATGCGCATCCCCACTTCTTTCGGCGACTTGCCTTCGGGCCAATTTTTGAATTTGAAGTCCTGAGCCTGTGCTACTGTAAAAACAGTCATCAGCACAGCAAATAGCAATGTTTTTAAATTCTTCATGGTTTACTGATTTGTTACAAATGCCTTTTGAAGCTGGTTTTCCAATGCGGGCTTAACCGGGACGCTCAGCGACATTTTATTGATTTTTATTTCGATTTGTTCATTCGTGCGGATCAATTCGGCCTTATTTCCCAATTGGGGATTGATTAAGGTTTGCCAGGCAAAACAGGCTTCATCTATTTGTGTAAGGTCGAACTCTTTTTCTTCTCCAAGATAAATGATGTAATCTACCCAGGCCAGGTCGCCTTCTCCGCCTTTTTCAACTTTGATTTTTTCGCTTCCGAAAACCGACTTTAGCATATTCAACGAGATTTGAACATCACCATCTTCCAGTTCAAAACCATCCTTTTTCAAAGTGATTTTATTAGCTGTTTCAACTTGCGCCATTTCAAAACGCAAACGAACATCAGTTGCCTTAAACTTACCCTCTTTTAAACGGTCGATGCTGATGTGGTAATCTCCGCCATCAATTGCAAAATTCATAGCTGTTAGCGCTTCATTTTTATCTTGAACCGTGAAAATATTTCCAATTCCAAAGTCCTCATCATCGTGCATCAATTTCACTCTTAAGAAACGGGGATTATCCTGCGTGCCCCAATAAGCGATATACGGACGACGTTGTTTCCAAGTAGTGCAGCGGTTCACCGAAGCAAAGCAATACTCAGGAGTAAGATAGGAATATCCAACTGGCGGATTTTCCTCCAGGCTAAAAGTGTCAACCTCCACTCTGGGTTCCAAGGTTTTCAGAAAATAGTTCACCAGGTCGTCCGGTAGCTGATGCTGAAGCTTATAGTAATTCAGAGGCTTTTGGGCATCTCCTATTTTTATTTCGCCATTGCTTGCTCCATATAAAATGTCGTAAAAAGATGAGCGAAGCAAGGTAGAATAGCTGCGGCTATGTGGCCCAGCAAGCTGTCCGCTTGGCGCATGAAAATGTGTAGCCAATACTTGCCAGCCAGTATTATAGCAGTAATCCACCATCTTAAGAGTGGCAGAATCAAGAATGTATTGCTTCATTCTGACCAACTCATCCAAAGCAACCCTTGTATAGGTGGGACTATTATATTCAACAAAACCGCCGAGATCTTTCGTATAATCATAGAAACGCTTCATACGCATGTCTGCATAATCTTTTAGCTCCTGATTATCGAAAAGATGACCTGCCAGATGAGTTACTAACGTGCCCATGATGGCTATGTTGGTATAGTCCGGTTTCACATCACGCTTTTTTATAGAGAAGCTCGCATGAATGATAGACTCCTCCATACGTTGCAACAAATCATCGGGGATTATCTCGTAAAACTGCATGTAGGCTTCCAGTAGTTTCACACTGTTAAAATCAGCCCAGTTCCAATCGGGTTTGTTCATCTGTGCTAATGGTTCTTCAAAATAGTAGGGCCAAATCCCGTAGGTTTCGTTTTTCGGATCGGTGTCCTGAGCGTTTAAAACTGCTTCGATTACATTGAAAGCACGTTGCTGGTTTTCAGGAATCCCGGTCTCCAGCAAATCAACCGCATACCCTGTTGTTTCGCGAACGGGGTGATTGTCCATACCTACCCGTTTTGAATGGTAATGATTAGCTGTAGGAGATGTATAAACTTTTAAAGCATTGTACTCGGAATCAAATTTGGCATTATCTTCTTCAACTTCCTTGATAAGATGAGCTTTCTCTTCCTCATTTGGAAGATATTTTTTTGAATTCTCGATCAATTGTTCCTTTTCTGTAAGTGTGGTATTACAAGAAATTAGAAACAACAAAACCAAGCACATTAAATGTGTCGGAATTTGGCAGTTCAGGTTTTTCATGGTTCAACTGATTTTATAGGTTTGTTAATTCTCATCGGCATTCTATAGTTTAGCCCCGATTGGCAGTTAATTGTATTTTATTTCCCATTTCTCAAAGTCGTAAACAATAGTTTGCCCCTCCACATTCAATGTCATTGTTTTTCCTTCGTAGGCTTGTTCCACCCAGGGATTTTTTAACAGCGGCCATTTTGAATAGTCGATTTTGCTCCCGTTCAGATAGTCGTCTTCGTGCAAACGGGTTTCCAGCTTTTGTCCGTTCGAATCGGTATAAACAATGGCAGGGATATTCGCAAAGTCGGTCTTCAAATTTGTAGCCGATATTTTATCAGATAAATTTTGTAATTGTTCGGCTGGTGTTGCACCCAATAATTCATCGACAGGATAAACTTCCACGGCGAAGCCCAGTTTACTTTTGTTTCGGACAAAGAAGTTGGGTTCTCCTTTTTCCCAGTTAAAATTTTCGGAAAGTTGAAGAGCAATGGCTGTGGTCCCGTAATGCAAAAATAGTTTGCCTGATGTTTCGCTGCTGTCTATTACCGCTTCCGGCGCCGACGGTATCCAGCCTTTTAAAAACGGGTGTTGCGAGTTTGCAGGAATATCGAAAACACCAACCACGGTTTTTTCATTTTGAAAAACCTGGCCGAACTCTGTTTCGCCAAATTCGGGTGCAGAATCTTTTCCCCCGTGCGGATGCTGGATAAACAAACAGGTTTCTTTTTCAGGACGGTCGATGTGCACGCCCCAGCGAATCATCTGGTTCATCCAGCCTAGCCACGAGGTGTAATCTTCGTTTTGGCTGAATACAGCAAAATCTTTCGTCATGTAGGTTTGCAGGTAAAAAGTCCGGGTTCCCGACAGAGGGTGCAGGTGTGTTTCCCGGTGTATGTAAGGCTCATCGCGTTTTTGCGAAATTTTATAGATGTACTCCGGCATCCGGTAATGGGCACATAAACCCTGCAGCACAAAAGGCAGGTCGGTGCCCCACTCACGAATATCTCTCCCTCCAAAATACAGGTACATGTAAGAAGTTCCGGCACGGTAAACCCCTTGTTCGCGGAAAGGCTTGTAAACACGTTCGGCAGCAGCGGCCCAATAACCGTTGTGCCACTCGGCAGCAGCGGAGATCAAGAGCCAGTCAACTACCATTTTAGCGCGCCTTTTTATTTCGGGGTCTTGCGCCAAATCCGCCAGCGAAAGAATGGAACCAAAGTGCATGGCAAAGTAGGTAGTTGAATTGTGCTCGCGCTCACCCTGCAATACATAGGCGTCCATCATTTCCAGGATTTTCTTTTTTCCTGTTGGGTCATCGTTGCTGTAATTACTTCCAAAATTTGCTTCCGGCCAGGTTTCGGAGGCTAAAAACCGGGCAGTTGACGACATGATGTGTTTATTCTGCGTATTATGGTAGTCGTACTCTTTGGTATTGATTAAAGCGCTTTGAAACTTAAGCTTTAACGATTCAGGCGTTTCATGCCGCCAACGCAGGTAACAATCTATCGCTGCCCAAAGCTGGAAAGGCGGGTCGTTTTCGTTTAAATTCGCAAGCGCCTTTTCCATAATTTCAAAAGCCGCTTCTTTCGACGAGGAATTTCCGTTCAGCTCGAAATCCAACATGCGGGCCTGGGCATAATAAAAGGCATATTTGGGGTTGTAATTGGTCGGTAAGTTTTCCATCCCAAACTTGAAAACAGCTTTATCGTTGCCATGAAAGGCTTCGAACCCGGGACGATCGCCCAACCTCCAGTTGTTTTCCACCACCGGTCCGTGTTTGACCGGCCCGGTATCTTCCTCCGCAACCGTGTTAGCTTCGCAGGAAATTATACCAAGCGGGCAAAAACAAATCAAAGCCACACTTACAATCAGGTAATTCATTATTTATGCGTTATGATAACATTGTTTGAAAAACGGCACAAAGCTTATAAAATACGTTTATAGTGTTCTCCCAACACGCCGGCAAATGGTTCAGCCATTGCCGCAATTTTCTTCATTTCCTGTGTGGAAAGTTGTTTCAGGTTTCTTAGCGTATTGACATTTTTATCCAGTTCATCAAGTGTTTCACACCCACTGCATAGCGTTGAAACAGGTAATGAATAAACATACTGGTGAAGTTGCTCCGTTGATATTCCAGCTCTTGCAACGACATTGGGAATCTCTTCATCCTTGATGTTCTTCGATGTTAAATCAAAACGTCTTCCAATGATTCCTCCGCCAGCCATTGTTTTCATTGCAATAACCCCGTATTTCTTCTCCAGCAAAACTGGCAATAGTTCCTTTTGAAAAGGTAGATAACTTGCATCGCAGACATTGATGGGCATTTGGCATGTGTCCAGTTCAATACCTCTTTTTTCCAACTCGTTCAAAAAATAGGTTCCAACTTTAGGATTAGTATGCAGGGTAAAGCCAATATAACGGGTTTTGCCTTTCGCCTTCGCTTCGAGGAAAAAATCCAACACCCCCTCGTTTATGCGTTTATCGACATCTTCAAACGAACGGACATTGTGCATTTGCCACAAATCCAATTGATCCGTTTTCAGGGCTGATAATGATTCGTCCAACTGTTTTTGTGCAGTCTCACGATCTTGAGCCGGACTTTTGGTCATCAGGAAAATATCATCGCGATATTTCGGGGTCAGGAACTTGCCATAGAATTCTTCAGATACACCTCTTTGATATCCGCGTGCCGTATCGTAAAAACGTACGCCCAGTTCCATGGCACGCTCAACCAGCCTTTCGGATACAATCGGATCCTGGTTTTTAGACATATGGTAACCACCGAGGGCAAAAGCGGTGGTTTTTTCCCCATTCCTTGTTAAAGTACGCATGGGCAATATTTCCCCGTATTTGTCTCTGACCACTTCGCCTAGTGTCCAGCCGGAAAGTAACGTTCCTATTGAGAGACCTGCTGTTTTTTTAAGAAATTTTCTTCGTGTTTCCATCGCATGTTTATTTTAATTAATTCTTGTTTCGAATCAGTATATATTACATTGTCTTTTGTTTCATGTTAACGCCAGGATCCCATTTTAAGAAGTTTTGAAGCCAAAGCATTATCCTCCGACACACAGGCTACGAAAACAAGATTATCCTTCTCCCAAATCACAGGTGAACCATCATCTGTTTTTTCCAATATTTTTGCCGAGCTATCCAGTAAATATTTATCTGAAACCTGCACTGAGATATTATTTTCCGCTAATTTAGTTTTGCTAATTTTTTCTTTTTGAATTGATTTTATTCCGGTAACAGCCCCATCATTTGTCCATGAATCGGCTCCGAAGACCAGAACGACTACCTTCGACTTTATCTGCCTCAGTTTGGTCAGTTCTTCCTTGTTCAACTTACCTGCCTCTGCGATTATCATTTTATACTCATTTAATTCTGCAATGTCAATCTGAGCAAGATTCAACGGTTCAAAGGGGTCATAATGCATTTTTTTATTCACTACGGCATGTTTAATAAGAGTGTTTGTCAGGAAAACATCCACATCAAGCGGGTTGTCAACATTTCGGAGGGCACGCACATTGTAAGGTCGCAAAACAGCAAAATCAGGTTGGATGTATGCTTTTCGGTTTTTCGCAAAACGTTGGTGCTGAATTTTTGCTTCTTCCCACGACTCCGGGCTTTCAATCGGGAAAGTGCTGAAAGGCGGCTTTCCATAACCCAACCACATCAAGGCTTCCGAGCTGTATTCGAGATGCTGGCCAACCATCCTTTCAATATAATCGGGGCCAGGATGCGCCAGACCACCTCTGCCGGGCCAGTATTGATGTGCCTGTAACCAGGGGACCAGTTTTTTAGAATGACGGCGTGCCAGTCCTTCACAATAGGCCATATCCATCGGGATTACCTCGTCGCGGTAACCTTTTGCATTCACCGGATATGGGTCGAGGTGCACAATATCAAACTCCTTCGCTAATACATCCAATCCTGAACCATCGTGGTCGTTTAATTCATTGAAGACATTGTAACGGGTAATGTTTCTGAAAACCTGTAATTCAGCCAACCCCTCTTCTTTTAATGTCGCTTTTAACAAAGTTACTAACTCAGCATTCAACCGATGGTAGTTATACATCCATGCTGCGTAGGCATCGCGCCCAAACATGTCTAACCACATTTTTCCGGTCGGCATCTTTGCCCTGCAAAATTGCTGGTAAGCCGTTTGGGTTGTTTCCGAAAAATCCCACATGGGGTAAGAGCAGGCATCGCTGTTTACATGGCCGGAAATATGAAAACATTCGTCGCCAAAACGCAGTCCGGTAATTACGTCTTTCGGGAAAGTGCCACCATTTACTTCTTTCCATTCGCGAATCAGCTTTTTTAATTCAACTACCAACTGATTTTTAGTTGATTCTGCACCCGGACTTGCGGAGTCGCCAAACATCCAGTAGCTTCGTGTTCCCTCCGATATCCAGTAAACTGCCAAGGCAACCTGGCTTAAATCGTCTTCCACGCCAGACAGGTTGAAACTGATATTCCAATGATGCTCGTCGATTTGGTCGCCAACCACCCCGTCAATTACCTGCAAATGTTGTTGCCCGTCAAAGTCTTTTTCCTTCACAATTACTTCAACCTTTACAGGTGGGCGCATCCCCGGGAAATAATGCCCGAGTGTTTCGTAGCAATCTTCTTTGTCGTAAATGGGGCTTTCAATAACGATGGTATGTTTTTCCGGGGTAAAAGCAAATCGGAAGCGATCGACGGCCTTTCCGTTGTATGCCCCGCCCACCATAATGGCACGTTCTACCTTGTCTTGCGGAATATCATATGCCCTTTCGGTAATTTCCTCCAGCGAGATCGTAATTTTCATGCCATGTTTTCTTGCCGCTTCTAAAATTTCGGAAGATGCATTACGAGCATGAACCGAACCAACACCATGCGCTTTTAGGTCGCCAAAATCGTCATCATAATTCATAACGACTTTATAGGAAGACCATACCGCAGGCAATGGGTCTGACTTTTCTGTTTGACATCCTAATACTAAAAACAGGGACATAAATGCCCATAATCTCAGTAGATTATTACCAGTTCCTTCGACTAATTGAGCATTCAAGTACATACTCATTTTTTTATCATTCTGCATTTTCTAAAATTAGTATTGCATCCTCCCATCCCAAGGGCGGTATAAAAATATCTTTCCCATTCTGCTGTGCGGCAATAACATCCCCATTGCGAGGATCGAACCACTTACAGATAGTCTTATCAGAGTCTCGTATCTTCGTTAAATCAAGTTTTGCAGAACACCGTTCAGGGAAATACACAATAAACTTCGACGCATCGTTGTTTACCATTGAACATTGCTCATAATTTAAACCCCGATCATTATCATCAATAATAAAAGATGGATCAGGGTGAAACGAAAATATATCAATATTAGAAATGAAGCTTTTCATTATAGCGCTAGTTTGCCAAGCCCCTTCTGTATCCAGCGCTTCCTCCCATTCCCTTCCACAATATTTATCCCTGAAAGGCCAGATTGCCCAATGCCCATAGGTATAACCGGCTGCTCCCGCAAAAAAAGCCTGGTACCCCTGAATCCGGACCTTATGCGGAGTTATAAAACCACAATGTTCCCCATACGCACCTCCTTCGTAGGCTCCTTCACCCAAAATCGTCGGCCTAACAGGAACCTTATTATAATCATCCGAAACAAAGGGATAAATGCTGTTTAACCACTTAAAGGTTTCCATCATATTGAAGTCCAACCAGGCATCATTATGAAACCATCGGGAAGAAGACGCCCCTTCTTGTTTTCCAGTTTCCGGGGTGGTTACCGCATGAAAAGTTATCAAACTTTGATCCCAATCTTCGTGAGGTCTATTCCATCTCAATCTTTTATTTCCCGAACTTCCGCGACCTATTCCTTCAGCCATTGCCCGATATACAGGTCGTTGATCCTTATCTCCAAAATTTACAGGATCAACATCCCCTCCCAAGCACCAAATGATATGCTTGTAATCGCCAAATTTTTCACCTAAAAAATCTCCATATTGCCGGGCCTGTTTCTCAGTAAATACAACTTTTGAATTTGCCATTCTTGCATTGATAAATGCATTCCCCCAGCAAGGCAATATTAGCAACTTGAGCCGTCTTCGTTGCGCGGCATCTATAACATATTCAACATGGTCCCAATAATCATTCGGATGCTCCGAAGCCCCCCCCTTCAAAATCTTAGGGCGAGATGTTTTTGGTAGATCTCTTTGCCCATTAAATGGAGGATGCCCATAAAAATTATTCTCATTTAGAGGCCCTAATTCTTGTTTGCCACCGTGGGGATACCAATACAACACGGCGTGAATTATCGTAAATCCTTTATCCTTTCTGTCATCCAAATACCTGTCTACTTCCTCGCGACTTAATCTTTGAAACAATGCCCATCCAGTATCCCCTATCCAGTAAAATGGGGAGCCATCCTCGTAAGTCAGGAAATGGCTATTGCCTGAAACTCTAAGTCCATCACCTCTGAGAGCAAAACACCTAATATTAAACGACATACAGAGGATAGCTACTACAAGAATCAGTTTCCTCAAAGTACCAACAGGTATTAAAGTCGGCGTGAATTGTTTTTTTTGCATCGCTACTGTCTTTTCAAATCCGATTTTACCAAGCTAACCATTTTTGTGAGAAAACTTTGGCGGGATCCTTTATCCAACCACAATTCATCGTTGGTGTCGTTTTGCCACGCGCGTAAATGGTTTATCAAACGGTTAAGTTCGTCTTCATAATCTTTGTTATAAGCCAGGTTATTCAATTCGTAAGGGTCGCTTTCAAGGTCATAAAGTTCGTATTCAGGCAAGTCCTTTCTTCCGTAGATATTTCCAGTTTTGAAATCATCTTTTGAATATTGACTGAGTATTTCCTTAAACTCATTGGCAAAAAGATGATGGATTAACTTGTATTTTGGGGTTGAAACACTGCGACGCGGGTCAGGATTGTTGCCCACGTGAAAATTATAGTCGCCAAATGCCACTTGGTTTGTTCGGGGTTTGTCGTTTAATTTGTCAATTAAAGATTTTCCCGGAAGAGTTTCAGGTTTCGGGTCGCCTAACAAATCTATAATTGTGGGGAACATATCGATGGTCGAAATGTATTCGGCAGAAACATCGCCTTTTTCCTGCCCAGGCAATTTCATAATGAAAGGAATTCTCAACCCCGCTTCGTAATTAGTAAGTTTAGCGCGAGGCAATGGTGCTCCATGGTCACCAAGAAAAATAATCAAGGTGTTGTCATATTCGCCCATATCTTTTAACACTTCCAAAATACGACCAAATGTAGCATCGGCACGGGTGCATCCATTGTAATATCCTGCAACTGTATTTAAAAGCTGAGGAGATGCTTGGCGGTTTACAAAACCAGGAATTTGTACATCTCCTGGTTTTAATGGATTCTGAGGATAGCCGTCCACCTGATGGTAAAAAGGCGAATGCGGATCAAGAATGTTCACCATTAAAAAGAAAGGTTTTTCCCCTGAATGGTTGATGAATGAAGCTGTCGTATCAGCAACATCGCGCACCATTCGGGTAAACTTTTCCACTTCCCGTTTTTTGTTCCAATTAAGCTCAATAAGCTCCCGTGGCTCTTTTACCATTACTGAAGGTTTTCCATTATAGGGCGTATCGAAACCTCCAAGCATATAATCGAACTGAAAGGCAGAATGCGGCTCGACATGAAGTTTACCAAGAATACCTGTGTAATACCCTTTTTGTTTCAAATAAGTGGGTATCGATGAAAACTCCTCGGACATGCTAAATCCACGATGCGATAATCCAATTTGTCCATTTTGATGCGGATAGAGTCCGGTAAGGATGCTACTGCGGGAGGGACTGCACGATGCCGCTGTAACATAGGCATTTTCGAAACGGTGACTCACTTCGGCAAATTTGTCTATTTCGGGCGTGCGGGCAATTTTATCGCCGTAGCATCCCACTTCCTGTCCCATATCGTCGGTAACAACAAAAAGGATGTTCGGTAGTTTTTCCTCCTGATTTTTTGTTATGCAAGAGAAAAGAAAAATCAAGACAGCGATGGCTAAGATTGTCGATTTTTTCATGATTAAATTTTTATTCAGCCATTATCAATTTTGGCCACGATTTTGGGTTTTCAGTATCTGGCGAAAGATGCATATAAGTTTCCAATCCTTCTGGTTCGCCGTCGTGGTCGCTTACGCTTACATTAAAGCTGATTTCAACATTTTCCCGGTCTTTTATTCCAATTGCTTTTTCATCAATGTTAATCAGGTACGACACATCGGCTCCCGGTGTAACCACGACTTCCGGTTTGTACGCAACAAGTTGTGCGGCAGGGCAGCTAATTGTTTCTGCTACTGCTTTATCACCTTTATGAGAGATGGCCCATTTCCAGGATTTGTTTTGACCAGCAATGTTCAATGAAACAATGGCACAGTCGGCGCTCACTAAATCATTTTCATTAAAGATATGTACATTATCACGGATATTCAATTTCATCTTAATTTTGCCTGAAGAATTGGCAGGCCATGCCTGTACATATTTATCCTTCCTCCCGTCCCACATTAAATGAACGGTGTGCGGGTCGTGTTCGAAAAGATTTACCACCTGTTCTTGTTGGCTAAGTGCAAACGACTCCCAATCCATAAACTCTTTGGTTAAACGAATTGCATTTACTTTTTGCGGCACTTCCATTTTCGCAGCTACTCCGGAACCATATTTTATATCCAATTGATGCGAATGAATACTTCCCAATGCTATTTCATTGCTACCTTTTCCTACTTTCATTGCTGCATTAAGCGTTGCTGAGCCACCTGCCTTTATTTTAAGTTTTCCGTGCATAGGAACAGTGCCTTCTGATTCCATTCCTTGCGCAGGTTCCCACTTGTAATCAAGTGTCTGCTCTTTCGAAGATGGATTGTATACCACCACTTCAGGTTTGAGTTTTCCTGTAACATTCTTCGCTAATAATTTCAAATCCGAAGCCTGTTTTTTCCCACCTTCTAAAACCAGAAAATACGGCGTTGGCGAAACCCCCAAAATCACTTTCCCTGATTTTACCGGCACCGGATTTTCATTGCCCATAATATCGATTACCACCGCTCGCGAGGCATCCGTTTCCAACTGGTACAGCGCCGATGCACCTGCTTCATTCTGGTTCCAGGCCACAACTACTTGTTTTTCGGAATCGGAAAAAGCATACACATATTCATCTTTCGGCATTTGAAAACGGGTGCTGAATTTCATTCCTTTTAAAACCGTATTAAAAGTATTCAATGCCACATACGATGGTTTTGGGTAGGTTTCTGCATAATTCCAGTATTCTTTTCCACCCTCATCTTCGGCGCGGGCCAAACGGGTGTAAAGTCCATAGGTAAACCCGGGCTGGCGGGCATGAGTTCCACGCACCATATCGTGAAGGTTAAACCAGGTGTAAGCTTTAAATCCCCTGCCCCACGAGTAGGTAATTTTCTTTACCAGTTCTTTGGCCTGATGATGTTGCCCAAAGCGCGTGTCCATGCCGGTTTCGGTTAGAAAAACAGGCACCGGTTTGTCCGATTGGTCGAGAATAGGCTGTAACTCTTCCTCTAATCCCTGGATAAATTTTGGGAAAACTCCATGTTCGTGAAAGGCGAATAAATCCCAATTGTCGCGACCTTCCAAAACCACACGTTTTATCATATCTTTTTTATGTCCGCGATGTAAAAGCGAAGCAAATCCGCCGGTCATAACCTTATAATTTACCGGGTCAACTTTTTTGATTTCCTCGTGGGCAATGTCCATCATTTCCAAATACTGGTCGGTATTACCCTGGTAAAAACCCAAATCCGGTTCATTCCAAATTTCCCAATATAGTTGCTGTCCATTCGGAATTTCATCATGAACCTCAGTGGCCAAATTCCGTATCCATTTTCGCCATTCTTCCGGAACAGGCGGGGAACCATCTGATTTTTTACCATTCACCTCGAGCCGGGCATAGGGTGCGGTTTTAGTAACCAGAAGATAAGGCTCAATCCCTTTTTCACGGTGCACTCGAATATTGTGGAACAATTTATCCCAATCGGGATTTTCTTCTTGCCACCAAATGGCCGAACGGCGCATTCCAATTCCTATTCTCCGGCAAGCCTCAGCGGCAATCGGACTGGTATTATCAGAACCGGCACCATAAGCAATGGCAATGGGCATCTCCTGATCCTGGGCATGTTCGTTGCCAACAGGCTCCATGTAGGCAAAGGCCATTTCCTTTTCCATTTTACCCTTTGAGCTATCGTTCACAAAAACCGTGTGCAACCATTTAATACCGTACTTACCCAACTTTTTGCGTGGAATTACAACCCGACTTTCCGCCCCGCCCTGAATATTTACTTGTTGCTCAAACACTACTACCGAACCATCAAAAGATTCCAGTTCAAACTTTAACTCCCCGCTTACGTTATTCTTACCTGCATTTTTCAAAATAAGTGCCGGAGAGACGCTGCTGTTGGGACTGAGCATATATAAATCAGGGTCTCCCACATCGAGTTGAATATCGAGGAGAGCTGTTTCTCGTTCTGCGTGTTGCTGTGCATTAACTGTTGAGCAATAAGCAAACGAAAAACTTAAAACAATAATGACTTTATAAAACTTACTAAAACCGTGTTTCATTGATTATGAAAATTTTTATCTATCACACCCTTAAAAAGAGCGTGGAGAAATTCTTTCACTATATTTTTTGCTCAACCTTGTTATCTCGGTTCCGGCTAAAATGGTTGTGGCCAAGCCATGGGTATCGTTTACCGAGATGGGGCGGTTGTAATAAAATGCCAGGTTCCACTCCACGTGTGTTCCCACACAAATATCTTTTACTTGTGCATCTTCCGTTACATTTCCGTACAAACCGCGCCAGCCTTTCCAGGCCACTTGCGACCACACACTATCAATCCAGCCCTCGTTAACCGCTTTGGCAATGCTGTAGGTAAACATGGCCGTGCACGACGATTCCAAAAACGAATCGTTTTTATTCAGTAACTGGTGCCATAAACCACTCTGGCTTTGCAAACGGGAAATGCCCCGAATAAAACTTTTGAGGATTTCGATCAGCTCTGCCCTCTCAGGATGACTATCAGAAAGTGCTGAAAGTAATTCCACCTGAGCCATCATCACCCAACCATTGGCACGTCCCCAAAAGGCTCCATTCACCTCATCAATATCATGAAAGTATGCGTGATTATATACCCCCATGTTTTCATCAAATAAGTATTTTGTGAATTGTTTGATTTGTTTTACTGCTTCGTTGTGGTATTTCGCCTCGCCTGTATAGGTTCCCATTTTAGTAAGAAAAATGACCGACATATAAAGGTCGTCGGCCCAAACAGCGCCTTTTCGAGGGTATTCGCGACACAGGGTTCCGTCTTCCAATCGGAATTCTTTGTTCATGATGTAATCGGCTGATCGTTCGATCAATGCTTTATAGTCGTCACTTTTTTCACTTTCAAGCAAGCCTGATTCAATCAAACCGGCCCCCATTGTTCCGCAATCATCGAGGTAGTGAAACTCGTACATTTTAAACAGACTGGGCTTTTTAATCGACTGGTCTTCAAACTGCTTTTTGAAATAATCGTAATTTTTAAAAGCAAACTTGTAGTTGTTTTCCACGAAATTGGTGTATTTCTTTTCGTTGAAATAGTTCCCGGCTTTCATCATAGCCAGGTTTAACACTCCGTTTTGATAAAGCCAATCTGTCTTTTTACTTTTTAGTTTTATATCAGCGCTAACGGGCAGTTTTTTACTGTCGGTAAAAGTTTCCCCGGTTTTAACGTTCATTAGTTCCCACGAGGTTTCCGACAACAATTTATTGGCTAAAAAGTATACGGTTTGCTCGGGATTTTTCTTGCCCATCTGGGCAAAGGAAATTGTGTTATAAATCAGCAAAAGAGCGATTGGGAAAAGTAGTTTCTTCATAATTACATTCTTAGTTTACATATATTTTACGCACCAGCTGTTCGTTGCTGGCATTCGTCATTCTCACTAAATACATGCCTGAATTTAACCGGCTTACATCGACTTTCCGGGTCCCATAAATGTCAGAAAAATCCGCTTGTACGACTCCCAACAGATTTATCAACTGGACATCGACCAATTCATCGGTGCAAATAGTAAAGGCCTTGTGGTTAACCGGGTTTGGATAAATTAAAATCTCCTGAAACCGAGGTGCTATCTCATACCCGGTAGGGAAGGAATTGGCGTAAGAAACATAAAGCGGCACAAAACGGCGTTCTGCTGTTACTAAAGACGACCGGGGCAACGCATCTTTTGAAACAGTGTAAACATTGCTGCCAACCATTTCGTTAACCGATGTGGTAAAGGAGCCACGGAACTGTGTTGCCATAGTTACCGAAGCCGATGAATTGTTATTTTTAATCATTGGCTCTTCCGTAATATCGGCTTCCATCAAATAGGAAATTCCACCCAAAGCTTCCAATGTCCCGCCATTAGTCACATGCAATGGGCTTACGGGTTTATTCTCTGTTTTAAAACCAAAAATCCAGAGTTTCCCGCCATTGCAGTAAAAATCCTGAAGCTTATTTGCCGGTGCTGCCTCGTTGTTTAACCCGCGTGCCCAAACGGTTTGGTTGGTGGCGCAAAAGAAATCTTCGGAACCTGTTCCGGTACAATTTTCGAGAAACATTTTTTGAGGTCCGGCAATAGAAGTTGAAGTATTTATATCGGTGCTACCCTCGTGAATCACCAGTGGCCGCGATGCATTCCGGCTTAGTATGGTTTGTTTGCCGCGAATACCGTTCAGATACAAAATATCTGCAGATGTTTCTTCAATACTGAATTTGGCACCGTAGTTAAAATTGCAGCGCATAAAATGAATTTGTTTCACACTTGCCGGAATTTTTAGCGTACTGCCAATCTTATATTCCTGTTTGGTAAAAAAGACCGTGCTTTTGCCTGAATTCAAAGCCGCCTGAATGGCATCATAATCGTCGGTTGAACCATCGGCCACGGTACCAAAATCTTCGACAACTACCCAGTTAGCCGTATCCGTATCCCAGGGAATAATTGGTGATTCTTCCACTTCAATTAATGCTTTTGGCACTCTCTCCTGCCCCGGGCGCAAAGCAAAAATGGTGTCACTAACGTAGCCTGAAATGAGTCCGGCTTCGAGGTCTTCCGTAGAGTTGTACAAGTCAAGAGCCTTGGTATAGCCCGTGAAATTGCTGTTCCGAATGAGGGTCATTTGGCGAATATCCTGAGAATGGGTGATAGCCGCATTGGCACCCCCACCATCAAAATAACTTTGGTAAATGGCCAACTGCGCTTCATCATCCAACAGTTTTATCGTTTCTTTTTGAAATGTTGACTGGTCGGAAAGTAATTTCCGCAGGTAAAATCCTCCGGCAAAAACTTCAATGGCATGTTTCCGCTGATTTCGCAGAGTCAGGTATTCAAAAGCATTGTAAATATCGTTTTCCTTTACCTCGCCGACTGAAATGGCCACTTTATAATTTTCGATGGTAATGTCGCGGCAGTAATTGTGTTGCGAACCGTAGGGCATGTATATTCCATAAGTGCCACCCTCGTCGGTTGAAGTGATGGTAACATTTTTAATGCTGCCGGAATTGGCGCTAATAAACTGAACCGCAATTGCCCCGGGGTTTCCGCTACCTGCGCTGATGGTCATGTTGTGGATGATGTTAAAACCCACTCCGTTATTAAAATCAGCATCCGGGTGGTTAATTGAAATAATTGGTTTTGGGCTAAATTCATTGCCAAATCCAGCACAATTATCATTCAAACGTATTTCAACGCCCTGCCTGCTCTGGCCAATAAAGCGTATGTTACAGGGCTCCCATTTGTCCCAAATCAAGGCTGGGTTCCGGTAGGTAATCATATCGGAAACCAGATAGGTGCCGTTGGGAATGTAAATACTGTAAACCACCTGGTTGTTCCAGCCATCTCCATTTACATAAGCATTTGCAAGATAATCCATCGCATCGATAAACGCTTCGGTATCATCGTAAACCCCATCGCCAATTGCCGATAAATTTGTTCCAGGTGCATTGGTAATGTCATAGACTCGCCCGCCGTTTTGAATTAGACAAGCCGAGGGGAAAATTACATTGTTATCGATGTTTCGGTCGCCGTAAATTTGAGCAAGAGCATTAAAACCCAAGAAAAAGAAAAGAATTGATACTCTTATTTTTAGCTTGGCGTTTGTGAATTTTGTTTTCTTGTTATACTTCATTTTTCATTTTTATTATCACTGCCATCCGACTAATCCTGGAAGCCTACTCGCTACGATTGGGACAGCTGTGTTAGCGCTTAGCGCTTATTAGCATCACACTACTATTCTATTAACCTCACCTTATTCCCCACTCCCGGTTGGCTTTGTTGCCCATTTTGAAAATTAGTTTGCCGCCATTGGCAATTTCAGAATGCTTAACCCAGGCAATATTCAATGGTTTCCCGTTTAAAGTGGCCGATTGAATGTATTTGTTTTCCGGTGTTAAATTTTGGGGTTCAATTTCGAGGAGTTTACCATTTTCTAATTTGATTTTTACATTATCGAATGCCGGGCTTCCAATCGTATATTCGGGGTTTCCGGGAACAATAGGATAAAAACCCATAAGGGAATATACTACAAAAGCTGACATGCCGCCGCCGTCTTCATCGCCGGGAACTCCCATTAAATCGTTTCGGAACCACTGGTCGAGCAAACTGCGAATTCGTTTTTGCGTCTTCCAGGGCTGATCGCCAAAATTGTATAAATACGGAATATGAAACGAGGGCTCGTTACCCATCGAAAACTGTCCAACGTTTCCGGTATGGTCGGGCATGTTGCGGAAAAAAACAAACTTTCGTCGCTCGGAAAGCGGTGTGGAAAACAGTTCATCCAGGCGCTCAACAAAACCTGCTTTTCCCCCCATCAAATCCATCAATCCCGGGATATCGTGTTTTACATCGAAACTATATACCCAGGCATTGTTTTCACCGTAGTATCCTCGTGCCCCTGGCATGCCCGGCGATTCGTAATCCACCGGCTGGATAAACCGGCCATCTTCATCTTTCGGATGAAAAAATCCGGTTTCGTGGTTATATAGTTTTTTGTATCCTTTAGAATGTTGCAGGAAATAAGCGTGCTCATCGGTTTTTCCGAGCTCCCCGGCAATTTGCGACAGGCACCACTCGTCGAATGCAGCACCGAGTGTAATCGTTACCGACTGCCTCCGCTCTCCCTTGTGGACTTCGGGGTGGGTTTCTTCCTCATCGGGCCAGCGCTCGGGCACATACCCATGTTCGCGGTAAAAATCATCCAGTTTCCCGGCGGGGTTGTCTGACCAGGGCATTAATGTTTTCTCAGTAATGGCTCCTTTACAAACTTTGTAAGCTTTTTGTAAATCGAAATTCCGGAGCCCTTTCCGGTATGCATCGATAACATTCGATACCCCATGATTCGAATCCATGCCCCGTGCATCGCCGGTAATGGATGGAAAAGTTGGCATCCAGGGATTATCCATTTGGTCGGTCATCAACAAATATGAATGCAAAATATCCTCTTCCTTTTTGGGGTCGATTAACACCCGCAAAGGATGATGCGCCTGATAGGTATCCCAAATCCAGTCATCGGTGTAGAACGGCCGTCCGTTGTCGCGATGGACTTTCAAATCGAAAGGGCTGAAATATTGCCCATCTTCCGAGATACAAACAGGACGCTCGAAACAACGATACAGCGAGGTGTAAAAAACACGACGGTCGGCTTCCTGTCCCCCTTCAACCTGAATTTTCCCCAGTGCTTCATTCCATATGTCACGACCTGCTCCCCACAACTGTTCAATGCCCTTTCCGCTTAACTCGCGCTCCAAATTCTTTATGGCTTGTTCTTCGCTTATAAATGAAATTCCGTACGAAAGCTCGACTTCCTTTTCCTCACCTGAAAATTGCAAAGCCAAGGCAACTTGCTCTCCTTCTGCACGAGTACCGCCTTTAACATCGGAATTGGTTACAGAAAATAATTGGGTGGGTTTACGGTTTGGTTTTAAGGCAATAAAAGCTTTTATATCGCCTTTGCTTCCATTCCCTGATTTACGGCTTCCTTTTAATATTTCGTGACCCGACAATATTTCTCCATCCCACGCTAACTTTCCTCCTGTTGTATAAAGTGAAAGGATTTGTGGCCCCTCTTTTTCAAAAGAAAAACGGTAAATGGCCGACTGGTGCGACACACCAAAATCGACATCAATCCCATGGTCGTCGAGATATACAGAATAAGAATATGGTGTTATTTTTTCGTGATCGTAATGATATTTCATTTGCGGTTTTAACCCACTCACATCTCCCTGAAAAGGGAAAAGGCTAAAAACCGTACCTGCCCTATGCCGCGCAATTACAACCGGTAAACCATTAAGAACATCGCTTGTGTAATCTTTGCGATTGGGATAAATCCGCAACATGCTGTTGGGTAAGTGTACGGTAGGATACGTTGGCACCAACAAATGACTAATGTTTCCCATGTATGGATTTACCAAATCAACGGGTTCTGTTTGGCTCCTTGATGAAACAGCTGTTAATAGAAGGAAAACAATAAAATATAAAGTTCGATTTAAATTGTACATGGTTAAAATTCTTTAGAATTAATCGTTCCCTTTAATTCGCAAACACTCTTTTTCCAATTCTGCTGCTATATTGGGATATTCATCAATGACATTGTTTTTTTCACCTATATCGTTTTTTAGGTTGAATAACTGATATGGTTTTTCAAAAGGATTGCCTTTGGGCATTTCGCGACCTCCAGAGCCATTTCCGAGCACCAGTTTCCAATCACCTTTACGAATGGCAAACATACCAATGCCAGAATGGTGAATGATCGGTGCACGATTATAATCGACCTCCCGGTTTTCAAGCAGGGGCAAAAAACTATAACTATCTTCTGCTCCACCTTCCGGAACAGCTGTTCCCAATATTTCAGCCAGCGAAGAAAAGATATCAGTCAGGCAAATGGGATGGTCAACCTTCGTTCCTCCTTTTAACGAAGTAGGCCAACTCATAAAAAATGGAACGTGATGACCTGCTTCCCAAATATCGGCTTTTGTGCCTCTAAAAACGGAGTTTGAGGTATGTGTATTTTCATTGTAGGCCTGAATGGTTTCGTCATCAACATGGTCCCGTTCACCCGGATTAAGCCGATACATGAACGAACCATTGTCGCTTGTATAAATCAAAATTGTGTTTCCCCTTATTTGCAAATCATCCAGCTTTTTAATGACCTGTCCCACAGTCCAGTCAACCTGATGGATAAAATCACCATAAGGACCTAAGTCGGTTTTTTCCCTAAACCTTTCATGTGGCAAAACCGGTTTGTGTGGTGCAGTTAACGGGAAATACAAAAGAAACGGATTTTCCTTTTTCGCATTCAGTTCGATAAAACTACATGCTTTTGCCAAAAGATGGTCGAGCGTTTCCTCCATCACAAACATGGGCGAACGTTCCCCTTTTCTCCAAAATGCAGGAAACTCGCTTGAAACTTCGTTAATCGAGGGAAATTCGGTAATATTTCTGTCCTGAAGATACACGTATGGAGGAAAATCAAGCGATGCAGGAATAATGTACGAATAGTCGAATCCTACATCGTTTGGCGAATAGTTTACTTTTCCACTAAAATCAAAATTCCCATTTGCATCTTTTTGAAAACCTAAGCCAAGGTGCCATTTACCAACAATACCTGTAGTATATCCTTTTTGTTTTACTAAGCTTGCAATCGTTGGCCTTTCCTTCTCTACCAATGGTTCCCCATAGCCATTCTGAACCCCTTTTTTTAATCTCGACCGCCAACAATATCTCCCGGTGAGTAAGCCATATCTGGTAGGTGTACAAACTGCCGATGGCGTATGGGCATCAGTAAAAGTTACCCCTTCTTCTGCCAAATGATTTAAATGGGGAGTCGGAATCTCCGAACTTTTATTGAGTGCCTGCACATCACCGTAGCCCATGTCGTCTGCCAAAATGATGACGATATTTGGTGTTGAAGGATTTTGCGCTTTTGAAAGGCAGGTCACAAAGAGCAAGGAAAATACTGTCAAACAAGAAATAAAATTCATTTTTATCTTTTTATTATTTGCAAATACATTCATCGACACAGGAATCCATATTGTTCAATTTCAAATTATGAACAAACTCCTCCATCTTATCATTCCATTTTTTTACTACAGGCAGCAGATTTGGCAAGGGCTCATCGGTTTTCACGTCGATTAATCCGGCACGCCCGCCGGGATGTGGTGTTTCGTAATAACCGCACCAGCCAAAACCAACTATCTGCGGATGTTCGATGCTCATTTGCACCAAACCACTGTAAACCTCTTCAAACTCGGCTAAGTCTTTTGCCTGAAAGGTTGATTTTGGTGGTTCGCTGGTGTAAATTCCCGCACCGGTATCAGACAAGAAAATCGGCCCGTTCCAGTTCCGGGTGACTTCTTCCAACACTCCATAAACTATCGAGGGTTTTCCCATAACATTCACAGACAACACATCCACATATTTACTCATTATGAACAATGCCCACGCGCGTGGTGCATCCTGCAAATGCAAAGTATTCCGATCACCGAGAATCAAGTGGTTGGGATCGTATTTTCGAATAGCCGCGTGATAAACTTTATACCATTGCTCGCAAATACGCATTAAAAATGCCTCTTTGTCTTTGCGCAGTTGGTTGCCAAAAATATAGCCGCGTAGTGGGTCGGTCATATTTTCAATGTCGTCCCAGGTTTTTATTGGCGTTCCGTAAGTTTGCCGCCAACGTTCAATGGTACCATATATCTGTTTCATTAATTTAATCCACTCTTTCACGCCCGCACTACCTGGTTTAACACACGATTTAATCCACAAATCGGCACTGCTGGCGTCCATGTTCCAGGGTGGATTTTGCGTAAAATGGTAACCAATTAAATTGCGATTATTTTTTAAAGGAGCTACAAATTCTAGACAACGTTTATCCACGGCATTTATAAATTCGTCGCCCCAAACATCGGGCAAATCATTGCCGGCCATGTATTGCTGGGGTACTTCAAGAAAAGCAGTAAAGGGATAATCCAACTCGGCATAATGTTTTGCGGGCCACTCGGGAGTTCTTATAATCAGATTTTGGCGGTTTTTGGGTTTATCTGCAATGGTAGTCGGGTCGATGGCACTGGGACCGATGCTGGGAGGCAAAAAAGTAAAGCCCATATCGATGTGCTGCTGCTTAACCGATTTGCGCCAGTTTTCGACAGTTCCGTATTTTTCTTTCAGATTCCAGGGCATATGTGTGCCATCGCCAAAATGCAACATTCCCCGCATGTGAAATATTTTACCTTCGGGGTTAATAATGTGCCATTTGCCGTTGATTTCATTTACCGAAAAGAATTCAGGTTGAGCTTTGGAATTAAACTGGCAAATCAGCAATAAGAAAAGGATTAGTAGATTTAGTTTATTAGTCATGGTTATACGTTATTAGCATCCATCCAAATGTGCGAAGCGACTCGAAACCGCTAAGCGCATTCAGAGAACAGAAGTCTCTAGTTTTTTATCCCTTCATATATTTTCCGAAAGCGTTTCAATTCTTTGCTATAATTTTCGTTTGCTGCAAGATTATTTATCTCCTCAAAATCCTTTTCGGTATCGTATAATTCTTCTTCGCCATTATAGCAGCGTATGTAACGGAACTTGTCGCTCACAATTGCCGCGTGATGGTTTTGGTAATCTCCGGGAATTCCTTTTTCTTCAGCAAATTTTCCCGATGACACATACGTAACCGTGTAATCTTTTTTCAGGCTTTTCTTTTCCCCTTTTAAAATGGGAACCAGACTTTGCCCATCGAGCGTTAATATGTTTTCGTTTATATTTGGTTGCTTGGACAATCCACACAAATCATTCAAGGTAGGATAAATATCCACCAGTGAAACGGCCTGGTTTGAAGTCGTATTTTTCTGAACTCCTTGACCGGCAATGATGTACGGAATACGTGTTGCTTTTCCCCAAAGTGAATTTTTGAACAACCAGTTTTTTTGTCCCATGTGGTATCCGTGGTCGCTTGAAAAAACGATGATGGTGTTATCAGCGTATTCGCTATTTTCCAACGCTTTTAACACTTTACCAATTTGCTCATCCACATAGGCCACACAGGCCAGGTAAGCTTGCGTCCATTTCTTTAGGCCGTCTTTCCCAAGAGTCCTGATGTCATCATAATTGTCATACCCGTGCCTTCCGGTTCCATAGTCTGTATCCCTGACCAAAATCTTTGCACAATCGGCTGTATCGTTTGGGAAGGCTTTAGCAACCTGCACACTTTCCAACGGGAACATGTCAAAATATTTTTTGGGAGCAATCAGCGGTGCGTGAGGCCGGTTAAACCCAATGCACATCATAAAAGGCTGATTGTGTTTTTCTTTCAATTTTTCCATAGCCCAGTCAGCATACAATTCATCTGGCATCTTATCCCGAGTCGTGTCGTCGATGTATTTGAACGGTTTATCGTATAGCCGCCAACCGCTGAAACCAGGTGTCCCTTCTCCTGGATCTGGTTTTACATCCGGCACATTTTCAAGGGATGTACACAACACATCCATATGAAGGGTCGGAAAATCCGGATGCTGGGTAGCCC
>ENA-ORCT01000154-ORCT01000154.1-marine-metagenome-genome-assembly--contig:-NODE-154-length-39900-cov-3.790121_pt1 | contig 39900 bp, 34 predicted proteins | sample MGYA00248632_ERZ508511 | MGnify/ENA primary metagenome ERZ508511 (study PRJEB26182, sample SAMN06268839) | marine metagenome | isolation source: Tt an P1-techrep anaerobic enrichment on pine from sediment...
CAGAAATTTTGTTGTTCAGTGTAAATTCCACATCAATTTCAGATCGTAATTTTTTTTAGACAAACCTGCTTTTGCGCGCACTTTTCCCTCTGCTCAGCGGGGAGCCTTTTAAAAAGAAGGATACTGTCACACTCAGCTATTCAGAGTTGAACCCGGTCAGCCCGACGGACGAAATCGTGAGGGATGGTGCAGGGCAAAGGCTTTTGGACCGGTGCCTTCCGGGATCTCGGCAACTGGGTACATGGTACCTTTCCGGCAACAGGGGCAAAGCAGGATATCCTTGCCGGTAAGGGTGAGCATCATCTCCTGCACCGATTGGTTCACAAATTGAGGAAGCTCGGTGGATAGCCCGAGCAGTTGCCAGCATCGTCTGACGTTATCGCCTTTGCACCGGTTGGCAAATAACCCGTAATGCCGGATGCGCATAAAGCCCTTGGGCAAAACGTGCAACCAAAAACGGCGAATTGAAAAAAGCCCCCGCGTTACCGGACCAGTGACAAATGATTTTGGCATTTCACTATGCTATTTTTGTTCACTACCGAGCAAACGATAAATTACGGCTCCAAGCATACCACCAATGATAGGTGCTATCCAGAAAAGCCAAAGCTGTGAAACAGCCCAACCGCCGACAAATACGGCAACACCAGTACTGCGTGCAGGATTCACAGAGGTATTCGTAACCGGGATGCTGATCAGGTGAATGAGAGTCAGGCATAACCCAATTGCTATGGGAGCAAAACCCTGTGGCGCCCTTTCATCGGTGGCCCCAAGAATGACAAGGAGAAACATCATAGTCATGACCACTTCAGTTATCAGTGCGGCCAACAAACTGTACCCGCCAGGCGAATGGGCACCGTACCCGTTTGAAGCAAAACCTGCGGACAGGTCAAATCCCGCCTTACCACTCGCAATAAGATATAGGACACTACCTGCTGCTACACCGCCCAACACCTGCGCAACAATGTAAGGCAGCAGGTCTTTTGCTGGAAAACGACCGCCGGCCCATAGACCAAAGGATACTGCCGGGTTTAAGTGACAGCCTGATATGTGACCGATGGCGAAAGCCATCGTAAGCACGGTCAGGCCAAATGCCAGTGATACACCAAGCAGCCCGATACCAACATCTGGAAAGGCAGCAGCTAAAACGGCGCTGCCACACCCCCCGAGAACAAGCCAGAAGGTTCCAAAGAATTCCGCACCATACTTATTCATTCTTTTCTCCTTTTCTTAGTTGATTGTGATGCCCAGTCGGGTAAAATCTCGTGCAGCAGACACAAAAAACAACTGCTCCGGCGGCTTTCGGCAGATACCGGTGCCTCAAATTCGCCATAGTCAGTTTTCCCTTGAAGCCTGTTTGGAAACTGTAGGATTGAATCGAAAAGTGTGTGTTATTCCACTATGTGCGTTCACACTCTGGATTTCAACATCAAATTTCATCCGCTGTCAGGTTGGGATTCAGGTGGGCACGAAAAACTGCTTATCAAAGATTTTACAGTGGGGCGGCCAGACAGCGGCAGCCCGGGATGAGAAGACGAACACGGTCATTCACTGGGCGAGGGAGATGGTTCGGTAGTGCAGAACGAGCAATATCAGGCAGCTGATCAGGGCGATCAATGGGTGAATGCAGGTATCGCTTTTCAAATAGCCACTATCGGTTTCGTCTCACAAGTCTCTTGCTGAGACTGCCGATTTCCGTATATTTTTCCATCATTTTTCTGTGATCGTACTCTCCAAATATTGTTTATGCGCCGATACATTTTGACGTGGCTAATCGCATTATTACGGTCGGTATTCCTGCTGGATTTAATCCGCCTTCTTTAAAATCAGTAAAGCCAAAATCAAAATACAGTTTTCTTGCAGCCTTTCCTTCGGAAACAGATTCATCAAATGTCTGTACAAATATGCTTTCTTGGGGGGCAGTTCACTGATGGCGAATTTAAGCAATTGTCGGCCATACCCCATTCGGCGATATTGTCTTGAAAAACGGCGGAAACCCTTATGCCGTAGTTATCTGACAATTGATTGGAAAAGGCCTTTCAGATTGTATCAATCCTTAATTGTGATGACTTTTTAACAATTTTCTCATGCATAGACTATTTTCAATACCAACATACGGCCCATAGTTATCTACTATTTCATAACCGTGCTTTTGTTACATATTGATAGCCTCTGACTGAGCTTTGCCTGTTTCTAATAAAGCAGTGGTATATTCTAATTCTTCTGCCCATTTTTCAAGTGATGTTAAAAGCTTGCTGGAAAAGCCATTTTTCCTGTATTCAACTTTTACAAACATCCTTTTGATTTCAATTGTCTTTTTATCTAACACTTTGAAACAACCACTTGCTACAGGAATACCGTCTAAATATCCAACTATGACTGTCTGATTATCCTCGATGACATTATGTTTGGTATAGTTTGACTGAGATTTTCCATACCTTCTGTTCAATTCAGTGTCCAATTGAATGCACAGCTCTTTAAAGTCCGAATTCGAATTGTTTGTGCGCACTAAATTCATTTTTCTGTTCCATGACGATCACTTCAAAATCGTGCAGAATGAAGACCACTGGCAGCAGCCACATCAGGCTTTCTATCTTCAAAATGCAGTTCTATAAAAACCGAATTCTACTAATATCATATAAAATATTGGAAACCAGCAACCTGTTTCCAAGGGTTTTCAAAGGGGAACTCATAGCACATTTTGGGATGTATGCCAAAATTTCCATTTGATCGCATAGTGAACCAATTCGAAGTGGACATTTCGAGTTTTAAAGATGTTTTCCCCCTCACCCCCAACCCTCTCCCCCAAGGGGGCGAGGGAGCTATTTACTGAAGGAAAGCTGCTTTTGGGTGGAATTATCAGATTGCTGATAAATAGGGGAAGGCCACTCGACTTGATTCCCTACTTCTCTGAAATGACTGCAGGAACTGGGATGAGACGCTAATCAAGGACAGGGATGTGAATCTGAGGCGATAACCAATAAAATAATAGTTCTGAGTTCCCCCCTCCCTCAATCCCTCCCCATCCTTCGCGGTAATCGCTATGACGGACAAGCCATTTGGGGAGGGAAACTTTTTTGCTCCTCCCCCTTGATGTTGAGCTTGGCACACACTTCACACAGGGGGGATTTCAAAAAACTCGCAAGAACCGTGGTAATACCTTGTAATATCGAGGTTATTCTGGATTCCCGCCTTCGCGGGAATGACATTAAGAGTGTATCTCGTCATACCCGCGAAGGCGGGTATCCAGAGAATTAAGAAAATATTAATTGGAATTTAAGACAGCTATGCTTACGCCCTGTGTCAAGTGTGTATAAAGATCAGCCCTTGATGGGGGAGGCCGGGTGGGGGTGAAAAACATGAATGGTGCAGCAACCATTTTCCGGCCATTATTCCCCTTGAAATTAAAAACTTTTGGTCCCCGCCAACACCTCAACCTGGGAAAATACCGCCACCAGAACGGCAATGGTCGATAGCACCACAATGACCGACTGCTTCCGAGACAACCCGCCAACACGGGACATGCCGGTGCCAACAAGGTACCACTTCCACGGTTCGGTCAACCAGATGCAGTGAGGCAGCCAGGCAGCGGCGGCCGCCGCTCCGGATGAGAAGGCGAACACGGTCATGCACTGAGCCAGGGATACGGTTCGGGAACGCACAACGAGCAATATCAGGTAGCTGATCAGACCGCTTATTGCAGCCATGCCGATGGTGTTGGCAAACAGCACCCCGCCGGCCAGAAAGGGGTTCTTCGGGGCCTGCAGCAGCGCGCTGGCAGCGGAAAAGATCACGCCAGAGAGCGTTAGAAACCCAAAGGAGCGCAGCATTCCGGTTTCCGAAGCGTTTTTTTCGAAAAAACGCCCCGGGTTGAGTATAATATCGGTCATGGTTTTGAAGTAAAACATATTTGAAATGCGCTGGCGAAATGACATAATTGGTTCCTTGGATATTAACCACGGATGGACACATATAGACACGGATAAGGAAATGAAGATAAAAGAGAACGGCATAATCAACCGCAGACTTACGCAGATGGACGCAGACGCCAAAGGAAAGAATTGTTTCTTTTCATCGAATCGATAATGCACCGATTCGATGAAAAATTCAGCCTTTCGGGAGCGATGCCTAAATTTATCCAGTCATAGCCATTAATAAACTATCTGTGTGCATCCGTGTCAATCTGTGCTTAATTGGTCGTTCGCTTTTATCTCAACGTGTTCACAGCACCCCCAATTTGACCAGCATTCCCCACAGCAGCATGATTACCGTCAGCACGAAGAAAAAGTTCCGCTCGGCACGCCGGCTGAAATACCACCGACTGCCTTTGATCACTTTGGTTTCTGCCCTGACTTCGGGAATTTTTTCCAATTGGCTGTTCATTGGTTTTTCCTTTCGTTTTGAGTGCCGTCGAAACGGCATTTTTTAACCACAGATTCACACGGATAGACACAGATAATGCGTTTTTAATTTTTTCCTGTCTGCGTGCGTCCGCGTGCGTCTGTGGTTAATTCTGCCTTTCAAAACATCGCCAGGTTCCCAAATCCACGGAAGGCCCAGTAGCTGCCGGTCAGGAAAAGAAGCATAACGTTAGCCAGGACGAAAATGGGAATCCCCACCCGCAGGTAATCCTTGGGCTCGAGGTAGCCGCTGGCGTACACGATGGCGTTGGGCGGCGTGCCGATGATCAGACAATAGGCAAAAGAGGATGAAATAGCCGTGGACATGGCCATAAACGGCAGATAGGTCGTTCCCGGATGGACCAGCCCGGCCAGGTTCAGAGCAATTGGCCCAACGGCGGCAGCGGCCGGACCGTCGGCCATGAGGTTGGTCAACACGGCGGTAAGGCCGTTGCTCACCGACAGCAGAGCCAACCCGGCGTTCATTCCCAGCGGGGTTAGAAAATCAATCACCGTCCTGGCCAGCCAGTAGGCCGCGCCCGTGGTATCCAGGGTCCGGCCGAAGATGATGGCCCCTGCATAGAGCCAGACCACACCCCAATCCACCTTTTCCTGGTAGTCCCGCCAGTTTACAACACCCGCAAACAGGTAGGCCACCGCGCCGGCCACGGCAATCACGCCGATTCCCAGCCGGATCGGGTAGATGCCGATGTTAAAAAACGCCTTTTCCGTGAACCAGCCGAATACCATCACAAGAAAAATCACCAACGCCCAGATCTGCTGCCGATTCCATCCGCCCATTCGGTCGATTTCCGTCTTGAGGTGCTCCATGGCCGGGGCCAGGGAGGTTACGGCCGGTTTAAATCGCATGTTTACCACGATCCAGGTCACTGGTATCATCACAATGACAAAGGGAAAACAGTAGGTGACCCACTGGAAGTAGCCGATGTCCTGCCCGAACATATCGGCCAGATAAGTCATCATGATGACGTTCCGGGCACCGCCGGACGGAGCGCCCGGGCCGCCGATATTGCAGGCCATGGCAATGGCGATCATCAGCATCTTCGCCAGTTCCGGATCTTCGGGGACCTCATTTGACAAACTGTTCTGGTAAAGCAGCATACCGATGGGCAAAAACATGGCGGCCAGGGCATGATCGGAGATAAAGGCGGCCAGAGGAGCAATGATGACAAAGAAAATCAGGGTGATCCAGCGCACATTCGGCACGGCCAGTTTGCGGAACATCATCAGGCAGACGCGCTTGTCCACCCCGGTTTTCACAAAAGCGGCGGCGAACATCAAACTTCCCATAATGAACCAGCAGGCGTCGCTCCAGTAGAGCATGGCCACATCTTTTCGCGAAATCACGCCGGTAAACACCAGGATCAATCCGATACAGAACGAAACACCCGGAAGGGGGATGCACTCGGTCAGAAAGCAAAGCACCACAAAGATACCCATGGCGATGGCCACCTTGATGTTCCAGGCGCCCTTATCCGCCGCTTTTTTGTCATTTCCCCTGAGATCGTCATAATTCAGCCGGTCCCGGCGGAGTTCAATCGATGCTTTCATTACATCGGCATAGGCTTCATCGGTCATCTGGTTGCGGACAAAATCCGATACCCGCTGAAAATTCACCGTGTCTGCCGATATTTTGTACTTCCTGCACCACTTCAGATTGCGCTTGAGAAACCGATCCCGGCTCATGGCCCCCATGCGCATGTTCTGCTCCATCATCTGTGCGCAAAGCAGCTGCCACTGTTCCACTTCCGGGGCGGGTTTCCCGAACAGCGTGGTGGAAACATGGTTGATAACGGCTTTGGGGCCGACCATGTATTCGACCCCGACATCTTTCATCCCATCGGGGGTCGGCATTAACAGCGCACCGAAAAACAGGACTACCGGAATAATAAAAATCTTCCAGTCAATATACTTGTCGTAGCCTGTCACCTTTTTCTTTTTCTCTGCCATCTGTCATTCTCCCTGGTGACCAGAGAACGGGAATTTAATTACAATTTCCTGCAATTAAATAAATCCGCGTTCCTAATTGAAGGATAGACGATACATTTTACCCACACATATTCCGGATTTGACTATCGGCCGAGGATACTGACCAGTTCAAAAAACAGTTCCTGCTCTCTCAACACACCGACCGCCTTCTTTCCGCGGGTTACGACAAGCCTTCGGACTCGCTCCCGGCACAACATATCCGCTACTTCCATCAGGTTGGTATCCTCGGTAATCGATTTCGGGGAATCGGACATGATATCCCTGACCTTTTTCTGCGCCAGATCCTTAACCCGGTTGGTAAACAACCCGTTCCAGAACATGGATGAGTACTGCATGCTGTCCGCCAGGGACGGTTTGGGCGCCGACAGGTAAGCCGGCCGAACGGCTTGCAGCAGATCGTGGATACTCAGGATGCCCACTACATTTTCGGCCGCATCAAAAACCAGCAGTGACCGATGGCCGGTTTCCATGACCATATTGCTGGCCATCAGGTTCTCAAAGGACTGCCGCAGAATCATGATGGCCTCTTCAACGGTGGTTTCCAGGGAAACGGTGGAGTAGTCCTGTATGCGAATCATGATATCGCCGGCGGTTCTCTCACGGGCAGTCGGCTGATCGGCTGCCACCTTGCAGGCGGCCTGAATCTTAGCCGCCAGCAGATCGATATCACACGGTTTGTTCAGGTAATCAAACGCACCGCCGGAAAGCGATGACCGTGCCGATTCAAGATTTCCGTGCCCGGTAAGCATGATCACGGGAACATCCGGCCGTATTTTTTTTATCCGCTTCAACGCCTCATGACCGTCAATGCCTGGCATCCGGATATCCAGGATCACCACGTCATGGGAGTCCTTTTCAACCTGCGCAACCGCTTCCTCCCCGGATGCGGCCATGGTCACCTCATATCCCTTCCGGCCAAGGATCCTGGCCGTAGTCGCCCGGAACTGCGGCTCATCGTCAACCATCAACACCTTGATTTTTTGCACCATCGTCGTGTTCTCCTTCTGTCGATAACACATGGTCGCCAGCTCTGAAGAAGCCGTCTTCGACATATAATTCCAGACCTCGTAATTAATTTGAAAAGCCGGCTCATTTTTCCGAGAGCTCAGGTGTCCGAGATCTGATTTTTCGATTCAATTGACCGGCAGGCAGGACTCTCAGGCCCCCTCTCCTTCCCGAATGATGGCGCGCGGGGATTTCATGATCTTCCGGGTCTGAGCCATCCGGATCTTTTCTTCCAGACGCAATCGCTTTTCAAAGGCTTCCTCGGCCTTTTGGACCAGTTCATCGATATCAGCGGGTTTGGTCAGATAATCGGTGGCCCCGCTTTTCAAACCGTCGACCGCGGACTCCACGGTACCGTGCCCGGTCAGCATGATTACCTCGACCAGCGGATAGAGCCGTTTGATCTCCTTGAGCGTGGCAATGCCGTCCATCCCCGGCATCTTGACATCGAGGATAATCACGTGAACGTTTTTGCCCTTTAAAATATCCAGGGCATCAGCCCCGCTGGTGGCGGTAAGTGCCTCGTATCCGCGCTTGGCCAGCAGCTTCGAGGTTGTCTCCAGAAATCGTTTTTCATCGTCCACCAGCATCAGTCTCATTTTCTCCATCATTGTCTCCCTGAATTGTTCAAATTACCTGAAATAAAACGATTATTTCCCCAAAAACGTCAGCGCCCACCAATCATGAACACATACCACCCACAACGAACCAAACACCAAGCACAAAGCACAACGAACCAAGAACGAAGAACGTTCTCAACCAACAGAGTCATCCGGTTTCACCAGCGGCAGGCGAACCGTAAATGTGGTGCCGATATTCACCCGGCTGTCGACGCTCATGGTGCCGCCCATGTTTTCTATAATTCCGTAACAGACCGACAGCCCCAGTCCGGTTCCCTTGCCGACCGGTTTGGTTGTAAAAAACGGCGAAAACACCTTGCTGAGATGCTCGGGCTGAATGCCGCCGCCGTTGTCGGTCACCCGGACTTCCATGGCCCCGTTGTCAGAGGACAGGGTCTTGACCGCCAGTTTTCCCCCGGAGGTGCCGTGCCGGTCCAGCACGGCGTCGATGGCGTTGTTGAACAGATTCAAAAGCACCTGCTGCAGCTGTGCCGGATCGCCGTACACCATGGGGGTATCCCCGACTGAATTTCGCTCAATGGCGATACCGTGCACAGTGGCCCTTTTGGAAACCATTCCGAGAACATCGGAGACCAGTTCATTGACACTCACCACTTCCGGCTTGGGCTCGGCCTTTCGCCCGAACTTCAGGATAGCCTGAGTAATGTTGCCGCATCGCGTTACCTGGGTATCGATCTGATGTATGGAGTCTTCCAGGTCCCTCACATCATCGCAATCAGGCAACTGTCCCCGGCTTCGCAGATCCGAAAACAAGGTGCGGATCAGCGTCTGTTCGCTTCGGATTATTTGAAGAGGATTGTTGATTTCATGAGCAAAGCCGGCGGCCATTTCACCCAGTTCTGCCAGCCGGCTGGCACGGATCAGCTGATCTTCAAGGTTCGTTTTGTCCTGGTCGGCCTGCTGAAGACGACTGATAATCCGACTGGTCAGATAAAAAGCAAGCGCAACAATGATGCCCCCCCCTACAAAGGAAACGGCCACGATGAGAATTGCCGCCGAATTGAGAGCCCCGAAGGCATCGTTTTTTTCCTGTCGTACCACCAGCATCCAGCGGTCGGCGTTCATCCAGGTAGTCGCGTAGAGATAAGTGTCATCACTGTTGTCAGTCTGAATAAAGGTCCGAATGCCGGAATGGGGCGTTGAATAGATGGCCATGTCCGGATCGGATTCAAGCAGCTCGCCCCCGGATCTGCGTTGGGTCTGAAACCTGCCGTCTGCGCTGACCAGGTAGGCTTCGCCGGTCTTTCCGATTCGAACTTTTTCCACCAGATCATTGAAAAGGTACGTGTCGATGGTTGCCCGCAGGACCCAGCGGCGCCCGTCTTCTTCGCGGGCAGCGGCGATAATGAAATGAGGCACCTGTCGATATCCCTGAAAAACATTGCTCACATACTGGCCCTGTTTCATCACCTCCCGAAACCAGTCGGTGTCTTTGTAATCTTTTCCTGACAGCTCGAATGGACCGTGGTAGGCCTCGTGTACTCCTTCCTGGGAAAACACCCCCAGATCCACGTAGGCGTTGGATGTCCGCTGAAGATTGGCAAACACATGTTTCAGCCGATTCGGTTGAATAATTTCCGCGTAGGACGTTGAATTCATGACAACCTTGAGATCGGCCAGCCGTTCGGCAAGAAAGGTATCGATCATGTGGCGATGATCCTCGACGATACGGGTCATGCTGTCTACAGTGGTGTTCTCCAAAGAAATAACAAAATACCGGTAACCGATATTCAGGACCAGAATAAAGGGAATCAGCGGAACCAGAACCATGCTGGCGAGGATAAAATTTCTCAACTGCGAATAGTGATTTCGTTTCATATCGGCTTCTCTTCTAGTGGATACAGGAATAGAATTCACTCGGGCACCACTAAGCGTAGCAGGTTTTGTGCCATGCAGATTTCGGCCAAATGAAAGGGGAATATCAACCGGATACATGGGGATTGGCGACAGAGCAGACAAAATTCATCAGTGCAGTGGGGTGGGTACTGTCGGTGTTTTTAACATTGTGTAAAGGGGGAGTTACGGGTTCCGAGTTCCGGGTTCAGAGAGAAAATCAGTTCAAAGTTCAAGGTTCAACGTTCAATGTTGCGGTTTTAAACGCGATCCCGAAGACGAAGACATATGGCTCTGACGTTTCGTGCTCGTGCTCAGCGCAGCGGTGCTCGTAATCGTAATCGAATTAGCCCTTTTTGCAGAGATAGTGGCATGGATGAGGCTGTTAAAAGCCGGGTTTGGATTCAGGGTAAAAGAAGTTCAAAGTTCGAGTTCAAAGAAAAGTAGGTTCGAGGTTCAGGGTTTAAGTTTCAGAATTTAGGAGATTGGGTAAAGAAAAATCCAAGTTTTGTATCGCCCTTTCAGGGCTCTTATATTTATTTTCCCTTAGCACCCCGGGCGTTGCCCGGGGCTGGTATGTCACGCCCTTTCAGGGCTTTTTTCAAAAGAGATATCCTTAACCCGGACAAACCGGAAATCCTAAATTACAATCTTTAATTTCCAATATGCCTCTGAGGCAATGACAGGATCCGGCACGTGTCAGAGGCAGAATCGTAAGGTTTGGAACTTGGGGTTTTTGGGCGTTGTATTTTTTTTTGTTATTTGTGATTTGGCTATTGGGACAATCTTGAAAAAAGGGAGGCAAAACAAAGATAGAGGAGATTCCCTGCATTGGATAGCAATGAAAGTAAAGCGAGAGGGGTCTATCGGGTTTCGCTTTCACGCCAACCGGCCTGTTCACAGCCGCTGGCTATTCGCGAAACCCGATAAAAGCAATCACATTCCGCCTGTTTTTCTGAGAAGAAGTTTTTCTTCGGCTTTTCGAATCCGCTCTTCCTGCTCGTCCTTTCTTTTTCTTGCGCCTTCCAGCTTGTAGATCAGATCGCTGAAGTCGGCAGGTTTCATAAGGTAGTCATACGCCCCGAGTTTCATGCCCTCCACGGCGGTTTCCGTGGAACCGTGGCCGGTGAGCAGAATCACTTCAACAAGCGGAAATTTCTGTTTGATGTGTTTCAATGTCTCGATTCCGTCCATACCGGGCATTTTTATATCCAGAATCACCACGTCTGTCAGCCCGCTCTCAAGACCGGCCAGGCAATCCTCACCACTGTGCACACCGGTAACCACTTCACCCACATCCTTGAGACGAAGGGACAGCATTTCAACAAAATCCACCTCATCATCAACGATCATTACCCGGGTCGGTATTTTTATCATGACAGATTTTCTCCTTTATTTAGGTTTGACAAACTCCGGCAGAATGATCCGAAAGCAGGAACCGATGCCAAGCCGGCTGTCCACTTCGATCCGTCCACCGAGTTTTTCAACGATGCCGCGGGAGACATAGAGTCCGAGCCCCGTCCCCTCCCCCTGGGTTTTTGTGCTGAAAAAGGGCTCGAAAATCTTCTCTATATTTTCACTGCTGATCCCTTCGCCGGTATCTTCAATCGTAATCTGGCACCCATCGGCGGTTTTTTCGATCCCTACGGTAACGCTGCCGCCTGCTTGCGTGGCATGAAGGGCGTTGGTCAAAAGGTTTAACAACACCTGACGAAGCTGATACGGATCGCTCCAGACCTCGGGGGAATCCGACGCGGCCTTTTTCTCCAGCGTGATATTTCGATTTTTGGCCTCACGCTGGACAAGGCCTGTGGCATCATCGACCAGGCGGCCCACATCAATCCGGCTGATGGCGGAATCATTGCGCCGCACAAAGCCGAGCAGTTGATGGGTGATTCGCCGGGCCCGTTCGATACTCGATTCAATTTTCTCCAGCGCCCCCTCAAAATCGTTCCGGCGGGGCATATCGGCCAGATCCTGCTTTTGAAGAAGCTGGCGCATCCAGCCGGCGCTTTCTTTTATTATTGCCAGCGGATTGTTAATCTCGTGGGCAACCCCGGTAGCCAGCGTTCCCAGGGAGGCCAGACGCTCGGTTGCAATCATCTGTTTTTCCATCTGGCGGCGAAGCTCGGCATCCGCCTTCTGCTCCCGGGCACGGCGGATACCATTCCTTGCCTGCCGGATTTTACCCAGCAGGTGCTCGAACTCCACCGGTTTGGTCAGATAATCAAACGCGCCGGATTTGATCCCTTCCACCCCGTCCACCGTAGTCGCATTGCCGGTGAGCAGGATGACTTCAACCTCCGGATGCTGTTCCTTGATCCGCTTCAGCACCTCGAGGCCGCTCATGCCGGGCATTCTCACATCGAGAACCACCACCTCTATGGTGCCACGTGAAAGAATTTCAAGGCACGCGGCACCATTTCCGGCCTGCACCACAGGGATTCCCCGGCGACCGAACCTCCTGGCCAACGCCTCACGGTAGTGATCTTCGTCATCGACCAGCAAAAGTGACGGGTTTTCCATCAGATCAACCCCAGGATCTTCCACCAGGTGGATGCAACAATAATCAAAATCGTAAGCAGAACCGGAGTCGCCACCAGCCCGACACGGGTGAGATCCGCCGATTTAAAATACCGGTAACTGTATGCAATGGCGTTCGGCGGGCACCCGATCACCAGCAGCATGGCAAAGGACGTTGCCGTCCCCAGGCACAGGGCAATCACCGCCGGGTTTACGCCTTCCAGCCTGGCCATGGGAATTACAATGGGCAGAATAAGTGCGGCTGCCGCCACGTTTGCCATGGCATTGGTAACCAGTGCCCCGAATACCCCGACGCCGACAAACATGAGAAACCAGCCCCCGCCCTGGACATACGGGAAAAAAAGATTGGCAAAGTAATCGGCCGCCCCGGAATACCCCATGGCAAGCCCGAGTGAAATACCGCCGCCGAATATAAACAGGGCCGTTCCCCACTCCATGTTATCATTGATATCTTCCCACTTCAACACGCCGGAGAGAACCAGGGCTCCGGTTGCCAGCATGCCGGTGACCGAGTAATGGACCCCGTGGAGTCCTTTGGTCAGCCACATGAGAAATGCTGCGGCGATAATCACCAGCGTTTTGATCTCAAGCGGCGTCCAGGGGCCGGCCTCTTCGTCAAAATCCGGAAGTTTGATGCTGCTATCCGGTCGAAAGACCAGATACACCACACCAACGGCTACCGGCACGGTCAAAATGGCGGCCGGCATGCAGTAAACGATCCAGTCGATAAAATCGATTTCAATCCCGGTAAACTCCTTTAGAAATGCCGCAGCCACCATGCATCGACCGCCACCGATCAACGTTCCCATCCCGCCGCAGGAGCAGGCAAAGGGCAGTGACAGCATCATGAATTTGGCCGTCTGGGAATTCGGCTCGATCCCCACGGCCCGCATCAGCGGAAGCATGGTCACGATGCCGATGGCGCAGGCCGCCGCATCGTGCATGAACGAGGAGGAGATCCCGAGGCCGATGGCCAGGATAAAGGTGAACCGCACCACGCTGTTTCCCGCCTTCTTGATCACAAAATACCCGAGACGCTTGGTCAGGCCCGATTTATCCAGGGCAATAGCAAAGATCAGGCAGCACATTATAAAAACGACAACCGGGTGCATATATGGGGACCAAGCATCTTTTACATCCGCAATACCCATGAACACCAGTGAAACCCCGATGCAGATGGCAGTAATTTCCAGAGGAATGGGCTCGGTGATAAAAAGAAAAATAAGCACGACAAGGACAGCCAGAAACCGTTTGGCTTTTGGCGACAGGCCATCAACATGGGCCACATCAAAATCGATAATTCCAAGTTCCCGTGCAGTTTCCTTCAAAAACCCGACCTTGTTTTCCTTGATTTTCGGATTTTTTGCTTCAATGAGGTATCCGGTTTCCGCATCCCCCGATACCGTGGCAAACGCGTCCTGCACACGGTGAACCAATTGCGATGCTCCGTCTCCGGTCACCTTGAATTTCGTACCTTCCGGTCTGGGCAGAAGCATTACGATCACGCCCAGTGAGAATGCAACACACAGCTGAAACCACTTATTCTTCAGGAACATCGTCTCTCCTTTTACCGTATTATTTCAGGTTTCGCCGCATCGTTGCGGCAGCCTTTATTTTTTCAACAAGTTCGCCGAACTCGCACGGTTTGGTCAGATAATCAAACGCACCGCTCTTCATGCCTTCCCTGGCCGCTTCCGCCGACCCGTGTCCGGTGAGCATGATCACCACAAGATCCGGATCCATTTTCTTTAAAATCCGAAGCACTTCCACACCGTCCATGTCCTCCATTTTCAAATCCAGAACAACTACTTTAAAATCATTTTTACGGAGAACACGGATGGCCTCGGTACCACTGTAGGCTTTAGTGACCCGAAAATTTCGTCTGGTCAGCCGATTGGCCAGCACATCGATGTAACCCTTCTCATCATCTACCAGAAGCAGTTCTACCGGTTCCTGGTCAAAAACAAGACCACTCGGTTTCGATTGTGCCTGTTTGTCTGTGTTTCCCGGCATAATCCCTCCAATCGGCCGATAACTGCTATAGTGCAGCTGTAGGCTATCAGTGGTCAGCGGATAGCTGAAAGCCACATAAGAGCAGATAAAAAAGTAACACATAAGAGCGAACTGCTATCTGTTCTATTCAAAAATCTACGATTTATGAATGAAAACCATATAGTAGCTGTCAGCATTGGCAGTTCCTCAGAGAAGAATTCCAACAGGATTTGGTTGAAACCTTCGAATCAAGCGCGCCGACGGGTTATCTCCTTCATCCGGGCCTCGACAATTTTATCCTCGTGCCGTTGCTTTTTACTCGCCGCTTCGTTCACCTTTTCCATAAGCTGGGCCATATCGCACGGTTTCATCAGGTAGTCGAACGCCCCCTGTTTCATTCCCTCGATGGCCGTTTCAACCGTTGCGTGACCGGTCAGCATGATTACTTCAACCAGGGGGTGATTCTGTTTGATCACCTTCAACGTCTCAATTCCATCCATACCCGGCATTTTGACATCGAGGATAACCACATCGGTAGTGGCCGACGAACCCAGTTTTTCCAATGCCTCGTTGCCATTGAAAGCTGAAACCACCTGCAGTCCCCGCTTGGTAAGCCGCTTGGCCATGGTCTCCACGAAAGCGATTTCATCATCTACCAGCAGCACATTGATCCCGTTCATTGGCTTTTCTCCTTTTCAATTTCATCAAGAATGATTTTTGCCATCAAAGCCCGGATAGTATTCCCCGGAATTCATCGGCGAAAACGACTGTTGAACCACTCCTGTCCGGTTATGTATCCGCGATAACTTCCTCATGGGAGGTGTCATTGCCTGAATGGTTGTACGGAATACGAATAGTAAACGTGGTGCCGACATCGATAGCGCTTTGCACGCTGATATCACCGCCCGTCTTCTTGATGATGCCATAGCAGATGGACAATCCAAGCCCGGTTCCCTTGCCTACCGGTTTGGTGGTGAAAAACGGATCGAACACCCGCCCCAGATTGGCCTGGGGAATTCCCGGACCGTTGTCGGATATCCGCACCTGAATGCTGCCGTTTTCAAATCCGCTTGAAATATCGATAGCACCCCCGGTCTTTTCCATGGCATCCATGGCGTTGTTGATCAGGTTGAGAAGTACCTGCTGGATTTCAGTTGATGAAACATCGAGCTCCGGGAGGTCGTCATCCAGATCCGTGCGGATCTGCACATTGCTGTATCTGCCCCGCTTTTCCGAAAGGGCCACCACATCTTCAACCAGCTCGTTCATCTGGACACGCTGAATCCGGGAATCGGTTTTTCGGGCAAAGCTCAATAACTTGTGTGTAATTTCCTTGCATCTGCCGCCCTGATCATGAATCTGTTTCAAAGCCCGCCGGTATTCGGCCATGTTCTGACTCGTCTGAAATTCCTCCTCGTCGAGCAGATCCTCCATCCAACCGGCCTCCTCCACCATAATCGCCACCGGGTTGTTTATTTCATGGGCAATGCCAGCAGCCAACTCACCAATGGTGGCGAGTTTTCCCGTTTCAATGACCTGCTCGTTCAACATCTGCTTTTCCTGATCGGCCTCTATCATCCGGTTCACCACCCGGCCGGAAAGGAAAAAAGCCGTGCTTACGATCACCAGACCGCCAAAAAGCGTTATCAAAACGGTGGCCCGCTGAACCCGGTGAAGGTCGTCAAAAGCATCGGCCCGATTCTGACGGAAGATGAGCAGCCAGTTTCCGCCTTTGAGAAACGAGGCCACATAGATGTGCTTCTCACCCGCCTCATCCACTTTCTCGACAATATGTATATCCCCGTTTCGACCGCGGGTATCGGCAAAAAACTCCTCGAACAGCTCACGACCGGGTTTGAAACCGGCGGGCACGCGGGTCTGGCACTTGCCCTGTCGGTTTAAAATAAATGCAAAGCCGGTCTCGCCGATCTGAATGTTTTCAACCAGTGAATTGAAGGCCATAAAATCAATGGTGGCTCTCAGAATCCACTTTTGTCCGTTCAATTCCGTTTGAACCGCGATGATAAAATGCGGAAGTCCGCGAAGACCGAGGAATACATCACTGATGTAATAAGGATTTTTTAAGGTTTGAGAAAACCACTCCGAATCGGCATATTTTGCTTCCTGCAGATTGTAAAACGGTCCGGCATAAGCCACCTGAACTCCCTGTTCGTTGATGACGCCAAGATCTTCAAACACCGGTCCGTACTCTTCCCGAAGCAGGGCCAGTCGACTCTCCAGGAAAGGTTTGTCGCTGAGCATTTCATAGCCGAACGTCCGGGAAAGCATGCGGATATTGCCAAGCTTCTCCTTCAGAAACGCGTCGATATTCTGTTTGTGCTTCAGGACAAGCTCGCCAAGATGGGCCTGAACTTTTTCGTGCTGGGATACGCTGAACTGCTCGAGAATCGTGGCGGTGGCCAGAATCATCGGGGTAAAGGACACAGAAAGAACAATCAATATGATGTTCCGATAGAGATTCCAGTAACGAGGTGGCAGAGATCGCTTGCTGATTTTCATCATTCACTCTCAGAAGATGCCGCGTTCGAATTATCAGGAAAATCATAGACCCCGGGTGGAAACCAGCAGTTCACGAACAACCTGTTTGAGACATTCCACGCTGCTGCCTCGCTTTTCCACCCGCGCCGCCGGCCGGAATCCTTCCGGGTAATCCGAATCCGAACGATCATTCAGCTCGTGGATAACGATGGTCATGGGAGGAATACGGTCGCGAAGCTTTGTCAGCAGAAACCTCTCTTCGATATCCGGCAGATCCGGATCCAGAATGAGCAGATCCACATCTTCGGAAGAGAAAATCTGACGAATCAGATCCCGCCCGTCTTTCGCCTGCCGGGTCCGATAGCCGGATACCTCCAGCTCCCGTTTCAGGAAATCCCGAACGTGAGGGTTTCGATCCGCTATGAGAAGGGTTGCTGCTACGCGCACTGGCTTCCACTCCGGGGTCAGGCCGTGGGAAAAATTCAGACGACTCCTGGTTATTCTAATTTTTCCACAGCCATTGCTTTTATACGTATCCGCCCCGGGAACGCCTGGGGAATATACAGCCGTTCCATTTTGCGTATCAGGGCGTCGGCAGTTGCATGCCTGCTGATTCAGCAAGCATCATGCCAGCGGATGGGGATGAATCACGGCATGAACAAAAATATGGAAGCTACTGAAATAATTAGGTCGAGAGGTAAACGTGAAGATATTGCGGTCTCTGAAATTGTCGGATTTCTTTACATAGTGTAAAGACCTGACGGATGGGAATGAGGTGAAACACCTACGGAAAAATCAGCGGCTAATGGCCATGGCAAAAACAAATCACTTGCCGCAGGCGGACGCAGCAGCGGATCAAGTCCCGTCGGGCCTTACGGAGGTTTTAAATTTGAGCTGGTACTTTTCGATTTTTGAATGAAGAGTCGGCCGGGAAAGCCCCAGCAATTTGGCTGCCTTGGACCGGTTTCCGGCGGTCAGATTCAGGGCTTCGCTGATCAGGATGCCGGCGAAACGGTCCATGAGACTCTCAAAACGATTTTCCTGGTCAGGTTCCGAGAGTTCCGCCTTGACCCACTGTTGGATAATCTGAATCGGCGATGCATTCTGATCGGCCGGAGCGGCCGCATTTTCCCCGCTGATGGCCTGGAGGATTTCCTCGGGTCGAATAGGAGCCCCCCGGTTGAAAATCAATGCCTTGTGAACGGCGTTGGCCAGTTCCCGGATGTTTCCCGGCCAGCTATAATCGCGCAGCGCCGTTTCAGCCTCCTCGGTCAGCCCCGGGTTGTCCATGACCAGTTCGGCGGAGAACCTCGCCAGAAAATAGCGGGTCAGCAGCCCGATATCGCTTCGCCGCTCCCTGAGAGGCGGCAGGCTCACAGTCACGACTTTGAGCCGATAATAGAGGTCTTCTCGAAACCGGCCTTCGCTCATGGCCGCTTCCAGATCGCGATTGGTGGCGGCAATGATCCGCACATCAACGGAAATGGATTCCCGTCCACCCAGCCGCTCGATGCTTTTTTCCTGAAGCAGCCTCAAAATTTTGGCCTGGATGCCAAATGGCATATCGCCGATCTCATCGAGAAAGACGGTCCCCCGGTTGGCCTGTTCAATCTTTCCTACCCGGCGGTGCGTGGCGCCGGTAAACGCCCCTTTTTCATAGCCGAACAACTCGCTTTCCAGCAGATTTTCGGGGATCGCCACGCAGTTGATTACCATAAAGGGTTTGTCGCAGCGCTGACTGTGCTGGTAAACGGCCCGGGCCACCAGTTCCTTACCCGTGCCGGATTCACCGCGGATCAGCACGGTTGCGTCGGTCGATGCCGCCCGGCCGATGGTCTTGTACACCTCCTGCATGGGCTTGCTGCGACCAATGATGGCCTCGCGGTCAGTATAATCGGGGCCGACATCCATGGCCACCGGCTCCCGCATGAACCGGCCGGCTTCCAGCGCCTGATCAATCACCGACAACATTTCGGGGATATCAAACGGTTTGAGAATGTAATCAAAAGCCCCCATTTTAGTTGCTTCGATGGCTGTCTCGGTTGTGCCGTAGGCGGTCATCATGATCACAGGCAGCTTCGGGTCGATCTCATGAATGGCCGTGAAGGTTTCCAACCCGTTCATCCCGGGAAGCCGCATATCCAGAACCACCACGTCCCCGATGCCCTTCTGGATCATCTCGAGGCCGGACTCGCCCGATGCCGCCGACTGCACGCCGTACCCTTCTTCGCCAAGCAATTTTTCAAAACTTTTCCGAAGCTTATCGTCGTCATCAATAATCAGGACGGTATTCACTAGCGGTCTCCTTGATGGGAAGCGTTATGGTAAATGAGGTACCCCTGCCGGATTCCGATCTCACGTCGATTCGGCCGCCGTGCTCCCTGATGATCCGGTTGACAATACTGAGCCCAAGGCCGGTTCCTTCCTCTTTGGTCGTAAAAAACGGCTGAAACACCCGGGCCTGATTGGCTGGGGTTATGCCGGGGCCGTTGTCACTCACCCGGATGACAATCCAGGGGCGTTTGCCGTCATCAAATGAGATCTCCTCGGTGATATCAATACAACCCTTTGGCCCCATTGCCTCGCAGGCATTGACCAGCAGATTGACCAACACCTCTTTCAGCCGTTCCGGATCGCTCTTTATTTCCGGCAGCGTGAACGAACGGTTTACCTTCACATCGGCATCATAGGATTTCAGCCGGTGTTCAAGCAGCTGCAAAACCTGGTCCACAACGACAGACGGGCTGACCGATTGAATTTTCAATCGGGGCGGACGTGAAAATTCCAGGAAATTCTGCACAATGGTGTCGATGTGACGAATTTCCTCCGAAATGACGTCAAAATCTTCTTTCTGGGTCTCGTTCAGTTCCAGCGATCGGTTCAGGGAAAACAACCGCATTTTCACCGAGGTAAACGGATTCCGTATACTGTGGGCCATGCCCGCGGCCAATTTGCCGACCATGGCCATCTTTTCGGACTGCTGCAGGCTCTCGCGGCTCCGCTGCAACTCCATATGAGTGTGATCCACATCCTCGATCAACCCGCGTACCGACGTGGAAAGCGTTTTGATCTCATCGGCCGATGATAATCCACTTCCCCCGTAGCCCGCCTCTTTGATCAACTGGCGAACCGGCCGCAGGATATGGTTGACCAACACAAAGAGAAGCAGACCGGCAAGAGCAAACGCAATCAATATGCCGACAGCGGCAACGACGCGAAGCCCCCTGGCCTTTGCCAATGTCTCCTCTCTGGCGCTGATCATCCGTTGATGCTGGATCCCTTTGAAGGCCTCACAGTGTTCCAGAATAGTAAAAAAACGGCGCCGAACCTTCTGATGCAGTTCGGCGCCAACTTCCCGTTGATTGCTCTGGTAGAGTTGAATGACGGAATCGCGCTCGGTGATGTAGCGGGTATACTCGTCCTGAATCTGATCGATGGCGCGCCTCTGCTGAGCCGTGTCGGCAATGGCCCGCGCCCGGTTAAGCTGCTCCTTGAAAATCTGGCGGTACTCGCCCAGCTGTTTCAGCCAGTCCGGATCACCATCGAGAAAATAATACGACACGAACCCTTTCTGGTTAATAAGTGCGGTTTCCAGGGCTTCGGCACTCTGATAGGCGGCCAGGTTGCGCTCAACGATTGCGGTGAGCACATTTTCCATGCGATAGGTGTAGGTAACCATGATCATGGCTCCGGTGGAGGATATAATCACCAGCGCCGCCATAATCAGATAGATACGATGTCGCAGACTGAACCGGTTCCACATATTGTGTATTCCTTATCTGGCTGGCCCGCAAGGGGAAGACGTGAGGATAATCGCCGGACAGCGTAGTACAAGGTGTTGATATAGGGCAAAGCGGGAGGACTGTCAATGACGGGGATAGTTTCCTGCCGGACAGACACGCATCACCGGCGCGCAGACTGAGGAAACTCCAAGAAAATAATTTACCCGGTTGACCAGGTACTCAGTTGATCCTTCGACAAGCTCAGGATGAACGGCATTAAGGGCACCGTCAAGTTCATGATCCGGGAAAGCCAGGCGAATAACTTACCCGGATGAAGCATCAACAACGTAATCGTATCCAGAAAAAATGGGTAAAATTAATACAGTGAGATTCCTAAGCATCTGGTACATCGCATGTCGGGATATGCTTTTATCGGAATCGGGATCGATTTTCTCGATTCCGGAGGGTGGACATAGTAGAAGTATGTGCGCGGTTACGCGATGCAGAAGCAACACAACGTAGGGTGGATGCGGAGCGACAGCGACGAATCCACCCTACGTCGTCAGCCTGAAGGTGGATTCGCTTCGCTTAATCCACCCTACAATCCACATTAGGAACGCGGAGTTAATTAATTTCAAGAATAAGGCACTACGCTTTTTCCGAAACCCTGTTCGTGAACAGTGACCCATTCGGGGCAGCAAACGCCCTGATCATTTAATGGCGCAATTATGGGTTTCAGGTGTCAGGTTTCAGAAATTGGCACCAGTGAGGCCTGACACCTTAACCCTCTGAATTATCAAAACACCCGATGACATCGACAATACGCTGTCGATACGACCCTGCCAAGCGCCATCAAGCTGAAATACATCGCGTATTCGTCGTGAAATAAGGCAGTTACGGGGTGATACAGAAGATCGGTCAACGTACTGCCGGGAACCCGGTCAGTTGGCAATCCGGACAGTATCTTTCGGAGATTGAGGTATTTTTTTATCTTCTCCTTTTTCGTCAGCTATCGCATTGGCCGGGAATCTGGCTTTCAGCAGTTTCTGGATACCGAACGTCATTGCGACAAGAAAAAATCCAAGCGCAATCTGATAGTGGTTGCCTTTGATGCCGCCACTGCCGAAAACGGCAAACACAAGCGTCAGGGGAATAAATCCGAGAAATGACCCGCGAAGATACGGTGAGAATGGAACTTTGCAGAACCCGCACAGCAGACTCATCACGGTGGCATTTGAAAACGGAAACAGCCGCCCGTAGAGCACCCACCAGAACGCATTCGTCTTGAATCGACGATTCCAGAGTGTAAGGCGCCCGCCTAAACGCCGTCGGACCATGCTGCCAAGCAGGCTTCGGCCGAGCAGATAGACCGTTGATGCGCCGATGGCGGTTGCAGCGAGGGCGAGTCCGGTTCCCACCACAGCACCGTAAATTGCACCGGCAATGGCACTGATCCACAGTCGCGGCATCCCCACCGTCATCAGCAACCCACAGGAGATTATAAATACAGCGCCGCTCAGAATCCGGGCGCCTGCTGACCCGCTACCCTGGAGCACGGCCCGGATCCGGTGGATATCCAGCAGAAACCCTCGCACAGCCTCGTTTTTAAACGCCAGGGCAAACCCGGCAAAAATCAGCCCGACCAGCATAAACCGGAACAGATCCTTATACAAATAATTTCGGCCGGAATCAGTTGCATTTCGATTCAATTGATTTCCCCATCGTCACTCGATCGACTGCCCATTACCGCTTTGCTCAGTCACCTCAAAACACATGGACCGTCGACTCAGCCAGAAAACTCCGGCAAGATCGGCCAGCCCCACCCAGAGCCGGCTGCGGATTCCACCGCCGTATTTGCTCTCCCCTTCCCTGCGGGGGCGGTGATTGACCGGCATTTCCGAAACCGTGAATCCCTGCATAATGAAAAGCGCCGGAAAAAACCGGTGAAAATTTCGAAACAGAACTACCCGGTCCAGACAGGTCCGGCGAAACACCCGGAGTGAGCACCCGACATCCGACACGTTGTCGTTAAGCACAGTCGATCGGATCCGATTGGCAATTCGGCTGGATATCTTACGAATCCAGTTATCCGCCCGGCGGACCCGGACCCCGCACATCATGTGAACCTTCCTCCGATCCATTTCCCGCAACAAGGCAGTCAGATCACCGGGATCGTTCTGTCCATCGCCATCCAGAGTGGCGATTAAATCTCCCCTGGCCGCCTTGAAGCCTGCTGTCAGGGCCGCAGATTGACCGCTGTTGGGCATCAGGGTCAGCACCCGAAACTCCCGATATTCTCCATGCAGCCGGTTTGCCAGTTCAAGGGTTCGATCCGAAGACCCGTCGTTGACAATGATAAACTCCCAGGGCATGTCCAGCGTTTCGGAAAACACCTCGTGACATTCCCGGCATACGGACTCGATGCACGCCTCTTCATTGTAGAATGGAACCACGATGCTGATCTGTGGCCGGTTCACTTTTCCCATTATAACGATCTCCACTCCAGTTCAGAACTTTGCCGGGCTCGACCCATTACATTCAACCGGCTGCCATGTCAACGCCAAACCCAAACCGCGCGAATGCACTGTATACCAACAGCTCAGCTGTGGTCAAAGCAGAGGGTTGATTTCGTCCCACGTTCGACCAGCGCTGATTCCTTCCGTACATACATGGTCAGCTGTTTTCCCAAAGCATGGTCCCTGTATACCTTCCGATATCCGGCGTCGTCCAGCGAATCGAAAAACAGCTTTTCGTCCTGCTGAAGCACCAGAACCATGGCCGGCAGGGTTGCCGGGTGGTCGAACGATTCGGAAACCGCCGGAATGGGTACGACCCTATAGTCCCCATAGATATGGTACTCGGGTTTTCGGGCCCCTCCCAGTGCACCGAGCGAAGCCCCATTTTTGAGCGATGGGAATTCAAAAGCCAGATGCTCTGCAAACATGCGGGTGGAACTTTCCCGATCCATCACAGGCCTTACGACCATGCAATTGAGCACCGCGCCGCTGTACAGAATCGACACAATCAGATAAACGATATGCAGATGCGAGGGGCGTAGCCGCATGTAAAACCGGCTGATCAGTACCATACCCAGGCCGACACATCCAGTCACGATGATGTGATGGCCCTCGATGTCAATTCCGTGGCGCCAGGCGATATCCTGACGAACGGCAAAAATAATCGCTGCAGACAGGAGGAAAAACGCCCAGGTCAATGCCAGGCCACCGGCAGCCTTCCACCACCCGGGCAGCGCCGGCCTGTTTCGAATCCAACGGTCTATTTGCCAGCCGATAAGAAGCGCCAGGGCCGGCATGAGCGGCAACAGGTAGACATTGCGCTTGCCGTGGGCCAGACAGAGCAGCACGAAAGTCGGCAAAATCCAGCCGACAATCCGCACCATTCCTTCAGGCAGAGACCTGCGCGACTTCCACAAGCCCATTCCTGCCGGAATCAACATGACACCCCAGGGAACCATAATTTCGGTAAACAGCCTGGACAGATAAAACCAGACGGGTTTGTGGTGTTTTCCGTTGAGGAACCGATGAACCGTTTCCCCCTTTACCATTCCGACCGTAAATTCCGGACTGACGCTGTGGGCCTGTATCAGCAGCCATCCCGCAATAAGCAGAATCAGGCCACATATGCCGAACGCGACACATGCCTTTTTAAAAACCCGACGGAAGTCATGCGTGGTCCATGCTTCGGTTATAAGGACGGATGCAACAATGATAACAGCAAGTGGGCCCTTGGTAAAAAACGCCCCGGCCAGTGCGCCCCACATGATCACTGCGCCCGTTGCGCCCAAAGGCTTCCCGTCTTTGCGGGTCATCCACGGATACAGTGATAATACGATCCAGCCGGTGAAAATCATGTCCAGCCGGGCTTCCGCTGCATGGCTGAGGACAAGCGGCGTGGTCAGAAATATCAGCGCAGATATCAGACCGGTACGGGCCCCGAAGCAATGCCTGCCGATATCGTAGGTCAGCAGCACGCTCATCACCGCGAACAGCACCGACGGCAGCCGAAGAGTCCAGCTCGAAATTTCACCGCCGGTCAGTTTCAGCATGCCGGCAAACATCCAGAAGGGCAACGGCGGTTTCTGGTCATATGGCTGATCAAAGAGCGTCAGGTAAAACCAGTTGTCCCGGCCCATCAACTCACGGGCGATCTGAACATACCGGGCTTCGTCCGGCCCCCACAGATTCCACAGGCCGCAGGTGGGAATCCAGAGGCCGGCAGACAGTATCAGCAAAATAATCCAGTGACTGAGATGATATTTTCGAAATTGCTCAGGAAATGCATTCTCATCGATCATAGCGTTTACAATCCGGCCTTGTTCAACGTGATTGGTTTATTGATAGATTTCGGTTTCAACTAAAGAAGCACGAAAACAGCCGTATATATCGATCCAGCTGAAGTTAACCTTAAATCCGCAATCTCGTTGTCCTTAACTTGGAAGCCGTATTCAAAGACGCTTGTTTGGTTGCCGCGCAATCCGGGTGTATGAAACACCGCATCGGCTCACAGGGCGGGCTTCAGGGAAGAAGTGGTCGGTTCAGACGAATCGGGTCTCTCACCGATTCGCTGCAGGGATGTAATTTAAGAAAAAGAGGGCGGGTCAAACACTCGACTGGAGGACAACCTGCCAGGTAAAGCGGCTGCCTGTTGGCGAAGCAGCCTCATAAGCCACGTTTCCACTAAAAGAAACCGCAAGGGATTTACAAATGGCCAGCCCGAGACCGGCTCCGCCGCCGGTCCGGGAGCGCGCCGAGTCCGTTCTGAAAAAGCGTTCAAACAGCTTTGGGGCATCTTCAGGTTTTACCCCGGGGCCGTTATCCTGAACACAAAGGAAAACCGAAGAGAAATCCCATGTCACATTCACAAGGATCCGGACCCCATTTCCACCATATTGGATAGCGTTTTCCATCAGATTTGAAACAATGCGGCGGGTGACCATGGGATCACTGCGAACCTCGGCACCATCCAGCGGCCGTTTTACGATGGAAAGAGAAATTTCGCCGCCCTTCCGTTCAACCTTCGGACGAAAAATATCAATAGTCTCCGAAATATCCATCAACCAGTCACCGGCCGGCATATACAGGTCCCGCCGGGTTTCCTGCCCGGACGCCACCAGCAGCAGCGCATTGCAAAGTTCCTCGAGACGTTCAACGTCTTCCAGCAACTCATGGAACACCTGCCGGTCCGAATCGGAATCCGGTGGTTCAAGAAGAGCCGCCTGGATACCGGACTTCAATGTCGCCACAGGTGTACGCAGTTCATGTGCGGCATCCGAGGTAAACTGCCGTTCCCGGGCAAACGCCTTTTCAAGTCCACCGAGCAGGGTATTGATGGAGTCAGCCACAGGCTTTAACTCAGCCGGAAGCCCATCACGTCCCAACCGGACATGAAGGGTATCGCTGCTGATCGATCGGGTTTCCTTTGCCAGTTTGCGAAGTGGAGAGAGCCCTTTCCAGGCAACAATCGCAGCAAGCCCGATCGACAACAGAAAAAAAACGCCTCCGTGCAGTGCCAGAAAATCGCCGATCCGCTCCATCTGCTCGTGGAGTTCATGGGTTGTCATGGCGTAAACCACCCGCAGATGAATGGTGTTATCCAGATCTCCGGCGTCTGGCGGATCGATGGACGAAGAGATCACCACCCCCCGGTAACCAGTGTTTCCAACATCAAAATTCCAGAATCCGGACCGGGCATCACGCCGCAGAGCCATTGGGGGAAGTGCCATAAGCCTCTCGGATTTCAAAAGGATTCGCCCGTCCTCTGTCATAATGGCATACAGGTCAGGTTCTTTTGTCAGTGCCAGACGGGAAAACAGCTTATCGGGAAGACCAACGTGAACATCCATTCCGTCATCGTCAGCGCGAATCAGGGAGGACAGGGCCTCTGCGTTGGAGTAAAGCGCCGCGTCAAATGTCTGGTAAAACAAGTCTTTGCTGAACACAAAGTACGTGATTGAAAACAGAGCCAACAGGACCAGTTCACTGGACAGCGCAAGGATCGTCATCTGGACGCTCAGGGGCCACTTTTTAAACCGCCCCCGCATCATCGTGATGGCTCCCTGTCTGAAAGCGAGTATCCCTGCCCCCGAAGCGTATGAATCAGTTTTTGGCCGAAATGCCTGTCTATTTTGGCACGAAGTGATGAAATATAGACTTCGATGACGTTGGAAAATTTTTCCCAGTTGTAATCGTAGAGGTGCTCCAACAGTTCGGTTTTTGAAATCACCTTCCCCTCGTTGAAGGCCAGATATTCCAGGAGACGATATTCCATGGCCGGAAGAACAAGACATGTATCACCCCGGCACACCTGATGGCTGCCCGTGTCGATGGTCAGGTCGCCAATTCGGATTACCGGGTCGGGGCGGCCGTGACTGCGTCGAATCAGCGCTTTTATCCGGGCCAGAAGTTCGCCCATGTCAAACGGTTTGCCCAGGTAATCGTCCGATCCGTAATCCAGCCCCCGAATGATATCCTCCTTGGCGTTTTTGGCAGTGAGAATCAGGACCGGAGTGGTATTGCCCGCCTCCCTCAGGTGTTGAAGTATCGTAAGTCCGTCAACTTCGGGGAGCATCAGATCGAGAACGATCAGGTCGTAGGTTTCCGATAAGGCCAGGTGCTCGCCGTCCACTCCGTCGTAAGACAGATCCACAGTGAAAGACGGCATTGTCTGTATCCCTTTCCGGATGTTCCGGGCCAGGCGAACCTCATCTTCAACCACCAGTATCCGCATGTTCAATATCCTTTCGTTCAGCTCATTTTCATGTAAAAACGGCCGGTTTCCAGAACGATATGAGCCAGCGTATCTTTTCGACTTTTGTAGAAAACGTCCGGGTCGTTGACTGGAGAATCGTCCTTCCGGGTCACCTTTCGGCTCAAAAAACCGCCCGCTGTTACAGGGAAGCGAGCTTTGTATTCCGCATCCACATACCCCAGGGTGGACCAGTCAGCAATAACTGAAAAAGTTTTAGTTGGCATGGGAGGTCACCTTCATCACTACGGCGGATCAATAATATCGAAATCTTCCTGCATGACCTGCCGCTAAATAATATCCCGCAGACTCAAATGCGGCTTTTATAAATCATTGAAGGGGGGATACTTCAGGGAAGCTGAAGATAAACTGAAATATTTCTCATTAAAAACAAGCGAAGCTGTTATTACACCGCCTGCAATCTGCAGAGTGGAAAGAAAAAGTTGAAGGATTCATACTGGTTATTCACTCATCGCACCCGACTCGTAATTCGCGGGGCTTTACGGATGGGCAACCAGGATACAGGTTCAACACCTGACCATAAACGATGCAAAGCGTTTCTTGACCGGCCCCATGACGAACCGGTCGGTTTCGTCGGGGTGTTCGGCAAAAAACCAGTCCATATTGATGGACACATTGTGGTGGGGGTTCAGGAGGCGGCCCTCGGGATCGCCGAAGGGGCAGCACTCGTATCGCTCACCGTCACGTCTTGAGGGCGTGACGTTATCCCAGTTGGGATCAAAAGCGATCAACCGGTCGCCCCGGATCTCGGTAATCAACACGGAATGCCTGCCGCCGTGAATATCGCACACCAGTACGGCATTGTTCTTTTTCAAATGCCTGCGCAGCACCCGGCGGGTAATGCCGCTGTGGCGGAATGGAACCACTTTCAATCCGTTGATTTCCCCGAACAGCCGGAGCATATCATTCAGATCGTCATCGGAGACCCCGTCATCCGATGAACGGTGGTAAAGCGCTCTGCTCAGCCGGTGGGGGACCTTGTAAGTATTTCCGAAAAGAAAAAGCAGTGCATTGTGCACCGATGTTATCCAGCACGAATGGCTGCTCTGCTGGTAGGCGAACGGCTGCGGTGCCGGCATCATAACCCTCCCAAGCCCCTGAAGCCAGGCCTTTCGATTCAAGGCATGATGGCAAGCCCGCAGAACAACCCGGGCCGCCGATTTTCACAAAAGGACGGTTGATGAGAAACGCTGAAATTCAGGGATCCGACCGGCGCGAAACTGGACAGCAGCAGTTCAGGATCGGTTCGGGGTGGCGGACAGGGGTAATGGAATGATTGTTACGGCACAGGTCGTATGTCAGCCTTCGATTCGGATAGTGGCGTAAAAAGGCAGAATGATACAGCGCCGGCAATTCTCATGAAATGTATTGTAAATCAGATTGAAAAAACAGGTCAAGGGCGGCGTGCATAGCCGCCGCCCGGCAGGAGGTTTGAATCAACTTTTTTCAGCCATGATATCGAGCATGGTATCGTCAACTTTGGCCATGCCGATTTCGCTGATCCGGCTCAAATTGCGGATGCTCTCCTCCCCTGTTCGTCCGATAAAACCTTCCTCGGCCGTAATGCCATGGTCATTCAGCGCCATATAGGCGGACCGGATGGCCGAGTCCGTGGAACTGACCACCTTCAGAGCACAGCCGCCCTTGGCACCGTCACACAGCATACCGCCCAGATCACTGATCAGGTTGTTGATGGAAAGCGTGATTTTACCGATATCCTCACCGGCCTGCTGATAGACGATGGCCGCTGCTGCTCCAACACCCGCGGCAATGGCACAGCCGCAAATCGGCGACAGATCGCCGGTGTAGCATTTGACGAAACTGTTCATCAGATGAGACAGGGCAATGCTTTTCAGGATGGTATGCTCATCGATGCCGAATCGCTGGCCGACCAGATGGGGAACCAGAATAGCGACCACCCCCTGGTTTCCGCTTCCGCCACTGGACATGACCGGATAGTTCATCCCCGCCATCCGGGCATCGGCTGCGGCTGCCGTCACAATTTTACTCGACGAGAAGATATCATCGGTCAAGTATCCTTTCTGCTTTAAATCCAGCAGGTAGTAACCGACTTTTTTAATTTCCCGCCCGGCAGTCGAGATAGCCAGATTCATCTCCACCCCCTTGCCCAGGTACTCGGCGTCTTCATCGTCCATTCCCTCGGCACAGGAGACAAGTCCGGAGATGGTGCTTTCCTTCAGTATCGATTTGTATGCCGGCTCGGTTATCTTCCCGCCAGCTCCGGTAGCTTGATAAATGATTTCAGAATTTTTCTCCAGACAGACAAGGTGAGTGTGCTGTCGCTCGATAACGGCCCGAACCGTTTCACCGGCAGACCGAATCACCACCTCGATGAACAGGCCGATTTTGGATTTGTCGCAACTTATCGATGCCCGTCCGGCATCGATCAATTCGCGGGCACCTCTAATCATATCGGGCGTGACACCGCTCAGGATCTCCATTTTCAGCTCAGGCCGGCGAATGAAAGCACCCAGCACACCGGCAATCAGATTTCCCTTCTCTCCCCCGGTGTTGGGTACGGTAACGGCCATGCCGTTTTTGTAAACGCCGGGATCCACCCGGAACCGAATGTCTTCAACAGCACCAGCGAGTTGACTTGCCGCCTGTCCGGCTGCATAAGCCACGGCAATCGGTTCAGTACATCCGAGAGCCGGAAACACCTCGTGGCGAAGCACCTCTTTGAGTAAATTCACAACACTTCTGTCCTTTCAGAATCTTGAACGCATAACCAATAAGACCAATCAAGCCGGAATAAACGTCTCCTCCCTGACCGCATTCAGGCTGATGGCATCTTCCGGGCAGGTCACGTGGCACAGCCCGCAGCCCAGGCATTTGTCCCCGAGCACCTGCATATATGTATCGCCCCTGTCGTTCGTCAGCTCCTCGATCGCATTAAAATAGCAACGATCGATACATGTGCCGCAGCCAATACAGCTCTCGGGATCGATATCCGCCCGGAATCGACTGGGGTCGCATATGGCCAGGCCTTCTGAGATGACAAGCGGAAGAGCCTGACAGCAGCAGCTGCAGCAATTGCAGATGAAATGGCCTACATGGGCTTTGTTCATGGTGACGTGCACCAGGCCTTCTTTTTCGGCATCGCGAAGGATCTTCAGAGCCTCCTCTTTGTCGATCTCCCGCCCCGTTCCTCGGTCAAGTGTATATCGGGCCGCATTGTTGACCTGCAGGCAGGCCTCCAGGGTGTGGTCGCATTTTTGAGCGATAAGCCGGCAGGTGCATTGGGTAACGGCAATCACCTCCGCGCCCTCGATGATCTTGTCGACGCTGTCCGCATCCAGGATCTGCTGCTTACCCGTATCGATGGACTGCCCCACGGGAATTACCCGTGTAAACGGCTTTGGAAAAACCTGAACCGCCAATCGGGCAAAATCCGGCCATTCCTCTTCCATGAATTTCTGCCACAATTCATGGTAGGCCCGCGAAGCCTCCGGCCACAGGATCGTGGCATCGTGAAACTGAATCATGTCCCGGCACATCCGGTATCCCAGCGCACCGCCCTTGAACGATTTAAAAGCGAGGCCCTTGTGATACAGCACCCCGCACATGGTTTCGACCACATCCTGAGGTTTTCCCAGTTTGTCGGCAAGCTGCCCCGGTGTTCCGGGCATGGCCAGAAGCAGTTCGGCTTCGTCCGGTTCCGCGATCATCTCAAACAGCATCGGGATGATTTTAGATCCGGTAAGCATAATTTTATCAGTCAATTTCTGGTAGATCGCATCCGGCATTGTCGCCTCCTTTTTATGTATTTGGCCTGCACATCGTTAAAAACCGTCTGAATTCCGGCGCACGATTTGTTGTCATTCAACTACTGAATCAATCATCATCTTGTCGATGTTTCAAGAAAAAACCGGCTGCAGCGGCAAACAGGGATTCCCGGCAAAAGAAACTTGCATTACCGGTGTGATCTGGTAAAAGACGGTGACCAGGTGGTCACACCCTGTATTAAAACGCTTTCCAGGCGATAAAAAATCATCCGGTTGACCGCCTGGCTCAAAATATAGCGGCCATTCACACGCAAACGAAATCAGCGGGCGAATAAACAAATGCAATTGATTTCGAGTTGCTTGTTGACCTGAAAAACCGGGCCGAAGCCCCAGAACGATATGATCCGGCGATCCGGCCGGATCTGCGAGTTTGCCCATGAAAACTTTCTTCGACGATCCGGCACTGAACGACATTGACACCAAATTACACAACGGCGACCGTCTGGATGAAACCGACGGTCTGCTCCTTTACCGCAGCCATGATCTGGTTGGCATCGGCCGGCTGGCTGACCGCGTCCGGCGGCAGCGTCACGGCCGCAACGCCTATTTTGTCTACAACCAGCACCTGAATTACACCAACGTGTGCAGAAACCGCTGCCGGTTCTGTGCATTCGCCAGAGACAGAGGAGAAAAAGGGGCCTATACGTTCTCCAATGAGGATGTGACCCGATGGTTGACGTCGCGGATGGATCAGCCGATCCGCGAGATCCACATCGTCGGCGGCCTCAACCCGAGCCTCCCGTTCGACTATTACCTCACGATGCTGCAGACGATTCAATCGATTCGACCCCGTGCGGTCATCAAGGCCTTCACGGCGGTTGAAATTGATTTCCTGTCAGAGATCTCCGGATTGTCCCTTGATGAAACCATAATCAAATTGAAAAACGCCGGCCTGTCCATGGTGCCGGGCGGCGGAGCGGAAGTGATGAGCGAGCGGGTGCGTCTGGAGCTGTTTCCCCGAAAAATTTCCGGAGACCGGTGGCTGGACATCATGGCCACACTTCATCGCCACGGGATCACCTCCAATGCCACCATGCTCTATGGACATATCGAAACCATCGAGGAGCGGGTAAGCCACCTGGTCCGGCTTCGGGAACAACAGGACAAAACCGGCGGTTTTACCGCCTTTATTCCCCTGGCCTTTCACTCACAGAACACCGATCTGGCCCATCTTCCGCCAACAACGGCTGTCGATGATCTGAAAACCGTGGCCATAGCCCGCCTCATGCTGGATAATATCGATCACATCAAGGCCTACTGGGTCATGATCGGCGAAAAGCTGGCCCAGGTGGCGCTTTCCTTTGGCGCGGACGATCTGGACGGAACGATCATGGAAGAGCGGATCACCCACATGGCCGGCGCCACATCAGCCAAGGGGCTGACCCGTAAAGCACTGGAGCACATGATCCGATCCGCCGGATTTAAGCCTGTGGAACGGGACTCCTTTTACAATCCGATCCGGGAGGCAGCCTGATGGAAATGCTGGACCTGGCCATGGATAAGGCCGCCGCGGCAAATCGCCTGAGCGCCGACGAAGCGCTTGCCCTCTGCCGGGAGGCGGATCTTTTAGCTCTGGGTTCCCTTGCCAACCGCCGGCGAAAGCAACGCCACCCGGAACCGGTAGTGACCTACGTGGTGGACCGGAATATCAACTACACCAATGTCTGTGGTTCCGAATGCCGGTTCTGCGCATTTTACCGCTCACCGGACAAACCGGATGCCTACGTCATTACCCGCGACCTTCTCAGTGAAAAAATCGAGGAAACCCTTGCACTCGGCGGCACCCAGATTCTTCTCCAGGGCGGGATGCATCCGACGCTCGATCTGGACTGGCACCTGGATTTGCTTCGCTTTATCAAACAGCGATTTCCCATCCATATTCACGGTTTTTCTCCACCGGAAATCCATCACCTGACCCAGACATCCGGCCTGTCCCTTGAAGCGGTCCTGCGCGCACTGATCGATGCCGGGCTCGGGTCCATACCCGGTGGGGGGGCCGAGATCCTGGTGGACGACATCCGGAAGAAAATTTCTCCCAACAAGTGCTCGGCCGACGAGTGGCTCAACGTCATGTGCACCGCGCACCGGCTCGGCCTTCGTACAACCGCCACCATGATGTTCGGTCACATTGAAGAGCCCCGGCATATCATTGAGCACCTGATCCGGATCCGCGACCTGCAGGATGAAACCGGCGGGTTCACGGCCTTCATCCCCTGGACCTTCCAGCCGAAAAACACCCGGATCCCCCTGGATACACCGGCTACAGCCACTGCCTATCTGCGGGTACTTGCGCTCTCTCGACTGGTTCTGGACAACATTCCCAATATCCAGGCATCATGGGTCACCCAGGGGGATAAAATCGCCCAGACCGCTCTGGCCTTCGGGGCCAACGACCTTGGCAGCACCATGATCGAAGAAAATGTCGTGGCGGCCGCCGGGGTAAGCTTTCGCCTTCCCCAACGTGAAATGATCCGGCTCATCGAAACGGCGGGATACCAGGATGTTCAGCGGAATTGTTTCTACCGGCCGGTGGAACCCCGATGAACAGAGACACCGAAACCCGGCGCAAAACACCCGGCCACGGCACCGCCTCGCCAACCGTTCACCGCGCCGGATGGGTGCTCGTCAAACCGGACACGGTGATTGAGAACGGCTGTCTGATAATTGAAAACGGCCGGATCACCGATGTTGGGCATGGCAGCATAACGCATCATCTGAAATCCGTGGATCACGGTCCGGGGGTGTTAGTGCCTGCTCTGGTTAATGCCCATACCCATCTTGAACTGTGCGCGCTTCGCGGGCGGGTGCCGTTTACCGGCGGGTTTTTGAACTGGGTCAAAACATTGCTGGACCAGCGGGCACAACTGAGCGCGGACGAACTCATCCGTGAAGCCGGGGCTGGAATTGCGGAACTGAAACAGACCGGCTGTGCGGTTGTCGGTGACATATCGACACTGGGGCTGACCGAATCGCTTTTGATGGAGTCGAAAATGGCCGGCATCTGGTTCCGCGAACACCTGGGTTCGGAGTTGCCGGCATCTCTCTCCAGCCAGACAGGCAGGGGACAGCTTCGGTCGTCCCTGGCCGGCCACGCCCCACACACAACCGCCCCGGAAATTTTGGCAGCGCTTAAACAGGCCACCCGCGCGGCGGATCTTCCCTTTAGCATCCATGTCGCGGAATCCGCCGCCGAACATGACTTTATCACCAGCGGCACCGGTTCGTGGGCGGATTTTCTGGCAGAGCGAAGTATTGACGTTTCCGGATGGAACGTGCCGGCCAGAAGCGCGGTTCGTTACCTGGAGCAGCTCAATCTGCTTGGCCGCCGCACCCTTGCCGTTCATCTGCTGTGGACCGACCGCCGGGACCTGGAATGCCTGGCCCGAACCGGAACCGAGGTTTGCCTTTGTCCGAGAAGCAATCGGAATCTCCATGAAAGGCTGCCGGATATTACGGCCATGCTGGACTGCGGGATTCGACCGTGCCTGGGAACAGACAGCCTGGCCAGTACGGAGACGCTCAATGTGTTTGATGAAATGCACTATCTGGCAAAAGCGTTCCCGGAAATCTCACCCGAAACCGTCCTGCAGATGGCAACCGTGAACGGTGCCCGCGCCCTGGGGCTGTCCGACCATTTCGGCGACCTGACCCCAGGCAAAATCGCCCGATTCAGCTATATTCCAATCCGGGCGAAAAACCGTGCCAACGTCCTTGAAGCCCTCGTTCGCCAACCCCGGAAGCCGATTTGGACACAAGGAGAATGAAGCGAAAAGGAAATGCACCCATGAACCACAAACTGCAGGATGCAAGGGGTCTCATCGTTGGCCGGATTGATTATATGAACGTGGCGCCGGTGTATTACGGAATGGATGACGGCATGCTGCCGGCCGATTGCACCGAGATCCGTGGCACTCCGGCTGAATTGAACCGGATGATGAAACACGGACGGATCGATATCAGCCCCGTTTCTTCTGCCGCATACGCCCGGCACCATAACGACTGGATGGTACTTCCGGATCTGTCCATCGGATGCTGCGGTCCGGTACTGAGCGTTCTTCTGGCAAGCCGGGTCCCCTTTGAGCAACTGGGAAACAAGACGATTATCCTCACCCGTGACTCGGCGGCGGCGGCAGCGCTGTTAAAGCTGCTGTTCCGTATTCACGGATTGACACCGCGGTTCATCACCGGTGAGGTAAAAACGCCGTCAATGATACCCCCGGAGGTCGATGCCGCCCTGGTCATCGGAGACGCCGCTCTCCGGCACAACTGGCAGGATCGGTTCAGCCATGTTCGGGATCTGGGAATCATGTGGTTTGATCTGACCGGCCTTCCCTTTGTCTTTGCCGTGTGGGCCGTTCGAAAATCACTGGCTGAATCCCGGCCGGAAAAAGTTCGTGCGATCACCACTGCCTTTCACAAATCACGGGCAGCGGGAATGCACCACATTCAGGCCATTGCCAGTCGGGCATCCGCCGCACTTGGCATCGATGAAACGATCAGCCGAGACTATTACCGCCGACTCAATTACAATCTGGGTGCGTCCCAGCGAAAAGGCCTTGAGACATTCTTTGCTATGCTTTACCGGGAAAAGCTGATTGCCGAACCTGTCCGTCTTTCCGTGTTTTCCGATCCTGGGGTCCTGGAAACCGATGGATATTTCCATACTGAACTGGAGAGGAATCGGTATTCCGAGCAGGTAAGCGTAGGAATGGGATAATGAACTGTTAGGCGTCTTATTCACTAATTTCTGTCAGAAAAAACAAGAAATCTGTTTGGCTGTTCCCTATCGCTATCGGGATCGGGATCGAAGAGCCACGGGTCTTGGGCACGACAAACCGGATGTCTACCGTCTTGCGATAGACGGCGTTCTGCGGGCTATGAAATCGAGGAAATCGATTCCGATAAAACCATATCCCGACAAGAGGAGAACCACCTTGTTCAAGCGTGGCACTCCGTGTTCCCAATCAACCTGCCGGCTGGATCCCCGCCTTCGCGGGGATGACAAATAATAAACTGACTCGTAGGTTTCACCACCACCGTCATGCCCGCGAAGGCGGGCATCCAGAAAAACTGTCTCAACGACCATATTCGAGCGTCAAATCCTGAAACCCGACACCTGCAACCTTCTGTTGCAAAATAGTCTCGCATGAATCGCCGCCTTCACTTAAACCATACGGACCACCCGTTTTTTTATTCCACCGCCATGCAGGGCAAAACAGCAACCATGTAAAGCTCTATCTACTAAATTTGCCTGCCACGGCTACCCCTCAACGCAGGCAAACAACGGTGCCCGGCCGGCAGGCAGGATGCCTCGATCTCTGCCCATCTGAAACAGACGCTCTATAGCAGCCTCCCCTTCCCTGCCCAGGTTAAGGGAAAAGTCATTAACATACAGATCGATATGCTGTTTTATCACATCCGGAGCCATCTCCTGAGCGTGCCGCTCAATGTACGCATCAGCGGCGCCCGGATGTGAACCGGCATACTCGAGACTGTCCCGGATCGCACGCTCTGCCGCGCAGGCAACCTCCGACGGTATATCCCGCCGGATCGCGATGCCACCCAACGGGATCGGCAATCCGGTTTCAGCCTCCCACCACTGCCCCAGGTCCAGCAGACTGACCAGACCGTAATCCGGATAGGTAAACCGGCTTTCATGGATGATCAGGCCAACATCATATTCACCGTCGGCCACGGCAGGCATGATATTCTCAAAGGGCATGGCATCGACATCCGGCATATGCTGAAGATACAGAGCCAGAAGCATGCACGCCGTTGTCCAGAGACCGGGCACGGCAATTTTAGCCTGAGCCAGCGCCTCGAGGCGTTGATTCGGCCGGGCCACGACCAGCGGCCCGCAGCCACGTCCCAGGGCCGCGCCGCTTCGAAGCAGGGCGTAGGATTCCGCGAGATGGCCGATGGCCGCAAAGGATAATTTGGAAACGTCCAGGGCCCCTGTCCTTGCCTGTTGATTCAGGGTCTCCACATCCGCCAGGGAGATGTCGAACGCCAACTGCCCGGTATCGATGAGTCCGGACGCCAGGGCGTGAAAAATATACGTATCGTTGGGGCAGGTGGAATATCCCAGCGTGAGGGTGTTGGTCATGGCAATGATCCTTTGAGAATGGGCTGAATAAAACCGGGATCCCGGATCAGGGTTGATACCGCGCGTGCAGCCCGATCAAAGGCCAGATCGAGATCCCAGGATTTCCGATCCCGCCGGCCGACAAAATTACTGGCGGCCGGGACCTCGAGAAACGGAATCCCGTAATGAAGGGCAACATGGGCGCCGGCCGAACCTTCCATGGATTCCATACAGGCGGAAAATCGCCGATACAGCCGGTCCGCGCGCCGGTCCGTGGTGGTAATGGTTGAAACGGTTAAAAATGTCCCCTTGAATACCCCCCGGCTTTTCGGTGGCAATCGATTGTTCAGGGTATTGACGGCCGCATCCACCAGGGACGCATTCAGGGGGTAACGGTTGGCGAACCGCACGCCATCTGTTGTCACCATGGGAAACGGCAGGGGTTCGGGCGATATCCCGTCATCGGCAGCCTCGAGGCCCAACTGGGCATCGATCTCCTCTACGGCCAGGCCGATATCGCCGATCGCCCGCCCATCCGTACGAAAGGCACCGGCACAGCCCGTTTGAATAACAAGCGCCGGCCGTCCGGATTCAATGACCGCCGTCAGTGCCTGGGCCGTATTCACCAGACCGGGACCGGAAACCACCAGCCGAAGCGGAATATCATTCAGAAATCCCCGGATCAACGACCGCCGGCCGATGGATTGTTCAACCGGAAACCGAACCTGATCGAGCAGTGGCCCGATCTCTCCTGCTACGGCGGCGGTGATCAGGACATCCGGAATTAACTCGTTATCAGCCATAAAATATACGTTCCGAAACTCGCATCTTAATTGTAAAACCAGATCATTCTGTCAAAAAAACAAGAAACCTGTATGACTATTCCCAATCGCTATCGGGATCGGGATCGAAATCGAAAAACCACAGGCCTTGGCAAGACAAACCGGATGTGTACCGCCTTGCGATAAACGACGTTCTGCCAGCTATGGGATCGAAAAAATCGATACCGATAGCGATCCCGATAGAACCATATCCCGCCAAACGCTGTGCCAGACGCTTCGTCTGAGCGCCGGTGATGCGTGTTTGCGGATTGTCCGCTTTCATTTGGGCTGAACGGGGTGGGCTTCAAGTCCACCGCGAAGGGATTTCACCAGAAAGGTAATCCAGGGCTCGGCATCCTCGGACGATATACCGTAAAGGCCCAACCCCGCATCCAGATGCTGAATCGCCTGGGCCTGTAGAAACCGGTCCATCACCGCATCGAGCACGAAACCGGCCATGTCCAGATCTACATCACTGCGGATCTCACCTCGCTCCCGGGCCGTTTTGAGAAGCGACTTCAAATAGTCGTGGCTGTACTTCCGAAGGGCGATAAGAATCTCGTCGCGATGGGGGATCTGTCGCTCGAACATGACCCGCAGGTACAGACGATACAGGCTTGGATGTTTATTGACAAACCGAACCCCTGCCCGAAGCGTTTCCTCGAGCCTCACAAACAGACTTTCGGATTCCGTTCGGTCGCGAACCTCTCGCAGATATGACTTGACCTTTTCCAGGGACATCGTGAAGATAAAACGAAACAACCCGTTTTTATCCCCGAAATATTTGAATATTGACCCCTTGGCAATCCCCAGTCGATCAACGATCGTATTGGTGCTGGTGCCGTGAAATCCGTTTCGGCTGAATTCCTCAACGGCTACACGGGTGATCCGCTCCTGCTTTTCAGCAGATAATTTTTCAAATGTTTTGAGAGGGTTCATCGATTGTCCGTAACTGTTCACGGGATAAGGTTCATGATTGAATCTTCTGGTTATGATATTTGCCTTCTTTACGGCAAAAAATGTTAATATCAAAATACAAATCACAAATAAATTGCAATGACCAAAATTCCGGTTTCACGGTCTCCTTTAGCGGATGTCGGTAAACGCAGGACGAAATCAAACAGGAGGAAAAGATGAATCGATATGTGGAGCGCATGATCCGTGCGGCCAAACTCGATGCCGAAATTTATGAAGAGGTGGAGGCCGACAAATCAGCCATGGGACAGGCCATGGGTGTGGTCGTAATGTCCAGCATTGCAGCGGGAATCGGCAGCGGCGGGATGAGTGCCATTTTGCCGGGCACTCTTTTCGCAATTATCGGTTGGTTTGTATGGGCAGCGGTCATCTACGTGATCGGCACCCGATTACTGCCGGAACCCCAGACCGAATCGAACATGGGTGAACTTCTCAGAACCATCGGATTTGCCAGTTCCCCCGGCCTGATTCGCATTATTGGCATCATACCGTTTCTCAGAGGGATCGTTTTCTTTGCCTCGTCCGTGTGGATGCTGGCCGCAATGGTTATAGCGGTCCGTCAGGCGCTGGATTATCAGAAGACATCCCGGGCAATTGGGGTATGTGTCATCGGGTGGCTTGTCCAGGGTCTGATACTGTTTTTGTTTTTCCTCCTGATGGGCGGTGGTCCCGCACCCGAGCAGGCCATGTAATATACTTAGAGCCTGTTTGAAAACCGATGAATTGGCTGCAAATGCGTGAGAGCGGTCCAAATCGCCGCAAATTTTCTGTCAATAGGCCGGCT
>ENA-ORCT01000156-ORCT01000156.1-marine-metagenome-genome-assembly--contig:-NODE-156-length-39565-cov-3.899463_pt1 | contig 39565 bp, 33 predicted proteins | sample MGYA00248632_ERZ508511 | MGnify/ENA primary metagenome ERZ508511 (study PRJEB26182, sample SAMN06268839) | marine metagenome | isolation source: Tt an P1-techrep anaerobic enrichment on pine from sediment...
TGGGCGGCTTGCCATTGACCGGTGGCGGCAAGGAGGCGGTTCATCAGATCCGCTCCGATCCAGAGCCCGCCGTTCGTCACCACGGTGGCGACCTGCTGCAGCAGGCCCGGAGTGGCCTGGGCATGGCAGTAGCCGGCGGCACCGCTGTGCAAGGCCAACAGGGCTTCCTGCTGGGTCGGGGTGTTGGACAGCACTACGATGTGGGCTTCCGGTAGAATCTTCCTGACGGCGAAAATCGATTGATCGATGCGGCTCGCGCCGGATGAGGCCGAGTGAAACCAGAGCAGGGCAGAGGGACCGACGGCGGGCAAATCCTTCGTCGATTCGGCGATGTGTCCGTCCGGGAAGGCCAGACGCCAGCGGCCCAAGTGCTTGAATTGCGTGGAAAGACAAAGATGCTCGGTCATCAGCGTTCACTCAGGGCGTTGGCTTTGGCCCGCAAGACGGGTTTGAGCAGATAATTGAGAATCGTTTTTTTGCCGGTGATGACGTCGACCTGCGCCACCATGCCGGGAATGATCGGAAGGTCCTCGCCGAAGTCCGATTTGTGGGTGCGGACCCGGATGACGTAGTAGGCATTGCCCCTCTCATCCATCACAGTATCGGCGCCGATATGCTCGACCACAGCCTTCAAACCTCCATAGATGGCGAAATCGTAGGCGGTGAACTTGACCAGGGCCTCCTGTCCCGGTCCCAAAAACGCAATATCCTGCGGCTTGATCTTGGCTTCCAACAGCAGGGTGTCGTCGAGGGGGATAATTTCCACGACCTCCTTGCCGGGATTGACAACGGCGCCCTGGGTGTTGACGAACAGGCGTTTTACCGTTCCGCGGACCGGGGATTTGACTTCCGCGTGCTGGACACGGTCCGACAAGGCGGTACTGCCCTCGGCAAGGGCGGAAATCTTGCCCATGACGTCGGACAGCTCGGCGCGAATGCGGTTACGGAAATTCAATTCAACTTCCTGAATGTTCTGCCGAGCCTCGACCGCCGCCGATTGCAGACGCTTCATCTGGGCCGCTGTCTGGTCCCGCTCGCCGCTGAGGCGCACCATTTCCCGTTTCAGGCGCAACAGGTCGATTTCCGATACCGCCCCGGAAGCGGCGAGGGGTTCAGATACGGTGAATTCCTCGGTTACAAGCTCGAGATTTCGCGAGATCTGCTTGTGTCGGGATTGGGCTTCCTCCAATTCCTGCAGGCGTTGCTCGAGCTGCTGATCGGCGATATGGAGCTGCACTTCGAGCTCTTTCCGGTTGGAATGGTACAGGGTGCGTTCATGTTCTAGGATTGCGGGAATTTCCTGCAACCGTTCATCATCGGGGGAGAAGGGACGTCCCTGGGAGAGGGCCTCCAGACGTGCGGCTTTTGCCAGCAGCGCCAGATGTTGAGCCCGGTTTTCTCGCAGGGATGAGAGAAAACGAGTCGGATCGATGCGCAACAGCACTTGTCCGTAATCGACGGTTTCCCCCTCTCGGACCAGGATATCTGAGACGACTCCGCCGTCGACCGACTGGACGATTTGCACCTGGCGCGAGGGAATAACCTTGCCCTCGCCCCTGGTAACCTCATCGATACTGGCGAATCCGGCCCAGATCACGAGGGCGGCAAAGGCAAGGCAACCCCAGTAGAGAAGGGCGCGGGCCCGTAGCGGTTCCTGTTCCAGGCGGGCCCAGTCGGCATCGAGGTCCCAATCGAGCTTGTCGGAGGAACGCATCGGAAGCTTGGTGGCCAGCAGGCGATCGAAGATACGCTGAATCATGCGGCCCTCCCGATGCGGCCCTGTCGCAGGGCCTTGATGACCTGGTCCTTGGGACCGTCAGCGACGATCTTGCCGCCGTCGAGGACGATGATCCGGTCCACCAGTTCAAGGAGCGAAGTGCGGTGCGTGATGACGATCATGGTTTTGCCCTCTGCCGCAGTTTTCAACCGACTCTTGATGGCCTCCTCGCTGGAATGATCCATGGATCCGGTCGGTTCGTCCAGCAGCAGGATGGGCGGCTCGCCGATGAGGGCGCGGCCGATGGCCACCCCCTGGCGCTGGCCGCCGGAAAGGGAGTCCCCCCGCTCGCCGATCATCATGTCGAAACCCTGCGGGTGGCTGTTGACAAATTCGAGGATGCCGCCGAGATCGGCGGCTTTGAGAACGGCCGCGTCGTCGGCCGTCGGAAGTGCCATGGTCAGATTTTCCCGTAGGGTGCCGTAAAAAAGAGTCACGTCCTGGGAAACGTAGCCGATCTGCCTCCGTAATTCCGCCGGGTCCAACTGCCGCAGATCAATGCCGTCTATCAAAACCGAGCCCTCGGTCGGCTGGTAGAGGCCGACGAGCAGTCGTTGCAGAGTGGTTTTCCCGGAGCCTACCCGACCGAGGATCGCAACGTGTTCGCCCGCCCGAATGTCCAGCGATACGTTGTGCAGGGCCTTCATCTCCTGGCCGGGGTAGGAAAAGCTCACGTCTTTGAGCCGAATATCTCCGCAGAAGGTCTGGCGGGAGACGAAATTGGCATCAGCGGGACGTTCTACCGGTTTGTTCAGAATTCCGTCGAGGGATTCCAGGGCGATGCTGGCGCTGTGATACTGCATCAACAGGCCGGCAACCTGGCCGATAGGGGCCATGGCCCGTGAGGAAAGCATGGAACAGGCGATCAGGCCGCCCATGGTGAGACGGCCATCGGCGATCAGGTAGACACCGAGGATGATGGTCGCTACCGAGATCAGCTGCTGCACCCAGACGGCACTCTTGATGGTGGAAAGGGAGAGCAGGCGCAGGCTGGCGCTGGTACGGGCCAGGAAGGAGACGCTCTGTTCCCATTTGCGTTGCATGAGGCCTTCGGCGCCGAGGGACTTGATCGTCTCCAGACCGACGAGGCTTTCGATCAGGGTGGCGTTTCTCTGGGCACCGCCTCGATAGGTCGTTTCGGCCAGATGATGCATTTTCCTCTGCACTGTGAGGCCGATCAGAAATACCAGGGCCATGCCGCCGAGAATCATCAGGGCGAGGGGCCAGGCAATCCAGCCGATCACCAGGACAAAAAGGAAGGCAAAGGGAAGGTCGATGAAGGCCGTCACCGTTGCAGAAGTGATGAAATCTCGAATCGTTTCGAAGGAGCGCAGGTTGGCGGCAAAAGATCCGGTGCTCAGGGGGCGGTTTTCCAGGCGTGTCGACAGGACCCGCTCCATTATGAAAGACGAGAGCTTAACGTCGACGCGCTTGCTGGCCAGGTCGAGAAAATAACCCCGCATGGTGCGCAACACCACATCGGCCACCAGCACCACCACCACACCGGCGGCCAGTACCCACAGGGTTTCAAAGGCGTGATTAGGCACGACCCGGTCGTAGACATTACGGATAAAGAGGGGCAGCGCCAGAGCAAACAAGCTGATCATGAAGGCGGCAACCAGGACGTCCCGATAGAGGGGCAGGTTCTCTCCGAGGGTGCCCCAGAACCAGTGACGTTCCCGGACCCGCCCTACTTCCGGAGCGCGCGCATCAAAACGGAAGCGGGGGCGCACCAGAATGGCCCTTCCGCAGTAGCGTTCCGTCAAATCTGCCTTTGGCAGTGCCACTTCCGCTTCCCCCAGTTCGGGGAAGATGACCCTGGCTTCGCTCCCGTCTTCGGCCCAGCCCACCAGGACGCAGGCTTCCTGGCCGTGAAGCAGTAAAATGGCGGGGAACAGGCTTGCATTCAGTTTTTCCAGAGGGCGTTGTACGATATTGCAGCTCAAACCGGCGCGTGCCGCCGCCCGTTGGAAGAGCCCGGGAGACAGCACTTGTTGGCGTTCCATGGGCAGGCCGGCGAGAGCGGCATCGCGGGTGAGTGTACGGTTGTGAGCCCGGGAGACGATTAGCAGACATTCGAGCAAAGAGTCGAAATGGTCGCGGCAGACGTGCTCAGCGGCAGGTTTCGGCTCCGTCGGACAGACGAAGTCCTCCGCGGTATTTCTTTGTGCAGTCTCCATTCTCCCTCCGGCAGAATATATGAAATGACGCCGCATGGATCGTCTAAATAATCAGAAGACGGTGCTGCGTCGGCGGAGATCAGTTTAAGGCAAGTACTTCATGTGTTAAGAAGCGATTCGATCGAAGCAACCCCTGTAAACTCAATAAATATGCACCAACTAAACAAGGTTCCGCAAGTTCCGTACCATTCATGCAGCGGGTATGCTATCAGATGCGTTTTTGTGGCGCTTAGGTGTCGGAATCTGGTCGTTTGTTGCAGATTAAGAACTAAAAAGGGTTCTTGTCAATGTTGTTGGGGCAAAGGTCTGAATGAAATGTGAGGGAAGATGATGTCGATGGGCGGCGAGAAGTCAAATCTTTGGCACCGGTCAGGAAAACAAGTGCCGAAGCGGCCCCCGCTCTCCCGCGCAAGGCTGCCTGTCACTCGGTCCCTAGAGCTGGTTTAATAAATTTGGAGAAGAAGGAGCGTTTTGTCATCTCAGGTGCGGAGGCATGGAAGCGCTGGTATGGAGATTGCCAGTCTGGGGTGCTGCTAAGACAACCAGGGTTTTTTACCAGCTAACCAGGAGGCTTGTCCCTTCCCGAGCGATCAAAAGGGCCACCCCAGAGTCAGCAGGAGCTCTTCCTCACCCGGGTTGCGATCATAAATGCCGGCATTGGAGATGTGGGCCAGGTGTAAGCCGAGACGGAAACGGTTGGCGAACGGCCAGGAGAGGCCAAGGCAGATGCGAAATTGGAAGTTGCCGCCAAGGTCTTTGCCGTCTCCCTTTTCATAATGCCCGGCTGACAGCAGGGGCGTAATAATCAAGTCTTTATACAGAATGTCAGCGTAGATTCCACCGTAGCCGAACCAGCCACCATCGGTATTCGCGAGCCAACCGACGGCAGGTCCGATAAACCCAAGTTTATTGCCGGGTCGCAGGCCGATACAGGCGGCACCCGAAGCACGACCGCCATATTCTCCTATCAGATCAAATACTCCGAGGCCTAGATCAAGATAGTGAGGCCCGGTTCCGAGAACCTGCCAGTTATCCTTTTGATAAAAAATCTCCGGCGGTTTATTGGCGGCCTCGGCCCGGTGCGGTAACCAGAGCAAAAACAAGATAAGAAGCCAATAAACACCTTTCATCCAATTCTCCTTGATTACTTAGTAATGCCGACTTTGAACCCAGTTAAGCGGAAATATCGGTTTGCCGTAAAATAAACTGAAAAGTTGAGCCAGGGATGTGTCTGAGACGATATTTGAACATTCTGTACAAGTCTTAAAAACAGTTGGGTCATAAACCGAAAACCTGCATGTTCAATACGTTCCTTGGTAGAGAATAAACACCTTCAATTCTGGCCGCGAAAAAGTCGACCTCCGACAATTTCCGTGAAACGTACTGCGGATGGCATCTCCAAGATGGATAACTTTTAAGCATAGGTGGAACTATAAGGATAGATTGAGGTTTTCTTATGTCAAGCCGGACCTGGGCCTTCCAACAGACATCCAGCCATGAATCGGTTGCAGCAAGGATCCGGATTTTCAGCACGACAAAGCCCCGCTGAAAGCGGGGCTTTGTCGTGCTGAAAACCAGCTGTCAAAATGGAATCAGGCGGGTTTCTGCCGTAGCTGCCACTGGCGCCACAGAGCCTTGCCCAGGTTGGTGAGCAGGTAGGCGAGGCCGGTGAGGAGCACCGTAACCGCTCCGGAGGGCAGGTCGTACTGATAGGAGACCGCCAGGCCACCGCTGGTGAAGACGACGCCGAGCAGCATGGCAATGAGCATCATCCGGCCCAGGGAATTAACAAACTGGCCGGCGATGGCCGCCGGCAGGGCGAGCAGGGCGATGACCATGATCAGGCCGACCACCTGGATGAGGATTACCACCGTCAGAGCCACCAGGCAGAGCAGCAGCAGGGAAAAGAGCTTGACCGGCACCTGGCGCAGTTCGGCGAATTCCTCGTCAAAAGAGACGGCCAGCAGTTGTTTGTAAAAGAGCAGCACAAACAGGACGATGCCGAGGTCGAGCCAGAAGATCAGATAGAGGTTGTGGCGGGGGATCATCAGGATGTTGCCGAACAGGTAGCTCATGAGATCGACGTTGTAGCCGGGGGTGGCCGAGATAAAGAGCACCCCGGCGGCCATGCCCACCGCCCACAGGGCGCTGATCGCTGTGTCTTCCTGCTTGCGCCAGTAGATGCCGACCCAGCCGATGATCAGGGCGGCGAGCAGGGCGGTGATGATGGCGCCGCCGACCGGGCTGCGGCCCAGAAAATAGGCCAGGCCCATGCCGCCGAGCACCGCATGGGCGATGCCGCCGGCCATGTAACCGATGCGCTTGACCACCACGTAGGAGCCGGCGATACCACATGCCACGCTGGCCAGCAGGCCGCCGATCAGGGCGTTCTGCATGAACGTCTGGGAAGTCAGGGCGTGCAGTAGGTCTTCCATGGTTTATGTCCTGTCTGAGCAAAAGGCTTTGTCTGGAAATCTGTGGTGCGTGAGGGGTGAGGAGTGAGGTGTCAGGCGTAAAAGGCTTTACCCCATTACTCCTCACCCCTCACTCCTCACGCATTTCGAATAGTCAATCGTGGCCGTGAATCAGGGTGTCGTGCTGCACCACCTTGAGCGGCCCGCCGTACAGCTCCTCGATCATCTTTCCGGTCAGTTCCGCCGCCGGGTGGCAGACCAGCCGGCGGTTGAGGCAGGCCACCCGGTTGATATAGCGGGTGATGAAGCCGACGTCGTGGGAGACGACGAGTACCGTCAGCCGCTCGTTGAAGCGTTTGAGCAGCTCGAATACGCCTTCCTCGACCTTGGGGTCGATATGGGCGGTCGGCTCGTCGAGGATCAGCACCTCGGGGTTGCAGGCCAGGGCGCGCGCAATGAGCACCCGCTGCAGCTGGCCGCCGGAGAGGGCGGTGAGGGGCCGTTGCTCCAGGTCGAGGATCTCCACCTCGGCCAGCGCTTCCCGGGCCGCTTCCCGGTCCTCCCGGCGATAGCCGAACAGGGCGCGGGTTTTGCCGAGTCGACCTTGCAGGACGGTGTTTAGCACGTTGATGGGAAAGTTGCGGTCGAAGGTGGCGAACTGGGGTACGTAGCCGATCTTCAGCCTCGCTTCGACCGGGCTGGTACCGAAGACTTCGACAGTTCCCTGTTGCGGGCTGAGCAGGCCGAGGATCAGCTTGAGCAGAGTGCTCTTGCCGCTGCCGTTGGGGCCTACGATGCCGAGAAAGTCCTTGTCGCGAATGGTCAGGCAGATATCCTCCAGCACCGACAGCTCTTCGTAGCGGAACCAGACATTGTCGAGCCTGATGACCGTATCGTTCATGGCGATTCTTCCAGGGATTGGGCGAAAGCCTCAGCCGTGCGCCGCATGTTGGCCAGGTAGTCCTCGGCCAGGGGATCGATGGCCACCACCCGGCCGTCGATGGCGCGGGCGATGGTATTGGCGGTGGCCTGGCTGAACTGCTGTTGGACGAAGATCACCCGGATAGTTTCCTTGCGGGCCTGCTCGATCAGTTTGGCAAGGGCTTTGGGGCCCGGCTCCTTGCCGGCCGCCTCGATGGCCTCTTGTTCCAGGCCGTAAGCGGCGGCGAAGTAGCCCCAGGAAGGGTGAAAGACCAGAAAACGCCGTGCCTTGACTCCGGCCAGTTGCTGACGAATGAAGCGGTCCAGTTCTGCCAGGTCCTGGACAAAGACTTGATAGTTGGCCTGATAGACGGCCGCTCCGGCCGGATCGGCGGTACTGAGGGTGGCACGAATGCGCTCGGCCATCTGCCGGACCAGGTTTGGGTCGGTCCACACGTGCGGGTCAAGCTCCTCGCTTTCCGCATGCTGTTCATGATCGTGATCATGCAAATGGCCGTGGTCGTGGCCGTGGCCGGCATGTTCATCGCGCTGTTCGACCTCTTCTTCGTGATGATGATCTTCCAAAGGGCGCAGGGCCAATCCCTCGCGCAGGTCGACGATTTCCATGGCCGGGTTGAGGGATGCGATGCGTGTTATCCACACCGTCTCAAAGGGAACTCCGACCCTATAGTAGAGGCGGGTGCGGGCCAGGGCCGCCATCTGCCGCGGTTTCGGCTCGTAAGTGGCCGGGCTGCGCCCAGGTCCGACCATGACTTGCACCGCCACCCGTTCGCCGCCGATCCGCTCGACGAAGTATTTCAGCGGCAGCACGCTGGTAAAGATCTGCAACGGTTCGGCAGCCTGGGCACAGGCTCCGCCCGCCATGACACATAGCAGCGCCAGACTCGTCAGCAGCCATTTGAAGGGGAATCGTTTCATGGGTCGGACCTCCGGGAAATACTTGCCACCAGCAGGTGACGACGCTCCACAGTATAGCATAAGGCGCTTGAATTAGAATCATAAAACCTTGCTGTCCGTGCGGGTAACTCACTGAAAAAACGGGGCGGTTGGCTTTTTGCGGATCGGGTCGGCGCTTTTTTTGTGGCGGAGATAGGCCTTGACAGGCCAGTGGCAAAACGGGACAATCGCTTCATGCAGAAAGCCGCATGATTTCATTTTTACAGGTCGGTCTCGCAGACAGGGGTTGGTCAAAACAGGCCGGCCCTTTTTACTGGTCAGGAAAGGTATTCGCAGGAGCTGCCATGCACCAGCAGGCGATGCAGGAACTTAACAACCGTTTCCGCCGGCAGATTCCGCTGACCGAACATCTAGGTCTGCAGATCACCACCTGGGACGGCCGCTGCCTGAGCATGACGGCACCGCTTTCACCCAATCGCAACGACAAGGGCACCGGTTTTGCCGGCAGCATCGCCAGCCTGGCGACCTTCGCCGGTTGGGCGCTGCTGACCTTGGCGGTGGAAGAGCGCTGCGGCGCGGCGCAGGTGGCGGTCTACCGCAGCGAGATGCGTTACCGGCGGCCCGTCGACGGCGACTTCGAAGCGCGCTGCTGCCTTCCCGATGAGGCGCAGCTGGAAGCTTTCTGGCAGACGTTGCGCGATACCGGCAAGGGACGACTGGAGTTGGCGGTCAGCGTGGGGCAGGACGGTGAAGAAAAAGTTCAATATCAGGGGGCATACGCGGTGCGTCTCACTGCTGAACGGGGTTAGATATCGGCTCCGGGAAAAGCCTTAACCCCTTTTTTACCACCCTCTCGTTGCACTCACTAGAGAACACGGAGAAAACCTTTGGATTTTGACTTCCTCTGTGATCTCTGTGGTAAAAAAATTCTTTTGATGGTTTGCTCTCGAACCTAATCGAGGAGAATATATCATGCAATTACAGGCAGAACGCCAGGCCCTCGTCAAGTTCGGCCAGAAGATGCTCACCTCCCAGCTGACCACCGGCGCCGGCGGCAACCTGAGTCTGTGCGACCGGGAGCAGGGGCTGGTGGCCATCACCCCGAGTGGCATCGAGTATTTCGACCTGCAGCCCGAGGACGTGGTGGTGGTCGACTTCGACGGCCGGATTGTGGAAGGGGAGTGCAAACCGTCGAGCGAGCTCGGCTTTCATCTGGCCCTCTACCGTCAGCGGACCGATATCGCCGCAGTGGTCCATACCCACTCGGTCTACGCCACCACCATCGCCTGCCTTAACTGGGAGATCCCGCCGGTCCACTACCTGATCGGTTTTTCCGGTCACAAGGTTCCGCTGGCGCCCTATGCCACCTTCGGCACCGAGCAGCTCGCGGCCAACATCACCGAGGCCATCGGCGACTACAACGCGGTGCTGCTCGCCAACCACGGCCTGGTCACCGTCGGCCCGACCCTGGGGCGGGCCTTTGCCGCCGCCGAAGAGATCGAGCTGGTGGCGCGCATCTACTACCAGACTAAATCCATCGGCGATCCGGTTATTCTCGACGAGGCGGAAATGAGCCGGGTGATCGATAAGTTCGCCACCTACGGCCAGAGCTGATAGCGTCGCAAAAAGTCCGCCCTACGGCGTTACGGTGTTTTTTCAGGACCTCGACATACGAGATGTGTGCCTTCGCCCCTGAAAATACCCCAAGCCTTGTAGGTCGGAATTCTTGCTTAGCTAGACAAAAATATTGCGAATGCATCAGAAGTGAATCAATGAGTTACGATTTCGATACCCCCATCGACCGGCGTGGCAGCCACTCCCTCAAATGGGACAGGTACGCCGGCCGCGACGTGCTACCCCTGTGGGTAGCGGATATGGACTTCGCCGCGCCTCCGGCGGTGGTCGCCGCTTTGCAGCAGCACGTGGCCCACGGCGTCTACGGCTATACCCACGCTCCGCAGGAGCTGGTGGAGGTGATCGTCGAGCGGCTGCGGCGGCAGTATGGCTGGAGAATTGAGCCTTCCTGGCTGGTCTGGCTGCCGGGCTTGGTGACCGGCCTTAATGTCGCCTGCCGGGCGGTGGGCGAGGCCGGCTCGGCGGTGATCAGCCAGACTCCGATCTATCCCCCTTTTCTCAGCGCGCCGAAGCTTTCCGAGCGACGTCTGATCGACGTCCCGCTGGTGCAGCGCGGTAAGCGCTGGGAGATCGATTTTGATGCTCTCGAAAAGGCGGTCAGTGCAGATACCCGGCTGTTTTTGTTCTGCAGCCCCCACAATCCCACCGGCCGGGTGTTCACGGAGGAAGAGCTCAGGGAGCTGGCTGCCTTCTGCGAACGCCACGACCTGATCATCTGCTCCGACGAAATCCACTGCGAGCTGGTCCTCGATACGAGCTGCCGTCACCGGCCGCTGGCCGGCCTCGATGAGGAGATCGCGGCGCGTACCATCACCCTCATGGCGCCGAGCAAGACCTTCAATCTGCCGGGGCTCGGCTGTTCTTTCGCCATCATCAGCGACGATACCCTGCGGCGCCGCTTTCAGCGGGCCATGGCCGGCATCGTGCCCTATGTCAACCTGTTCGGCTACACAGCGACCCTCGCCGCCTACCGCGACAGCGACGACTGGCACGCCGCGCTGCTCGACTACTTACGCGGCAATAGCGCCCTGGTGCAGCAGGCCATCGCCGCTATGCCCGGCCTCAGCACCACCCCGGTGGAGGCCACCTACCTGGCCTGGATCGACGCCAGGCAGCTGCCGGTGGCCGATCCCGCAACCTTCTTCGAACAGGCCGGGGTCGGCCTCTCCGACGGCGCCGAGTTCGGCGCCCCCGGTTTCGTGCGCCTCAACTTCGGCTGCCCCCGCTCCCTGCTGGAAGAGGCCCTGCGGCGCATGGCCGGCGCCGTGGCCGGGCTGTGCAAAAGGGAAGGGGGCGCGCGATGAGCCCCTACCAACAGGTCATCAGTCCCACCGTCGCTGAGCTGCCGCGCCCGGCCCTGCGGGAGATGGTGCGCCTGATGCGCGCCCTCTACGCTCTCGGCAATCGGCCCGCCTACCGCGAGCTGGTGTTACCGCAGCTGCCGGAGCCGGCTCGCTTCGATCCCGGTCATGATTCGGTGATGATGGGCTACGACTTTCATCTCACGCCGGACGGCCCGCGACTGATCGAGGTCAACACCAATGCCGGCGGCGGCATCATCGCCTATCAGGCCCAGTTCGGTTCGCCCGTAGGCGAGCAGCCCGGCCGCGACCGCTTTCAGCACGGCTTTCTCGCTTCCTTTGGCGAGGAGTTTTCCCGCTACGGTTGCCGCGAGGACCTGCTGCGGGTGGCGATCATCGACGAAAATCCCCCGGAGCAGTTCCTCTATCAGGAGATGCTCGCCTTCGCCGAGTTGCTGAAAGGGGAGGGCCTCGACGCGGCAGTGGCCGACCCCGCTGAACTGCAAGCCGACGCCGGCGGCGTCTTTCTTCAGGGCCAGCCCGTCGATCTGGTCTACAACCGCCACTGCGACTTCTACCTGGAGAGCGAGGCGCTTTCCGGCCTGCGCGCCGCTTATCTGGCGGGCAGCGTCTGTCTGACCCCCAATCCTTTCGTCTACGGCCTGCTGGCTGACAAGCGGCGCATGATCCTCTGGTCGGACGAGGAAGTATTGAGCGAGCTGGGTCTGCCGGAAAGGGAGCGCAAGCTGCTATTGCGCACCGTGCCCGAAAGCCGCCTGCTGGCCGAGGTCGATCCTGAGCAGACCTGGCAGCAGCGCAAGCAGCTGGCCTTCAAGCCGGTGACCCGCTTCGGCAGCCGGGGTGTGCTCCTTGGCCGCAAGATTTCCCGCAAGCGCTTCAATGAATTGCCCGCGCATGAGACCCTGGTCCAGCAGCTGGTGCCCCCTTCCGAAATACTTTCCGAAGACGGCGGCGAGCCGATGAAAGCCGACTTCCGCCTCTTCGCCTATCGCAACCGCCTGCTCGGCGTCGCCGCCCGGCTCTACCAGGGGCAGGTCACCAATCTGCGCACCCCCGGCGGCGGCTATGCGGCGGTGCGCATCGTTTAATCTCCAAACAGCAATTTCGGACAACCTAATGCTTGACCCGCTGTATCCCCTGGGCTAAATTGGCAATTCCTTATTGTTGGTTTCTTTTAAAGGGGAAAGGTGGCGGGGAAGGTAACGATAGCGCCAACTTGAAATGCCGCCCGGCAAGGGAGTGACCCCGGTGGGCGGTTTTTGTTTGGGTGCCGCCCACTTTCTTTACCTTTGCCAGCACGAACCCAGGGAAGTAACCTTGGTTTTCCTATTTTGACCGTTCCTTCACCAGTATTTGCAGCCCTGTTTGAGAAGAGTTGAGCGGGATATGAAACCTTTCGTTCACAACAGGATCGTCACCATCAACGACACCGACATGTTCGGGGTGGTCTACTACCTGAATTACCTGCAATGGTGCGCCGAGGCCAGGGAGTTGTTCGCCTTCAGATATGTCGAAGGCTTTCCCGAAAAACACCTTATTTCCGTGGTTGATATGGACACGAAGTTTTTCGCCCCGGTCAGGCTGAAGGATGAGATATCCATCAAAGTCCACCTGGATTTTACGGAGCGGAAAACCACCCACCACATGTACTTCGATCTGCGCCGGGATTCGGACGGCAAGCAGATCGTCGCCCATCGCCAGACCCTGCTGTTTACCTCCCTGGACGGAAAAATCCTGAAACTGCCTGAACAGGCCGTGGAGCTTATCGAGCGTTGCCGCCCGACGAGTTGACCGAGCGCCGTCTGGATCGTTTTCAGACGGTTTCTTTTGGGTGATTAACCAGGTTTTATATAAATATGACCAGGCTCTAATGGTTGGCTAACTGTCTGGGGGAAAAGTGGTAAAGCTTTTTAATTATTGGCTGTAGGAGTGAAGCAGAAGCAAAGAGAATGACAAGGTTAGAGGGGACCTCCCTCTTTCATCCTTAAAAGAAACTGGTTACATTTCAAACCCGCGAGGGAGCTTGAAACTGCCCGGTCAATGGTTACGGAATGATCGATTCCGCGACCATTGAACCGGGTTTTTGTTTTTGAGGAACCTATTGGAACCTCGGCCACTGATCAGCCCTTAATTCAACAGTGTAAAAAGGAGAAGGTTATGCGCTTCAAAGTCTGGTGTCTGGTTGCAATTTTAGCTGTTTGTTCCGTTGGCAATGCCAATGCCCTTACGGAAGTCGAGCCTGTATTGGAAACTCCTGCCCGCCTGGGTGACATCGAGGGTAACGACAATGACCCTGACGATCCCGCCATCTGGATTCATCCCAAGGACCGCTCCAAGAGCTTGGTAATTTGTACCCTGAAAGAAGGCGGTATGGACGTATACGACCTCGAAGGCGTCCGCATCCAGCACGTCACTCCCAAGCCCGTTCCCGGCGTGGCAAGCAACCCTGGCCGCTTTAATAATGTGGATATTGTTTTTGCCGGAAAAAATACCTGGATGAAAAACGACCTGGCCGTCGTGGCCGACAGGTACAACGACATGCTTCGCATTTTCAAGATCTCCCGCTCCCGTCTGGACCGTGGGATGGATCCCCTGGTTGAAATCACCGCTAAAAACCAGGCGACCATTTTCAACAACAATCCTGAAGAGGTGGCTGAAGGCGATTTTACCACCTACGGCCTGGGAGTGGCGCAACCCTCCGGTAGATTCGGCAAGACCTTTGTCTATGTAAGCCAGAATGACAGGACGACTCTGGCCAAGTTGGTGCTTGTTCCCATGCCGAATGGAAAGGTTGCCTACAAGGTCGTTGCCAAGCACAACCTTCCCGAGTCCTATCAGCTTCCCGACGGCACCGTATGGGATGCTGCCCAGGACGATGACTGCGAAGATTCCCATGTAGAAGGCATCGTGGTCGATGACGAGAACGGCTTCGTCTATTTCGGCCAGGAGCAGGTCGGTATCTGGAAGGGTCCCATCAAAAACACCTTCGCCAACCTGACCCTCATCGACAAGGTAAACGAGTACGGTGTTCCCTACCTGCGCACCTGGAACGAAGAAGAGGAAGAGTACGATATCGACCTCCTCTGGGATCAGGACAAAGATTACGGCTCTGATTACCTCGCCGAAGATGTGGAGGGTCTGACCATTTACGATGCCGGCAACGGTGAGGGGTATCTGATTGCCTCCAGCCAGGGCAGCGATCAGTTTGTGGTCTACGACCGCAAGACCAACGCCTATATCGGCAACTTCGAGGTAGTAGAGAACCAGGACGAGGAAATCGACGGTGCCCAGGAAAGCGACGGCGCGGCCGTTACCAACCTCAACCTGGGCGGCGAGTTTGCCACTGGCCTCCTGGTCGTACAGGACGGTGAGAATACTCCTGAAATTTTGGACGAAGAAGGCGAGGGTATTGACAATGCCAACTTCAAGTATGTGCCCTGGGGTGAAATTGCACAGAAGATGGGGCTGACGGTAAATAATCGGTAATAAGTTGCCAAGCCCTGAAGTTGTTGAACTCAAAGAGGCCGTCTGAAATCGTTTCGGGCGGCCTCTTTGCATTTGAGGAGGCTGGTGTTCGGGGCAGCCAGGGGCAGGTAATCAACCATTTTGTCACCGGCGGTGGCTCTGCGGCAGTGTGTATCGACTGACCATGCCCTGGAAGAACCAAACAAAAAAAGGCCGCCTGCCGGGGGTAGATCCCGATCGGGCGGCTTTTAGCCTGGCTGCAGAGCGTCCTTTGGGTCGTGGACTTGAGATGGATGGCTAGTCTCGTGGAAATTAATGTCCTTGCGTGGACAGCCATTTGCGATAGCGGCCGATATCGTCCCGAGTCTTTTTCAGGACATGACGAATCACCGCGGCATCGTCCAGATAGCCGATCTTGGGGATGCCGTCGGGCACCAGGTCAAAGGGGGAGACGAAGTAGGAGACTGCACCGGCGATTTTCTGCATGGTTGCCCAGGAGATATCCTGATATTTCTTGTCGTTGTAATCCTGACAGAGCTGTACCATGAATGCCAGGTCTGTCCAAACCTCCTCGAGTCCTTCAGGGGCCTTGCCGAGAACCTCGAGTTTGGCTTTTCCTTTGTGCGCGGCATATGCGACGTCATTCACATCGACCTCTGCAACACCCTTTTCGTAATGCTCTTCCGCTTTTTTCCACATCTCTGGATAGTTGAGACCTTCGAACAACATGGTTCCTCACTTTCTGAAAACCTAGAATCCAAATGGTTTCCATTGTCGGGTCGGCTTTTGATCCGGTTCGCGACATGGATAACAACTAACATTATAGCATATGGCGTATACCATATTATCTGCATCGGACGGGTGTCGACGCTTGCCTGAGAAATTTCAGCCGGTTACCGCTGCGGTTTTCTTGCGCTTTGGGGGTTTTGGGTTGACAACCGAAGGTGGGAATCCGAGAATGAACTCTGTTTCATTGGTCTGGAATTATTCTGGCGAGGAGGTTCGGGGTTGGCAAACGGGTAGCGCCCTATTTCGAAAGCCTCGTTGGGGTCGGGTTTCCCGGAAAAATCTTACAACTAACAACAGGTGGAAAATTCACGGGGATATTTTCCACCTAACACCAATGTTAGGGGTAGCGCCATTCACTCTCCGAGACGAAAAAGTACTCTAGTAATTTTGGCTGCCCTCTATTGGCTTGCTGCCCCCTTTGTCGAGGCAGTGTATTACTCAATCGAGCAATTCCGTGGAGCTTATCCCGTTAACGCCGATTCAATCTCCATACCCATTTTTCAGTTCTTTGTCGGTTGGCTTATTTTTTCTCCCATGGTCGCCTTGCTTATCTGGTGGACCTTGCGGTCATATCCAGGTTCGGTTCCTTTTTTGGCATTTCATCGGCATCGCCCAATTTGGGGCGGGCTGCTTTGGGCTGCAACTGGTGCGTGGCTAACCTTTAGCCTCATGTTCGCCGGTCAGTCTGTTTTATCTGCTCATTGGCTAGACGCCATATATCAGTTAGCTAGTTGCTATTTGGCGCTCTGTTTCAACGGGGTGTTACAAGCTGGTGGTCGTAATACATCCGCCCCTAACCATTCGCTCAACTCGGACGCGCCGACAAGCGGCGCGCCGGTTAGCTAGCACGTTATGTTTCAAGAGGAATGAATGACTATTTCTTGGGTATATGAACAATCGGATGTTGATTGGTCGGAACTGACTGAGCTATATCGAGTAGCACCGCTTGGGGAGAAAAACCCTGAAGATCTCAAGGTTGTTTTTACTAACAGTCGATTCAAGTGTTTTGTCTACAGCGAAGGGAGACTTATAGGAGCCGGCCGTGCATTGGCAGACGGTCTTGACTGCTCATACATTTGCGATGTAGCCATCCATCCAGATTGCCAAGGAATGGGGATAGGCAAACAAATCATTGAAAGTTTGGTTAGCTTTTCTGAAGGGCACAAAAAGATTATTCTTTATGCTAATCCGGGAAAAGAAGGTTTCTACGCCAAGCTCGGTTTTAAAAAAATGAACACTGCCATGGCCATATTCTCTGATCAAGAGGGAGCAATTAAATCTGGTGTCATAAGCGGCACATAGCCAAAAAATCAAGCAGACCGGGTGAGGCCGGGGCGATTCGTGTAAAGTTTTCCACCAGGTTGTAGGGTACCTATCCCGGCCGTTTGTCTGACTCTGTTACCCCCATAAAAGTATTTAAATATGCGCCCTAAAGACGTCCTTAATAAGTTCGTGGAAGCTTTCAACAATGCTGATGTAGAAGCATTGGCAAGTTTATACAGCGAAGACTCTGTGAATCACCAGGTGGCAGAGCAACCAGTTGAAGGCCGTGAAGCAATCAAGCAAATGTTCGTCGAGGAGTTTGCTAAAGCAGACATGACCTGTATCGTTGAAAATATCTTTGAAGATGGCGATTGGGCCATATTGGAATGGCGAGATCCTTTAGGTCTGAGAGGATGTGGCTTTTTCCATGTCATAAATGGCAAGATCGTATTTCAGCGAGGATATTGGGATAAGTTGTCTTTTCTGCGGCAACATGATCTGCCTATTCCCCAAGAATGAAACGATAACATTTTCCCGCAAGGGACCTCGGACCTTCCCCCATAAAACAGGCATTGCCAAATAATGCCCACTTTGGTTTTTGGGCATCGTTTGAAAAAACTGCCTCCGATTCCCCGTTACGCCTTAAAACATCCCGATAACCGCTCCCGTCATGCAAGTGGCCAGCACCCCGGCCGGCAAGTTGCCCAGGTTGAGGTAGACCAGCAGATTGTTTCCCGCCAGCAGGCCCTACTTATAAATCCCTTGGATAGAAAAACCCTCAAGTTGCCCAGACTGGAGGTGGTGCTTATCGAGTGTTGTCGCCCACAATATTAGCCCGCCCGCTACCAATCTCCCGGAAGTCCTGAAATAAACAAAGAAAAAGCAGTCGCGAACATTTTGTCAGTTGTAGGCAATGTTCTGAGCCAGGAAGACCCAAATTTCAATCCTTGAGCTGCTAAATTTAACTTGTTTGGGGGCTGTTTGTCCGCTTGTAGATTTATTGCTTTTGGAGAAGCAATGAAATTCAGGCGCTTCCTGTTGGTCTTCGCTCATGTCCTGTTTCCGGCGGACTTGCCCACGCCTGCCTGGACGCGATTTTGTATGGCCTCAAGGACAGCGCAGAAGGCGACATCGGCTGTTTTTGCTTTTGAATCGGCATGGACCAGAACTGGAAGGCGAAAAATTCCAGCTTGGCGAAAAAAGTAAAACGTCAACAAATACACGCAGCAGGTGAAGCTCGCTGGGGATTGTTTTTAGGAGCAACCTAGGTGCGCTTGAAGAAATTCATAAAACCTGGAAAGACGGAGGTAGTTTCTGGTGTTAAGAGATAATAATATTTAATTTATTTGGGGGAGGTGGAGAAAGGTGTAGGTTAGATAACTAAAATTAGGAGATTGTGGTTAAATTTTTAAGACTGAAGTTCCTTAGGTGGAGGTGGAAGGTGAGAGAAAATTCTATACGGCACCGTGGAATATCCAGCACAAAGTTTAAATGTTCTAGATTTGATGCAGACAGGCATCTTTTTCGAGAAGAGCTTATAGGTGAGATGCTTCATGGAAAATGGGCGAAGAAAAAAGTTGTTTTAATTGCAGCTAAAGCGGGTCAAGGGAAAACAGCTATTGCGGCTCAGTTCGCCCAGCAGTATGACGCGACGCTTTTCTGGTATCAGGTTCAAGTTGTTGATAGCGACCCATTTTTCTTAGCCTCAACAGTCTATCAGGGAATGAAAGAGAGTATCAATCTCCCAGCGTGCGAATTGTATGAGGAAATTCTAAAGCGGGGTTTGACTAATAGTCGCTCAATAAAAGAATTAGCAGATTGCTTGGTTAGCCATCTCCATGACGAGTTAAAAGAAAACCTGCTTATAGTTTTTGATGACTTGCATCATATTGAAAACTCAAATCTCAGCATCATGTTCTTGTTAGAGATTTTTGAGAATATGACCAATGCAATAAAGATAATTGGAAATTCCCGCCGTGTAATAAAACCTCTATGGAAAAGCATTGAAAATATAAAAGAAGCAGGTTCAATTTATGATGATGATCTTAGGTTTGACGTAAGCGAAATTCATAAATATTTTTTGAATATACATGGGGTTGCACTTTCAACTGATGTTGTTTCAAGCATATACGATGTGACAAATGGTTGGTCAATGGGACTCGCGGTTTTTTCGCAGTCAAAAAAACAATTATCAGGAAAAATACGTGACAATAACTTGTTTGATAGTGGAAAAGAAAAATTAATAGAATATTTTTCAGAAAACCTGCTCAAGGATATGAATGCTTCGGTGGCGGAAGACTTTCTCCAGGTTTCGTTGGTTGAAGATGTTTCGGAAGATATTCTTAAGGATTTGTGGGGGAATACTGAACTGCAGTCACATATAGACGTTTACGCAAATCAAGGATGTTTTATTGAAGTCTTTCAGGAAGGCGAATCTCGAACCTATCGTTTTCATCCGCTATTTCAAGAAGTTCTTCAAGAAATAGCTCGCAGTAAATTAACTACTAGTTGTTTAGGTGATGTTTACAAAAATATAGGAGATCATTATTTTGACCTTGGTCAATCATTGCTAGCACTTAAGTATTATGTTGAAGGTGGTAATTATGTAGAGTCAGATCAGCTGTTGAGTGTTTATGGTGGGCAAATATTGTCTAAAAACTTACATGAGACAATGAGGTGCGTTATAAGTAAAATTCCAGAGGCTGAAATAATAAGGTGCCCCTGGATTGCTCTATTTTATGGAATTGCACTTTTTGAAATAGATCCATTTGATTCGATTAAATTCTTGAAGATTTCGAGTGATGAATTTTCAGGATTAAAAAATTATGTTGGAGAAGTATTAGCTTTGTCACAAATGATTTATTTCAATCTTGTGGTAGATGGGAACTTTAAGGCTTGTAGCAGGATTCTGAACAAGCTGATTGAAATATATCCATTGGTTAAGGATGGTTTGCCGGATGAAGCAAACTGCCAAATCAGTAATGTAATCGGGTCTGCCATTTGTTTTATACATAGCAAAAAAAATATGGCTCTTGATTACGTAAACTACTCTCTGGAGCTAGCAAAATCTCTAAAAAGCAAGAATTTTATAGCTGCGAATAGAGTAGTTCGAAGTTATATATATGCTTTTTGTGGGGATTTTTATGCCTGTTTCAGGGAGGCTGAAGAATCTTTATGCCTTGTTTCAGATCCAGCGGTCACTGATTTTTATAAAATTTATATAAAGCTTTTTCAGGTAGATCTCTTGAACATGACAGCAGACTTTGAAAATTTCTCATACCACAAAAATTTTATTGAGCAGACTGTTCAAGGGGACTTGATGGCCGAGGGGCTTGCGGCACCTTTCCTTCTCCTTTGGTCAATTGATATTGCTCTAGCGGAAGGTGATTTGCAAAGAGGTTGGAAGTTATGGGAGATAGCGTTATCGCAAGGTGGGGCTGGTTTCGGTTGTCATATGCATAGCCAATTTCTTCAGTATGGAGCTGTTTTCTCGGCTTTAAGAGGAGAAAAGGAGAAAGCTCGTGAATTAATAGATGAGTCAATGCGTCTGAGGGAGATTGTTGGGGGGCGGCTTTTTGTGGCTTATAATAAAATTTTTTCAGGTGCTGTTTATGGGCTGATCGGGGATAGGGAAAGAGCTAATGGATATCTAGAATTAGGCTTAAAAATAATGAAAGAAATCGGAGAAAAAGCTGGAATAGCTTGCGCATATATGCAGATAGCAAGTTTGAAAAACTTGTCTGATGAAAAGTCGGCTTGTTTAGAAAGTGTAGCTAATTGGCTTAATGTTATGAAGAGCGAAAATCATGAACATTTTTATAGCTGGAACCCAATTCAAGTCTCTCCGTTACTAAAACTTGCTGTAGAAAACAATATTGATCGTAAGTATGCACAACATCTTGGTAGAAAAAGGTTAAATATATATGTAGGCAAGGATGGTGATTGTTTTCCAATTTTGCAAATTAATTGTATGGGTGGGCTTAAGGTTCATGTTAAGGGTGAGTCGTCCATTAAGATTGTTGAATTTACTGAAGTTCAGCGAAAATTAATAGGTAATTTGGTATCACGAAATCCCCCCTCTGTGCATATAGAAGAAATGCAAGATATATTGTGGGAAGAATGTCAGGTGGAAGCAAGCCGTATTCGGATGGATACGTTGCTTTCGCGCCTGAGGGGCCGTATTGGAAAGGTCCTCAGTGTTGACGCGAAGAAATACCTCTGTTTAAACGCGGGTATCTTGTCCTTGCAAAATTGTGAGATTGATGTTTTTCAAATTCGCGAACTTTATAAAAAGGGCTTTAAGCATTACGGCAAAAAAGAATATTGGCAGGCAGGAAATGCGCTGCGAAAAGTGTTTGGCCTTTGGCAGGGGCCTTTTATGGTTAATACGCCTTTAGGTGGAAAGGGGCTGGCTCTTCAGGCCGACCTTTTCGAAATTTACATTAGGTCGTGTGAAATGTTGGCTGATGTTTGTTTTCGGGGTGGAGATAAAGAAGGCTTTTATGAGGTGTCCAGAAAAGGCTTCAGTGAAAATCCTTCTTGTGTCTCTTTGGCCAGAAATCTTTATAATTGGTATGCAGCTGAGGGAATGCCTGTGGAGGCGGGCCGTATTTTGGAGCGCTTCAGGGCGTCTCTGGCGGAGGAAGAGTTTTTGGTGGAAGATATAGACGATATCATGGAAAGTTTTTGGAACTAGTAAGGTGTGTGAAAGAAAAATGTAAGACCCCTAGTGTAGACATGGGCTAGAAATTCTGCCGGGCAGGAAAAGTTTTTCCTTCCGTGGGATTTCAGATAAATAACTTGCAACGGGCAAAACCAGGGCAACCTGGTGACGCAAAGCTACGGATCCACCGAAACGTGGATGGCCGAGCTGCCAAGTCATCGTCATTGCCCTTGCCGCTTCATTTACTTACCGACCGCCGGCTTTGGCGGTCGGTTTTTTTTTAATCAAGGTTTGAGTGTTTGTTGATCAGGATAAGCTGCCTGGTCTGGTGTCGATTTTGATGTGATCGAAGAACGTTGGAAAGTTGTTTCATTTTTATTTGCCGGCGCGCAGCCTGGGGTTTCATTGCTTTGGGCCTAATTTAAACGATGTCTACTGTCGAGGGGGAGGATTTATGAACCGAAGGGCTTGGTTTAATAATGTTTTTTTGTATGGGGTTTTTGCTTTTCTTGCAGCGTGTGGAGGTGGGGGAGGGAGTGGTAGTGACGCTGATGGTAGCACTAGTGATGCAGGGTTAGAAAGTATAAGTGGTGTGGTGGCCGATGGGTATTTGGTTAACGCAACAGTGTTTATAGACACTAATGGAAATATGGTTTTGGATGAAGGAGAACCTTCCGCTAAAACCTCAACGGGCGGCCAATACACGCTTTCTGGTGAAAATCTGGGACTATATCCGATAGTGGTAATTGTTAATGCCGATGAGGGGGAAGGTGAGCTAACAATTGACGAAGATGATGGGCTTCCCGTTGCGATATCCTATCAACTAATGTCACCGCCTGGACATCATCAATTTGTTAGTCCATTGACAACATTGATATGGTATTTGATGGAAGAATATGATCAGAATTATGAAACAGCAGAAAGTTCTTTGTTGAATATAATAGGAACTTCAAGTGAAGAGGTTAGTTCAAGTGATGACTATATTGCACTGTCTGATGGTGTGAACATACATGCTCATGTGCATACAGTATGTAAAACCATAGCAATCTCATTGGGTAAATCAGTAGAGAATTCGTTAAAAATTATTGAAAATAATGAAAAATTTTCGAGTCTAAACTTAGATGAGGTCAACTCGAGCTTATATTTGATTGCTTTTAAAGAAATTATAAAAATATTGCCTATTGTCTCTGAGGAAATTGCAGGCATTTCAGATGATTTAGAAATTTCAGAAATTGAGTCATTGTTAGATGGTTTGTTAGAGGTTGATGTAGACGAATTAGAGCTTGCTTTGTTGGGTGGGGAAAATTTCAGTGATGGGCTTGGGTTCGATAAGGAGTTTCTTGTTGAAAATTATTACAACATTGAATGGGACTCTGATTGGGGAGAGTACAATTGTACTCACGAATGGTTGAGTGAAAAAGCAAGTAACGAGTATGTTGCTAATGCAGAAGAATATTATTACGTGGACCTTGGAGGTGGACCCGGTTTGTGGGCAAAGGAAACGCCCGATAAGAGCTGGTATGGCTATGTGTGGCATTTGGTTGATGGTAGCTGGTCCTATTTTTTTGACACCCCAGTAGTATTTGAGGGTGAATCAAGTATCTTATATGAGGTGAGGAAGGATGAAAAAGTATATGTTTCTAATGTTTATACAGGAGAAAGTTTTTCTTCATCGATAGAGAAAATAGAATTGTCTGATAAAACACATTCATATTATGTGGAAATTTCAGATAGTAATGAGTTGGAGACCTTAATGGTTGATCCCGAAATGCCCTTTCCTTCAGGTTCATATGCCTATAAGAAAGAAATTCGTCTAGATTCTGATATTTACGAAGTTCCTTCATGGGTTGATGAGAAGGGAAATGATTCCAACATATTGCCTGAGGTAGAAAAAGTTAACGAAGTAGTCCAAAAATATAGTTATGAAGAATCTGTCGAGGATGGGTCTGGGTTAAATATAGGTAGTATCTACCTTTATTTTGGTGCAGGTGAATCAAGTGGGTTGCTATACATAGTAGACTATTATAACAAAATTCTTTCGATTGGTGATTGGGTCAAAAAAGATTATCAAGATAATAAATTTATAATGCTTGGTTTTCCTGATGAAATAAAAAGAGAAAAATTATTTTTGGATGATTCTCAAACAGTTTTTATAACCGAAATTGATGGTGATGTTAAGTGGGGCTGGCATTCGCCCGCTGGAACAATAATTGATGGATATATTGGCCTAAACTTGACAGGATTTAATAGTATTCTAGATAACTTAGGGTTGCCAAACCTTTAGTGTCAAAGAGACAGATTTGAAAATAAAGTTCCGATCCAATTTTGCACTTATTAAAGTCCCTGCCCCTCGGTGGGGACTTTATCTTTTCATACGCCTTCTTTTCGCTTGGCCTGGTTCTGAATTTATGTTGATTTGGTCCGGTTTGAGCGGCCAACTCCCCAATTACCTTGTGGACTTAAATTGAGTTGCTGGCTTGCTTTTCACCTGTCCGCTTATATGACTCCTAATTTGTAAAGACGGCAAAACTAACTACTACAAGCCTGGAAGCTGTTTTATGGACTAGTGGGGGTGATTCTAGCTGTGGGCTAATAATCCCTTTACAGATTGGCAACACATGCATGTTTTTTATTTAAACATTCCATTTTAAGCGTCCATCGATCTCTATAGGTTTGAAGAGTCATTATCCAGCAGAGCTAAGGGTCTTGTTGCAATGATGCCGGATTCTTTTGCTTTTCTATAACATCCCGATAACCGCCCCTGTCATGCAGGTGGCCAGCACCCCGGCCATAATCGACTTCAACCCCAGCCCCACGATTTCCTTACGGCGCTCGGGCACCATGGTGCCCATGCCGCCGATCATGATTCCCAGTGAGCCGAAATTGGCGAAACCGCACAGGGCGTAGACGATTATCAGGCGACTGCGTTCGGAGAGTGCGCCAACCGGCAGGTTGGCCAGGTCGAGGTAGGCCAGCAGCTCGTTGAGGATGACCTTGGTGCCGAGCAGGCTGCCGGCGATGGCGGCCTCGTTCCAGGGGACGCCGATAACCCACGCCACCGGCGCCATCAGCCAGCCGAGCAGGCGCTGCAGGGTAATCGCCTGCCCGTTTGCCGCCGGCAGCAGGCCGAGCAGTTCGTTGCTCAGGTGCACCAGCGCCACCAGTACGATCAGCATCGCGATGATGTTCAGCCACAGCTTGAGCCCGTCACCGGTGCCTTGGGTGATCGCGTCCATGGCACTGTCGGCGGTGTCGATACGGGTCAGGCCGCCGTCCGTCGGTGGGCCCTCGGGCGGCACCATCAGTTGGGAAATGACCACAGCCGCAGGGGCGCTGATCAGCGAGGCGATGAGGATGTGGCCGAGGGCGTCGGGGATGACCCGTTGCAGAAAGCCGGCGTACAGCACCAGTACTGTGCCGGCCACGGTGCTCATTCCGCAGGTCATGACGGTGAAAAGTTCGCTGCGGTTGAGGGATTTGAGGTAGGGGCGGATCAGCAGAGGCGCCTCGACCATGCCGACGAAGATGTTGGCAGCCGCGCTGACCGCCACGGCGCCGCCGATGGGCAGCGCCCGACGCAGCAGGGACGATACTGCGCGTACCACCAGCGGCAGGATGCGCCAGTAAAAGAGCAGGGCTGAGAGGGCGCTCATGACCAGCACCAGGGGCAAGGCGCGCAGCCCGAGAATGAAGGAGCTGCCGGCCGGGTTTTCCGCAAAGGGCAGCGGCGCGCCACCCAGGTAGCCGAAGACCAGCGAAGTACCGGCGCCAGTGGCGCGATCCAGTGCCAGGAAGAGCCTGTTGAGCGCAAGAAAAAACTCACGGCTGCCCGGCAGCTTCAGCAACAGCAGGGCCAACAGCAGCTGCAGCGCTATCCCCGCCGCGACGGTTCTGGCCGGCAGCCGCCGGCGATTCTCGCTGCACAGCCAGGCGATCCCGACCAGCACCAGCAATCCGAACAATCCGCGTACAACAGTCATAACATCATCCTCCAGCTATCAGCAGGGCATATCACAGGATGGTACCGGGTTTGCAAATGAACAGAGTTAAAACACAGCTTCCCCGGCACATTTGGCAAAGGTAATCCATCAGGGGACACAGGGGCAAGTCATTACAGCAGGTTGGGCGGCAGGCGGGAGCTGGAGAAGGATGTCAAAATCATGGCATGTCCGCTGTTCCGGCCAGAAATTTTGCCTGTACTTATGCAAAGGATAGCCAGAAGGCATTTTCCAATGGACGCCCACAGCGTGAAATTCTGTCTGTCAGCCCTGGCAATGGCAGCGGTTCCAGCGACATGAGTGATTCGACCGAGCAAGCCATATACAGAGTGCGCGAATTTCGTCGAAGCGGGGAGGTGCCGAAAAAATATCAGCGCACCTACGAAGTGATTGACGACAAAAACCGGCAGGTGATGGCGGTGTGTGATCTGGTCGGCAAGGCGGTTTTTTCCGAGCTGCTGATCGCCGATCACCGGCAGAGAACCTGGCGTATGCGGCCCAATCGGAAAATCATGCCGTCACGCTGGATGGTTACCGATCCGGAGCAGCAGATCGCTATGCAGATCAATCAGAAGATCCTTGGCAAGGTGGTGAATCCGCTCTACAAAACGGCCCTGACCTTGGAGGATGGCGAGGGAAGGGAGACCTTTCGCCTCGTCGATCCGCGAACCAATATCCCCGACCGGATTTTCGGGGTGGGGCCAGGTGAGTGGGCCCTTCTGAATGGCGACCGGCCGGTGGCAAAGCTGGTGCGGTTGCCGCGCCGGACCGAAACGGGCAAGGGCCTGCTGGGCAAGCTGAAAAAATGGCTGGCCACCTCGGACCGAGGGATTCTGAGCGCCGGTGCCGAGCATGTTCTGCCGGCCCCGGTGGCCCTGGGCATGCTGCTGATTTTCAACGAATTGACCGATGCTTCGGCCGGGTGATGATTCATGCATGACAGTAGGATTTTCCCAATGAACCGCCTTCTCCGACATATCGTCTTGCCTGCCACCGCCACCGTCGCCGTGGTGGTTCTGTATTTCACTCCGGTGGCGCTGCTCGGCTGTGTAACTCGCGGTTTGATCGCCCTGGCCGTGGTGGGCTTGTCCCTGCTGGTGGCCCTGGTAACGGTCGGAGTCGGTTTGAAAAAGCGGATCAAAGGCGAGAAGGACTCGGGATGGTGGATCGCCACGACCGCCATTCTGATGCTGCCCGCCCTGCTGGTGCTCGGCCCCCTCAGCTGAGGCCTGACCTTCTGGCAATAAAGTGGAGAGTTTTGTCTGATGCGTTCACAAAAGGTTCATTTTCGGCTATTGCTAATCGTTATGAGTACTCCGGTGGCTTTCCTGCTTTTGACCACCTGTCTGCTGTTTGCCCGGCCCGTTTGGGCGTCCGGGAGAACGGTTGATTATGTTCTCGTCAAAAAGTCCGAGGGGAAAATGTTTCTGCTATCCGACCAGGAGGTAGTGAGAGAGTACAAGATCGCATTGGGCGCCAACCCAAAGGGCCATAAACAGCAGGAAGGTGACAAGAAAACACCGGAAGGAAAGTACACCCTGGATTTCAAAAAAGCGGACAGCGCATTTTTCAGGGCGATACGCATCTCCTATCCCAACGCTGCCGACCGGGCCCGCGCCAGGGCGGCCAAGGTGAGTCCTGGAGGCCAGATCATGATTCATGGGCAAAAAAACGGTTACGGCAGGTTCGCCAAGATAACGCAGCTGTATAATTGGACCGATGGCTGTATCGCTGTCACCAACCCGGAAATGCAGGAAATCTGGCGAATGGTAAAGGTCGGTACGCCGATCGAAATCATGCCGTAAGATTTATCTTCCAGTGACTCTTTGCGGCTCGGCTGCAGCCGGCAGGAAGAGGCGCGACAGGTCCCTTCGCAGGATATCGAGGAGAACCGATGAAACGGTGCGCATGGGCCGAGGGCAGCGACCTGGAGCGGGATTACCACGATAAGGAATGGGGCCGCCCCGTCCACGATGACCGGTTGCTGTTCGAGTTTCTGGTTCTGCAAGGGGCCCAGGCCGGTTTGAGCTGGCTGACGATTTTGAAAAAGCGCCAGGGCTACCGCGATGCCTTCGATAACTTTCAGGTCGAAAAGGTGGCCGCCTATTCGGAAGAGAAAGTGGCCGAGCTGCTGGCCAATCCGAACATCGTCAGGAACAGGCTCAAGATCGAAGCCGCGCTGAACAATGCCCGGGCCTGCCTCGCCATTCAGCAGGAGTTCGGCAGCCTCGATCGCTACCTCTGGCAATTCGTCGGAGGTCGGCCGATCTGCAATGCCTGGCAGAGCGTGGCGGACATTCCCACGAGTTCCCCCGAGGCGAAGGCCATGTGCAGGGATCTGAAGAAGAGGGGTTTCAGGTTCGTTGGCCCAACCATCTGTTATGCTTTCATGCAGGCGGTCGGAATGGTGAACGACCACACCACGGACTGCTTTGCGTATCACGAAATCAGAGAGGGCACGGCCTGAGGAGGGCCTGCTCCTAGCTGGCTCTAATCTTGCTTGCCATCTACGAACACCTCTTTTTTTGTCATTTTATGAATGCCGTTGAGAAGGGAGAGACCCGATGCGTAAGCTGATGATGCTGGCCTGTATGCTGAGCTTGTTGCTGTTGCCGCTGTTGTCCCTTGCCGGGGAGCAGGAGACGGAGCCTGTTACCGCGGAACAATTTTTGTCAACCTTCAACTACCAGAAGGGCCTGATCGAACTGCCCAACGGAGTGGCGCAGCTCGATGTGCCGGAGGAGTTCCGTTACCTCGATGCCGAGAATGCCAAGCGCTTTCTCGAAGAAGGCTGGGGCAACCCGGACGGCTCGGGCACCCTGGGCATGCTGCTGCCGGTGGAGACAGACCTGTTCGGTCCCGAAGGCTGGGCGGTGGTGATTACCTACCAGGAGGACGGCTACGTTTCCGACGAGGATGCGGCCGACATCGACTACAACGAGATGTTGATCTCCATGCAGGAGGACACCGAGAAGGCCAACGAGCGCCGGGCCGAGATGGGCTACGGCAAGCTCTCTTTGCTCGGCTGGGCCCGCCCGCCTCATTACGACGGCGAGGCCAAGAAGCTCTATTGGGCCAAGGAGCTGCAGTTCGAGGGCGAAGAGGAGTCGACCCTGAACTTCAACGTGCGGATTCTCGGCCGCAAGGGTGTGCTGGTGATGAACGCCGTTTCGGCCACGTCCCAACTTGCGCAGATCGAACAGCGCATGGACCAGGTGCTGGCTTTTTCCGAATTCAAGGAAGGTTATCGCTACGGCGACTACCAGGCGGGCGTCGACAAGGTAGCGGCCTACGGTCTGGCGGCGCTGATCGGCGGCAAGGTGGCGGCCAAGGCCGGTCTGCTGGCCAAGCTCGGCGGCCTGCTGATGGCCTTCAAGAAATTCGTCTTTATCGGTATTGCCGCGGTGGGCGGTTTCCTGGTCAAAATATTCAAACGTCGCAAGGCGGCGGTCGAACCACCGACTGCGGCTGAGTGACGGCACCGGCGATGCACATGCTCAACCTCTCGGAGCTGGTGCTCTGGTACCTGGCGTTTCTCGCCGCGATCGTAGCTCACGAAGCCGCCCATGCCTGGGCGGCTTTAAAACTGGGCGATCCCACGGCGCGAGACGGCGGCCAGGTGACCCTTGATCCCTTTCCGCACATCCGCCGCGAACCGGTCGGGACGCTGGTGGTGCCGATCGTTTCCTTTCTGCTTGGGGGCTGGATGATCGGTTGGGCCAGCACCCCCTACGACCGCGCCTGGGCGCTGCGCTTTCCCCGCCGCGCCGCGCTGATGGCCCTGGCCGGACCGTCGGCCAACCTGCTTATGGTGCTGGCTGCCGCCCTGCTGATCCGACTCGGCCTTGCCTTCGAGGTCTTTGCCGCTCCAACGAGCATCGGCTTCGCCAGCCTGGTCGCCGCCCCGCACGGCGGGGTGTGGGAAGGGCTGGCCATGCTGCTGAGCATCTTCTTCTCCCTCAACCTCCTTCTGCTCCTTTTCAACCTCCTGCCTGTGCCACCCCTGGACGGCAGCGCCATCGTGCTTCTGCTGCTCAGTCAGCGGCTGGCACTGTCCTACCGTAAACTGCTCGAGAGTCCGGCGGCCTCCATGCTCGGCCTGCTGCTGGCCTGGAAATTCATTGGCGCCATCTTCCGCCCCCTGATGCTTTTGGCGATCAATCTTCTCTATCCCGGTGTGGGATATCATTAATACCGGGGCAGGGCACACGTGCATCGTGGCAATCAGTCGGTTTTGCACCTGGTGCTTCTCTAGTATGCTGTCTTCGGTTTGCTGATGTGACCGTTCGAATAAGCTGTCCTGAGCAGAGTTGTTGCAATGCCTGGCCGGCATCATCATCTCGTTGCGAATTCGCGCTCGGCAAGCCAGGAGCGCTTGCGCAAAAAACTGATGGGCGGCAGCTGAAATGGTTGCCGGCTGTTGGGCTTTTTCGTATCAAGTGCGCGGTTTTACTTTTTGACCTATTCAGGATCTGGTGAGGGCTGCGATCGATCGAGTTCACCCTTGGGGGCGCCAGAACAAAGGAGGGTCGATACGCCAAGGTACAAGCCAGCAGAGCTGAGGCGCAGGAGAGCGATAAGGCTTTTCTTCAGTGACGCTCACCGGTCCCGTTCAGGCGGGTCCGGTTTTTTGCACGATTTTCTTTTGGGAGAGCCCTCTTTCGAAGAACGTTTTCCTGTTTATCGAGCCAGGAAAAAATCTCTTCCCATTTATAGGGCTTCTGAAAAATTCGGCAGCCGAACGATTGAGCTCGATTGTAATCAAGGGGGGACCAGGCACAGGAAAGAATGGCTTTGTTGGCACTGGCGATTTTACATCCGCCTTTTTTTTGAAGATACAGGAGTTCAAGGCCGGAAATGCCGGGCATTCTGTTGTCGATCAGCAGAAAGTCGGCGCAAGGGTTTTCCCGGGTACAGCAGGCGGTCGAACTGAAACAGACCTCACAGAAATCGGCGCCGGCAAAACAACTGACCTCATAGCCTCTTGCGCCGAGAATGTGATGCAGGAGATCCCGACAGGGAGGATAATCGTCGATCACCAATGCCCTGAATCGCATATCGCTTCATCCCTTCAGTGCTTTGAACGACGCTTCTTAGTTACAGCCTAACCGTTATCCCATGAATGGCAATCCGGAATGTTGTGAATCGTGGTTGCACGAAAGGAAACCAAGGGATGGCGAAGAATTTTGTCGATCTCGGTTGCTGAATGCCGCGATGGCAAGTCATCGGGACGCGTGGCAGGAGAACTGTTGCCTTGTACGCAACCTGCTGTTTTGTTCGTTGCTATTGTAGGTCTGAAGATATGGAGTTATGCTGCTTTAATTTTTTAAACTTTTTTCGATCACAAAACTTGCTCGCCGCCAACTAAAACCAAAGAAGTTGTATATAATAAATGTAAATGCAATAATATCTAGTTAGTTGGCTTAACGATCATTGCATGGTTTTAAACAGGGGCGCGTTGTGCTTGTGATCGAGTTCCTCTTGAAATTCCGACGGTCATTGCTGATCCTATATGCAATGGCGATGACCGTTGCCTGCCTCTATCTACAGGACCTTTGGTTTTTTATAGCAAATATCCTGTTTCTTCTGGTTGTTGCCTTGTTTGTCCGGAATATGCAGCTTTCGACAGTAGCGAACAAGGATCTACTTACCGGGTTGGGGAACAAGAATTCCCTGCACGCCGTCCTTCAAAGGGAGATATCGCGAGTAGACAGAAAGGGTGGTTTTCTGATCTTTCTATTTATCGACATCGATAATTTCAAGCAAATCAACGACACCCGAGGGCACAAGACTGGCGATGCGGTACTGGTCGAAGTGGCCAGAAGGCTTAAGGAACAGAAGCGGAAATATGATGCCCTGATTCGTTATGGCGGAGACGAGTTCTGTGTTGTCTGCAGTCAGGTGCAAAAGGAGGAGGATGCGGTCCGGATTAGAGACAAACTAAGTGATGTCCTGCGTTTTTGCCATCGTAGCGAATGCGGTGAAGTTCTGGTTCAGGCCAGTTTCGGTATGGCAACCTATCCCTCTGACACGGAGGATTTTCAACAATTGATTGCCTTGGCCGACGGCCGGATGTATGAGCAGAAAGAGCAGCGCAAACTCTCGCAAATGGTGAATGCTTAAATGAAAAACTTCAGGAATTACTACCTTTTTTACCATGTTTACCGCAATGGCGGGATCACCAAGGCTGCCGACGAGCTGGGCCTGACCAAATCGACGGTCAGCCGGGCTGTAGCGTGGCTTGAAAAAGCGTACGGGTTGAAGCTGTTTCATCGCAACGGCAAGGGCTTGGTTCCGACGCGGTTCGGCGACCACCTTTATCAGTATTGCGATAAAATCGTCAAAGTCTTTTACGAAGCAAAAAGTTCTTCCATGAAATTCAGGACAGAGTGCTGCGGGACGATCAAAATTGCGGCGCCGGTTCTGTTCGGCCAGACCCTCCTATCACCGATCATCTCCCGATTCTGCGAGAAGTTTCCCAACGCTCAGCTCCATGTCTGCCTGATCAACGACGTGCCGGAAGCCGACTATCCCAACTACGACATCGTCTTTACGCTAAAGAACGATGTCAACGAGAATTTTATCGTCAAAAAGGTCGGCAGCATCTTCACCAAACTTTTCTGGTCGAAAAAATACACAAAGCTCGACCGCAAGGAAATCGAGAAGAACGACTTTCTGGTCTTGACCTCCAGAAGGCCGGCAGACGTTTTCAATCTGAAGATTCACCAGGAGGAAGAGACGGGACAAGTTAAGGAAATTCTGGTTTCTCCAAAAATCGTCAGCAACGATTCCAAGGTGATCAAGGAGGCGGTAATCAAGGGCCTTGGCATAGGGATTCTTCCGGGCCACGAAGTTTCCGAAGAGCTGCAAAGCGGCGAGCTTGAGGAGGCCTTTGGCAACCATTACGTTTATCATGACGACGTGTACGCCGTTTACTCCAGTTTTTTGATGATGCCCAAGTTGTTCACGGCTTTTCTCGATTTTGTCATGGTCGAGCTCGCTATCGACCTGCAGATCAAAAGGGACGCTTATTTGCGCTAGCCCGGCTTATTCATGAAAACTTCTGCTGCAACCGTCAATTGCACGCAATTTCAAACCGTGCTCGAGCCTTGCGCTTCGACAGACAGTCAGTATGCCTGCAGGGTAAGGATAGAACTTGGCTTGATCTGACGCACACTTGTCGGTATCGCGACGAAGCCTGATGGATAAACCGGGCTTGCCGGTTCTTGCCAGGGCCGGATTCAGGCTTGAGTTAAATCGTTCAGTGGTTTAATTTAGACAGTAATTCAGCTAGTTATGTGTTGTTTGTTTTAATTGAAAGCTAGGAATATGCCACAAAAACCATCCTTTACGGTTGCCATCGGTGCCTCTGCCGGCGGTCTCTCCGCCCTGGAGGCCTTCTTCGATCACATGCCCAGCGACAGCGGCATGGCCTTCGTGATCATCCAGCATCTTTCCCCCGACTTTAAAAGCCTGATGGACGACCTGCTGGCGCGGCATACGGAGATGGCTATTCATCGGGTGACCAGCGGCATCGAGCTGGAGGCCGACTCCATCTACCTGATCCCGCCCAAAACCCGCATGACGGTGGCCGAAGGTAGGCTCCATCTGAAAGAAGTGGGTCAGGGGCCCCCTTCCGACTTGCCGATCGACGTCTTTTTCAGCTCGCTGGCCGCCGATGTCGGCGATCGGGCGATGGCCGTGGTCCTGTCGGGAACCGGCAGTGACGGGTCCAAGGGCATCCGGGACGTGCATGAGGCCGGCGGCCTGGTGCTGGTGCAGAGTATTGATTCCGCCCAGTTCGACGGCATGCCCCGCAGTGCCTTTGCCACCGGAGTCTGCGACCTGGTGCTGGCTCCTGAGGCCATGCCCAACGCGATTTTGCATTACGCCCAAGCCGCCAAAGAGCAGCGCGCCGAACTGTTGCGGCAGTTCCAGGTGCATGGCGAGGACGGAGAATTTCAGCAGGTCTTCGCCCTGTTGCGCAGCCAGTACAATCTCGACTTTTCCAAGTACAAGCCCCCCACGGTTGGCCGGCGAATTCAACGACGCATGGAATTTCTGCAGTTGAACGATGCCAACGCCTATGCGACTCATCTGGCTGAGAACACCGATGAGCTCGATGCCCTCTACCGGGACCTGCTGATCGGAGTGACGGAGTTCTTTCGGGATCCGAAAATCTTTGCCCTGCTGCAGGAAAAGTTCCTGCCCCAGCTCTTTGAGAAAAGGGCGCCCGAGGACGAAATCCGTCTCTGGTCGGCCGGCTGTGCCACCGGAGAGGAAGCCTATTCCCTGGCGATCTTGCTGGCGGAGCTGGCCGAAATATACGATTTCCGGGGCAACATCAGCATTTTCGCTACCGATGTGCACCGGACTTCCCTGGAGTCGGCCTCCCATGGGCTGTATGAGCGGCAGAACCTGAAAAATGTCTCCGAGGAGCGTCTGGAGCGTTTCTTTATCGAAAAGGGAGATGGCCGCTATCAGGTGGTGCCAGAGCTGCGCAGGATGATCGTGTTTGCTCCGCACAACCTGATCAACGATCCTCCTTTTACCCGCCTGGATCTGATCTGTTGTCGTAATCTGCTCATTTACCTGAACAGCGATACCCAGAATCAGGTGTTGGCCCTGTTTCATTTCGCCCTGCAGCTCAACGGCATTCTTTTTCTGGGCAGCAGCGAGGGGCTGGGCAAGATAGCCGGGGAGTTCGAAACTCTTCACAGCGCGGGCAAATTGTTCCGCAAGATCCGCGACCTCAAAATCGCCCTGGACATGCATCTGGAGCCGGCAACCAAAAAACGCATGGTGGTGCCATCCACCGACGGGGTTTCCCATCGCCTGACGGTCAGTCTCGACCGGCAACTGGTGCACGATTACGACATGCTGCTGGGGCAGTATATGCCCCCCGGCGTGCTGATCGATGAACAGCGCCGGGTGCTGCACTGCTTCGGGGATGTCTCCCATCTGGTGCAGCAGCCCCACGGGCGCTATGAAAACGATCTGCTGGAAATGGTGCCTGAGACCCTGAAAATCCCCTTGAGCACCGCGCTTCACCGCGCGGCGAAAAACTGCTCCATGGTTACTTCCCCCAATGCGATCATGCTCGGAGTGGAGGACAAGCAGTACCATGATCTTCGCGTGGAGTGCCTGTATGATGGCAAGATCAAGTCCATGCATTATTTCGTGTCCCTCGCCCCGGGGGCGCGGGATCGGCAGGATCCGGTGCCGGTTGCTCAAGAGGTTTGTGACATCCCTCCCGACGAAATTCCGCAGCACATGCAGCAGCGTATCGTGGAGTTGGAGGAGGAGCTGCAGGTCAAGAAGGAAAATCTGCAGACCACCATCGAAGAGCTGCAGACCACCAACGAGGAACTGCAGACCACCAACGAAGAGCTGATGGCCTCCAACGAAGAGCTTCAGAGCACCAACGAGGAACTGCAATCGGTCAACGAGGAACTCTATACGGTCAATGGCGAGTTTGAGCTGAAGAACAAGGAACTCAGGCAGCTCAATCAGGACCACGAGAATCTGCTCGGCAGCATCGAGATCGGTACCGTCTATCTCGATCGGGACCTGTGCATCCGAAAGTACAATCCGGCCATCGAAAATATTTTTCGCCTGCGGCCGCAGGACATCGGCCGGCCCATCGACCATATCGCCTATCACCTGTCCAATCATGAACGGCTGCTCAAAAATATTCGCAAGGTCATTGGGACCGGGCAGATCATTGAGAACGAGGTGGCCAGCCAGGACGGGAAGTGGCTGCTGAAACGCCTGCTGCCTTTCCGCAACGAAGAGGGGGAGATCGACGGCGTGGTCATGACCTTTACCGACATCTCTCGGGTCAAGGAGGCGGAGCGGAAGCTGGCGCAAGCAAATCAAGAGCTGGAGCGCAAGGTGGCCGAAAGGACCTCAATGCTGCGGCTCGCCAAGGAAGAGGCCGACGTGGCCAACGCCGCCAAAAGCATCTTCCTGGCCAATATGAGCCACGAAATACGCACGCCGATGACCGGTATTTTCGCCACCGTCCAGGTTCTGGAATCCACTGGTCTTTCTTCTCGCCAGCAGGAGACCCTCAAGGTTCTTCAGGCTTCTGCAGAAAATCTGATGCAGCTTCTCGACGATATTCTGGACTTTTCCAAAATCGAGGCGGGCAAGTTGACGGTCAGGAATGAGCACTTTTCCCTGGCCGGCACCATCAAGGAAGTGTGGGACCTTTTCGGGGCTCGTTTTGAGGTCAAGCAGCTCGAATATGCCATCGATATGGAAAGGGGCGTTCCGCCAGAGGTCATCGGTGACCCCTTGCGCCTTAAACAGGTCTTTTCCAACCTGATTTCAAATGCCTTCAAATTTACCGAAGAGGGTCGGGTTACTTTGACCGGTGCTGTTCAGAGTCGTGATGAGAGCAGTGTGGTCGTGAAGTTTTCCGTCATCGATACCGGTTGTGGCCTGAAACCGGAAGTGCTCAGTCATATTTTCAAGCCCTTTACCCAGGCGGATTCGTCTATCACCCGCAAGTACGGTGGCACCGGTCTGGGATTGGCCATCTGCAAAAAGCTGGTGGAAATGATGGATGGCGAGATCTGGGCCGAAAATAACCTCGGCGACGGAGCAGCGTTTCATTTCACCGTGCGATTCGATTTGCCCGCCCAGGTGGAGGGGGTGTCGTTCCTGCCGGATGAGAATCGATCGCCCGCTGCAGCTACTGATCTAACCGGAATAAAGGTCCTGGTGGCCGAAGACGATGAAATCAATCGCTATCTTCTGGAAGTCATATTACAGGATCTGCACTGTGAGGTGGTATCGGTCGACAATGGTCTTAATGCCTTGAGCCGGCTCAAGGAAGATTCTTTTGATCTTGCCCTGATGGATATTTCCATGCCGGAGATGGACGGTTTGACCGCCACCCGTCAACTGCGAAGCGAAGCAGACAACGGCAACAAGGATATACCGATAATCGCCGTGACTGCTCACGCACTGGACGAAAGTCGCGAGACATTCATCGCTGCAGGTTTTTCCGATGTGGTCACCAAACCTTATTCCGTGCCCGTGTTGCAGGGGGTGATCAAGAAATACGCTTCGCAAGAGGGGCTGAATGGCATCGGTGGAGGAATTGCGGAGTAAATCGGATAACAGAGGGATGTAAAAAAGCGGCTGCCCTGGGAGGGGCAGCCGCTTTTTTTACGGGCAGGAGGCGCAAATCAGTAGGCCTCCTGCGGGGCAGAAGCCGCCTGCCATTTGTCGCTGAAGTTGTGTTTGATCCAGTTCGGATCCCACCACTCCAGGGGATTGACCGGAATGCCGGCGATGGTTACCCCGTAGTGCAGATGGTCGCCGCCGGCCATGCCGGTGGCTCCGGTTCGGCCGATGATGGTCCCTTTGTCGACCTGATCGCCGACGTTGGTGTCGATGGTGCTGAGGTGGGCGTAGAGGGTCTGCAGGCCGAGGCCGTGGTCTACGACCACGCAGTTGCCGTAGATGCCGAGGTAGTCGGCGAAGACCACCTTGCCGCTGTTGGCTGCAGGAACCGGCGCGTTGGCCAGGGAGGCGAGGTCGATGCCGAGGTGAGTCTGCTGGTCGATCTTGTTGCCGCCGTAGATGTAAGAACGCTGCTCATTGAAACCGGCCCGGTTGGCGGCGTTGGGCAGCCGCAGAAAGGCACCGCGCCAGGTCGGCTTGGAGGCGGTAAGCTTGGCGATCTCCTTCAGCTTTTCCCGGTTCTGCACCCTCAGTTCGCGGTTGACCTTCAGGAAGATGTCGAGCATGTTGTCGGCCTCGGGGTAGAGGTCCTGGAACTCGGGCATCTTGCTGTCGAGGAAGCCCTGGCTGAGGTTGATGCGGTCCTTTTTGGCCGGGCGTGGATTGGTGTGGTAATAGACACCGGCCTTGCGCTCGTTGCCGGCCTTGTCCACGGCAACCACCCGAGGTTGAAAATCGGCCTGGGTCATGTTGTAGGGGAAGGCGAAAAGGCAGGCGTAGAAGCCATCGTCCTGCAGGTAGCCGGGAAAAAAGGTCTCTCCGACCTGCACTCCGCTGCGCTCGACCTCTTCGGATACCTTGTACAGCACCAGGCCGGCGCCGCTCTGGTTGAGGTTGTGGGCGCGGGTCAGTACCGAGACCACCGGCGGCCGGGAGTCGTAGTCGAAGTTGAAGCTCTGGGTGATGCTGTTGGTCAGCAGGGCCTGGTCGCTGGCAGTGACCTGCAGAGCGAGCGGGCCGTTCTTGAGCTTGATGTTCTGCAAATTCAGGTCGAGGAGCTGGCTGGCAGTGCCGCGCGGAAATTCAGAATTCAGCAGTTCAACGGTCTGGCCGTCTTGAGTGACGGTCACCACAACGTTTTTCAGGCCGGTGCCGTCATCTTCAAGGGTTACAATCGGCGGGCGTTTGGCCGAGATGGGACCGCTGTCAGGCGTCAGAATCAGGCTCGGGGGCTGGTTGTCCCGTAGCAGAAAAAAACCGCCGACGGCAACCACGACGATCAGCAACAGAATGGTAAGGGCGTAATGTTTCAAGGATGATCCTCCAGAAAAAGCAAGGTTTGGTGATAGTGTTTTTAGGACAGAGCCTCAGGCGCGTACCAGCCGATACCAGCCGGCGGCGAGCAGGCCCCACAGCAGACAGAGACTAACGATCAGCAGTGGTGTCAGGGCGCCGTAGCCGAAGCCGAAAAGGCCGCGGCCGAGGCGCGGAAAAAGCACCAGCAGAGCATAGGCTGCCGGCACAAGTCCGGCCACAATGCCGCGCAGCACCACCCGGTTGGGCAGGATCGGCAGCACCAGCAGCAGTCCGCACAGGCCGCCGAAAACCAGCCGTGTGTAGAGCCAGTAATTGGTCAGGCGCGGGGCCAGGGCAACCCCCAGCCAGGCGTTAACGCCGTCCCGTCCCAGCAGCCAGAAGGTCAGACAGGCGACCATTGCGGCGACGGTGCCGCCGGCGTAGGCCAGGCTCAGTTTACGTAGCATTCATTCCTCCGGAAATTTCAAGTTTGCAAATGAAAAGTTATTCCCAGCGGCCCCGTTTCTGGTGGAGGGTGATGACCTCCATCTTTCCCTGATCGTTGATCATGGAAGTCAGCAGCCAGCTGATCACACCGACGATCAGCGAACCGAACACTGCGGACCAGAATCCGGCAATTTGAAAGCCGGTAATCACGCCGGAGGCCATCATCAGCATCAGGGCGTTGATGACAAAGGTAAACAGGCCAAGGGTGAGAATGTTGAGCGGCAAGGTCAGCAGCAGCAGCAGGGGACGCAGCAGGGCGTTGAGGATGCCGAGGATGGCCGCGGCGAAAAAGGCCGAGAGAACTCCCGTGACTTTTATGCCGGGCAGCAGGTAAGCCGCCGCCATAATGGCAACCGTCAGCACCAACCAGCGCACCAATAGTCCTTTCATGGCACCCTCCTTCATGGATTGTCGGCCCGAAAAGCCGATCATTTTTTCCGGGTCCGGCCAACATCTCCAAGGATACCGGATTTTCCCCCAGCTGAAAAGAGGGTAGCCCTCCTATTCATGAAGACTTCAGTTGCCACCGCCAATTGTGGCCGTAGCAAGTTCCTTGCGCTTGACTTGATCTGACGCACACTTGCCGGATTCGCGACAATGCCTGATGAATATGCCAGGCCAAAAAGGAAAGACCGCGCCCGAAATCGCGGTCTGGACAGCGGAAAAGGGCAGTGGGCTGTCAACAGCAGGCGCAATACCAGCCGGAAAATTTGGGCAGAAACACATTGTCGATGACATGAATGAGACCGTTGCTGCATTGAATGTCGGTGGTTACCAGGTAGGCGTTGTCGATCTTGTACTGGCCCACATCGAGCTGCACGGTAAGATGCTTGCCGTTGAGGGTGTAGATGTTCTCGGTCTGCTCGATGCCCGCCATGTCGATTTTTTCGGTGACGATATGGTAGGTCAAGGTCGAATTCAGTTTTTCGAGGTCGCTCTCCAGGTCTTCGATGCTGATGCGTGCAAAGGCCTCATCGTTGGGCGCGAACAGGGTGAGGGGGCCGGCTTCGCTGAGTTGATTTTCCAGGCCGGCTTTTTTCAGGGCGCCCAGCAGGGTGGTGAAGGAACCGTGCTCTTTTAACGTGGTCAGGATATCGTTCATGGCTGCTCCTTATTGCCCGAATTATTCCTGAAAACTTTTGCTGCAACCGTCAATTGCACGCCACCTCAAGCCGTACTCGCTCTTTGCGCTTCGACGTACTGCAAGTACGTCTGCAGGGC
>ENA-ORCT01000157-ORCT01000157.1-marine-metagenome-genome-assembly--contig:-NODE-157-length-39546-cov-3.308470_pt1 | contig 39546 bp, 36 predicted proteins | sample MGYA00248632_ERZ508511 | MGnify/ENA primary metagenome ERZ508511 (study PRJEB26182, sample SAMN06268839) | marine metagenome | isolation source: Tt an P1-techrep anaerobic enrichment on pine from sediment...
TGGCGAGTCAAAATTGAAAGATGCTTCGTCAGAGTTTGAAAAGCAGTTGATTATGCGGACAATTGAGGAGGCTGGATTTAATAAGTCAAAAGCTGCCCGCTTGTTAAAAATTGACCGCAAAACCCTTTATAACAAAATCAAACAATATGGTATTGAAATCTGATTGATGCCAATATTTCTTTGGAATAGATATTGGGCATTTTGAGCCATTGAGGAGGATGGAAAATGCGGCAATCAAATTTATTGAAGAAAATAGCTATTGTTGATGATACCCCCGGTTGCTTCAGAATTGAAGGGGGGCGTTTGAAGGAGCAAACATTGAAGGAGCAGATCAAGTGCTTTCGAAAAGCTTCGGGTTTATTGAGTTATTTGGAGCAACTCAAGCACAAACATTCGCTGGATGATTTCCCTGATTATATCTTGATTGACATTCACTTGCCCGACATGGATGCAACGGCTTTTCTGGATCGTTTCGACCGGATTGTGGCCAATATGGAAACACCTGAGATTTTTATCCTGTCCAGTTCAGGCAGTAAGAAAAGCCGGGATTTAGCCATGCAGTATTCCTTTGTGAGTGCCTACCTCGAAAAGCCAGTTCCATCAGATTTTATTGAAGTGTTGATCGCCGGTAAGAGTGTGGACGATTCCCCTCATTAGTCTGTGGATGTTTTTGCACACCGGACCAGAGGAAGGAAAGCCATGGTTTGCAGGCAGAATTTTCTTTACACGAAACTCAGAATCTTCATCCTTCGGGAGTGTGGATGAATAAATGTTTTTAGCACGAGTCGCGAGGGAAATTAACACCCCAAAGAGGTTGGTTCTGTGTATCAAATTGATTTTTGCATCGCCTCCCTTAAGTAACACATTGGAAAAATGAAAAACGAATACTTACGCAAACATTCATCTGGTTTTCTGCGAGGAGCGATTATGGTCATCCTGGGATTGGCACTCTTGTTTTACCCTGGCTTTACGCTGGTGTCCATCACCCAGGTTGTTGCTATCTTGCTGCTTGTAAAAGGAGCTATGGCCGGTCTGATATTACTGCTTTCGCGCAACCATCGAAGCAGGTCATCCATGGTGCTGGAGCTTGTTTTCGATGTTGGTATCGGTTTGCTGATTCTTTACAATCCCAGAGGTACGATTTCTTTTTTTGTGGTCATTCTGGCCATATGGGCTCTGATCGGGGGGGTGCTCATGGCCTTTTCATTCCACACATTTCGCAAAGCCGGACTTGTTAATTGGGGCTTATTTCTGAATAGTATCATTGCGCTTACGTTTGGCCTGGTCTTGATCTTTGAGCCGCTACGTGGTGGTGTGGCCCTGGCGACACTCATTGGTGCTTTTGCCTTGATCTACGGCATCTCTAATTTGCTGACAAGCACTTTTCAAAGACGATCATAGACTACCACTCAAGCATTCTGCATCAATCAAACAGGTATTCCGTGTTTTGATTAGCCGAAATCTGTTTGTGACGAAATTCTGTTGGCAATCTCAGTGAATCAATTTTGTTTTATTTTTATCATAATGCTATTGACAGGCCCGAAATGATGCCTGCGTATACACCTGGCATTTTTGTTTGGCCTTTAGGCTGCCGCTTTCCCGCGCTATCAGCTTTGATAAGGTTTCTCTACAAATTGTGGAACAAGCTCCACTGTTGTTTAAATGACTGCAGAGTTTTATATGTATAATGTCTTGTAATTCAAGATCTTAATTGGCATTTAGATTTTGTGCAGGTTTTGGAATGGTTTTTTCCATTTATCATACAGACGCTTAAAAATAAAGGCTATGAAAAATCTAAAAAAGAGAATTGAGAATATGAATCATTATTTGAATTCTGAATCTTACTCGTCTGAAGATAAAAAAACGATCCGGGGTAAGAAAAGTCCGATGTCGTCTGGAAAAATAACCAAGACACTCGATAAAACAAAAAGTACACGAACGTCTGATAAAATTAAGACGTCCATTTAATAAATAATCAAATTACAAATCACTAAAAACAAAAAAAGTCATGAGTAAAGCAACAAGAAGTGCCATTTTTGGCTTCGTTGCCGGTGCTGCAGCCGGTGCTTTGGCCGGAGTTTTATTGGCCCCGGAAAAAGGAGAAAAAACAAGAAAAAAAATTCAGAAAAAGGTTCAGCGGGTTTCTGAAGATCTGTCCGAGACAATCGGCGAAAAAGTGGATAGCTTGAAAGATCAGGTCAATGAAATGATTGATCATGTGAAAGAGAGCACCAACGATGTGGAAGAAAAGATCAAGAAGGAAGTGAAATCGCAGGCCAATGCTGCCGGCAAGTAAACGAACCATCTAATTCCCTGAATTTATGAGCAGAAACCTATCAGATAGTTTCGGCGACCTTAGTGAAGCGTCTAAAAAGTATGTTCAAACGCGAGTCGACTTGATTAAACTCACCCTTTTGGGTAAGGCTACCCAGATTACGACACACCTTGTCAGTAGCTTGCTACTGACAATGGTTGGTGTGCTTATCCTGTTTTTTGGACTAGCCGCCTTCGTGGTGTGGTACGGCCAGGTTTATCATGATTATCTGACAGGTTTATTGCTTGTCATTGGGTTCTTGGTTTTTCTGACACTGCTATTCATGTTGTTCAAAAAGCAACTGATTACCTCCTTCATTTTGAGAGTATATTCGTCGATGTTCTTCGATGAAGATGAGGAAAAGGAGGAAGAATTATGAAGAACATCAGAAACATGCGCGAACTACAGCTCAGGAAACAAAGCCTGAGATACAAATCGCGTCACTTGGAAGATAAACTTAACGATCACATGCAGGCAGCCATGCATGACTTTTCGGGCTACATCAGAAAAGTAGCCTTCGAAACAGGATTGAAAATTGCGCTGAACCTTTTTTTTCGAAAGCGGAAGCGTCGGGACGAACATGAGAAAGCAGAAATGACAGATTGACAAGCAGATTGATAAATGAACATCGATTTAAGGATCGGTAGCAGAAAGTAGAGACTGCTACAAAAAGAATTGTAAAAATGACCAGTTATGAAAACAAATTTGTTGTTGTTGGACACCATGAAAAATATGGAAAAACTGATTTATTCGGCTTTTTCAATGAGTAACCAATTAAAGCGAAAGCTGAAGATTGTTTACGTTATGGATATCCATTGGGTGAGTACCGGCGGTGAGTTTGTTGGATCAACAGTACCGGGATTCAGCGAAGGCTACCGGATGATTGAAACTGGATTTCGCAAGGATTTTGAACAAGCAGAAACAGAAATAAGAAAAATTACGGCAAAATATTTTGAGAAGCATCCGCAAAATATTCACTATGAGATAGAAGTGGCGGAAACCAGCCGTTTGGATTTGGTTTCGAAAACGGTTGAGAGGGAAAAGGATGTATTGCTGCTGATGAGTAACTACAATACTTATTCAGGACTAAGCACAGGAACAATTAACTATCCGAATATTATTGATAAAGTTCCGTGCCCGGTGCTGATCATACCGGATAAGATAGAGACGTTTAGCCTCAATAACTACCTCTATGCTACGGCTTTTCATGCAGAGGATTTGAAAGCCATCAGGCACTTGTCAGAAATAACAGCGGGAGCTGACGGGAAGAATCTGACGATTTTTCACAATATGGAAACCATCGATTTTGAGTCGAAGCTGAAATGGATTGGATTTAAAACATTGGTAAAAGACAGTGTAGACGGATTTCACCTGAAGTTCGAACACGCCAACGAGGAAAATGTCCGTGATGCATTGACGAAGTATTTGAGCAATGAATCATTGGATGTAATTGTTATTTTGAAAGAGAAGAAAGGCTTTTTTGAGGACCTGTTTTCCTCATCGGAAACCCATTACGTGGTCACTCATTTCGATAAACCGGTGTTGGTTTATCACGAAGAAAACCTGAGTAAGAAACAATAAATTGAAAATTAAGAAAATAAAAGGAATAGGAATATCATGGAAACAAAAGAAAAAACGTTTGTAAGACTCGGATTTAATCAGAAAGACACCTCTGAATTAATTGGTCAGATCAACTTGTTGATCTCCAGTTATCATGTGCACTATCAGAAACTCCGAAACTTTCACTGGAATGTTACCGGGAAAGATTTTTTCGACCTGCATGAGAAATTTGAAGAACTCTATAATTTCTCCAAAGTAAATATTGACGATTTGGCTGAACGTGTGCGCGTGTTTGGTGCCAGACCAACAGCAACTTTGCACGAATACCTGGATGCGTCCAAAATTTCGGAGCCGGAAGGAATACCCAGCCCGGATGACATGGTCGACCAGATTTTGACCGATTTCGAGATTTTATTGTCGCAAATGATCAATGTTCTTGAAACCGCAAATGACCTGGGAGATGTTTCAACCATCGATCTGGTTAATTCTATGGTTAAACAAACCGAGAAATATTACTGGATGTTTACTTCGTGGCTCGAAGTAAAGTAAACAGTTTTCACACAAGATAATGTACAGGCCGCTGATTCATCCAGCGGCTTTTTTTGTGTTTTTTCAGAAGGAGCGATCTGCTTGAAATAGTTGGCAAGTCTTATTTAGAGTGAAAGTAGATTAGCAGCTGCAAAGCGATTTTATGAGAACAGTTGCGGTTTATTATTATTTTTACGGACGGCTGAACCCCGCAGAAGTTTTCAACTGCGACCTGTTAATTATTGACAAAACAATGAAACTTTAAGGGTGTTTTGTTTTCTTTATATTTGTGACAAATTGCAATAAGTATGACTCCTAATTACGATGAAGGTTCGATTAGAACACTTGATTGGCAGGAACATATCCGGAAGCGTCCCGGAATGTATATCGGGAAACTCGGAGATGGAACAGCCTCTGATGATGGAATTTATGTTCTTTTGAAAGAAGTTATGGACAACTCGGTTGACGAGTTCATGATGGGCTTTGGAAAGAAGATTGAGGTGAAGGTTTCAAACGAACTGGTCAGTGTACGCGACTATGGACGTGGCATTCCGCTTGGTAAACTGCTCGACGTGGCTTCGAAAATGAATACCGGTGCCAAGTACGATTCCGAGGTTTTTAAGAAATCGGTCGGATTGAACGGCGTGGGAATCAAGGCTGTGAATGCTTTGTCGAACAGCTTTGTGATTAAAGCATTTCGGGAAGGCCAGATCAAGGAGATTGCATTCTCGAGAGGGCAGGTAGTTGAAGAAAAAGACCTGGGAAAAACCGAGGAGCCGAACGGAACCATGGTGGCTTTCGTCCCTGATACCGATATTTTCAGGAATTATCGTTTCCACAACGACTATGTGGAAAACATGATGAAAAACTACTCTTTCTTGAATGCAGGGCTTACCATCTTGTGTAACGGCGAAAAATTTCAGTCGAAAAATGGATTAAAAGACTTGCTGGAGGAGAACCTCGACGCCGAACCACTTTATCCGGTCATTCACCTGAAAGGCGACGATATTGAAGTGGCCATTACTCATGGAAATCAATATGGCGAAGACTATTATTCATTTGTAAACGGCCAGCACACTACCCAGGGAGGAACACATTTGGTGGCTTTCCGCGAAGCCATCGTTAAAACGGTTCGCGAGTTCTATAAAAAGGATTTTGATCCTTCCGATATTCGGGCATCAATCATTGCCGCCATCAGTATCAAAGTTGAGGAGCCTGTTTTCGAATCGCAAACCAAAACAAAGTTGGGTTCGCGCGATATTGGCCCCGATGGCCCAAGCGTGCGGAATCATGTGGTCTCTTTCGTTCAGAAAGAACTGGATAATTACCTGCATAAAAATCAGGATGTTGCCGAAGTATTGCTGCGCCGTATTCAGGAGTCGGAGCGGGAGCGAAAAGCGATTTCGGGAATAAAAAAGCTGGCCAAGCAGCGAGCCAAGAAATCGAGCCTGCACAATAAAAAGCTGCGCGACTGCCGCGTACATTACAATAGCAACCACGAGCGTAAAGGCGAATCTTCTATTTTTATTACGGAGGGTGATTCGGCCAGTGGTTCCATCACAAAATCACGCGATGTGAATACGCAAGCCGTGTTTAGCCTGAGGGGAAAACCGCTGAATACCTATGGGATGACCAAAAAAGTGGTGTATGAGAACGAGGAATTTAATTTACTGCAGGCGGCTCTCAACATTGAGGAGAGCATGGAAGACCTTCGCTACAATAAGGTTATTATCGCGACTGATGCCGATGTTGACGGGATGCACATCCGGCTGTTGCTAATCACCTTTTTCTTGCAGTTTTTCCCGGAGCTGGTAAAAAAGGGTCATCTGTATATTTTTCAAACCCCGCTGTTTCGGGTTCGAAATAAGCAGAAGACATTTTACTGTTATTCCGAAGAAGAGCGCCTGGCTGCGGTGAAATCGGTAGGGGCAAAGCCCGAAATTACCCGATTTAAAGGGCTGGGAGAAATATCGCCCGATGAGTTTAAAAACTTCATTGGACCCGACATCCGGCTCGAACCAGTTCAAATGAAGAAACATGAATCGGTTGCGCAGATGCTCGAGTTTTACATGGGCAAAAACACACCCGACCGGCAAGACTTTATCATCGAAAACCTTTACGTTGAAAAGGATGAAGTCTGATCAATCAACCCAAAAAATCAATGAAACTAAAGTTTTACCTATAACAGAACTGTTGTGGCAGAAGAGGAAAAAAACAAAGATAATCAACCCGTAGAACCAACCGACAGCATTACCTATTTATCCGGAATGTACCAGGATTGGTTTCTTGATTATGCATCGTATGTAATTCTGGAACGTGCAGTGCCTTATGTTAACGACGGGCTGAAGCCAGTTCAGCGGCGGATTTTGCACGCCATGCGCGAGATGGATGACGGCCGTTACAACAAAGTGGCCAACATCATTGGGCAAACCATGCAGTATCACCCCCATGGCGATGCTTCAATAGGCGATGCATTGGTGCAGTTGGGCCAAAAAGATTTGCTGGTCGACAGCCAGGGAAACTGGGGAAATATTCTGACAGGCGATGGTGCTGCTGCCCCGCGTTACATTGAGGCGCGCTTGTCGAAATTTGCGTTGGACGTGGTTTTCAACCCAAAAACCACCAACTGGAAGTTGTCGTATGATGGCCGGAAAAAAGAGCCAATCACCTTGCCTGTTAAGTTTCCGTTGTTGTTGACGCAAGGCGTGGAAGGGATTGCTGTTGGCTTGGCCTCCAAAATTCTTCCGCACAATTTTAATGAGCTGATTGATGCCTCCATCGCCTATTTGAAAGAGGAGGAATTCGAAATCTACCCTGATTTTCCAACCGGGGGGTCAGCCGATTTTTCAAGGTATAACGATGGGCTCAGGGGTGGAGCGGTTAAAGTGCGTGCGAAAATTGAAAAAATTGACAACAAAACACTGGCGATAACTGAGTTGCCGTTCGGAAAGACGACTTCCAGTTTGATCGAATCCATTATTAAAGCCAACGATAAGAATAAAATCAAGGTCAAACGTATTGACGACAACACCTCCGATCAGGTGGAAATACAGGTTCATCTTGGTGCGGGAGTTTCTTCCGACAAAACCATTGATGCACTCTATGCTTTTACCGATTGTGAGGTTTCCATTTCGCCCAATGCGTGCATCATTTTAGATGATAAGCCACTGTTTATTGGAGTGAGCGAAATTCTAAAGCGGAACACCGACCAAACCTTGATGCTGTTGAAGCTGGAGCTTGAAATACGCAAAGGAGAGCTGGAGGAATCCTGGCATTTTGCCTCACTTGAGAAGATTTTTATTGAAGAACGGATTTATAAAGACAAAGAGTTTGAACAGTCTGCAAATATGGATGAGGCAGTCGCCCATGTCGACAAGCGTCTGGATCCGTGGAAACCGAAACTGAAGCGCGAAATCACTCGTGATGATATTTTGAAGTTGATGGAAATCCGCATGGCTCGTATTCTGAAATTTAATACCGACAAGGCCAACAATAACATCCAGGCAATTGAGGATGAGATAGAAGATATCAAACGGAAAATTAAGAACATTGTTCCCTTTACCATTGAATATTACCAGCGGATAAAAGACAAATATGGAAAGGGCAGGGAACGCAAAACAGAAATTCGCAGTTTCGAGAATATTGAGGCCAGCAAGGTGGTGGTTGCCAACGAAAAGCTTTATTTCGACGCCGAGGAGGGCTTCATCGGAACCAGCCTGCGTAAGGCCGAATACATTTGCGATTGCTCCGACATGGATGATATTATCGTGTTTCGGAAAGACGGAACCTATTTCATCACCAAAGTTTCGGAAAAAGCCTTTGTCGGTAAAAATATTCAGCACATTGCGGTATTTAAGAAAAACGATAAGCGAACCATCTACAACGTGGTTTATCGCGACGGACGCCAGGGCGCCTTCTACATGAAACGCTTTGCGGTAACCGGAATGACCCGCGATAAGGAGTACGACCTGACAAAAGGGACAGCTGGCTCACGTATTTGGTATTTTAGTGCCAATCCAAACGGAGAGGCGGAGGTGTTGAGAGTAACTTTGAAACACAAGGCGCGCCTGAAAAAACTGCAATTTGAAATTGATTTCAGTGAGCTGGCTATCAAAGGGCGGGGCGCGATGGGCAACATCCTTACGAAAAACGATGTGCATAAAATCAGCCTGAAAGAAAAAGGGGTTTCCACGCTTGGCGGACGCAAAATTTGGTTCGACGCTGATGTGCTCCGGATCAATTCCGATTCGCGGGGTAAGTTCCTGGGCGAATTCCAGGGGGAGGACAAAATCCTGGTACTCTATAAAAACGGCGAATATGAACTTTATAGTTTCGATTTGTCTAACCACTTCAATCCCGATATTCTAGCCATCGAGAAGTTTGACAGTAATAAAGTGTTGTCGGCAGTTTATTATGATGCGGAGCAAGAGTTTTACTATGTGAAACGCTTCGAAATAGACGAAGTGATGGGACGCAGGATTAGTTTTATCGGCGATCATCCCGATAATAAGTTGATCAGTCTGACATGGGTGCGCTATCCCCGGCTCGAAATTGAATTTGGCGGTAAAAACTCGGCCCGCGAAAATGAGATAATTGAAGTGGCCGAATTCATTGGTGTTAAATCGCACAAGGCACGCGGAAAACGACTGACCAATTACGAAGTGGAGAACATTAAGGAGATTGAGCCTGTTGTGAAGGATGAAGATGACAAACTAGCGGATGAAGCAACCGAAGAGGAGCAATCAACGGATGATGTTCCCTTTGAGGTGAAACGTTCGAAGGGGGAGGATGACGATGATAAAAATCAAATGTCGCTGTTTTGATGAAAGTTTTTTTGATTGGCTATATGGGATGTGGAAAGTCCAGAATGGGAAGAACACTGTCTGCCATGTTGGACGTTCCTTTTATTGACCTGGATAAATACATCGAAGAGAAATATTTTAAAACCATCCCTCAAATTTTTGCAGAAGAAGGCGAAGCTGGATTTCGAAAGAAAGAGCAAGAGGCACTTCGGGAGGTGGCTGATTTTGAACCGATAATTGTCGCGACAGGGGGCGGAGCTCCGTGCTTTTTCGATAATATGGAAGTGATGAACCGGGCCAGCTTGTGTGTTTTTCTGGATGTTGACAGCCGTGAGCTGGCAAATCGGCTGATTCACTCAAAGAATGAAAGACCCCTGATTAAAGGAAAGTCACCAGAAGAATTGATTCATTTTATTGACGAGATGATGCGCGTCAGGCGGCCTTTCTACGAAAAGGCAGGCTGTATTCTGAAAGGCAGGGAAATATTGCCGGAACAAGTTATTGCTGAAATAGAGAAAGAAAAGTGAAAAAGTTAGAGATCTGTGCTTTGGCGTCGGGAAGTAACGGCAATTGTTACTACATAGGAAATGAAACGGAAGCCTTATTGGTTGATGCCGGTTTGTCGGCGCGCCAGTTGCAGTTGCGTTTGGCTGAGAAGCAGATCAATCCATCGAAAATCAAAGCGGTTTTAATCACACATGAGCATAGCGATCACTGTCGCGGAGCAAGGGTGCTGGGCAAACGATTGGGGATTCCAGTTTACCTGACCAAAAAAACCTTTTTAGCCATGCGCAAGGCCGTTCGCCCGGAAACACCCCGTTGGTTTGAACCCAATATGGAATTTCAGCTGGGTGAGTTCGCCGTTTTTCCCTTTACCAAGCAGCACGATGCTGCCGATGCCTGCTCGTTTCGGATTTCGTATGCCGGTAAACACATTGGTGTGATGACCGATATTGGAGAAGCTTGTCAGCGGGTGCGGGAAGAGTTTACGCGGTGTCATGCCGTATTTCTCGAAAGCAATTACGACGACAATATGTTGATGAATGGTCCCTATCCCTTTTATTTAAAACAGCGGGTTTCTTCATCCGTTGGACATTTGTCAAACGAACAGGCCAGTCAGCTTCTGAAGGAACACGCAGGGGAACAGTTGCACACAATCCTTTTGAGCCATCTCTCGGGTGAAAACAATACACCTGAAAAAGCCGTTGCCGCCTTTCAAGCGTTTGCTAAAACGTATAAGATTGCACTGACCTCAAGGCACGGTGCTACCGATTTGATTGCAATTTAGAGGCTTATTATTCATCCTGAGCCAAGGCTCCTAAGTTAGGATGTTTATTGAATTTCAATCCGGCTGGTATCCGGTTGGCAATAGCCGGAGGGGGTGTTAAACCTGAATATTTAAGCCACCGCAAAGCAATCGGTTTGATTTGCATCGCAAGGCCTCACGCCCTTTTTGAGCAGGCTGCCGGGATGATGAACCCATAAAAAAAAGCTGCCCCGAGGAACAGCTTTTAATATTCTTAAATTTGTATGATTACATTTTAGCAACAGCTTTGTGCGTTGTTTTGATGATCACAGCGCCAATTTTGTAAGGATCACCGTTTGATGCAGGACGACGGTCTTCCAGGCGGCCTTTCCAGCCATCTTCAACAGTTCCTACAGGAATACGGATAGAAGATCCACGGTCAGAAACACCATAACTGAAATCAGTAATAGCAGCTGTTTCGTGAAGACCAGTCAAACGTTGGTCGTTATAGGCACCGTAAACATCGATGTGCTCTTTGATATTTTTCCCAAATTCTTCGCAGATCGCAGTAAATACAGCTTTGTCTCCACAAGTTCTCATCAAACCGTTCGAGAAGTTGGCGTGCATTCCTGAACCGTTCCAGTCCAGTTCTTTACCCAGTGGTTTTGGATGCCAGTCAACAACAACACCATATTTTTCAGCTGTTCTTTCCAGGAAGTAACGGGCAACCCAAATTTGGTCACCAGCATTGTGCGCACCTTTAGCGAAAATCTGGAATTCCCACTGTCCGGCAGCAACCTCGGCATTGATACCTTCCACGTTCAAGCCAGCTTCCAAACAAATATCGAAGTGCTCTTCAACGATGTCGCGGCCAAAAGCTTTGTCTGCACCAACACCACAATAGTATGGTCCTTGTGGTGCAGGATAACCATCAGCTGGGAATCCAAGCGGCTTGTTGGTTTTAGGATCCATCAGGAAATATTCCTGCTCGAAGCCAAACCAGAAATCTTCGTCTTCTTCTTCAATGTGGGCCCGGCCATTGGATTCGTGTGGCGTGCCATCCGGGTTGAGTACTTCAGTCATAACCACGTAGGCATTGTTTCGGTCGGGGTCAGGATAAATTGCAACTGGCTTTAACAACAAGTCAGAAGCTCCACCTGTTGCTTGTTGGGTTGATGATCCATCAAATGACCATACCGGACAATCTTCCAATTTTCCACTAAAATTTTCTGCAATTCTCGTTTTTGCCCTTAAGCTTTGAGTCGGCTTGTATCCATCCAGCCAGATATACTCCAATTTTGATTTCATCTTGTTACAATTTATAAGTTAATGATGTATTTTTTCGAAAATTTGATGTCAAAAATAGAACGAACAGACAAAAATATAAATAATAAGCCATCAAATTGTAAAAAGTTAATACAAAATTCACATATGGATTTATTTTTCTTGGGCACCCTGTTTTTTTGATAGGTGTAGCACTCTTAACAGGTGTTTTTTTGTCTTTCTGTTGTTTGAAATAGAACGGGCGAAATAGGAATAAAAGTGTTTTCTGTTCGCGACCCCCTGTTTTTAAACCCTCCTGTTTTTTTTGGAGCGGAAGCCTTTTTAGCGTTCATCTGAAAATTAAACTGAGCCATCTGCTTCAATTTAATTGGTCATTGCGTAATTTTAGTTGTCCGAAAGGTACTTATCCTATGAAGAACCTGATCGTGATTCGAATAAGGAACGAGAAACTTACAACCAGATAAATTCAATTCAAAATGACAAACATTGACAGAAGAAAATTTTTAAAGGCTTCCGGTTCGGCTGTCGCAGGTAGTATGCTGCTGCCTGCTTTTATTCAGTCGTGTCAGGGAAATCCTTTGTCTGCCGAAATTCAGGCTTACCTGGATCATTTCGGTGTGAGCCTTCAGTTGCTTCAAAAAGTAACCGATAAAGCGCTGAGTAAAGGTGGCGACTACGCCGACCTGTTTTTTGAGCACAAAACGCTGAATAGCCTGGCCCTGGAAGACGGGAATGTGAACCGGGCCTTTTCCAATGTCGATTTTGGGGTGGGTATCCGTGTGCTGAAAGGTGATCAGACTGGCTTTGCCTATTCTGAGGCCATTACTCCCGAAGCATTGATGAAAGCGGCCAATACGGCGGCTAACATTGCCAGTGGTAGTCAGGCGGTGTCGGCTCAGGAGATTCGGGAAGCGTTGCCGGCCGACTATTACGCCATCAATCGTTCGTGGGAAGAGGCGACTGTTCCCGAGAAAATTCCTTTTATTCAGGCCATCAACGACAAGGTTTTTGCCCTGGACAGCCGCGTGTCTAAAGTCAATGCCAGCTTGACGGACGAAACAGCCTACGTGTTGTTTTACAGTTCCGAGGGGCTGATTAGTTATGATTACCGGCCGCTGGTGAGCCTGGGCGCATTCTGTGTGATGGAGAAAGATGGCCAGATTGAGAATGCCTATTCGTCCCGCTCGTTCCGCAAGGGATTTGAGTTTTTAGACAATGCGGTGGTGGATGAGCTGACCAGGGAAGTGGTTGACCGTGCTTCGTTGCTGTTTGAAGCTACCAAACCAAAGGCAGGCGAAATGCCCGTAGTGATGGGAGCAGGTGGCTCGGGCATATTGCTGCACGAAGCGATTGGACACACCTTCGAGGCGGATTTCAACCGGAAGGGCACCTCTATTTTTGCAGATAAAATGGGCAAAAAGGTAGCCGAAAGCTTTGTCAATATTATCGACGACGGAACATTGCCCGAAAATCGGGGTTCAATTAATCGCGATGACGAAGGAAATGCCACTGAAAAAACCTATTTGGTGAAGGACGGCGTGCTGAACAGTTACATCCACGACCGGATCAGTTCCCGACACTACGGAGTGAACCCGACCGGAAACGGACGGAGAGAATCCTTCCGTCACGTGCCATTGCCCCGCATGCGTGCGACCTACATGGAAACCGGTCCCCATTCAAAAGATGACATCATTGGTCAGGTGAAGCAGGGAATTTATGTGGATAATTTTAGCAACGGGCAAGTAAAAATTGGAGCCGGCGACTTTACCTTCTTCGTAAAATCGGGCTACCTGATTGAAAATGGCAAACTGACCCAGCCGATTAAAGACATCAACATTATCGGGAATGGGCCGCAGGCTTTGGCCGACATCACCATGTGTGCAGATGATTATAAAATTGATAATGGTACCTGGACCTGCGGAAAATCAGGTCAATCGGTGCCTGTAACCTGCGGACTTCCGACAGTACTGGTAAACAAATTGACGGTTGGCGGGATGAGTTAAGCCAATTAAACATCATCAGAAAAATTCATAAAAAATGACACAAGAAGAAAAATATAACCTGGCCAAATGGGCCATGCAGCATGCCTTGGATCATGGTGCCGATGAAGCCAGCATCATTATTTCGCAAAGCAAAAACAGCAATGTGGATGTACGCGAGCAGAAGATTGACACCTTGAAAGAGGCTATACAAAGTAGTTTGAGTATTCGCCTGTTTGTCGACAGCAGGTATTCGGCACACCGGACCAACCGGTTGGATAAAAAAGAATTGGCCCGCTTTATTGAGCAGGCCATTGCCGGAACCAAATACTTGTCGCCCGACCCTTTCCGCGCCTTGCCCGATCCAGCCTTATATTATACAGGTGGTGAACAGAATTTGGGTACGGTTGACGACGCTTACGATCAAATCGATCCGAAAAGTAAGGTTGATCTGGCGTTTCAGGTTGAGCAAGAGGCGTATGAGAAAGATGACCGCATCATTTCAATAACAGCGGGTTATGGAGACAACACCAACAGCCGCCTGATGGTGACCAGTAACGGATTTGAAGGCGAAACAGCCAACAGCAGCTTTAGCCTATACGCTTCGGTTTCGGTGGATGGGGGTGAAGCGCGACCCAGTGAAGCCTGGAGCGAACGGGCCATCTTTTTTGACCAGTTGAAAAAGTCGGACATTGGAACCAAGGCACTTGAGCGGGCTTTAAAGAAAATAGGTCAAACCAAAATTAACTCGGGTAAATATACCATGCTGGTGGAAAACAAGACTGTTTCGCGCCTTTTCTCTCCTTTGATGGCTGCCCTGAATGGCTATAATATTCAGCAGAAAAATTCTTTTTTGATTGATCAGCTGGATAAAAAAGTGGCCTCCGAAAAACTGAGTTTAACGGATGATCCGCTGATCATGGGAGGAATGAGTTCCAGATTGTTCGATGGTGAAGGTCTGGCATCGAAAAAGCGGCAGGTGTTCGACCGTGGTGTCTTGGGGACCTATTTTATTGATACCTACTATGCCAAAAAGTTGGATGTTGAGCCAACATCGGGCGAAACCTCCAATTTGATTTTTGAAACCGGCGACAAGGATTTGGAAGGACTGATTAGGGGAATGAAAAAAGGCATTTTGGTGACCGGCTTCAACGGGGGAAACACCAACGGCTCAACCGGCGATTATTCCTACGGCATTGATGGATTCCTGGTTGAGAATGGCGAAATTATCCAACCCGTTTCAGAAATGAACATCAGCGGAAACATGAAAGATTTGTGGATGAGCCTGGCTGAGCTTGGAAGCGATGCTTACCTGAATTCGTCCTGGCAAACTCCTTCCATGATCTTCGAAGGCGTTGATTTTAGCGGAAGCTAAAGTTTTGTCTGATGATTATAATCGAACAGGAATACCTTCTTCAATGGCGAGGAAGGTATTCTTTTTTTATTTTTGAAAGAAAAAACAAACCGTGGCAAAACGAGAGAAGAAAGGAAAAAGCAAAAGTTCGGCTGGGTATAATCAAAAGATCGGTGAAGATTTTTTGGTGCAGAACGCCCAAAAGGAGGGTGTTGTGGAAACCGCCAGTGGGCTTCAGTATAAAATAGTGGAGGAAGTGGCCGGCGAAAAACCGGATCAGGATAGTACCGTACGGATTCACCAGCGCGCTTTGTTGTTGAACGGAACCATTCTGGAAGACACGTACCGGCAAAACAAGCCCGACGAGGTGCGACTGGCCGAACTGATCGAAGGTCTGCAGGAAGGTCTGCAACTTATGGGCAAAGGCAGTCGGTATAAATTCTGGGTGCCGGCCGAGTTGGCCTGGGGACGAAAAGGAACCAGCAACAAAATTCCGCCTTTTGCTGTTCTTTCATTCGACATTCGGTTGGTCGAACTTGTTCATTAAAGAGCCAATCGCCGGAAAACATTCGGGTCATTTTCTGGTTCTCAAGCTTCTGGCATTAATCTTGTGAAGTGCAAGAAAACTTTGTTAAACATCATTAAAAAATAAGCACATGAAAACAATTACCAGTCTTTTTTTATTTCTAGCGTTGGCTGTCTTTTCTTCTTGCGAAGGTCCAATGGGGCCTCCCGGATTTGACGGAGAGGATGGCGAAGATGGCACGTCGCTGCTTGGAAGTGTCTTCGAGATTGAAGGCGATTTCACAGAAAATAATGGGTATTCTTTGTTCTATGAGTTTCCATCAAATTTCGAAATTTACGACACCGATATCGTCATGGTTTATATCCTTTGGGATGTGGTCGATGGTGGAAACGGATCGACACTTGATGTTTGGAGGCCTCTGCCACAAACCATTGTATTGGATGACGGTGTGATTCAGTACAATTTTGACTACACCGTGGCCGATGTGAAAGTGTTTATGGATTTTACGGTGAACGAACTGCTGCCGGCCGAAACCGACGACCAGATTTTTCGGATCGCGGTATTACCTGCCGATCTTGCGGCAGATAAATCGGTTGACATCAACAGCCTGAATTCCGTGATGAAATCGCTGGAGGTGAACCCCAATAACCTGAAAAAAATCAGCCTGACAAAGTAGGACATTCGACCATCGACTAAAAAAATGTCACTTCAAAAGATTGGAGTGACATTTTTTTATGTCCGTGCACCCACCCCCTACGTGCAGGGAGGGAAGTCGCGGCTTGCCGCGGCAGGGAGGGTCAGGAGTTTTGCCTTCACCAAGCATCACTCCTAAGGAGTAAAATGTACATCACCCCGTGCGCAGCTCGGGGGTGGAGGACAACTCGGAATGGGCAACCCCGGAAGTGGGTTGAATTTATTTGCAGCAAGTATTTCGGGGTGTTCAACCCACTACGGGCTTGGGCCGGTGTTCGGACTTTTTTAACCCCCAAATTCATTGGGGGTGATGAATATTGAACCCTACGGGTTCCGGGCTTTCCCTGGCGAATTTGGCTCCTCCGGATTTTTTGCACCCACCCCGGCCCTCCCTACACGTAGGAAGGGAGGTCTTTGCCGAAACTTAAGACCGCTGCCCCTTCCGGTCTTCATCGGAATAGGTATTTCCCGTGGGGCTCAAAGAAAGGCAGGAAGGAGCCGCATCACACGCCCTTCTTAGCTACGACCGTGCGTTAACTGTTTTGGTTTCTTCACTGTGTCAAATTTCATTGAGAAAACTTGCTCCTCAACAAAACCAAATCTTGAAAATTCGTAGTTGTCAAGTAAAGCATCTTCAATATTTTCCGCTTTGATTCCTGAACCAAGAGCAACAACATCTGCTGGAGGTAAAATTGTTAAGAGTTGCCAAGGTAAAGGATTAGTCAGAATGAATTTTTTTGATAAAGCAGGGCAGTATTCATAATGGTCTCTTAAATTTTGGGGTGGAATTACATAGTTGAACCCATATTTCTTTTTCGAGGATGAATTTAACTTAGTCGAAAGATATTTCAACCCAGATATTTCTTGACTTGAGTAGGTAATCCATTCAAGTAACAACCCAGGAATTATATACTCTTCATGAAAAGGTGCTTTAGGGTATTTGGTTTGAAATGAACAAGCCATAATTAGTGGCCATAGCAGGAATTTTTCAATAAATCTATTAATTTCTAAATCACCATGCTCCAAATCATTTATGATACTATCCAACGTATAGGCTAGATTTATCACTCTCAGAGATTCCGTTGTCCTATAACCCGATATATAAATGTTTGAAAAATTCGGTTTCTGTATTTCTAACCAACAAACATAAATTGATGAGCCTAAATATAAACAGGGTAGACCCGCAATTGAAAACCTATGGTTTGCAACCAAATGCCTTTTAGTGAAAGGAATGTGAAACAAATCTTCTCGTTCTATTAGTTCACTTGCTGATATCCTAAGACGAAATAATCTATCACTTTTCCCTTCAGGTACATTTCCCAAAGCTTCAGATAATCTCAATAATTTCTTTGTCACAAAAGGAGATTCTATCAATAATTTAAAATGAGAAGAAGCACCTCTTTGACTACCCCACAAATAATTAGAAATAGAATTAGTTAATCTTCTATTCAGTAATTGAAGCTCTTCCCTTTGACCTTTTATTCTCTTAAAAAAATCGCTGTTATCAGGCAATTGACTTATTTTATCTTCAAACAGGTGCAATTTTGTTTCCAGAGTCCTAAAATAACTTTGGTTTTCATACGATTTTAGAGGATAGCTATATACTTGACCACCAAACATTTTCTTCAATATTTTTATCTCTTCTTCAAGCATTACTTATGTTATTGTATTATTTCTATTGCCGCATTATTGATTATTTCTCCCAAAACTCATCTTATCCCTCCCTCTCCCCATCTCCCTTCCCCCAAAAAAAGAGAGCCCGACTCCCATCGCCGGGCCCTCCATGGTTTTGAATAGTTATCAAGAAACTTCCCATTGATTATCGGTCTACAACCACCCGGGCGGCCAGGTAGCCGTTATAAAAGTCGGGGTCGCGGCGTTTAAAGATTTTCATCACCTTGTCGAGCTTGGTGGTTAAAATGTCGTGGGCTTCGCTGAACAGGTCGGCCAGGCTTTTGGTGGCCTGCGTCGATGCAATTTGGTAGGCCCGCGGTTCACCGCTCATTTCCAGGAAACGGTTCAGGTCGGCTTTCAGGTCTTCAATTTGCGCTTCGGTTACGCCATACTCCGTGGTCAATACTTCTTGGTGTGTTTCCACTTCGGCAATCACTTCTTTGATTTTAGGCATAAAGTCGCCATTGCGCATCTCTTTTAGGTCCGAATACGAAGCGGCCATTTTGCTTTCCAGCTTGGCGTCTCCGGTAACTACGGCGAGCGCTTCAGCCGCGTCGTTCAGTATGTCGGCCTTCAGGGCGATGGTTTCTTTCAGTTGTTGTTTGCTTTCGCCAACATGAACCTGTGCGGCCAGTTGCGATTCCTGTGATTGCTCAATCGCCAGGTTCACGGTACTCAATTCGGTTTTAAAAACGGCAATTTTGGGGATGGAGCTCCATTTTTCGGGTTTGCGGTTCAGGTAAGCGATGACTGCGTCATGCATTTCCTTGCGGTTGTTTTGGTTTTTGTTCATGGTTTCAATAATCTTATTTATTTGCTATGCTAGTTAAGACTATTTTCATTTAAATCCAATCAATTGTTCAATTATTTTTATGGATAGTTGTTTTTTTATTTTCCTCAGATGTCTGTTGATCAGCTGGTTTGAATTGAAGTTAATTGCCTGTTCGGTCAGATTAATTTCGCCGAATCCCCTGTTTTATCTGCTGTTTTGGTCTCTATTAGGGTATAAGTTGGATTAACGTTATGATGTGTCAGATGCATATTTTGGTGCATCGAGTAGGCATTCGGACGCATCGAGCGGTTGTTCGGATGCATTGAGGAGTTATTCGGACGCATCGGGCAGACTTTCGGATGCATCAAGCACATATTCGGACGCATCGCGTGGTTGTTATCATGCGTTGAGGGGATATACTGGTTCATCGAGCAGGCATTCGGATACATCGAGCAGTTGTTCGGATGCATTGAGCGGACATTCGGATATATTGAGCAGGGAATTTGAGGCGGGTGGTGTAGGGGTGATGGGAGAAAAACGAGGCGAGCACCGAATGGAGATCCAATGCCTGCCTCGTTCAATGTTTAGTATTCTTTCACTTTTCCGGAGCCAACAATTCCCTGGTCAACCAGCGGATTGCCTTTGTAGGTGACATTTCCGGAGCCGGCAATGCGTGCGTTCAGGTTTTTCACGGCGTGAACGTCAGCGCTTCCCGATCCGGCGATTTTTACCATTACGTCGGTCGTTTCAAAACCGATACCTTTAAAATTACCCGAGCCGGAAAGGTTCACCGACAGGTCGTCGGCTGTTCCGTCGCCGTCAATTTTTATGTTTCCACTACCCGAAATAGTCGCCTTCACCCGGTTGGCTTTCAGGTCGTCGAGCAAAATGTCGCCGCTTCCGCTGACCGACAAGTCAAGAATCCGGCTTTCAATGGGGCCGTCGTTTTCAATGTTTCCGGAGCCGGAAAGCGACAAAGCGTCAATTTCGGGCACGGTAATGTAGATCTCAATTTTACCTGGGGTGAAATCCTTGAACAGGTAATTTTTTGCCGCAAAGCGAATCACCAGTTCCCGGCCCTTCACTTCCGTAATAATTTCCTCCATGGTTGACGATTTGGCCACCAGTTCAAATGACTGTTCATCGCCCTGTTCTAGATAGACATTGGCAGGGATGCGAACGGAAATCTCGGAGAATGAAGGTAGCTCGCGAAATTCAGTGTCGGCCTTGGCCTGAACCGAAACAAACAAAGCGACTATCGTTACCAGGATCGTTAATTGTGTTTTCATAGTTTTCTATTTTTTGTGGTATATGGATTACTTTGAAAAGACATCTAAATAGCGGAAAGGTTGCACGAACACCCTGAGAAAAGCGCTTCGGGCAACAAATCAGTCCAAATCGAAAATGCCCTCGGGGCATTGTAAGACCAACTTTTTGTGCTGTTCGTCGAGTTCAACCAGCAGTTCTTCGTTGAAGGGGATTAACACCTCTTTCCCCTGGTATTGAATCTGAAACAGCAGGTTACCCCCGTAATCTTCCACGCGCTCAATCGTTCCAATCTCGCCAATTTGCGGATCGGCTACCGAAAAGCCAACCAAGTGGTGCAAGGTAAATTCTTCGTCAGGTTCAACCAGATCCTCGTTTTTTATAAAAACCGACACCCCAGACAGCTTTCGGGCCTGTTCTTCATCGTCAACCCAGTCGAGCTGAACAATGGCCGACTCAGCCGATCGGAAACGCAAGCCTTCGGGGCTGATGAAAAAGGGAACCAACAAGCCGTCCAACTCTAAAAAAAGCGTAGGTTCGTTTTCCAGACTCAAATCGTATTGCGGCTCAAAAATCAGGGACAGCGCCCCTTTGATGCCATGTGGTTTTTGAAAATAGCCAATCTTTTGGCAGCTGTTTTTTTCAATCGTTTCCATGCTTCAAAAATAGCAATCTGCCCTGCGTGAAGCAAACGAAAACAGAGATTAAAATCCCTGTCCGATCTTTGAAAAAGTTCTGTCGGCCCGGTGCGTTTAGAAAAACGCTTCTCGCCATTTGGCAACGCCAATGGTTTGCCTATTTTTGTAGGAGATGAATAACCTTTTTGACATTCAGCAGTTTCAGCAATTCGACAACATGGAGTTGATTGCGCGCGAGGTGGTTGAAGGCTTTATTACCGGCCTCCATCGTAGTCCGTTTCATGGTTTTTCGGTCGAGTTTGCCGAGCATCGCCAATACAACCAGGGGGAATCAACCAAGCATATCGACTGGAAATTATTTGCGCGCTCCGACCGCTTGTATGTCAAGCAATACGAGGAAGAAACCAACCTGCGCTGTCAGTTGGTCATCGACACCTCGTCGTCCATGTTGTTCCCCTATGAAAAAGGGCAAAATAAATTGTTTAACAAACTGGCGTTTTCAGCTTACAGCGCGGCCGCCCTCATGTATTTAATGCGCAAGCAGCGTGATTCCGTGGGCTTGACTTTGTTTTCGGACCACATTGAATTTCACTCAGAGAACAGACTGTCGTCGGTTCACGCGGAACTGTTGTATGCGAAACTGGCCGGTTTGCTGACTGTCGGGAAAGACGACTTGCGCAAAACAACCAACACAGTCGATGCCTTGCACCAGATCGCCGAGCAGGTGCACAAGCGCTCGCTGGTTCTGATTTTTAGCGATATGATGGGCGAAGGAAATGGCGATGACTTGTTTTCGGCTTTGCAGCACCTGCGCTACAACAAGCACGAGGTGATTCTTTTTCACGTGACGGATCACAAGCAGGAAAAGCAGTTCGACTTTCAGAACCGGCCCTACCGCTTTGTTGATCTGGAGAGTGGGGAGCAACTTAAGTTTTCGCCCAACGAGCTGAAAGAAAACTACAAAAAGGCGGTTGACCGTTATTTTGAAGAACTGAAGGTGAAATGCGGACAGTACCACATTGATTTGGTTGAGGCCGACATCAACGAGGATTTTAAACAAGTGTTGCACCAGTTTCTCCGCAAGCGTAAAAAACTCTATTGAACTTTCTTCTTCAAGGTACAGCTGATGGGATAGTGGTCGGAATAAACCACCCGGTCAACCTGGAAATTATAGCATTCGAAAACCGGGCTGTACAGGATATAGTCAATCCGAAACGAGGGCAATTTCCCTACATAGGTATTTCCAATGCCGGAACCGGAATTCACAAACGCATCTTCCAAACCTTCTGCCACTTTGCTGTAAGCGTACGATACCGGCGTGTCGTTAAAGTCGCCGCAAACAATGACCGGGTAGGGCGAACTCTGAATCAGCCGGTGTAGCGTCTCTGCCTGTTCAGTGCGCTTGATAAAAGCTTGTTTCAGTTTAGAACCGGTGTAACGCACTTTCCGCAGACTCTCTTCCTGCTTGTCAAACGACAGGGAATCGAGCGAGTTAATTTCCGCATCAGTAAACCGGTAGCTTTCGAGGTGGCAATTAAAAAGGCGGATAGTATCCTGTTCCATCACCAGATCGGAAATGAGAATCATATTCGCCGATTTTTCAAAATGAACCTCATCTTTTGAGATGATGGGGTAGCGCGAATAGCTGACCGGACCACCTATTTTACTGGCATGAACATACTTCAGGCCTGACGAATCAGAGGCCTTGCTCCATTTTTCCGTAAAACGCCTTTGTCCCGAAACGGTTACCTCCTGCAAGCAAATGATGTCGGCTTCCTTGCTCTGGAGGTATTTTAAAATCTCCGCGGGAATATTGCCTTCTTTGGTGTTGACTTCGCCATAAAAATTCTTCACATTATAACTGCTGATCACCAGACCGCCTTCACTTGTTTTTTTAGCTGAAAACTGGATGTAATGGTTGAGGTGTCCGTAGCCGATGGCAATGGCCAGCAAGGATAAAATGGCGAAGCGGGTTTTTGAAAAAGCCCACAATACCATAAACATCAGGTTGAGTAGAAGAAAGTAGGGGAAAGCCAATCCGAAAAAGGCCGGAACCCACCAAACGGCGGGGCTAATCTTTACCGACAGGTAACTCATCAAAAGTCCTGTAATGGCTATTAGGTTGAAGAAGAGAAAGATATTTTGGAAAAATTTTTTCAAAGCAAGCGTTCAGTTTGTGAGAATCTGTTCAGACAAATATAAAGAAAAGCACTCAAGTGAATCAAATGAAATGCGCAGCCTTGAGTCACTGTCCCGAATTTTTAAGAACAATGCTGCGGATTTTTTCCACGGGCAGCTCGGTTTGCCCGAATCCGGCTTGTTCAGCCATCTCAATATAGGGAAGGCTGCGCGGGTCGGTACCCAGGCGTTTGGCTGCATAAACTTCCGCAGCGACCATGTCGGGTGAAAGAACCAGGGTTTTGTATTCCTTAACTCCTGTGGAAGTCACCACCCGGTAAGTGTCAACGATGGTGAGTACCGGCTGGTTGTAGTGCAGAAAGTCGAGCATACTTTGGTTTTCCTGCTGAAGGTAATCTTCGGGCTTCCAAACAAGTCCCATCAGGTTGTGAAAGGCGCCAAAGTACCCGGAGGGCGTTTGTGGCTGTACCGCAGGAACATTGATGATCAGATCGACTTCGTCCAGGACTTGGTGCACCTTGGGACGCTTCATCTGCCGGGCGTTCGGGATATCAACCTCGTGGTAAAGAAACTCTTGGTCACCGGGAAGAATTTTGGCCCCTGCATCTTTTATCACCCGTTCGATGCCGCTGTTTTTGTAGCATTTGGTCCACTTGTCCTGCGTTTGATCCACCAGAAAAACAGCGCGGGCTCCGGCTTCGTAGCATCGTTCAACCAAGCGTTGGAGCAGTTCGGGATTGGTGTTTTGCCCGCTTTTAGGAGCCTGGTTCCAACGGATGGTTGGCTTGACCAAAATCCGCTGCCCGGCTTGGATAAAGCGAGATAAGTTGCCCAGTGCATCAAGGCCCAGGTCAAGCATGTTGGCTGCACTTCCTCCGCGGACAATGGCCAATTCGGCTTTCTGCACGGCTCCAAACGACGGCAGGAAAAATAATCCTCCTGTCGCCAATAGACTATCATGTAAAAATTTTCTTCGATTCATGTTTACTCTCGTTATGAACTGAGATAGCGGGCAAAAATCATACGGTTTTTCCCCTGCAGATCTTTCTTTAAATGAACGTCGGAAAAGCCATTTTCTTTCAGTAACGCCCGACATTCTTTACCGAAGGCTTCATTGATTTCCCAGAAAAGTCGTCCGCCGGGGTTTAAATATTTTTTGCCAAAGGTGGCCAATGCCCGGTAAAAAACCAGTGGGTCGTGGTCGGGGACAAAAAGTGCTTTGGCGGGCTCATATTTCAACACATTATCATTCATCTCCGCTTTTTCCGATTCGGTAACATAGGGTGGGTTGCTGATGAGGATGTCAATCTTGGGGAAAGAATCCGGCAACAACGGATTTAAAATATTCAGGTGAAAAAAAGCGATTTCCGTTTGATTTAAGCCTGCGTTCATTCGGGCTATTTCCAAGGCTTCCTGCGAAATGTCGCAAGCCATGACATGCGCTTTGGGCCAATGTTTTTTCAGGCTGATTGGAATACAGCCGCTGCCTGTTCCCACGTCCAGAATCCGGCAAGCATCTTTTTGCCTTGATTTTAAGGTCCAGTCGACCAACTCTTCTGTTTCGGGACGGGGAATCAGAACGCCAGGCTTGACCCGGATTGGCAAGCCGTAAAACTCCGTTTCGCCAAGGATGTACTGGATAGGTTCGAGACTTTTCAGTCGCATCGCGATTTGACGAATTTGATCCGTTTCTTTTTCAGGCAGCAATTCATCCTGTTTCAATACGAAATCGGTCAAAGTATACTGTTTCAGTTTCTTGAAAATGATCCGGATAAAACTTTCAATTTCCTCCGGCGGATAGAGTCCATCCAATTCTTTTCGGATATAGTTGATGCTTGCCTGCATTTATTTGTATTTTTGGCAAAGTTAAGTTTTTCTGATGAACACAGCTGAAAAATACATGAATCGCTGCTTGGAACTGGCTCGTTTGGGAGCCGGCGATGTGGCACCCAACCCGATGGTGGGCTGTGTGATTGCACACGAAGGCCGCATTATTGGCGAAGGTTTTCATCAGAAATGCGGGGAAGCACATGCCGAAGTGAATGCCATCGCATCGGTTAAGGACAAGTCGTTGTTGCCCAATTCAAGCTTATATGTCAGTTTAGAGCCCTGTGCACATTTCGGAAAAACCCCTCCTTGTTCTGATCTGATTATTGAACACCGGATTCCGCGGGTTTGGGTTGGTTCGGTTGATCCGTTTGCCCAGGTAGCCGGCAAGGGAATTGAAAAGATGCGTCGCGCTGGTATCGAAGTGGAAGTCGGTATTTTGGAAAAGGAATGCCTTTGGTTGAATCGTCGTTTTTTTACTTTTCATCAGAAAAAAAGACCCTACCTGGTGTTGAAGTGGGCACAAACGCTGGATGGCTTTCTGGATATTGATCGCTCTCAAATTGCGTTTGGTGAACCCACCTGGATTAGTAATGAGCTTTCGCGGCGGCAGGTTCACAAGCAGCGCTCTGAGGAAGCGGCTATTCTGATCGGCACCAACACGGCGTTAAAGGATAACCCAACGCTTACGGTGCGTGAGTGGAACGGCAAGCAACCGCTACGCCTGTTGATCGACCGGAAAAACAGACTATCGGCGACGGTTAATTTAAAAGATGGGCAACATTTAACGGTTGTGTTTACCGAGGAGGATTCGGAACCAAAAGCCAATCTGCAGTATGTAAAAATTAATTTCCAGACCAATATTATTCCTCAAATTCTCGAGTGGCTTTATGTCCACGATATTCAATCGGTTATTGTTGAAGGCGGGCAGCACCTGCTTCAATCTTTTATTGACCAGAATTTGTGGGATGAGGCCCATGTGTACTATGGCAATACTTTTTTTGTGAAAGGCGTCCCTGCTCCGCGGCTTCCGGTGTCGCCCGTCAAATCGGAAAATATGCATGATACCTTTCTGAAGTTTTTTGTAAATCCGGTTTAGTGGGTGGATGTCACACTTTTTTATCCACCGCCCCGTCTGCGCTATGTGCGGGGTGAGGTGCTAAACTTCGTTTGGCGGCGGGGTGGGAATTTCTCAAATCACCCGCGGCCCATTTTCGATGATAGGAATCTTCAACACCCGTTCAACATACTGGAAATAGTAGAACAGCTTGTGGTTAATCTCCAGACCGTAGTCAGTGTTGTGGTCGTAGTTGATTTGTCCTTCGAGCAACTGTGAGTTTCTCCGCCAAATAGAATTGTAGTTCCACGCATTGACATATTGCTGGTTCCAGTTCTCATAATAGCTTTGTGAGTGGTACCACGAAGGTTTGCTGTTGGTGATAAACCAACTTTCAAAACCGGGATCCAGTACAATCAATTCATAGCTAACGCTGTCTTCATTATCTTTCTCAGCAACTTCCTTTAGCTGAATGTTTTTTGGTGTGCTGCAGGCAGCAAAAACGGCAAGCAGCAGTATCAATAAGGCATTTCTCATGACAAAATGTTTTGTAATCCTATACGAATAAACGTCCTGGTTTGTTTATCAGGTGAAAAATACAGAAATTTAGTTGGTCGATTTAAAGTGCTCTTGAATGGTAGAATTTTTAAAAGGCGTATGGGCGTATGGCCCGGGTACGATTACTGTTTTATATTTTATCACGGTTGTTTTTATTGCCATTTTGATTGTGTTGGAAAACCGGAACCCGATTAAGACCATTAGTTGGGTCTTGGTTTTAGTCACTTTGCCAGTGCTCGGAATCATTATCTATTTGTTTTTTGGACAGGAGTACCGGAAAAAGAAAATGTTTTCGAAAAAAGGATTATACTATCTCGAGAAGCTCCGCAAGCAAACTCAGGATCAGCTTCGAAGTCTTCCTGAAAACGGTCATTTGTTCGATGAGAAGGTGTTGGGCAAGCGACACCTGATTAACCTGATGTTGTCGAATTCGAATGCTTTGCTCACCAGTAACAACGAAATCACAATTCTGAGAAACGGGAAAGAAACCTTCCCGGCCATTTTTCAAGCCATTGAAAAGGCAAGCCATCACGTTCACCTTGAATATTACATCATTGACAATGATGAACTGGGCGGGCAACTCAAAGATCTGCTGATCCGAAAAGCCAGGCAGGGTGTCGAAGTTCGGGTCATATTCGATGATGTGGGAAGCTGGCAGCTTCCGAAGAAATATATTCGCGAATTGCGCGAAGCCGGGGTGAAAATCGATTGTTTCATGCGGGTTCGCTTTCCAATGCTGACCTCGCGGGTGAATTACCGGAACCACCGTAAGATTGTAGTGGTCGATGGAGAGATCGGATTTACCGGGGGACTGAACTTCGCCGATCGTTATATGCATGGTACCAAAGTGTTGGGCCGGTGGCGCGACACCCACCTGATGGTCAAAGGTAGTGCCGCTACTTCGATGCAGATTGTGTTTATGGCCGATTGGTACTTTGTTTCGAAAGAAATTCTGAAGGGAGAGCAGTATTTTCGTTCACTGCCACGAACCAAGGGCAAGTTGATGCAAGTGGTATCGAGCGGGCCTGACTCAGATTGGGAGAGCATTAGTCAGGCTTATTTTGCCGCCATTGCCTCGGCCCGTGAGCGTGTTTATATTGCCACGCCTTACCTGATTCCCACCTCGGATATTATATTTGCGATGAAAACCGCTGCTTTGGGTGGAATTGATATCCGGGTGCTTTTGCCGGGTGCATCGGATACTTTTTTCCCCAGGTGGGGGACCGATTCGTATGTGGAGGAGTTGCTCGAAGCGGGAGTGAAGATTTACCGGTATAAGCCGGGTTTCACCCACAGCAAGCTGGCTGTTGTGGATGGTGTATTTTCAACAGTAGGTTCGGCCAATCTCGATTTCAGGAGCCTGGAAACCAACTTCGAAGTGAATGCCATGATTTATGACGAGTCCATTGCCAACCAGCTGGAAAGCTTTTTTCTGGAGGATTTGGGCAACAGTGAGCAACTGTTGTTAAACGAATGGCAACAACGAAGCAAGTACCGAAAAACCATGGAGTCGTTCGCCCGGATTTTAAGCCCAATGCTGTAGTGGAGGATTCAAACGATTTTGATTGAATCATAAACTTGCATTGACGCTATTCCTTCAAAATAAATTTCCGGCTGCTTGCATTTTCGGCCGTTGGGAAATCATCCGGGATTGGCTGTGTTACTTTTCCAGTTGCTGCCCACTCTGCTCCACGGGTAAATGAAATGATAAAACCCACACCTTCGCAGGAGTAGTCGTCATGTCCCAAAGTCGTATGAAAAACTCTTCCTTTGCCATAGTCCAAAGTCATGAGGATTGGTTCGTGTCGATCGGTTGGTGCCTGACCGGATTGATCTTTACCCGTGGCTAAAATCGTCATATTTTCTCCCGGCCCTCTCAGTTTGGCATAGCACTCGTCTTTGGTCGTCAGCCATTTTGCTGGCATGCCTTGTGTAATCGGATGATCCTTGACGCGAACCGTAATGGGTATCAGGTGTTGTGGCCCGTGAGCTCCGGCAGAACCGGGCGAATGATCACGTACAAGTTCTCCTTCGTTGGTATAATAAACGTAGGGACCGTCTTTTTCATTTCGGTCCCCCCAGCCACCCAAGCCAATCATTTTATTGTATTCTTCCCAGCTTGGAAATGAATTATCTGCAGCATGTACCGAGACAAAGCCTCCGCCGGCGTTCATGTATTCTTCGAGCTTTTTCCGGGTGGCTTCGGGCCAGTCGGCTGCCCGCCATCCAAAATTTGAAATAACCACGTCGTACTGATCGAACTTGGGTGAGAAATCAGGATCGGTTTTCGGCTCTTCAAGGTTTTTTGTTTCGCCTGCATTTGCCAAGGGCAGGAAGTCCTTTTCGCGTTCCGCTTTCCAGGTATAAAAGGTTCGGTTAACATCAACTTCAAATAAACCTGTTTCTTCCAGGTACTGTTTCATCATGATGGTCGATTTGGGCCACACTGCATGATTGTTCTGGCCGTCAATGATCAATGCTTTGAGTTTGGCGGCTTCGGTGTGTAGCGACAAAGCAGTTATGCAGATGAGGAATAGGGTAATTTTTATTTTTTCCATGATGTAAATTGTTGGTCGAAAATCGTTGTTGCAACAAATATATCATTTTTAGTTCAGACCCGACCCCACAGCAGAGGGCTGAGCCGGACTGGAATTGGATTTCTTTGAAGCAATTAAAAGGACTCGCAGATAGCAATTGTGGGAACGGCAAAATAATTTGTTTTTAACGAATATTGAATCGATTATTTACGTACAATTGTACCGGAAAACATTCCGGGCTGAATCGTTTTAAAAGCTTGACTAATAGTGTGTCGTGGCTTTTGGCCTTTACGAATGTTGAATTTTTGATTTAGAATCGTTTATTAGTATATTGATCGAAAACAAAATATGCAATCCACATTAATTCTATTGGATTCGGTGACACAATGGAAACCCTATTATGAAACGGAGACCATTACGACAGCGGCGGACTACCTGCAGGACGAAGATTTAAGTAAGAAACCACTGTTGGTGATCAACCTCTGCGAAAAGCTCAACTATCACTCCGAAGGGTATTACTGCTCTTTGCTTGCCCAGGCACGTGGGCACAAGGTTTTGCCCGATGTTGATGTGTTGAACCGGCTTGAAAGCGGTGCAATTTCGAGATTGGACGACAGTCTGCAGAAAATGACCTACCGTTGGATTCAGTCGCTGAACCAGCCGGAGCAGGACCTCATTACGCTGGATATTTACTTTGGAACCTGCAATGTGCCCGAAATGAACAAGGTGGCCCGTTTTATTTTTGAGCATTTGCCATGCCCGGTATTGCGCGTGTTTTTTGCCAACCGCCCCAAAAACCAGATTGACACCATTCGTCCGCTGAGTTTAAATGAGTTGAGCGATGAACAGCAGGATTTATTTGCTCAGGCACTGGACAACTTTAACAAGAAGGTTTGGCGTCAACCCCGTTCACATAAATCGGCCCGTTTCGACCTGGCTATTTTACACGATCCGGCTGAGCAGCTCCCGCCAAGCAACCGGGGAGCGCTGAACAAATTTCTTTCGCAGGCCAAAAAAATGAACATCAATGCCGAACTGATTACAGAGGATGACACCATTCGTTTGCTTGAGTTTGACGCTTTGTTTATTCGCCAAACCACTGCGTTGAACCACATTACCTACCGTTTGGCACAGCAAGCCCGGCAGGCCGACATGGTGGTCATTGACGATCCGCTGTCTATTATTCGCTGTACCAACAAGGTTTATCTGAAGGAACTGCTGGAACGTGAGGGTGTTCCAACGCCCAAGTCGAAATTGATTTTTAAGAATAACCTGATCTCCTTCAACGATATTCAATCGTTTTTGGGCAACCCCATCATTTTAAAAGTGCCCGATGGATCTTTTTCGGTGGGTATGCACAAAGTGAAAAATGAGGAGGAGTACCTCAAGGCGCTGGATGCTCTTTCGGAGAAAACCTCTGTTTTTTTGGCCCAGGAGTTTATGCCTACTGACTTCGATTGGCGTATTGGCCTGCTTAATGGCGAGGTGCTTTATGCCTGTAAATATTTTATGGCGCGCGGACATTGGCAAATCTATAATCATCAGGACAATGGAAAAACCAAATCGGGAGCCTATGAAACGGTGCCGGTTGCCAAAGTTCCCAAGCATGTTATTCGCAATGCGGTAAAAGCGTCTTCGCTGATTGGTAAGGGATTGTATGGTGTCGATTTGAAGGAACTGGAAGGCCGTTCCGTGGTCATTGAAGTGAATGATAACCCTTCCATTGATCAGGGCGTGGAGGATTCCATTCTGGGTGATGAGTTGTATCGCCTGATCTTACGTGAATTTTTAGATCGTTTGGAACAAAAACGTCGCTAGTATGGAAACGTCAAAAAAAGTAGTGATCCGATTGGCCACAAAAGCCGATACCCCGGAACTGTTTCGTCTCGAAAAGCGCTGTTTTGATGGTGAAAGTTTTTCGAGACGTCAGGTTAATTACCTGGCGATGCAATCACCGGGGTTCTTTTGGGTTATAACCGAGGATGAAGAAATAGCAGGTTTCATTGTTTTGCTTCAACGCGCGAACAGCGGGGCTTTAAGGATCTATTCGCTGGCTGTTTCACCCGATTTTAGAGGAAAACAGTATGCACAGCAACTGATGCAGAAGGCTGCTCAGCAGGCGAAGGAGCTGGGAAAAGATCGCTTGTATCTGGAAGTGAGTGAACACAACCACGGAGCCATTCAGTTGTATCAAAAAATGGGCTTCGAGCTGACCGGAATCCGCCCCCGTTATTACCGCGATGGCAGTAATGCCTGTTTGATGGAAAAGAAACTGTAAGCATAAGGGTTGATAAATACGATAAAAGGCCGTCGAAATACAGACGGCCTTTTATCGTATTCAAGAGGTTGAAGAATTTAATGATTAACAATCAATTTGAAGGTTTTTCGAAGACCATCAGCATCGATCCTTAGGAAATACGTACCACTAACCTGACCGGATAAATCAATCTCCAGGTCTTCGGTCAGCTTTTTATGCGTTTGCAGAATCTTTCTTCCTGTTACATCAAAGACAGAAACGTGTATTTCGTAGCCGTTGATATTTGAGGTTTTCAAATAGACTTTACCGCTGGTTGGGTTCGGATAGACCTGAATGGGTGCCTCGCTTTCTATTGCGTTCACATCTGTCGGAAAGCTGATGCAAACCGAAAAGGCAACTGAAGCTTCTTCTCCGGCCAAATCAGTCGCTTTGGCCAAAAGGTCAAAACATCCAATGGACGGAGGATCAGCTATTGCAAGGAGCGAGTCGTTTCGGTAAGCCAGCCAGGATGGCAACGCGTTTCCATCAGATAACGTAACGGCAATTTGTAGCTGATCGCCCGGATCGGCGTCCTCGAATAAAACCCCTGTTTCTGATGAAATCATCGTCATTAAGGTGTCCTTTGTTGTTTTCTCAACATCGGCAATTGCAGCAACCGCTGCCGGAGGATCGTTAACTGGTGATACGGTGAGTGTGAATGGCCTGTTGGTTTGCTGCCCGGTAGTCTCGTTGGTAAGCACCAAACTTAAGTCTGATTCGCCATAGGCATCAGGAATTAGATTCAGCGTCAGGCTTCCGGTTGCTTCCCCCGAAACATAATCCAGGTTGTAGGAATCGATGAGTGATTGATCAGTATCAATCAAGGCAAGGTTCAATGCATGATTTTCGCATTCAAGTCCGTCTTCAATTCCCGACAGTTGGATCGTTACCGGATCATCATCTTCTTGAAGCGATAGGTCAGCGACCGGGTCAATCAATGGCAGCGTAGACAAATCGGACTCTTTTACAGTGAGCGAGAGGGTGACCAGGCTGTCACAACCATTGACAGCGGAGAAAGTGTGTTCATAATCTCCTGTTTCGGTATAGGTTTGTCCCCCAAATTCATAGCTTTCCCCTTCACAGATTGTCGCTTCCTCGCTTTGGCTGAATCCCGGATTTACATTCAATGTTAAGGTGACGACGCTGTCGCAGCCATTGGCCGAAACGAATGTTTCGGTGTATTGGCCCGCGGCTTCCAGGCTTTGCATTCCGAAAGCGTACGGCAGTTCGCTGGAGCAAATTGTAACCGATTCTGTTTCCTCATATTTGGGATTCACAGTGAGCATTAAAGTAACCAGACTGTCGCAGCCATGCACTGTGCTGAAAGTATGCTCATACTGGCCGATTTCTGTGTAGGTTTCCCCGTTGTACTCGTAGCTGCTTCCTTCGCAAATACTGGCGTTTATGGTTTGATGATCGATTGGATTAACGGTCAATTTCAGATTGATCAGGCTGTCACATCCATGAACTGATGTTAGTGTGTGCAGGTACTCACCGCTTTCGGAATATGTTTCTCCATTAAAATCATAGCTTTCTCCTTCACAAATACTTACTTCTTTCAGCTCTTGATAAACCGGATTCACCGTCAGTTGAAGCGTAACCAAACTGTCGCAACCGTGAATTGTTTGAAATGTCTCGGTATAGGTTCCGCTCTCAAACAATTGTTGTTCGCCGAACAGGTAAGGTGCTTCTGATGCACAAATCGTTACCGGAGGAGTTCCGCTTGCGTATAATTTCACGTCATCAAAATAAATCATGCTGTTACCGTACAATTCAACCGAGGTGGGTGTTACACCCGCCAGCCAAGGAAATTCAGAATAAGTTTGCCCGCCTGCGGATCCGGTGCTTAATTGGTTGTTGATGTATACCTGGTAGGTGCCTGCTTCTTGGTCGCATTCTATTCTTATGTGGTACCAGGTGTCAGCCAGGGCTGCTTGCAAAATGTATTGTGTGCCATAGCCTCCGGAATTGCCTGAATAGTTGTAAGCAATCAGGTTGCCTTCATAGAACTCGACCCGCGCAAGGAATGCACCCCAGCTTCCAATCGAAGGATTCCCAATTGCGAGTCACGACCTTCCGCCGGTTAGCACATTTTCAGCCCGCATCCAGCCTTCCAGTGTCACTTCTTCCGGGATGTTAGCTACCGGTTTACTGAGGTTGGCAGCCCAGCCCGATCCGGATACCTGGAAGGATTGGTTCCCGTTTTTTACAGGTTCATTCACCACTTTTTGGTCGGCGGTGCCCGTGCCATTATATCTTATGGTCCATCCATCGGGCAAGGTGTTGAGCGCATCCTCCTCAAAATCATCATCTACTCCTTTGTAATCTGTTTCTGCCGGATCGATGTTATACGTGGGATGCACCTCCAGACTTAAAACAACTGTACTGTCGCAGCCGCTTTCGGATGCGAAGGTTTCAGTATAAGTTCCACCTGCCGTGATTGACTGGCTGCCGAAGATGTAGGGCAGCTCACTGTCGCATATTTCCGCTGATTCTTCATGAGTATAATCTTGATTTACCGTGATGGGCAGCATTTTTGTGTGTTCCTTGCCACTTTCCGAATCGGTGGCAGTCAGACTGATAGTAAATTCTCCGGCTTCAGTGTACAGATGCTCTGGCTCAAATTCAATCGAACTTGTTCCATCCCCAAAATCCCAAAACCAGGTATCGGCATCGCGGCTATCATTTACAAACTGGATGGCAACGTTGGCACATAAGTCACTGCTTACAGTGAAGTCGGCCTCTGGTATAGCTATTTTTGTTATGCTGTCGGTGGTTACAATACTCCATTGTCCGGTAATGTCCTGAGCCTGCAAGTGCAGTGCATGTTTTCCTGCGGGTAAGGAGGTCAGATCCAAATCATCAGCCAGACTAAGTGCAGCGACAGCGTCAGTCAATACCGTTTCAACAGCTTCAGCAAAATGATTGTCGAACCAGTACCGGTAGGCAGCGATTTTGTTGTTGACGAGTGTGTTTTCTGTTTTAACAAACACCCTACTCAATGTGCTGCTGTACCTGTTGTTTTCATCTTTATAGCGGATGTTTAACAAGTTGACACCATCAGGCAGCATGGATGCCTGCAGACTGACTGTGAGTTGTTGCTGATCCGAAGATGAAATCGAGACGATCTGTCTTGATTCAAAGTCGTTGTTAAACCAGGTTTCGTAGGCTACCAGCTGATTCTCTGATGCGAGTGAACCAGCGTGGTGCAGGAATATTTTGCTAAACGTAGCACTAAATATTCCATTTTCATCCTTCGTTCTGAAATTGAAAACATTAACGCCATCGGGTAGTGAGCTTACATCGATGTTTGAAGAAAGCAGATGTCCGTCTGATGGTGTCAGACTCACCAATTGCTTCGATTCATAGTCGTTGTTAAACCAGTATTCGTAGCTGATTAGCTTGCCTTCGTCTGAAAGAGTGAATGGTTTTTTGAAGAACAGTCTGTTAAGGGTGGAGCCAAACAAACCCTGTTCGTCGCGGTATCGAATATGGAACAGATTGACACCATCAGGCAATGCTGATACATCGAGAAGCTCATTGAACTGATGTTCAACAGCGGGAACGATGCTCACGAGCTGTCTTTCTGAATAATTGTTGTTGAACCAATATTCGTAAGCGTTCAGCTTGTTTTGCGCAGGCGCTGAGAACCATAACCAGACAAAAAGGAAGCATGCAAAACAGGAGTAGATCCTTTTCATGATGTTATTTGTCTTGGGCAGTTACTTGTATTACAACGTTTAGTTTTCCGTCAGCATCGGTTTGAGGAGCAATTGTTGCAGACACAAAATGCGGGTTGGAAGGGACCGCGCCTTCTTTGTAGGGATAATAGCCGCCATAGACTCCCACCTGGGTGCCATCAACACCTAAGTAGCTTGCCGGAGCCTGAAGGTGATAGTTGTGGGAATAGTCGAAGACGTTGCCCGTTTGGTCGATAAAAATGCTGGCTACCGGAACATTTGTGTAGTTGTTTTCGAGCGTCGGTGTGCTTCCCCAAAACGGATCAGTCTTTGGCGTGATGTTGTTTTTAATGATATTGCTGTTCCCTGAAATTTCGCGGTCTGAAGTCCTCAAAAAGATGTTGTTTTCTATGGTGTTGTTATCTCCAACCAGTGTATATCGATAAACGGTGCTCGAATAATTGCTCAGGAGAAAAATGTTGTTTTGAAATAAGTTGCCGTAGCTCCCATTGATTTCGCCATTGAAAATGGAATTAAAGATTCCGGCATTTTGCGTATTCTCAAGTCGCAAGGTTCCCTGCACCACACAGTTCATCACCATCAGGTTTAATGCGGGATTTGACTGATCACCACGGATGTATATTTCGCCTTGAATGCGACAATATTTAATGACCATTTGATTGACGGATGCGTTAGCTGGTGTTGATAGGCTTCCGGTAAGGTCGATCCCTTCCATGTGAAAGCCATCAGCATTTTCTGACAGGCTGATATTTCCCAGTATAATCGTTTTCCCGGTTACGGCAGTTGAGTCGGGATAATGTCCCGCACCGTAGATCAGTAGCTTTTTGTCGATCGTTCCCGGAGTTGTAAACCCTCCTCCGGGCAAATAAATGGTGTCTCCGGCACTGGCCGCATTACAGGCGCTGACAAAGGCACCGGTTCCTGTGAAATGCTGGATTCCGCTTGAGGAGTGCAGCGCGACTTTCTGTGCTCCTACAGTTAGGGTGAACGCAATCAATGAAACAATTAAAGTAAATTTTTTCATGGTATTAATTTTTGGGTTTATTTTATTGTCAAATCTATTCAAAGAGGTACTTTCAAGCTGACTAAATCGTAAATTTGTTGTGTCAAAATGTACATTTGTATTGAAAACCTCTTTTTGATTTTCAAATGGTTCGTGAAATAATAGTACTTACTCCAATTTATGTTTCCTTATTTTGGTCCTTTGTGTTTCTGACCAGTGTTTTTTCTGCGAACAAAGCGCGGTTTTGGCTTGGCATTTTCATGTTGGTGGTTGCCGTTTTGTATTCCTGTCATGCTGGCTTTTTTATGGGCTATTCCAATTTCTATTTAAAAGTGGACAGTTTGTATTTGCTAACCGGCTTGTCGGTTTTTCCACTCTATTATATTTACGTGAGGTTGTTGACTTGCGATGTTGGATTGAAATGGTCCTATCTTGTTCATTTTATTCCTGCGGTGGTATTATCTGCTGTTTTGATTTTTCTCACGTTCGATGCAAGTTTTGATGAACGGCAAGTCTATTATTCCGAGGTGCTGGTTCGAAACCGGTGGCCCGAAACGCAGTCGCTGATCATTCGGTCCATGGCTTTTGTGTTCTTTGCCAGCCGGTTTGTTTTCGGATTTCAGGTAATTGGTTATTTGGTTGCCGGTTATTTGCTGGCAAAAAAATACGACCACCGGATTGCCGACTTTTATTCTAACCTGGAAGGAAAACAGTTGATTTGGGTCAAGCTGTTGACGGTTTCTTTTTTACTGACTTCGATCGCCAGCCTGGTGGTTAATGCTATCGGGCGTGGTCTTTTTATGACCAATGACCTGGTTTTGTCTGTGCCCTCGGCTTTGTTCAGCACGCTGTTTTTTATTATTGGGCTTCAGGGAAATAAGCAAGATTATACCATTCGTTCACTTGTTGAGGATGAGGAACGAGACCAGCTTGCTTTAACTGCATCGTCCGACTTTTACCGGGAAGAACTAAAAGCTGATTTAATCGATATCCTGGAGGCAAGACAAGTGTATCTAGAATCTGAACTTCGGATAACCGAATTGTGTAGGGTGCTGAATACAAACAGAACCTATCTGTCCAACTTGATTAACAAGGAGTTCAAACTCAGCTTTAACGATTTGATTAATCTGTATCGGGTGAAGCACGCTGTTTCGCTGATTGATAATAACAAAGCCAATGATTTGTCGCTCAGTGACATTGCTGCCGACTCCGGATTTGGTTCTCTCAGCTCATTCAACAGGGCCTTTAAAAAAGTGAAGGGAGTAACTCCCGGGCAATATCGAAATGAGGTGAAGATTTCGAGGGGAAAAGCCGGTTTGTAGGAATCGGCAGAATCCCTTCTCTTCTTTTTCCGATTTATAGAAAATCCCTTAAAAATATTAACTTTGTGCCCTGAAATTACAGATTGATTTTATGACGGACAACAGGTACATGGCACGGGGCGTTTCGGCATCGAAAGAGGATGTCCATCAAGCCATTAAAAATATCGACAAGGGATTGTTCCCGAAAGCATTTTGCAAAATCATTCCCGATGTGCTGGGTGGCAATCCGGACTGGTGCAACATTATGCATGCCGATGGCGCCGGAACCAAATCGTCGCTGGCCTACCTGTATTGGAAAGAAACCGGCGACATTTCCGTGTGGAAAGGGATTGCCCAGGATGCACTGATTATGAACATCGATGATCTGCTTTGCGTGGGAGCAACCGACAATATTTTACTGTCGTCGACCATTGGGCGGAACAAGAATAAAATTTCGGGAGAAGTGATTGCGGCGATTATTAATGGAACCGATGAGTTGTGTCGCGAACTGCAGGAAATGGGCGTTGGCGTGTACCCCACGGGTGGCGAGACAGCTGATGTGGGCGATGTGGTGCGAACCATCATTGTTGATTCGACGGTCACCTGCCGGATGAAACGCGAAGACGTGATTTCGGCTGGCAACATTCAGGATGGCGATGTGATTGTTGGATTGGCCTCGTTTGGACAAGCCACCTACGAAAAGGAATACAATGGCGGGATGGGCAGCAACGGCCTAACTTCAGCGCGACACGACGTTTTTGCCAATTACCTGGCGCAAAAATATCCCGAAAGTTTTGATCCTGAAGTCCCGGCTGATTTGGTGTACTCGGGCAGTAAAAAGCTGACCGATGCGATTGAAGGACTCGGATTGGATGCCGGGAAACTGGTGCTTTCACCCACGCGGACTTATGCTCCGGTGATCAAAAATATGTTGGATCATCATCGAAAAGATATTCATGGCATGGTGCATTGCTCGGGTGGCGCTCAAACCAAAGTGCTTCATTTTGTTGATGGCGTGCATGTGATCAAAGACAATCTTTTTCCGGTTCCTCCGCTTTTTAAACTCATTCAGGAAGAATCGAAAACCGATTGGGCTGAGATGTACAAGGTCTTTAACATGGGCCACCGCATGGAAATTTACGTGAAACCGGAACTGGCCGAATCGATTATCGAAATATCGAAATCATTTAATATTGACGCCCAGATTGTTGGCCGGGTGGAAGCCTTCGAAGGCAAAAAACTCACCATCAAATCTGAATTTGGAACGTTTGAATATCACTAGCTTTTTTAAAGCGCCCATTCCCGCGAAAGCGGGAATCTCATGAGAACATGACAACCTTTTACGTTTACATATTAGCCAATAAACCCAACGGTGTTTTATATGTTGGAATGACAAATGAATTGGAGCGTAGAATTGCAGAACATAAAGGAAAACAGATTAGAGGGTTTACGCACAAATATAATATTGACAAGCTGGTCTACTTTGAGGAATTTGAGACGTATGATGAAGCTTTTCAAAGAGAGCGGCAAATGAAAAAATGGAAACGGGACTGGAAGATTGAAATCATAGAGAATAAGAATCCGGAATGGAAGGATTTAGCAAATAATTGGTATTAAAAAACAGATTCCTGCTTTCGCAGGAATGGAGCAAAAGAAAATATGGCAGACCATTCAATATTAGAAAAATACGAAGCCATTCAGCACCGGCTGGATGAAGTTGGGCAACAAATTACCGATCCTTCGGTGATGTCTGACATGAAACGCTACGTAAAGTTAAACCAGGAATACAAACGCCTGGAAGCTTTGGTGAAAGCGTTTAAGGAATATCGGAATCTGGTTGATAATATCCGATCGGGCAAGGAAATGCTGGCACAGGAATCTGACGAGGAGATCCGCGAAATGGCTCGGGAAGAGATTGAAGTCAGCGAAGAACAACTTCCCGCCAAGGAAAAGGAAATTAAACTTTTACTGGTTCCGGCCGACCCGGAAGACAGCAAGAATGCCATTCTCGAAATTCGTGCTGGAACCGGGGGTGATGAAGCCAGTATTTTTGCCGGCGACCTGTTTCGCATGTATTCAAAATACTGCGAGCGGAAAGGCTGGCGTATGGATGTCACTAACCTGAGCGAAGGAACCTCTGGCGGATACAAGGAGATTGTAGCCAAAGTATCGGGCGAAGGCGTGTATGGCGTGCTGAAGTACGAATCGGGCGTGCACCGCGTACAGCGGGTACCGCAAACCGAAACCCAGGGGCGTGTACATACTTCGGCGGCGTCAGTGGCCGTTTTGCCCGAGGCCGAAGAATTTGACATCGAACTGCGAAACGAAGATATCCGTCGCGATGAATTTTGCTCCTCCGGTCCCGGTGGACAGTCGGTTAACACCACTTATTCAGCCATTCGATTAACCCACATTCCCACCGGAATTGTCGTGCAATGTCAGGATCAGAAATCGAAACTGAAGAACCTCGACAAAGCCATGGCCGAATTGC
>ENA-ORCT01000161-ORCT01000161.1-marine-metagenome-genome-assembly--contig:-NODE-161-length-37728-cov-3.445938_pt1 | contig 37728 bp, 29 predicted proteins | sample MGYA00248632_ERZ508511 | MGnify/ENA primary metagenome ERZ508511 (study PRJEB26182, sample SAMN06268839) | marine metagenome | isolation source: Tt an P1-techrep anaerobic enrichment on pine from sediment...
AGATCCTGACCGACGCCGCCAATGCGGGAGCAGCCACAGTGAAGACCATCTGGTCGGCTCCCCGCGATGAGATGTTCTATTTCCACCCTGGCGAAAGCAATTGGTTGAATCCGTTCCCCGGAGGGAGCTACGACTGGGTAAGTGAAGGGGCAACGCTATTGGATGCGCGAGCCGGTTTCCACTTCTACGCGACCGGCATTACCCCCGCCATGGCCTTTAAGATCATCGGGAAGGGTTCAAAGTATGCCTACGCGTACAAAGATGCCGACGGCAATACGTTGGACGGTAGCAAGACATACAAGGTTCATGTGCCGCCCAACGTGCCGGCCAAGGACTTCTGGTCTTTCACGCTCTATGATAACCAGACCCGCTCGATGCTGCAGACAGACGCGCGGTTCCCGGGGATCGACAACAATAAGCCCGGCATGATCAAGAATGCCGATGGGTCCTACGATGTCTACTTCGGCCCCAAGGCGCCGAAAGGTCAGGAGAACAACTGGGTTCAGACTGTTCCCGGCAAAAGTTGGAGTGTGATCTTTCGTCTCTATGGGCCCCTTGAGGCCTGGTACGATAAAACCTGGCGGCTGGGAGAGATCGAATTGGTTGAGTGAATTCACGGTTGGCCTGCCAACACATAATGAAGTGCTGACCGTTACTTTAGGCCAATGTCAGGCCGGAGCTTATCAAAGAAGGTCATCCAAGATATGGACAAGACACCCAAAGCCCACCCCAAAAAAGTCGATGCCACAGAGCTTAGGGATGTTCTATCGTCCTGTACGGCCTTCTCGGGGTTTTCGATGCAAGACTATACAGCGTTGGCCAAAGATGCAAAGCGCATGTTCATTCCGGCCGGCACACGGCTTCTTAAACATGGCGAGTTCACCGATACGGCCACGGTGATCGAGCACGGCCGGTTTATTGTTTGTATTCCTGCTGGCTCCGACGAGTCCCTCTCTTTTGAATTAGGGCGCGGGGAAATCCTGGCGCTCGCCACCAGTTTGGCGGAAGAGCCCCTCCGGGGTGATCTATATGCCCTTCGTGACAGCACGGTGATTGAACTAAAAGACAGGGCTTTTCTCAACTGTCTGGCGTCAAACCCCGGACTGATTAGGGACTATTCACGCTGGGCAATCGAAAAAGCTGGACAATTGGTGGGTCTATCCTCACCCAAAAGCCGACCGCAGGCCTTCGCTTTGCTGCCGACCAGCAACGCTCAACAAATAAGTGAAGCCGTCGTTTCTCTCATGGAGGCGTTCTCGGAAACGGTCGGGCAGGGACATCTGATCGACAGCCAGAAGGTTCAGAAGACTTTGGGGTGCGATCCTTCAAAGGAAAACGAATTTGAGTTGGTGCGCCACCGACTGACGGCCTGGCTGGAGGAACAGGAAACAGAGGGTCGTTTCCTGTTGTTCGTCTGTGATCCGACAGAGACGAACTGGACGCGATGGTGTCTAGACCAGACCGATCGGATCTTGGTCGCAGCGATGGCCGAGGACAGTACGGAGATCGAGCGTATCGATCAAATGTTTGCTGGTCGCATGGTGGCAGAGACCGATGTGAAGGTGGACTTGATCCTGATCCAAGACAAGGGCATTGAACTGCCGCGTGGGTCGAGCGCATGGTTGAAACTCAAGTGTCGGCTGCGTCACCATCAAGTGCGTCCGGGCAATGTGGCCGACTATCAGCGGGCAGCCCGCCGGATAAGCAATCGGGCCGTGGGACTCGTGCTCGGTGGGGGAGGCGCTCGCGGGTTGGCCCATATCGGGGTACTTCAAGCCCTGGAAGATTCAGGGGTCCCTATCGACATCATTGGTGGAACCAGCATGGGGTCGGTGATGGCAGCCGCATATGCCCGGGGCTGGAATCCACAAAAAATCCTTGAATTTGCCAGCGAGGTCTTCGCCGACACCAAGGCCGTTAGAGACTTTGATTTCCCCATGCTTTCCATTCTTGCGGGACGTAAGCTGAACAGTCAGTTGCAGGCGTTTTTTGAGGACATAGACATCGCCGACCTTTGGCTCCCTTACTTCTGTATCTCAGCAAGCCTCAGCGAAGGGGAAATGATGGTGCATGACCGCGGCCAGCTCTGGCAAATGGTGCGGGCAAGCTGCTCTCTTCCCGGGGTCTTTCCACCGGTCCGGGCCGAGGGGCATGTGCTTGTAGATGGCGGAGTGATGAACAACGTCCCGATTGATGTTATGGGGAACAGGTGCACAAGTGGAACGGTTATCGCCGTCAATGTCGGCGGCGGTGGAGCAAAAGAGCTTGCAAGCAGTAATCATTGGGATGCCACGGGTTGGAGCCAGCTTCGCCAGCGCTTCTCCTCCACCGCCAGTCACGAACACGTTGCCAATATCTTTGATATCCTCACCTGGTCAACGACCCTAAGCAGCAAAAGGTATCTTCAACAACTTGTTGCGGCGGGGCGGGTGGATCTTTACCTGACTCCGCCTGTGCAAGAGTTCCCACTGCTTGGTTTCGATGCGTATGAAGAGTTGTACAGAGTCGGTTACGAATATGCCTGCAAACAACTTGCAGCGTGGGACGGTTTAGCAGATTGTGCGTGCAAAGCGTAACGAGAACCAGCCTTAAACAAGAGCGCGATGACTGTAAAAGCGTCACTCATAAGATACGAAAGGTCCAGCAGGCGAGCTGGGTGGGCTTTTCAAATATGTCATGACTTACAGGAACTTCTTGGGATACCTGAGAAACTCAACCTGCCCCGCAATCTCAGTTTAAGCCGTTTTTGAAGTTATGAGAAAGCAAGTAACTTATGCCGAAAGAGAACCGTTATGGTGGCTGGAGAGGAGTGGAATATGGACCGCCCCTGGTATGCCTTTTACGACAGAAACGTGCCCAGAACAATTGCCTATCCAAATTTAACACTCAAAGAATTGTTCAACCGTAATGCTGAGAACAACCCCGACAAACCCTATCTGATCTTCAAGGACCTTGCACTACCCTACGGGGTGTGCAACGCCATGGCCCGCAGGCTGGCCAACGGGCTGCTCAAGCTGGGGGTCAGAAAAGGGGACAGGGTGGCCCTGATGATGCCCAACATCCCCCAGTACCCCATTTCGTTGATGGCCTGCTACAAGATCGGGGCCATCGCCGTTCCAGCCAACCCTCTATACACCGTTCCCGAGCTCACTCACCAGTTCATGGACAGCGGATCCGAAACCGTGATAGTCATGGCTCCTTTTGCCGACAAAGTCATCCAAGTTTTGAATGAGGAGAGCACTCAGATAAAGAGGATCATTGCGGTGCAGATGCCGGCAAGCGGGATTGAGCAGAAGGGCGTTTCGGCATTACTCGATTATGACCGACTTTTGGGCAAGAGTGACGACCATGAGCCGGATGTTGCCATAGCGTCGGAAGACGTCGCGATTCTGCAGTATACGGGCGGGACCACAGGACTTCCCAAGGGATGCATGCTGACACATGCCAACCTGGTGGCGATGCTGGAACAGACAGGCGCCTGGTGCAGTGAGGGGCGCCCTGGCGGCCAGTGCCGGACTCTGGCGGCAATCCCCCTCTATCACGTTTACGGTATGAACTGCAACATCAATATGACCCTGTATTGCGCAGGGACCATGGTTCTGGTAGCTCAACCCACGTCGGACAACATTTTGGAGGCCATCAACCGGCATGAACCGACCATGTGGGCAGCGGTCCCCGCCATGATCCAGGGGTTGCTCCACCATCCTCATCTTGATGAATCCAAAGTCAAGGGAATCAAGCTTATACTCTGCGGCGGAGCGCCACTTGCGGTCGAAGTCATGAAAAGATTTGAAGCTATTTCGGGAACGCAGATCTGGGAAGGGTATGGTCTTTCCGAAACCTCGAATGTTGTCAGCGCGAATCCAAAGCCGCTGCGCAAGCCGGGCAGCGTGGGCGTACCCTGGCCGGATGTGGACATCCGCATCGTTGACCTGGAAACGGGCACGAAGGAGATGCCGCCGGGTGAGCCGGGAGAAATCATCACCAAAGGGCCGCAGATCATGGCCGGCTACTGGAATAACCCGGAAGAGACGGCCAGGGCCCTCAAGAAAGGTTGGCTGTACACCGGGGACATCGGCTATATGGACCGGGACGGCTACCTCTTCCTTCTCGACAGGAAAAAGGACATGGTTCTGTGCAGCGGTTTCAACGTCTACCCGAGGGAGATAGACGAAGTGCTCTACACGAATCCTAAAATAGCTGAAGCGTGCGTTATCGGTGTGCCGGATGAAAAGAGGGGAGAGACGGTCAAGGCTTACCTGGTGTTGAAGCCGGGCGAAACCTTGACCGCAAAAGAGATAACCGACTACTGCAAAGAGCGACTGGCTCCCTACAAGGTGCCCAAGATCGTGGAGTTTATCGAACAGTTGCCTAGAACATTGGTCGGAAAGCCGGACCGGAAGACTTTGCGCGCAATCGATGAGGCAAAACGCAAGCAAATATAACAGACTGCTGCTATCCTTGTGCCAGGGGGGGATATGTCTTCATTTCCTGAATACGATCAATTTGATGGGATCGGTTTGGCGGAGTTGATCAAAGAGGGGAAAATAAGCAGCTTGGAAGTGTGTGAAGAGGCTATTCGCCGTGCTGAAAGCCTCAATCCCAAATTGAATGCGATCGTTACAGAGTTATACGGTTTAGCGAGAGAAACAGCTAAAAGGTCGCTCAGCGATGCTCCCTTCTGCGGTGTCCCCTTTCTGTTAAAAGATGCGCACCACGCCTTGAAGGGCTTTCCCATGAGCTGTGGCAGCGAATTACTCAAAACTTACGTGCCGCAGTATGAAGCCGAAATTGTAAGTCGCTTCAAGAAGGCTGGTTTAGTCATACTGGGAAAGACAAACACGCCTGAATTCAAACTTGCTTACGTTACCGAGCCCAAGGCCTTTGGTCCAACACGCAACCCGTGGAATCTTGATTACTCGAGTGGTGGTTCCAGCGGAGGGTCGGCCGCAGCGGTGGCTGCCGGCATTGTACCTTTTGCATCGGCCACGGATGAGGGGGGATCCATTCGTGTCCCGGCATCTTATTGTGGCCTGTTTGGTCTTAAGCCGAGCAGGGGACGCAACCCGGTAGGGCCCGATTTCGATGGGGAATGGGATGGCATGTCCCATAGCCACGTGATTACACGATCGGTGCGGGATTCTGCCGCCATGCTCGATGCTGTCTGCGGCCTGGAGAACGGAGCGCCCTACGGTATTTCCAGCAAGGAAAGGCCCTTCATAGAAGAAGTGGATGTGGCACCAGGGAAATTGCGGATCGCTTTCTATTTGCGCCCGGCGTACGGGAAGAACATACATCCGGAATGCGTGAGGGCGGTTGAGAAGACATGTGCGCTGCTGGAAGGTCTGGGCCATGAAGTTGAAGAAGCAGAGCCTGGCTTCAGCGAGGAGGATGCAGCGTTGAATTGGATCATCGTGGTTATTGGAAATGCAGCCGTGCTCATCGACAAACTAATACAAGTTCATGGACGGTCCAGGGTGAGGCATAACTTGGAATTTTCGAACTACTCCATGTACAACAGCTTAGGGCGGAATCTGAAAGCACTTGACTTTGTGAAAGCTAAACGCAGATGGAGGCAGTTCGGATTAACAATGTATCAGTTGCTGAATAGGTATGACCTGGTGCTCACCCCAACATTGGGTGAGCCACCCGTCCTTGTTGGTTCCCAGCAGCCGAGTAGAGTAGATCAATTTTCGATGAAGTTAATCGCTTCGTTTGTCGGTAGAATGATGTTAACCAGCCGGAAGTTGACCGACTCGATACTGGAAAAAACCGTTGATACTATAATGAAAGGTCAGATGCCGTTCACCCACATTGCCAACATCACCGGACAGCCGGCAATGTCCGTACCGTTGCATTGGTCCAAGGACGGGTTGCCTTGTGGCGTACAGTTTATCGGCCGATATGGTGACGAGGCGAAATTACTAAGACTTGCTGGTCAGTTGGAAAAGGCACAGCCGTGGTTTGATCAGAGGCCGGCAATTCAATAGTGAATCACATTTTTTCTGAATAGGACAAACAACTTGATGGAGCTGGTTTCCTATAGTCGCGGATCGTCCCAGCGTTTCGAGATTATTGAAATAATTGTCAGAAAATTTACCAGTCATACGACATATAAAGCTCGCCGGTCGATTGGCGGGCTTTTCTCCTTTTGCAGAGATGTTAAGATTCGGGTTGTTTGGTCAATATTTAATATCCCGCACATCCCGCGGCAATCAATCGGCCACTAGCAACTCTTAAGGGGGGCATTAAATGCGTTAAAAGATATCCGCCCAAAGAAACCTCATTAGGCCTGCTGATTTTGATTTTCCTTGACGAATACAATCTTATTTTGTTTAATTTTCCCGAAAAATAGTTCTCCGATAAAAGCAAAGCCGGAGTAATCCGGCGACGCAAAGCCACAGGTCCTTAGGGGATGGCTGGGTTACCGAAGAGAGGAGCGAATAATCTCAAATAGAAAACGTCCGTCTTAGGCTAAAGGTGGACGTTTTTTTATTAGAAGTTTCGGTTTTGACCTTTACAATTCAAAGTTGCCCGGCACCAGTAAGCCCAGATTAGATTACCGTATCAGTTGTTCTTTCCTATGATCTGCTGAAATTAACTGCATTTCCAAAGAAAGTTCTGCCGTGGAAAACCTTTTTGAAAAGCCCGAAAGTATCTTTGGGCAATTACAGGGAATCTACCAGCAAGACCCGAAAGAATTCGAACGCCTTAGTCGTGACTTGATACGAAAGGCATTAGATGACATTCCCGAAGGGTTCCGGGCTAAGGCTTATGGAACTCAGCGTAGAATCGAACATCAGCTAATGAAATACAAAGATCCGGTTGCTCGCTTGAATGCCATGGTGGAGATTTTCTGGCGACAAATTTACGAGTTTATTGCCGTTGTCCGCGATCCCCGCGAGATACTTGAAAATAAGTGTTGCAGCGGTCCCCCGGCCAGGGTCATGCCGATTAAAAGACCAGATTCGCATGATTAACAAGGGGAGGCCCGAGGTGCTGAACATCCCCAAAGTCTGGCGAGTGCAAGCTTGGGGGGCAGAGGCAGAATCGAGGCAGGTGCGTTTCAGAAACCCGGCGCTTCTTCGCATTTTTTAGAAATAGAGCTAACGCGTTCGCTTTGCGTGTGTCATGCTTTTCTCTTTGAGGTTTCCTTTCTATGGCTGTCGAAAATTCAAGAAATTCTGGCAATGAGAAGGGGGCAACTGCTACAGGCCCCATTGCCGACTCTCACTTGCAATTCATTCTGGCATCGGGCCCTGGGGTGATTTACACCTGCCGACCAGACGGGAATTTCGGGGCCACATTCATCAGCGAAAATATTAAAGAACAACTCGGTTACGAACCTTCCGATTTTATAGATGATTCAGAGTTCTGGGCCGAGAATATTCATCCTGAGGATCGACCGGTAGTCTTTGAAAATTTGCCAAAACTTTTCGAGACGGGAAATTATGTTCATGAGTACCGTTTTCTGCACAAAGACGGAACATTCCGCTGGATGCGCGACGAGTTACGCCTTTTGAAAAATCAGGATGGGGAACCCCTTGAAATTGTCGGCTGCTGGATGGATATCACTGAGCGCAAGACAATGGAAGACGACCTGCGTAACAAAAAGTCTCTCCTTGAAGAGGCCCAGCGTATAGCACACTTTGGGAGCTGGGACTGGAACATTTTAAGTGATGAAATCCGTTGGTCCGATGAAGTCTTCCGCATTTTCGGTGCCGATTCCGAAACATTCCATCCCACTTACACCTCCTTCCTCGAATGTATCCATCCGGAAGATCTCGGTCAGGTCAAGGAGGCTGTTGAAGAGGCGCTTAAGAATGGGGCTCCTTATGCTATTGATCATCGCATCGTACTTCCTGACGGAGATATCCGTTATGTCAATGAACAAGGAAGTGTGACTTTCAGCGAAGACGGGAAACCTGTTCGGATGACAGGAACAATTTTGGACGTCACCGATCGTAAAAAAATCGAACTGGAGCTAAAGAAAAAAGAGTCCCACCTGAAACGCCTTGCATTCAGCGATCCATTGACAGGGCTGCCTAACCGGAATCTTTTTCATGATCGCCTTGCACGGGCTATCGCGAGGGCTGACCGAGAGAAAAGCCAAGTTGCACTCCTTTTTATCGATCTTGATTTATTCAAGAAATTCAACGACACCTTGGGACATCAGGCTGGGGATCAACTTCTTCGCGATGTGGCCAACCGCATTCAGTCGCTGTTGAGAAAGATGGATACGATTGCCCGCCTTGGTGGGGACGAATTCGTCATATTGGTTGAAGATGTTTCAGAAATCGAACAAGTTTCGCATATAGCTCAAAAAGTTCTTAGCAGCTTAGAATCGCCATTTTCAGTTGGTAGCCAGCTTTGCTATGTCTCAGCCAGCATCGGCATCAGCCTTTACCCGTCCGGCGACGATGACATTGAAAACTTCTGGAAACGCGCAGATATTGCAATGTATGCGGCGAAAAAAAGAGGACGAAACAACTTTCAATTTTATTCCCGGGAAATGGATGCCCGTGCACACGAACTGCTCTTGCTGGAAAATGATCTGCGACGAGCCCTGGATAACGACCAACTTTTTCTGCACTACCAACCGCAGGTTGACCTGACTTCTGGTCAGGTCATGGGACTGGAAGCCCTTGTGCGATGGCAGCACCCGGACAAAGGGATGATTTCTCCTGCTGATTTTGTCCCGCTAGCCGAGGAGACGGGGTTAATCGTTCCCATAGGGACATGGGTTCTTCGCACAGCATGTGCCTATGCCCGCACATTGCGAGAAGCTGGTATTGCTCCTTTTCGAATGAGCGTGAACATTTCCATGCATCAGTTTAAAGCACATGAGTTTCCGGCATTAGTTTCGCAGATCCTGAATGAAACGGGTCTTGAGCCAAAGTGGCTGGAATTGGAGATAACGGAAAGCATCGCGATGGAAAACGCCGCCGAAACCATCTCCCGCCTCACTGCCCTGAAAGAGATGGGGGTCTGTTTGGCAATCGATGACTTCGGCAAGGGGCACTCTTCGTTGAGCCACTTGAAGCATCTTCCCATTACAACCCTGAAAATTGACAAAGGCTTTGTGCGGGATATCCTGACAGATCAATACGACTTTGCCATTGTGGAGGCCATTCAGGCACTTGCAAAAAGCTTGGACCTGAATGTGGTCGCAGAGGGGGTAGAAACGCAGGAGCAAAACCACTTACTGCGTCGGTTGGGGTTGAAGTCCGGACAAGGTTTTTTGTTCAGCCGTCCCCTGCCGCCTGATGACATCCTCAGTCTTTGCCAGCTTGAAAAACCATTTAAAGACTTGTTTTAAATATTACGATTAGCAGAACACCGGACGGCCCAACCTGTAACTTGAGGTTGGGCCGTCTTGTATTTTGTTCCAAATAGGTTGTCGGATTGACGGGATTTATCAGTTGATGGGAAAAATAAGGGGGAAGTCGAACATTTCCGAAAACGATATACCTGCTGGAACGGACAAAACCGTTTTGGTGAATGGGGGGCGGGAAAGCCAATAGATGTTTTAAGACGAAAAAAGGGTTAGCTGATATCAGCTAACCCTTTGATTTCTTGGTGGAGCTAGGCGGGATCGAACCGCCGACCTCTTGAATGCCATTCAAGCGCTCTCCCAGCTGAGCTATAGCCCCGTCGATGCGAGGACCACTTTATAGCAAAGGGGCTGTCGGGCTGTCAACGACTTTTTTGATGGCGTCGCAAAAAGTCCGTCCTGCGGCGTTACGGTGGTTTTTCAGGATCTCTAAATACTAGGCGTATGCCTTCACCCCTGTAAAACCACCGAGCCTTGCAGGTCGAAATTTTTGCTTAGCCATCCAGCAAGTTTTTGCGAGTGCATCTTTTCTTGCCGCCAATAGTTTTTCCCAGGCGTGGCATATTTCCGCCGAAAATCCTTTACAGGCAGAAACTGATAAAGGACAACGTAGCGGCGAACAGCAGGAAAGGGTCGCACTGGCGGATCTTGCCCAGACACAGTTTGAGCAGGACGTAAGAGAGAAAGCCGAAGGCCAGTCCGGTGGCGATGGAGAAGGTGAGGGGCATGACCAGCAGGGTAAGAAAGGCGGGCAGGCCCTCTTCGAAATCGTAAAAGTCGATGCGGCCGATGCCGCGCATCATGAATACGCCGACCATGATCAGGGCCGGGGCTGTAGCAAACGCCGGGATGGCTGTGGCCAGCGGGGCAAAGAAGGCGGCGAGGAAAAACAGCGCGGCGGTGGTCAGGCCGGTCAGGCCGGTGCGGCCGCCTTCGGAAACGCCGCTGGCCGACTCCAGATAGGCGGTGGTGGTGCTGGTGCCGAGCAGGGCACCGGCCAGGGTAGCCAAGGCATCCGCGGTGAGCATGCGCCCCAGTCCGGGAATCCGCCCCCGGTCATCGACCATTTCCGCTTCGCGGCAGACCGCGAGCAGGGTGCCGAGGCTGTCGAACAGATCCACGAACATGAAAGTAAATATGGCGGGCCACAGCACCAGTCGGCAGGCCCCGGCGAGGTCGAGTTTGAAGGCGATGGGGGCCGGCGAAGGCGGTAAGGCGATCACTCCGGCGGGAAGTGCCGCCTGGCCGCTAACGATGCCGAGCAGGGTCACGGCGAGGATCGCGAGCAGCAGCGCGCCCCTTACCCGCCGTGCCAGCAGCAGGGCGGCGAGCAGCAGCCCCAGCAGGCCGAGCAGAACCGGGGGCGAAAAATGACCGAGTTCGACCAGCACAGCGTCGTTTTTGACCACCAGGCCGAGGTTCTGGAGGCCGATAAAGGCGATGAAAAGGCCGATGCCGACCGAGATGGCCTGCTGCAGGGAGGGGGGGATGGCCCGCAGCAAGCGTTCGCGAAAACCGAAGACAGTGAGCAACAGAAAGAATGCGCCGGAGAGAAACACCACGCCGAGAGCGGTCGGCCAGGGGATGCCTTGGCCGAGTACCAGGCTGTAGGTGAAAAAGGCGTTCAGTCCCATGCCCGGTGCCATCATTAGCGGCGCATTGGCCCATAAGGCCACCAGCAGGGTAGCCAGGCCGGCTGCCAGACAGGTCACGGTGGTCAGCGCGCCCTGGTTCATGCCGGTCTGGGCAAGCATCGCCGGATGGACGAGAATGATGTAGGCGCTGGCCAGAAAGGTGGTCACTCCGGCGGTCAGTTCGGTACGAACCGTGGTGCGGTGTTGGCGCAGCTGAAACAGCTTCTCAAACATTGGTCTCTCCCGGTATGTAATGAAATGCCCATTTTTTAGCATATCAGTCGGGAGGCGGCAAACCGTTTCCGGGCATTGGGAGGCGCTTTCTTCAGGTAGAATCCGGAACTGGGTCAGCAGCATTTTGAAGGGCTCCGCCACATCAAGTTAATGAGGCGCGTCGTCCGGCATAATATCATCTGGCGGACGCGAGCAATAATAAAGCGCCCTGCCGGTAAGGCAGGGCGCTGGAATGGTGAATAAGAATTTTTTGGGACTGGATGACCGGGTTACATATCCAGCAGCTTTTCGGCGTCGAGCAGGACCTTGACCGCGTCGCCCATTTTGCCGATGCCGCGGATGTAGCGGGTTGTTTGGCTTTGCGAGGTATTGGGCGGCGGCTCAACCTGGGCTTCGGGGATGTCGGCCACTTCGTTGACGCGGTCGACTACCAGGCCGATGTCCTGTTCCTTGACGTTGACCACGATGACGCAGGTGCGCTCGTCGTATTCGCGGGACGGCAGGCCGAAGCGGGCCCGGACGTCCATGATCGGAATGACTTTACCGCGCAGGTTGATGACCCCCTTGATGAAATGGGCCATGTCCGGAACCTTGGTGATTTTCTGGATCCCGATGATCTCGGTAACAAAACGAATTTCGATGCCGTAATCTTCGTCGGCCAGATGAAAGGTCAGGTACTTGTCCTTCTGGGTGTCTTCGGCCGCTACGTCCACCCCGGCCAGGATGTTTTGTTGGGAATCTTCACTCATGGTGCCTCCTGAAGATGTGTATGGTGGTCAAAAATGTTTGTCGACACTGAGCCCGCTGCATTTGGTAGAGCAGCGCACTGCCGGGGCAGATCTTGGCAAACCCAACCAATCGATGCGTATTTCAATGTCGATGGTCAATAAAGAATAGGAGGCAAATTATCCTCTTTCATATCGTTGAATGTCAAGATTCATTCAACTAAAATTACATATCTTTAAACTGGCAAAAACCTTTATGATTTGTTGGATCGAACGGCTTGCAGAACACAGAATCTGTCTGATGAAAAAAGAGTCTTCCTTTGTGCTTGACAAGGTAAAAGGCTTGGGTTATAAAGTGAGCCTCCCGCAAGGGGAGAGGCTTTTTTCTCTTTATCAAAGAGGCGGTGTAGCTCAGTTGGTTAGAGCATGCGGCTCATATCCGCAGTGTCCGGAGTTCGAATCTCTGCACCGCCACCATTTTCATAAGCAAAACCCCTTCCGGGTACCGGAGGGGGTTTTGTCGTTTGGGGACTTGCAGGCGCTCTGACTATGGGCTCGGAAAAGGATTTTCAGCAAGAACTGTTCGATTTTTGGAAGCGACACCAGCTGCCGGAAGGGGTGGGGGTGCTGGTCGCCCTGTCCGGCGGTGGCGATTCGGTGGCTTTGCTGCATTCGCTGCGGCAGTTTGCTCCCCGCTTCTCTTTGCATCTGCAGGCAGCCCATCTCGACCATGCCATTCGCGACGAGAGCGCCCGGGACGTCGATTTTGTCAAGCGACTGTGCCGCCAGCTCGACGTGCCCTTGACCGTCGAGCGCCTCGATGTGCCCCAACTGGCCCGGGAGAGGGGACAGGGGCTGGAAGAGGCCGGGCGCGAACTGCGCCGCGAGTTTTTGCAGGGCACCGCTCGGCGGCAAGACTGCAGTCTGATCGCCTTGGGACATCATCGCGGCGACCAGGCCGAGACCTTGCTGATGCGCCTGGTGCGTGGCAGCGGCCTGACCGGACTGGCCGCCATGCGACCTTGTAGCGGCCCCTTCATTCGTCCACTGCTTACTATTTCCCGCTATCAGATCGAGGACTACCTGGCCGCTGGCGGGTATGATTATGTGGAGGACGCCAGCAACAACGATCTGTCTTACACCCGAAATCGCATTCGGCATCAGCTGTTGCCGGAACTGGCCCGTCTCAATCCGCGCCTGGAAGAGAATCTGGCCGGACTGAGCTGCCGTATCGCAGCGGAAGAGGATTTCTGGCGACAGGAAGTTGCCCGGGCCCTCGAGGCGGTTCGAAGGGTGCAGGGCGGCGAACTGTGGCTTGACCGACCGGCGTTGCTGGCCTTGCATCCGGCTCTGCGGGCCCGGGTTCTGCGCCAGGCCCTGTGCGAGGTGCGAGGTGATCTGCACGGTCTTGGAGCGGTGCATATCGAAGCTCTGGAGAAGCTGCTGACAGCTGCTGCGCCGCAGGCCGAAATTCATTTGCCGAAGGCTTGGGCCGCACGGCGTTATGAGCGATTATGGTTGCGCGACGCGCCGCCGAAGCCGGCAACGCCTTTTTCGATCCAGGTCGCGGGGCCTGGCGAAGTGGCGCTGCCCGGAGGAGGGGTTCTGCGGTTCAGCCTTGAGGCGCAAACACAGGGGGAGAGCCCTGAGGCGGTTGAGTTTCCGGCAGAGGCCGCGCCATTTCCTCTTACCGTCCGTTCCTTTCGTCCCGGCGACCGGTTTCATCCTCGCAACGCTCCCGGCAGTCGCAAGCTCAAGAAGTATTTCATCGACGCCAGGGTCGAACGTGAAATCCGATGCAGCGTGCCTCTCGTTGAGGGGCGCCAGATCCTGTGGGTGGCAGGTTTGGCCCGATGTCACCAGTGGCAGTGTGGAGAGGGCAGCGGTCCGGTGTTGCGGGTTGTTCTCCAGCCCTTTTGATGACACATATGCCCCTTGTGCAATAGGGGCCGGTATGATAAATTTCGGTAATGTTTAAGCGGCCCTAGGCCGTGCCAGATGGCGGCGTTCAGCTGCCGCGACAACGAATTTCAGGGGGTATTGTGAACCAGATGCATAAAAACCTGGCGCTCTGGTTGGTCATTTTGCTGGTCATGATCATGCTTTACAACATCATGGCCAACCGCCAGCAGGACCAGCCGTCCGTCTCTTACAGCGATTTTCTCACCGCCGTGGAGGCGGGGGATGTTCGCAGCGTGACCCTGCAGGGGCAGAATATAGAAGGGGTCTACAAGGACGATCGCAAGTTTATTTCTTTTGCACCCAATGATCCCGGCCTGGTGCAGGAACTGCGCGGAAAAGGTGTGGTTATCGAAGCTAAGGCCGAAGAGGACGGCAGCTTCTGGATGACCATGCTCATCTCCTGGGGGCCGATCCTGCTGCTGATCGGGGTGTGGATTTTCTTCATTCGCCAGATGCAGTCGGGCGGAGGGAAGGCGATGAGTTTCGGCAAGAGCCGCGCCAAGCTGATGTCCGATACCGGCGCCCAGGTGACTTTCAAGGACGTGGCCGGGGTTGATGAGGCCAAGGAGGAACTGGAGGAGATCGTTTCCTATCTGCGCGATCCCAAGAAATTTTCCCGCCTTGGCGGAAAAATCCCCAAAGGGGTGCTGCTGGTCGGCCCTCCCGGCACCGGCAAGACCTTGCTGGCCCGGGCTATAGCGGGTGAGGCCGATGTGCCGTTCTTCTCCATCTCCGGCTCCGATTTTGTCGAAATGTTTGTCGGTGTTGGCGCCAGTCGGGTGCGCGACCTTTTTCTGCAGGGCAAGAAAAATGCGCCCTGCATTATCTTTATTGACGAAATCGATGCCGTCGGTCGTCATCGCGGCGCCGGCCTCGGCGGCGGCCACGATGAGCGGGAGCAGACCCTCAACCAGCTGCTGGTGGAGATGGACGGTTTCGAATCCAACGAAGGGGTCATTCTTATTTCAGCCACCAACCGCCCCGACGTGCTCGATCCGGCCCTGCTGCGGCCCGGCCGTTTCGACCGCCAGGTGGTGGTGCCGCGGCCGGACATCAAAGGTCGGACCAAGATCCTCAAGGTTCATGCCCGCAAGGTGCCCCTGTCGACCGATGTCGACATGGAAGTGGTGGCCAAGAGCACACCCGGATTTTCCGGCGCCGATCTGGCCAACCTGATCAACGAAGCCGCTCTTCTGGCGGCTCGGGCTAACAAGGACCAGGTCGACATGAGCGACATGGAAGCGGCCAAGGACAAGGTCTTGATGGGCTCCGAGCGGCGTTCACTGGTCATCACCGAAAAGGAAAAGACCGTTACCGCCTACCACGAGGCCGGCCATGCAGTGGTCGCGTTCTTTTTGCCGGAAGCCCACCCCGTTCACAAGGTGACCATCATCCCACGCGGCCGGGCACTTGGCGTGACCATGTATCTGCCCGAAGAAGAGAAATACAACGAGTCTCGCACCGGCCTGGAAACCGCCATCTGCACATTGCTAGGCGGCCGGGTGGCCGAAGACCTGGTGTTCGGCGAGATCACCAGCGGTGCCAGTAACGATATCGAACGGGTCACCGGCATCGCCCGTCGCATGGTCTGCGAGTGGGGCATGAGTGATAAGGTCGGTCCCCTGGCTTATGGCGAGAAAGAAGGCGAGGTTTTCCTGGGCCGCGATCTGGGACATATCAAAAACTACAGCGAAGCGACTGCGGTGGAAATCGATGGGGAAATTCGCCGTATCGTGCAGGAAAATTACGAGCGGACCCGGCAGATTCTGTCCGATAACCGAAACGGCCTGAACCAGCTGGCCGAAGCCCTGCTGGAGAAGGAGACCCTCGAGGCGGAGGAAATCCGTCTGCTGGTCACCGGCGAAGCGGCGGAGGAGGAAAGTACGGTGACAGAGGTCGCAGGTCATCCGGATGTCGGCAGCGTGCCGCCCGAGGTTTAATTGGCTGTGCCGTTGAGCGATCAGGTGCAACGCCGACCGCAACTGCCTGCCCACCTGGTTGGCCGAAGTTGTCGCCTAGACCTCGACCGACCGCTGATCATGGGGATATTGAACGTTACCCCCGATTCCTTTTACAGCAACAGCCGGCAAATGGCCCTTGACGATGCATTGCGACAGGGGGTGCGGCTGGCAGCGGAAGGGGCCGATCTTATCGATATCGGTGGCGAGAGCACCCGACCGGGAGCGGAAGCCGTCGGTCTGGAAACGGAACTGGAACGGGTTGTACCGGTGATCGAACGCCTCGCCAGGGAGGTCGATTGCCCTCTGTCCGTCGATACCAACAAGAGCAAAGTGGCGGCCGCGGCGGTCGAGGCCGGCGCTGATTTTGTCAACGACATCAGTGGCCTGCAGTTCGATCCTGAGATGGCGGAGAAGGTGGCCCGAAGTGGAGCCGGGCTTTTCCTGATGCATACCAGGGGGCGCCCCCGATCGATGCAACAGGATACTCTCTATCATGATCTGCTCGGCGAAATTATCGCTTATCTGCAGGCTTCCATCGATCAGGCTGTTGCCGCCGGCATTCCCGAGGAACGGCTGGCCGTCGATCCTGGCATTGGTTTCGGCAAAAGCACCGAGGGCAATCTGGAGATTCTTAATCGCCTGGACGATCTGCACCGGCTTGGACGGCCTCTGTTGCTCGGCACCTCGCGCAAAAGTTTCATCGGCCGTGCGCTCGGACTGGAGGACCCTTCCGAGCGCTTGGCCGGTACCCTGGCGACCGTATCCCTGGGGGTGGCGGCCGGCGCGCAGATCTTTCGCGTGCACGATGTGAAACCGGCCAGGGAGGCGGCCTTGATGGCCTGGGCGATCTGTCACCGGCAGATGCCCTGAATCAATACAGTGAACAAGTAAGCCAAAATACCGGGAAAGGGACCGAGCCGAGGAGTTATGGGGGCAGTTGTCGATTACTTAAAAGATTTTAGGTGGCTGCTCGACACCCTCGACGTTTTCCTGGTGGCCTTCATCATTTACCGGATCATGCTGTTGATCAAGGGGACCCGGGCGGTGCAGATGCTGTTCGGCCTGGCGGTGATCCTCAGCGTGTACGTCGGGTCCCAGTTGACCGGCCTGTACACCCTCCACTGGATTCTCGATAATTTTCTCTCTTCCATCATCCTGGTGATTGTCGTTCTCTTTCAGGACGACATTCGCCGCGCCCTGATTCATGTCGGCGCTAATCCCTTTTTTGCTGACATGTCCTATCGCGAAGAGACCGCGGTCATGTCCGAACTTGTCAAGGCATGCGTCAACATGGCCAACAAGCGTATCGGCGCCCTGATCGTCATCGAGCGCGAAACCGGCATCAAGGACTTTCTGGAAGTCGGAGTTGAGATCGATGCCAAGGTGGCCAGTGACCTGATCACTTCCATCTTTTTACCTTACTCGCCGATTCATGACGGCGCACTGGTCATTCAGCAGGGCCGGTTGAAGCGGGCCGGCTGCTTTCTACCTTTGTCGCAAAATCCCGATATCAGCAAGACTCTGGGTACCCGACATCGGGCAGCTATCGGCCTCACCGAACTGGTGGATGCGGTGGCTATCGTGGTTTCCGAAGAGACCGGCAAGATCTCCGTCGTGGTGGGCGGTCGCATTACTCGCGACCTTGATTCCAGCGCCCTGACAAGGGTGCTGAAGCGACTGCTGGAGCCGCGCAGGGGCAAGAAAAAGGCCAAGTAATATGCTTAAAAAACTGTCCGAAAATTGGGCTCTCAAACTGCTGGCTCTTGTCTTTGCCGGTATTCTGTGGTTTTTTGTCACCGGCGAGCAGAAGCTGGAACGTTCTTACGCGGTGCCTCTTGAGCTTAAGAATATGCCGCCCGGAATGATGGTGGCCAACGAAATTCCTTCCATGGTCGATGTGCGAGTCAGCGGCCCCCGCACCCTGCTGATGAACCTGGAGTTGCAGGATATCGGCATTGCCGTCAATCTCAAGGATCTTGAACCGGGCCTGACCACTCTCAAGCGGCTCGAGGAACGCCTCAACCTGCCCGGTCCCCTCAAGGTAACCCGCCTGTCGCCCTCCTATATCGACGTCAAACTGGAGCGAGTCGTCAGCAAAAACGTGCCGGTCAAACCGCAGGTCGTCGGTCAACCTGATGCCGGTTATCGGGTGGCAGAGTTGCGCATTAAGCCACAGCAGGTGATGATTGAAGGGGCCGAAAGCGAGGTGGCCGCGGTCGAGAGTGTCGCCACCGAAAACATCGACATATCCGATATCCGGGAAACAAAGCGGGACAAGGTTTCCCTGTCCTATCCGGGCAGCTACAGCAATCTTCAGGACCGGGTGGCAGTCGAGGTGGAAATTGTCATCGAGCCGCTGCCGCAGCAAAACTGATATAAAATAAATTATCCAGGAGCCTATTTTTCATGAAAAAGAAACTGTTCGGCACCGACGGGGTGCGCGGGGTGGCCAACATCTACCCCATGACAACCGAAATCGCCATGCAGCTCGGTCGGGCTATTGCCTACATCTCCAAGCAGCATGAGCGGCGGCACCGTATTGTCATTGGCAAGGACACCCGCCTGTCGGGATATATGATCGAAAACGCACTGGCTTCCGGGATCTGCTCCATGGGTGTCGATGTGCTGCTGGTGGGACCGATGCCGACCCCGGCGATCGCTTTCATCACCTCGTCGATGCGGGCAGATGCCGGCGTGGTGATTTCCGCGTCGCACAATCCCTATCAGGACAACGGCATCAAGTTCTTCAGCGGTGACGGCTTCAAGCTCCCTGACGAAACCGAACTGGCTATCGAAGATCTGATCTTTTCCAACGAGATCGATTCGCTGCGGCCTATCGCCGAGCAGGTCGGCAAGGCTTTTCGTATCGACGATGCCACCGGCCGCTATGTGGTGTTTTTGAAGAATTCCTTCCCACGCGAACTTGACCTGATGGGGCTGAAGATCGTTCTCGATTGCGCCAACGGTGCAGCTTACAAGGCGGCCCCGGCAGTGTTGTCGGAGCTCGGTGCCGAGGTCATAACCCTGGGGGTTTCGCCCAACGGCACCAACATCAATGCCGGTTGCGGTTCCCTTCATCCCGAAGTGATGTCCGCGGCAGTCAAGGAGCACCAGGCTCACCTCGGCATGGCCCTGGACGGCGATGCCGACCGAGTGATCTTTGTCGACGAGAATGGTCGCGAGGTGGATGGCGATCACATCATGGCGATCTGCGCCAGCGATCTGCTGAGCCAGGGCAAGCTGGCCAAGAATACCCTGGTGGCGACGGTGATGAGCAACATGGGGCTTGATATTGCCATTCGCAATGCCGGTGGGCGGATTGTCAAGACCGCGGTCGGCGACCGCTATGTGGTGGAGGAGATGCGCCGCGGCGGGTATAATGTTGGTGGAGAGCAGTCAGGCCACATGGTGTTTCTCGATCACAACACCACCGGTGACGGTATGATCTCGGCCCTGCAGCTGCTGGCCATCATGCAGCGTACCGGCAAGCCCCTGTCTGAGTTGGCTTCGGTGATGACCGCTCTGCCCCAGGTGTTGGTCAACGTTCGGGTAGATGAAAAACGACCGGTCACCGACGTCCCCGAGGTGGCAAAAAGCATTGCAGCCGCCGAGGAGAAGCTGGCCGATACCGGACGGGTGCTGATCCGCTATTCCGGTACCGAACCCTTGATGCGCATCATGCTCGAAGGCCAGGACGAGGTGCAGATCGCCGGTCTGGCCCAGGATATCGCCACCAGTGTCGAAAAGCACATGGGCTGCAGCAACGAGGAGGCATAGCCGTGGTCACTCTGGGAGTCAATGTCGACCATGTCGCCACCATTCGCCAGGCCCGGGGCATTAACGAGCCCGATCCGGTAACCGCGGCGGCCCTGGCCGAACTGGCCGGTGCCGAGTGTATCACCGTGCACTTGCGAGAGGATCGCCGCCACATTCAGGATCGCGACGTCGAACTGCTGCGGAAGACTGTGAAAACCCGTCTCAATCTGGAGATGGCCGCCACCGAAGAGATGATCGGCATCGCCCTCAAGGTGCTGCCCGACAGCGTGACCCTGGTGCCGGAAAAGCGCGAGGAGTTGACCACCGAGGGCGGCCTGGATGTAGTGCAACTGCGCGCCGGTCTTAAGGAACAGATTTCCACCCTGCGCCAGGGGGGGATTCTGGTCAGCCTCTTTATCGACCCCGATCTAGATCAGATCAAGGCCGCACACCGGGTTGGCGCCGACGCCATCGAGCTTCACACCGGCAGTTATTGCGAGGTCAGCGAAGGAACTGAACGCAAGGCCGAACTGGCCAAGCTGGAAATGGCTGTTCGCGCCGGTCGAAAACTCGGCCTGCAGGTCAATGCCGGGCACGGCCTCAACTATGTCAACGTTCGGGATGTGGTGGCGCTGGATGGCATTCAGGAACTGAACATCGGCCACAGTATCGTTTCCCGGGCGGTGCTGGTCGGTATGGACCGGGCGGTGCGGGAGATGGTGGCACTGCTCAAGGAGCGTTGATGGCGGCGCGGATCTCCGGCCTGGGCAATGACGTCGCCCGCATCGGTCGTTTCCGCCGCTTTGTCGAAGACGGCAAGCAGCCGGTTCTGGAAAGGATCTTTGCCTCCGGCGAACTCGACTACGCCCTGGCCAAGGCCGATCCGGCCCCCCACCTGGCTGTGCGCTTTGCCGCCAAGGAGGCTTTCCTCAAAGCCTTGGGGTTGGGACTGCGTTGCGGCATTAGCTGGCAGGAGGTGCAGGTCGTGCGCAACGAGCTGGGCCGGCCCGATATAGTCCTTTCCGGCCGGGCTGCCGAACTGTTTCGCTCCCGCGGACACGCCACGATTCATCTTTCCTGCAGTCACGATGGCGATTATGCCTTTGCTACCGTGATTCTGGAGAGTTGCTGAAAGCCGTCGGTCTCATGCGGCAGAAACAGTCTGTTTAATTTCAGCGGGCGGCCATCGAGCCGCCCCCTTTGCAACAAGGGAGACGACATGCTCAAGGCAAAGGACGTTATGACCCGCCAGGTTCACACGGTTAGCATCGATACCAGCGTGGAAGAACTGGCCCGCAAATTTATCGAAACAGGGGTAAATGCCATGCCGGTTCTCGATGAATCCGGTGAACTGCACGGTATTGTCACCGAAACCGACCTTATCGCCCAGGACCGTCCTTTGCATTTGCCGACGGTCATTTCCTTGTTCGACTGGGTGATCTACCTGGAAAGTGAGAACCGTTTTCGCGAGCAGGTCGAAAAACTCACTGCCCGCAAGGTCGGCGAAATCTGTACCACCGACATTACTACCTGTGGTGAGGAGACGGCCGTTACGGAGATCGCTGCACTGATGGTGGAAAACCAGGTCCATCTGATACCGGTGGTAGAGGGGAAAAGCCTGGTCGGTGTGGTGGCCCGCCTCGACATCATTCGCAGCATGGGGTTCTGATCCATGTCCGACTGGTCTTTATCGACGGCCTCCGAAGAGGAGACCCGGCGGCTGGGACGTTGTCTTGGCGAGCTTATCGAGCAACCGCTGGTAATCCTGCTCAGCGGCGACCTGGGAGCCGGCAAGACTTGCTTCAGCCAGGGGCTGGCACGGGGGTTGGGTGTGCCTGAGGAAGTGCCTGTTTCAAGCCCCTCCTATACCCTGATGAATCCTTACCAGGGTCGTATGGAACTCTATCATTTTGACCTTTACCGGCTCAGTGACCCGGAAGACCTTCTGGAACTCGGCATGGACGACTATCTGCCGGGGAACGGCGTGGCGGTGGTCGAGTGGGCCAATCTTTTCACAGGCCTGGCCAAAGAGTATCTGGCGATCCATTTCACTCATCAGCAGAATGGTCGTCGCAACATAGAATGCCGCGCTGCAGGTTCTGCTGCCGAAGCCCTGCTGGCCGATTGGAAACGAACGTGTCACAGCCAGACAGTTAGCGATGACTGAATTCGATCTGGCAGTTATCGGCGGCGGGCCGGGCGGCTATACCGCGGCGATACGTGGCGTCCAGCAAGGCGCAAAAGTCTGTCTGATCGAAGCGGACCGCCTGGGCGGAACCTGCCTGCATCGAGGCTGTATTCCGACCAAAGCGTGGCATAGTACCGCCCGGCTGTTGCGGCAACTCGATCATGCCGCCAGTCATGGTATTACGGTTGGCGAACGATCGTTCGATTTTGGTACCGCAGTTCGGCGTAAAGATACCGTGGTCGCCCAGCTGCACGGTGGCTTGCGGCAGTTGATGAAATCCTACAATGTCGAGTTATTTCGCGGCCGGGCGGCCATCGAGCAGTCGGGCCGCATTGTCATTCGACGCCCCGGCCTGACCGGACGCCTGCAGGCACGCAATATCGTCCTGGCCACCGGCGCACGACCGATGCGACCGGCCGGCTGGCCCATCGACGGGAAAAATATTTTGACCAGCGATGAAATTCTTGGTATTCAAGGGCTTCCGCGCGATTTGCTGGTCATCGGCGGCGGATATATCGGTTGCGAACTTGCCGCTATTTTTGCCGCTTTCGGCTCGCGAGTGACGCTGGTTGAGCAGCAGTCTGCCCTGCTCGGCAACAGCGATCGGGAAGCCGTTGCCCTGCTGATGGGTTCCTTGCAATCCCAGGGTGTTACCATTCATACCGGTACCGCTATCGACAAGCTGGCTGTCGATGATAACAAAGTCGTTGCGCACCTTGCTGGCCAGGGTGCGATTGAAGTCGATAAGGCCCTGGTGGCCGCCGGCCGAGTGCCCAACAGCGCCGATCTCGGTCTCGAAGAGCTCGGGGTGCAACTGGACCATGGGGCTGTAGTGGTCGACGAGGGTATGCGTACCTCTGCCGAAAGGGTATTTGCCATCGGTGACGTGACGGGCGGGATGCAGCTGGCCCATGTTGCTGCCTATCAGGCCGGTGTGGCTGTTGCGAATGCTTTGGGCGGTGATGAAGAGGTCGATTATCGGATCGTTCCGAGCACAGTCTTCACCCTGCCGGAGCTGGGCCAGGTCGGTTTGACCGAAGAGGCCTGTCGATCGCGGAAGGTTGAGCTGAACATCGGACGGTTTTCTTATCGGGCCAGCGGCAAGGCACTGGCCGACGGGCACCCCGAGGGGTTTGTCAAGTTGCTGGCCGATGCGGCCGATGGCCGCCTTCTCGGCGCTACCATGGTCGGCGATCAGGCTTCCAACCTGGTGGCCGAAGTTGCTCTGGCCATGGGCCACGGGTTGTCGGCGGCCGATCTCGGGCATTTGATTCATGCTCATCCGACCCTGAGTGAAATGGTCAGGGAAGCGGCCGAGGATGTGATCGGTGTGGCACCCCATCGACCGCCGAACAAACAGAAATAAATTTACTTGTTTCATTTCCCACGAATTTGGATTTGCCATCTAATTCGTGCGGATGCTCTATTTAATTATTTTGGAGGAGATAGAAAGTCATGGCCCTGGTAGTTCAGAAATACGGCGGCACTTCGGTTGGAACGATCGAAAGAATTCAAAATGTTGCCCGCCGGGTCGCCAGAACCCACGATGAAGGCAATCAGGTCATAGTGATTCTGTCGGCCATGTCCGGAGAAACCAACAAATTGGTCGGACTGGCTCGGGATATCTGTGAGCAACCCGATGAACGGGAATACGACGTTCTGGTGGCGAGCGGCGAGCAGGTGACCATCTCGTTGTTGGCTATGTGCCTGAAGTCCATGGGGTACAAAGCCAAGAGCTATCTTGGTCATCAAGTGCCGATCATTACCAACAGCGCCTTTTCCAGAGCCCGCATTGAGGACATTGGCGATGAGAAGGTTCGCGCTGACCTGGACAGCGGTCATATCGTGGTGGTAGCCGGTTTTCAGGGTGCCGATCGCAACGGTAATCTGACCACCCTTGGCCGCGGGGGGTCCGACACCTCGGCGGTGGCGGTGGCCGCGGCGCTGAAAGCCGATGTCTGCGAAATCTACACCGATGTAGACGGTGTCTATACGACCGACCCGCGAATTGTTGCCGATGCTTCCAAGATCGCCAAGATCTCCTACGACGAAATGCTGGAGATGGCGTCCCTTGGGGCCAAGGTGTTGCAGATCCGTTCCGTGGAATTTGCCAAGAAATACGGCGTGGTGGTCCACGTCCGTTCCAGTTTCAATGATAACCAGGGGACCCTGGTGACCAAGGAGGATAGCGATATGGAGACCGTTCTGGTTTCGGGAGTGACCTACAACAAGGATGAAGCAAAGATTTCCGTGATGCGCGTTCCCGATGAGCCTGGCATCGCTTCGCGGCTCTTTCTGCCCCTGACCGAGGCCAACATTACCGTCGACATGATTATTCAGAACGTCTCCCATGAAGGGTATACGGATCTGACCTTTACCGTGCCCCACGCCGACTTCAAAAAGGCCCTGCAGGTCGTGGAGGAGACGAGTAAGGAGATCGGTGCCGGTGGCGTGTTGAGCGACGAGGAGATCGCCAAGGTGTCCATCGTCGGGGTCGGCATGCGTTCCCACTCGGGGGTGGCGAGCAAGATGTTCCAGATTCTGTCGCAAGAGGGGATCAATATTCAGATGATTTCCACCAGCGAGATCAAGGTGTCTTGCGTGATCGATTCCAAGTACACTGAACTGGCGGTGCGAGTGCTGCACGACGCTTTTGGCCTGGGCGACAAAGAAGCTGAATCTGAATAGTATTGCTGGCCTTCGGCAGCAGGTAAGGGATAGAGACCATGAGTTTGATCCATCTGTACGATACGACGTTGCGTGACGGAACCCAGGCGGAAGAAATCTCCTTTCTGGTGGCGGACAAGATTCGCATCGCCCAGAAGCTGGATGAGCTGGGGGTGCACTATATCGAAGGCGGCTGGCCCGGTTCCAATCCCAAGGACATCGCCTTTTTCAAGGAGATCAAGAAGGTTTCCCTGAAGCAGGCCAAGGTCGCGGCCTTCGGTTCGACCCGTCGGGCCAAGACCACGCCGGACAAGGACAACAACCTGCGCACGTTGATCGAGGCTGAGCCCGACGCAGTGACTATCTTCGGCAAGACCTGGGATTTTCATGTGCGCGAGGCGTTGCGCATCAGCGGCGAAGCCAACCTGGAATTGATCTACGATTCGCTGGCCTATCTCAAGCAGCACGTGGCAGAGGTATTTTACGACGCCGAGCACTTCTTCGACGGCTACAAGTCCAATCCCGAATATGCCATTGAGACCCTCAAGGCCGCCCAGCAGGCGCAGGCCGACTGTATCGTGCTGTGCGATACCAACGGCGGCACTCTGCCCCACGAACTGCCGGCCATTCTGACCGAGGTGAAAAAGCACATTCAGACCCCCCTCGGCATTCACACTCACAACGACAGCGAGTGTGCGGTGGCCAATTCGCTGATGGCGGTGAAGCACGGCATAGTCCATGTTCAGGGCACTCTCAACGGTTTCGGCGAGCGTTGCGGCAATGCCAACCTTTGCTCGATCATCGCCGCCCTGCAGCTCAAGATGGGCCATCAGTGCCTGAGCGAAGCACAGTTGCAGCGTCTGCGGGAGGTGTCCCGCTATGTCTATGAACTGGCCAATCTGGTGCCCAACCCCCACCAGGCTTACGTCGGTAATTCCGCTTTTGCCCACAAGGGCGGGGTGCACGTATCGGCCATTCAGCGCCATCCTGAAACCTACGAGCATATTCGTCCGGAGCAGGTCGGCAATATCACCCGGGTGCTGGTGTCCGATCTGTCGGGTCGTTCCAATGTGCTGGCCAAGGCCGAGCAGTTCAAGATCAATCTCGACAGTAAAGATCCGGTGACCATCGAGATCCTCGAGAAGATCAAGGACCTGGAGAACAAGGGCTACCAGTTCGAAGGGGCCGAGGCCTCTTTTGAACTGCTGATGCGCCGGGCGCTCGGCTCGGTGAAGCAATTCTTTTCCGTAATCGGCTTCCGGGTTATCGACTCCAAGCGTCATGATGACGAAAAGCCCCTCTCCGAGGCTACGGTACAGGTCAAGGTCGGGGGACGGATCGAACATACCGCCGCCGACGGCAACGGACCGGTGAATGCTTTGGACAACGCTCTGCGCAAGGCACTGGAGAGTTTCTATCCCCAGATCAAGAACATGCGCCTCTACGACTACAAGGTGCGGGTCCTGTCGGCCGGTAAGGGGACTTCTTCCATCACCCGTGTCCTGGTAGAATCAGGCGACAAGGATATGCGCTGGGGAACTGTAGGGGTCAGCGACAATATTATTGATGCTTCTTACCAGGCACTGGTCGATGCCCTGCAATACAAGCTGTTGAAAGAGGATCAGGGAAGCGAATGATAGAGCGGCCGGGGCTCCTGTTGCTGCTGGCCCTGCTGCTGTTGCCTGCTGGCGTTCGATACGGCCGGGGGGTGCTCTTTTGCGAGGAGCGCTCCCCGGCTTTTTCTATTGCAAAGGCCGATAGAATCTGGGTCGAGCTAGGCGAAGGATTTCCCAATCCCGGGGTTCATCAATTTATTGACGGAACGACTTCGGGGGGCGTCATTGAAATGGCGCTTTCCGGAAAAAACGTTTCCGCGATTCCTTCGGCCGTGCTGAACAGGCCGCTGAGGTCCGGCGAATTCATTTCCTTAAGAGTGGAAGATACCGAAATCGTTAGTATTAATAGTGGGTGGATGAAGGCTTCTCGGCGAATGGTGTTGAGAATCCCTCTGCAGCCGCAGACCATGAACTCTAACGATTGGTTGGCGTTACCTGGGATCGGCCCCAAATTAGCGGAACGAATCGAAACGGACCGCCAAAAAAATGGCGAATTTTCCTCATTTTCTGAGTTGTTGCGGGTTCCCGGCATCGGTCCGGGGCGGCTTGAGGCATGGAGTAAATATTATTTAACTGACTTTGAGTCAGCCAAGTAGCCGAAAACATTGGGTCTATTTTGAGCTGGTGATTTTCTCATCAGATTTTTTCCGGGTTGATACATAAAATGGCACATCTCATGTACTAGTAATAGGCATGCGGATGACAACCAGCTGTTTTCTATCTACCAAATCCACCAAGGGGGAAATCAGATGAAATGCCCAAAATGCAAAGGCCGGATGTACGCAGAGAAATTTCATGACTTTGTCAGGGTGTTCGACGCTTGGAAATGCTGTTCCTGTGGCGAGATGATCGACCCCACCATTCTTGCCAACCGCGCCCGGAGCCAGAACCTTTTTATGGGATAGTCGCTCTGCCCCATTGACTGTCAAACCGATCAAATTACTGAGGACCGTGGTTCAGAACCGTGGTCCTTTTTCTTTGTCGTGCACAACGCATGGTGCGTAACGCCTTGCCCTGCGCTTTTCCAGCTGTCCTGGAGACTCTGACTGCAGCCTCCTTGGTGACTCGACAATTGAACATGTAAAGGACTCAGCAGGAGAGGTCCACAGTGTTGGTAGCTCGGCTGCAGCTGCTCTATGTTTAATGTGACTTTACAAGCTGAGCGTTGCCTAATTCATGCGTATTCTGTTTATAGTTCCGGGGTTCGTTACGTTTCTCGTCACCTGCCTGCTGGCCCGGGTGCTGTATCTCGTGCCGCCGCCGTCCCTGTGGTACAGCCTTTTCCCAGCTGTACTGGGGATTCTGTCACTTATGGCTGTTAGGCGTCGTCTGGGCTGGGGGTGGGCGCTGGGGGAACTTGCGGTGGCCGCCGCCGTGGCGCTGCTAATGACGTTTGTTGTATGGCCGGGCGGAACCGTTCCGGCCGATGATGGAGAAAACGGCCTGGTCGATGTGACGTTGAGGATTCAGCCATCCTTCCCGGTAGAAGGAGACCAGCTTGCCCGAACCTTGCGGGCGATTCCCGGTTTGCGGATTTCGGTCTATGCAGCGGGGCTGGAGGGGCCCCGGATGCTGGCTTTCAGTCCCGCAGGCGACCTCTATGTTTCTATTCCGAGAGCCGGCAAGGTGCTGGTGTTGCCCGATCGTAATCGCGACGGTGCCGCTGATAGTCTGACGGTATTTGTCGATGGGCTCGATCTGCCTCACGGGCTCGCCTTCGCCAGAAGCGATCTGGTGGTGGCGGAAAATTCGCGCCTGTTACGGTTGCCCGACCGGGACGGGAACCTGAGAGCCGATCGCGTCGAGGTGTTGTCTGACGACCTGCCGGCCGGCGGTGGGCACTGGACCCGCAGCGTGGCCATCGAGCCGAATGGAGATTTTTTCGTATCAGCCGGCTCCAGTTGCAATGCCTGTTTAGAGAAGGACCCGCGTCGCGCGGCGATCCTGCGCATTCCCCGCGTGGGCGGCCAGGCGGAAATTTATGCCACTGGCCTGCGTAACAGCGTCGGCCTGGCTTTCCACCCAACCACTCAAGAGCTGTGGGCCAGTAACAACGGTCGAGACATGCTTGGCGACGATCTGCCGCCGGAAGAGATCAACCGCATTGTAAAAGGCGGGGATTATGGCTGGCCGTACTGTTACGGCCAACGCATTCCCGACCCGGATTTCGGCAATCCCGAACGCTGTCGCGACACCATGCTGCCGGAGGTCGAAATGCAGGCCCACTCGGCCCCTCTCGGCATCGCCTTCGGCCACAACCTGGCCTTTCCCGATCCGTATCGCAACATGCTTTTCGTCGCCTTTCATGGCTCCTGGAACCGCACCGTTCCCACCGGCTACAAGCTGGTCGGCATCCCCTTTGCGGCGGGACGTCCCATCGGCTCCCCGCAGGATATCGTCAGCGGCTGGTTGCAGGGTCGCCGGGCCTGGGGACGTCCCGTCGATCCCGCGGTCGGTCCCGATGGCGCCCTCTATCTGTCGGACGATCGTGCTGGGATTATCTATCGCATCACCATTGAAAACGCTGCGGTTGAACCTTGAAAAGAAAACTGAATGCGAAATAGGAATAATGCCCGAACTGCGAGTCCCGCTTCACAGGGCAACATATCTTTTTTACGTTTGGTCTGTTTAGCAAATAGCAAAAGCCCGTCGAGTAAATCCGGTGAGCTTTCCTATATGTCGGGATATTTGGGAATCCGACCGAAATGGCCTATCTCTTGCCTATCAACCAAAGCGACATAACTTTGGAGACGGTTTGCATGATGAGACTGAGGCAAAAACCTTGATTGCCACCGAAGCCTGAGTTTCCGCCATTTTTTCTGGTCAACTACTCCGCTTATGATTGTCTGTCGAAAATTTTTACAGTCAGGTTATTGTAATCCCCGTCCGAAAATTAAAAAATATGCCTCTAGTCACGGCTTTGTGAATGGGAATATTCCTTCTTGATGAGGAAATCGCCTCGGAAAACTTTACGTTTTTTTAGGAACCAGCCAATGGAAGAAAGAGTGCTTCGCTACAGAAGTGAGTTTTCCTTTGTCTTCATACTGCCATTCGGGAAATACACTTCTGCAAAGAACAATATAAAAACCATGGCTTGTGGAGTGATTAATAGTGGGTAAAAGTCTTTTCAAGCAACAACCCCGATGGTCCAGTTGTCTTGGTGGAATAAAGATAGCCTTGTCAGAAAACTTCACATGTCGCATTGGAACTCTTGGAAACAAAGAAAAAACAACACCTTGTCGGTCTGGCATGAAAAGTGCCAAACAATTTACTGGGGAATGCGTCAAAAAGCATATAGATCAAGTGAAATGATGGCACCGTTTTAGAGACTGTTAAATTTCTTGTAACGACTCAAATGGGGAGAAGGAATATGAGAAAAACAATTTGGGCAATATTTTTAGTATTTAGTCTGATCTGGGCTGGTAACGTATTTGCGACCACGATAAATTTCGATGAGGTAATTTTACAATCTATTACTCTTTTAGACGGCACAAGTTGCTATGATCCCTACGGCATTTCGTTTTCTAATGATACGAGATATGCTGTTGACAGCAGGTTCGCCGAGGATCTTTATGGCATTACAAGTACAGGTGGAGTAGATAACCTTGTAACTGTAAATTTTACAGATACCATTTCTTTTTTGAACTTCACTTGGTTAACACTTGTTTCAAACGACTTGTTTGCTACTGCATATGATGTATCAGACAACGTTGTTGATACATGGTCTGCAACTGGTCTGTCAGGAACCACAACTGGCACGGGGTCATTGACTGGTAACATATCATATGTTACTTGGAATGACGGTTATGGGACAATTGGCATAGACTCTCTAACTTTTGATACAGCACCCGTTCCCGAGCCCTCTACTATGCTTCTTTTGGGCGTTGGTCTTGTAGGGCTTGTAGGTATGCGGAAAAAATTTAAAGGCTAATGGAGTTTGATTTTAAAATTGAAAAGACGTGATTATTGGCAACCCTGCCTTTTTGCGTCAACAAGTTCTCAATGGCATAAAACTTCATTTTTATAAATCACCCATTCTAAAACAGGAAAAGGCCCACCTGAAATACCAGGTCGGGCCTTTTCTATTTGTTGTGCCAAAATTATATCCTGAATCACCTTGGAATTTATAAGACAGAAAACTCTTCCTTACCATCCAAGACCAAGTGAACAGGTTTTATAAATCAATCCCGAAACCGCCGGGTCAATTCCCGGTAGGCATCGATACGCCGGTCCCGTAAAAAGGGCCAGATGCGTCGCACCTGCTCGCTGCGTTGCCGATCGAGTTCTACCACCAGCACTTCTTCTTCCGCGTGTCCCGCCTGAACCAGGATTTCCCCCTGACAACCTGCAACGAAACTGTTACCCCAGAACAATGCCCCCGGCCCGTGACCTTCCTGGTCCGGTTCCAGGCCGACCCGGTTGACGCTCACCACTGGGATGCCGTTGGCAATGGCATGGCCGCGTTGAACAGTCTGCCAGGCGTCGAGTTGACGTGACTGTTCCTCGTTTGAATCGGCCGGATCCCAGCCGATGGCGGTGGGGTAGATGAGGAGTTCCGCTCCGGCCAGTGCCATCATTCGGGCCGCCTCGGGATACCACTGATCCCAGCAGACCAGCACGCCCAGTTTGCCGACGGAGGTGGCGATGGGTTGGAAGCCAAGATCGCCTGGAGTGAAATAGAACTTTTCGTAATAGCCGGGATCGTCCGGTATGTGCATCTTGCGGTAGCGACCGGCAATGCTGCCGTCCTTTTCCAGAACCACGGCGGTATTGTGATACAGCCCGGGAGCCCGACGTTCGAAAAGCGAGGCGACCACGACGACGCCGAGTTCAGCAGCTACGGCGCCAAGTTGTTCAGTAGAAGGGCCGGGGATGGTTTCGGCCAGATCGAAACAGCCACAGTCCTCGGTTTGGCAGAAATAGCGGCTTGCGTGCAGTTCCTGTAGCACCACCATTTGAGCGCCGCGCGCGGCAGCCCTGCGAATGCCGGCGATGCTGCGGTCGAGATTGGTCTGTCGGTGGGCCTCGCAGCTGTGCTGGATCAGGCCGACGGTCAAGGTCTGTTTGCGGGGCATGGCAATACTCCTTGGGGCAGTTGCATGGTCAGGCAATGCAGGGATCCGTGTTGCAGAATTACTGTTGAACAGTTGATGCCGATGACATCCATGCCGGGAAAGGCCTCAGCGACAGTGGCCAGGGCCTTGTCATCCTGCGGATCGTTGTAGGTGGGGACCAGTACCGCACCGTTGATAATCAGAAAGTTGGCGTAGGTGGCGGGCAGACGTTGCCCTTCTGCGTCGAACTTTGCGCCGGGCCAGGGCAGGGGCAGCAGGCGGTAAGGTTCTCCGGAGGCGGTACGGAAGGTCGCAAGTTCCTTCTCCATGCGGCGCAGGGCCGGATAGTGCTCATCAGCAGGATCGTCACAGGCGACGTAAAGGATGGTGTCGTTGGGAGCAAAGCGGGCCAGGGTGTCGACATGGGCATCGGTATCGTCGCCTAGCAGGTGGCCGTGCTCCAGCCACAGGACACGCTCACAGCCGAGAAGACGGCGCAGCTCCGCTTCGATTTGTATTTTATCCAGATCAGGATTGCGGTTCGTATTCAGCAGGCACTGGCTCGTGGTGAGCAGGGTGTCTTTGCCGTCGCTTTCGATGCTGCCCCCTTCAAGGATCAGGTTTTGAATAGTGAGGGGCGCGGCATAGATCCCGTGTTGATCTAGTAAACCGTTTACGGCGTTGTCCTGCATGGCGTCAAATTTGTTGCCCCAGCCGTTGAAGACGAAATCCTGCAACCGCGGGCTGCCATCGACCAGGGTGGTGATAGGACCGAAATCCCGGCACCAGGTATCGTCAAAGGGAACCTGGGCGAGGGTAACCTGTGCCATGTCGATTCCGGCCGCCTGCAACTTTGTGCTCAGGGCGGAAGCATTGACGGTGGAAATGACAACCTGTTCATAGTGGCTTATTACTTCGGTCAGGCGCAGAAACACCGGTTCTACCTCGGCCAGAACCGGAGCCCAGTCAGTACTTTTGTGAGGCCAGGCCAGCAGAACACCATCCTGGGGTTCCCATTCGGCAGGCAGTCGGACGGTCATTTATAGATCCTTTGAATTGATTCTGCAGCATAAAGCGGCTGACTTTGGCGATGACCGCTCATCCTACAAGAATCCACAACCGATTTGCAACTATGGCGATACGGTGCAAATTCCTCACAGTTGACCGGCTTGTAGCAGCAGGTAACGGATCATGAGGTACAGGGCAATTCCCCCGGCCAGGGTCATAATGATGTATCGCTGCCTTTTGCTGAACTGCAACGGTCGCCAGTCTTTTCGCCAGGGAAATTCCCCGGTGTAACGGCGCCGTATTTCCAGCACAGTCAGCAGAAAGGTCAGCCAGATGGCTGCCAGCAGATAGCCTGCCACAATGTCGCTGAACCAGTGCAGCCCCAGGTAGCAGCGGCTCAATCCGATGACCAGGGAGACAAAACTCAAGCCGATGATCAGGGTCAAACGGGATCGCCAGTTACGCAGGGTGTCGAGCAGGAAGTAGGCCAGCAGTCCGGAAAGTACCAGACTGGCAAAAGCGTGCCCGCTGGGAAAACTGGTACTGGCCATTTTCAGATGATCGAAAAATGGCAGCGGCCGCGGCCGTTGAAAGAGCTGCTTGGCGAGAATGATCAGTGCCTGGCCGCCTCCCATGCCGGCCAGCAGAATCACGGCTGAGAAATCGCGGTTATTGATAATCAGCCAGAGCAGCAGCAGGCCACAGAAGATGATCAGGGCCGGCGGATTGGCCAACGAGGTTGCCAGCAGCATGATGCGATCGGCCAGCGGGTGGTGCTGCTGGGCAATGAGCGTGTAGATCTGCTGGTCGAGGCGAGAAGTCAACGCAAAGCAGTTCAGCAGCCAGAAGAACAGGCCGGCAAACAGGGTGCTGACGGCAAAGCCGCAGCTTAGGTAGAGCCCCGAGCCCTTTTGCAGACTGAAACGGCTTGCTGCAAAAGCCCACAAGCGGGGAAAGCGTTGTGCGACAGCAGTGGGCAGCGGGCGAGCAAGCAGGGAGCACCAGGAAGCCTTCAGCCATCGATAGCACGAGGCGCATCGGCGCACCAGACGCGGGGACACCTTTTTCCAGAAGAGATTGTTAACGATAAATAATACCAGCAAGGTGGCGATTAGCAGACTGAAACGACCGGTCAGCTGTTGCACCTTTTGCCAGCTTGCAGCCCCAAGATAGCCGAGAGCCGGATAGGCAATGCCCCATAGAACGCAACTTAGCAGGGTATAGGCGGCGAAGGCTCGCGGCGGCATTCGTGTGCAGCCGGCAACAAACGGAACACTGCCGCGCAACGGTCCGGCAAAGCGCCCGAAAAAGATACTTTTACCGCCATGGACGACGAAAAAGAGTTCGGCTTTTCTGATTAGGCCAAGGCGTTTTTGAAAAAGCCTGCTGTGCAACAGGCGGGCACCGAAGCGGCTGCCCAAAAGGTAGCTGGCCAGGTCCCCAAACAACGCTCCAGCAAAGGCGCAGATGGAAATATTGAGCAGCTGTCCTTTGCTGTGGGCAGCCAGAAAACCCGCCAGAACCACGAGAGTACTGCCCGGTATTAGCAAGCCGATGAGGACAATCGATTCTAACAGGGAAATAACGATGATAAGAGCGTAGTAGGCTACGCCTTCCGGTAAAAGGGCAACGATATTTTCCAGAAAGGTTTGCATCGGAAAACCCTGGGAGACTCTCATCACGGGTGGTTGGCATCGAGGCGCAGCAGCTCAGGAAAAGCTGATTGGCTCCCTTGATGTGTCTCTCAAACGCCTGAAAATATTTTATTTGTGGCCATCTGTCAAAGGCTGTCGACTTGCCAATAAAGGCTGGATTGATACTATTTATTGTAGAAAATATGTTCGGCTGGTCAACAGCCCATACCGTAAACGGGCCGCGACCGCCAGTTGCAACGTAACCACAAAGGGGGGCAAATCGTGGAACAATATCGGCTCAGTCCCGAAGAATTGACCTGGCGTTGTGATCCGGCCCAATTTGAGTTTGAAACGACTGAAAAGCTCAGTTGTCTTGAGGAGCCGATCGGTCAGGACAGGGCTCTAACCGCCATCGAATTCGGTCTGAGTATCGAAGCCGACGGTTTCAATATCTTCATTCTCGGCGAGCCGGGTACCGGACGCTCATCGACCATCAAGAAGCTGCTGGGAAAACGTTCGCAGAATGAGCCGCCACCGGATGATTGGTGCTATGTTCACGACTTTAACGACGGCTCCAGGCCGACTTATATTCACCTGCCTGCCGGAAAAGGAAAGTCGTTGCACAAGGATGTCAATGAACTCGTAGCGCAGTTAGCGGTGGCCATACCTAAGATTTTCGAAAGTAAGGAGTACGAGCAGGCCAAAAACCAGATCACCAACGAGTATCAGGAAAAGAACAAGGAACTGGTACAGGAACTCGAAGAACGGGTCAACAAGGAAGGTTTTCTGCTGCAACGCACGGTGGGCGGTTTGGTGTTAGTGCCGACCAAGGATGATGAACCCCTGTCTCAGAAAGATTTCGCCCAACTTTCCGAAGAAGAGCGTGATGCTATCGAGGAGGAGGGCGCGGTGCTGCAGGAGGAGCTTAACGAGGTGCTCCGCCAGGTGGTCGAGCTGGAAAAAGAAATGCGGGAAGCGACCCTGAGGATGGAAAAGAACCTTCTCAGCCGGAATCTGTGTCATCTGTTCGAGGATCTGGCCGAGAAATACCAGGAATATCCAAAAGTGCTGGCGCACTTCGAAACCAGCATGAAGGATATCCTCAATCGGGTCGATGAATTCCGTCCGTCCCAGGGGGCGCAGATGGTGCCGGGCGGCAAGATGGGCCGCCAGGAACCATCTTTCGATCGCTATCTTATCAATCTGTTTGTCGACAACAGTGAAGTCGAGGGGGCACCGGTTGTATACGAGGCAAATCCGACATATTTTAATCTTTTCGGTCGTATCGAGCATATTATCCAGGCCGGTACCGCGACCACCAATTTCACCATGGTCAAACCCGGCGCCCTGCACCGTGCTAATGGCGGCTACCTGATTCTGGACTGCCGAGAGGTACTGATTAATCTTTTCTCCTATGAGGCGCTAAAACGTTGCCTGCGCAATGGCGAGATTAAAATCGAAGACATGGCCGAGCAGTTCCGCCTCATTGCCACGGTTTCGCTCAAGCCGCAACCGATTCCTCTCAAATGCAAGGTGATTCTGATCGGGATTCCTTGGCTTTATTATCTCCTTTATCAACTCGATCCGGATTTCCGCAAGTATTTCAAGGTTAAGGCTGATTTCGACCGGATGATGGACAATACCTGGGAGAATGTTCAGCAGTATGCCCTGTTTGTGGCAACCAAGTGCCAGGAAGAAAAGTTGCCGGCATTTTCCCCGGGCGGGGTGGCTCGAGTGGTGGAACATGCTGCCCGCCTCATCGAGGACAAAAATCGCCTGTCTTCACGCTTTATCGATGTCGCCGACCTGATTCGTGAATCGGCCTTCTTTGCCAAGCGGCACGATGCCGAAATGGTGGAGCGAGATCATGTAGAGCTCGCCATCGAGTCCAAAATCTATCGTTCCAACCGGGTCGAGGAACGGATTCAGGAACTTATCGAGGAGGGCACTCTGCTGATCGATACCGAAGGCGAGGTGGCCGGCCAGCTCAACGGCCTGTCGATCTTTATGCTGGGCGATTATGTTTTCGGACGACCCTCTCGTATTACGGTGCGTACTTTCATGGGCAAGGGCGGCGTGGTGAACATCGAACGCGAGGCCAAGCTGTCCGGCCCTATTTACGACAAGGGGTTGCTGATTCTGTCCGGTTTCATAGGTGACCGGTACGCCCAGGACAAGCCGCTGACCCTGGCTGCTTCGATCTGTTTTGAACAGTCATATGCAGGGGTTGAAGGAGACAGCGCTTCGTTGGCGGAACTTTGCGGCTTGTTTTCCGCCCTGTCGGGGCTGCCCATTAATCAGGCCATCGCCGTGACCGGTTCGGTCAACCAGCGTGGCCAGGTTCAGTCTATCGGTGGCGTCAATGAAAAAATCGAGGGTTTTTACGCAGTGTGCAAAGCCAAAGGTTTGACCGGTAAGCAAGGGGTGATCGTACCTACCGCGAATGTCAAGAATTTGATGCTCAAGCAGGAAGTGGTCGAGGCAGTGGCTGCTGGACGGTTCCACGTCTGGGCCGTATCGCATGTCGACCAAAGCATCGAATTGCTCACCGGCGTTCCCGCCGGGGAACGCCAGGAAGACGGTTCCTGGCCGGAAGGTACGGTAAATTACCTGGTGGATCAGCGCCTGCGGGAGATGGCCGAGAGAATCATAAAATTAGGGCACGAAGGTGAGAAGGATGCCGGCAACTGAGTAGACAGCGTATAGGATGATGTTATTGGCCGCTTCGTTCGGAAGCGGCCAATTTTTTTTAGGCAGCGATCACCGGTTTCATTAGATTGCTGACTATTTTTCAAGCTAATGCCTGCCTTAGGAGGGGTGTTTTGTGCAAAAAAATTGAGCATGGCATAGGCGCCTGTTTTGTAAGTAGCTGAAATAAAAGAAAAAAAATTTTTGGCATATGCGATGCAAAATACCAAGGCAACATCCAACTTTTTGGCCTGCCTCCGGTTGCAGTCTCTCTAGCCAAACAGAGCGCCTGGCCGCGGGAGTCGAGCGGAGAGAAAACCGAGCGTGACTGCTGGAGGCCATAACCCAAAGAAAGGTAGCAAGATGAAAAAAGTCGAATGCATTATCAAGCCGTTCAAACTGGACGAAGTCAAGGAAGTTCTGTCGGGCCTTGGCATCCAAGGTATGACGGTCAGCGAGGTACGCGGCTTCGGCAGGCAGAAGGGCCATGCTGAACTTTACCGCGGTGCCGAGTACCAGATCGATTTCATCCCCAAGATCAAGATCGAGCTGGTGATTCCTGCCGACCGGGTTGCTGAGGTAGTCGACGCAATTCGCCAAGAGGCGGCCACCGGCACCATCGGTGACGGCAAGATTTTTGTTTACGAGGTCGAGCAGGCGGTACGTATCCGTACCGGCGAAACCGGCCCCGAAGCTCTCTAATTCAGATCCCTGGAACATAACGAGGAGGAAAAACAGTGAAACGATTCGGTATGTTGATCATCGCCGGCCTGCTGCTGGCAATCCCCGCTCTCGGCTTTGCCGAAGAGGCAGCTATCAGTGCTGCCGATGTGCAGAACAATCTCAACTTCGTCTGGACCCTGGTGGCGGCGTTCATGGTCTTCATCATGCAGGCCGGTTTCGCCATGGTTGAGTCCGGTTTCACCCGGGCCAAGAATGCTTGTAACATCCTGATGAAAAACATGATGGACTTCTCCGTTGGCGCCATCGGCTTCTGGGCGATCGGTTTCGGCCTGATGTTCGGTGCCACCAACGGCTTTTTCGGTACCACCGATTTCTTCTTCAGCGGCGCCACCGGCGATGGCGAAGCCTGGAACTACGCGTTCTGGATGTTCCAGACCGTTTTCGCCGCTACCGCCGCGACGATCATTTCCGGTGCCGTAGCCGAGCGCACCAAGTTCAGCGCCTACCTGGTTTACTCGGTATTCGTGTCGGCCATCATCTATCCGATTTCCGGTTCCTGGGCCTGGGGCAGCCTGTTCAACGG